>JAABUT010000356.1_pt1 | contig 64624 bp, 73 predicted proteins | sample 5559281 | NCBI WGS metagenome assembly JAABUT01 (sample SAMN10711880, study PRJNA513359) | rock metagenome | isolation source: Antarctica rocks | place: Antarctica: Victoria Land, Ricker Hills nord | collected 2016-01-04 | reverse complement strand
AACCAAAGGAGTTTCTAAAATCAGGGCGGAGGGGGTGAGAGAAAACGAGACGGATGAATAGAAGCGGGTATTAATATCTAGAGGAATAAAAAAGATTGAGAAGTTGAAAATGAAAAATGGAAATGGAAATGGAAATGGAAATGGAAATGGAAATGGAAAAGGAAAAGGAAAAGGAAAAGGAAAAGGAAAAGAAAAATAAGAGTCTTGAACAGAAGCGGTGGGTGAAGGGAGCTAGCTGCAGCGAAATCCCCAAATGGGACAATCCACTTAACAGTACCCGCCGAGAAGCCGGAGAAAGCCCGGAGCGCCTTTTCGGGAATTTTGGGCCACTCACCTACCTGCAACACTAGATGGAGGAGGTAAATGAACAAACGGAATTAATGGGCATAGATGTTATTATATAGCGTTTCCGATCTTACTATCCTACAATTTGACACTGTACACGAAGCTTCCAGCTAACAGGTTTATACATTCATAAAGACACCGGCCGCACCGAACAGCGCCGCCACGCCCACAGCCCCCGTCTTCATCGGTGCCGCTGCGGCCTTGCTCGAGCTGCTCGCCATGGTGCTCGCCGGCTTGCCGGCCGCGGTTCCCGTCGCAACAGCGCCGCCGCCGATGGTGGATGTAGGGGTAGAGACACCGGAGCTCAGGCCAACACTGGACGCGGACGAAGCGCCAGAGAAAGCAGCAGAGCCTGACGTCGCGGATGCGGAGGGCATAGCCATGGTCATGTTGGGATTGAGGACGTTGTCGATGACGTGGATGACGCCGTTGGCGACAAGGACGTCGGGGGTGACGACTTTGGCGCTGTTGACAAAGATGGTGCCGTTGTTCATGGTGATGGTGAGGTTCATGCCGGCCATGGATTTGAGCATGGTGTTGTTTTTTAGGGTGGAACTGTAGCTGACGGTGCCGTTGATGACTAGAATTTTGTTAGGATGCTGAGAATGCTGGGGATTACGGTGCGGAGTTTACCGTGGTACTCGAGGATACCGGCGAGTTGCTGCATGGTCAAGTTGGGCAGAGCGGAGCCAATGGCCTGGAATGCGGCGTTGTTGGGTGCGAAGATGGTGAGGTCTTTGGCGCCGTCGATGGCGTCGACCAAGTTCGCTTGCATCAGAGCGCCAGCGGTGTCGCTCAGGTCAGCATCCACGGCAGTCATGGAGGCATTGGCTGGTAGAGTGAGGACTTGGTTGATGATATGGACAACACCTCCGGTAAAGTTCATATCCTAGGACTCATTAGCACACAAACATAACTTGACTTCGAGAGCACGTACAGCCTTGACAACGGACGAATTCATCAAAAGACCGGAGAAGAAAGTGACATTTCCTCCCATGTTGACGGCCTCAACGACTTGACCACCAGTTACATTCGAGTACATGGGGTCATTGAGCATGGTGGGGACAAAGGCCGGCATGCTCTTAATCGACGCTGCCGGGTATGTGCCATTCAGGACGTGGTAGGTCAACAGAGCCTGAATTGCCATGGTGTCATTGGCCTTGATGGCCATACCAGCCGAGCTGTTCATGTAGGCACTGAAAGCCTCGTTGGAGGGAGCCAGAACGGTAATGTTCTGGGCGGACATCAACTGGGTCATGACCTGGGGAAAAAGCGCAAGGTAGCTTGTCAGGTTCGACAGGTCGGGGGTGCCTGCAAGAGTCTGGTTCAGGTTCATCATCTGCGCAGAGGCAGTGGCAGCCAGCGCTGCCAAGGACAGGAGTTTGGACTGCATGATGATTGACGTCTGTAAGATTGTAGAGCACAGAGAGAATGTCTTGGGAACGATGAGACGGGTTATTGTATGTAGAAGGAGAAAAAGGAGGGAAAAGTGAAATATAAACAAGCGGGGAGTAGAACTAGGGCTCGCTGGCTAGCGCTGTCGCCAGCCTTGGGTTGGGCACGTATTACGGAGTACTGTTGGGTAGTGTTCGAGATGCTTCTCTCCATTGGCCGATCGAGACATTTGGGGCAGAGTATCAACTCGAAACGGCTTGGCACTTGAACTGGAAAAAACTGGAAACGGAACATCATACAAGGGTCTTGGGAGAACTGCAGTGGCGTCGCTGAGGCTCAGCCACTCGCCGGTGTTCCAAGTTGAGTGTCTATGCATGAGTACTTCAGGACGGATACTCGCCTCGTGCAAAGAGAAAAGATAACCACAACACCATTGTACCAGCGCTGTTAGGAATCGAATCTAATATAAACTAAATCACTCAACGACTTCGTGGTCTCCTCCCAGTACACACCAGTGACGAGTCCGTCGACTCCATCCAGCTCCTCCAACACCAAGAGACGCGTGGAAGTGTTGCCGTGGCACCACCTTCGCTCATCAAGCAATCCCGTGTGTCATAGACTCATATGCGAACCCAAGGTACTACATACCTTAGTAGAAGGATTTCAGCCCTGGATAGAGTCCACCGTGGAGAGCGCTTGGAGCCAAACTGTCAGATGAGCGGTCCCGTGATCCATGACGCAGAATCCGCATGGTAAAACCGGCTTTTGTGTTCTCACGGCTACCACCTACCTTACCTACCTTACCTACCTTAGCGATGGTGCATACAGAATCAGGAAAGGCGTGATTTGGCCCATTTGGTGCAAATTGGGAAGCTCAATTCAGAAACCGACTCAATTCTAAAGTAAGGTAGCCAACGAATGAGAAGGAAAGTCTCGAGAGTACGGAGTACGCTAAGCTCCAATATAACATGAGCACAGCCCCACGCGGCGCGGATATGTAATACTGTGTACGGAATACTGTACATAACACTTCGTTAGCGGGTTGCGGGGTACATGATGCATGCATCCGCTAGGGTTTCATGACGTAACAACAACCGCTTGGACAACTGGGATGTTTCGTGGGGTTGATGTCAAACACAGCTAAAGCATGCTTCAGCCTTCCTTCACCTCAAGAAGAGACGATATATGTAATGTGTAGACACATGTAGATATACTCGTAAGGCGCCGCTAATTGCGAATAGCTGCCATACTGTCATAATGAGAGAACCCTCGATCCAGGGCTGTGTGTTTTGAGATTCTGTGGAAGGTACTCGAAAAGCGTTTCCATTTTTCTATGCGAGGACGATATCATATAGTACGTACGGGTTGATTGTTATTATTACTACTCCTGCATACATACAACTTGGCGTCAAGGAAACCCATCCATGCAAACGTAATTCATCCAAACACCGCTATGCCAAACTATCCAGGATATTTCAATGTAGACTCCACCCGCTGAACGCGACAGAAGCCAGCAGCAACGGAAACGATCAAGGAGAAATCGGCAATACCGAGCAGCAAGCCGCAGAAATGAAGAGCGGCCGGTAGATCCGTGGGAGTGGCCGTCACAGACGAGCAGCAACCGGTGGAAACAAGCAACAAGAGAGCTCAAAATCCCGAAGCAGTCGACATGACCTGCCCAATGCTGGGCGCCGACGTCAACGCCGACGGTGTGGACTCCAGCGACGATGTTGTCGCACGATTCGGCCCACGCAAGTTCCTCGGCGGCGTGGGTCCTGTCGATGATCCCTCTCCAGCATCGTTCCGATCGGAGGATTTTGGCGTTAGATCCTCCATTTCGATCCCCGGGCCATCGACGGCCTGATGATTGATAGCGGGGTTATTTGCAGCCTGCTCGTTTACAGGTTGCTCATGGACAGCCTGCTCCATAACCGGCCGGGAGATAAGCTCGTTTTGCTGAAGACGATCTTGGCTTTCAAGGCTCTGCAGGCTCTCGATATCGGCAGCCGACGGCTCACGGCACGTCATGGCCCTATGCTTGTAAACCAACATCGTCGGGTGGGCTTCAAACATTTGGTCAATGACCTCAAGAGAGCGAGAAGAAGTCTCCGGGTAGAAAAAGTAGATGATCGGAACGAAAAGAAGGTTCAAGACCGTCCAGATGACATAGAACTTGTATCCCAGACTCTCGATTCCTTTAGGCGTGGCAAAGACGACGCCAAAATTGATCAACCAGTTGGTGCCAACGCCCAGTCCCATGCCGAGGATGCGCTTTTGGGTCGTGTTGATCTCAGTCGGGTAAAGCCAAGAAACACCTTGCCATCCTGCACCGAAGAATATGTTGAAGATGAAGAAGAATACAACGGACGCTTTGGCCAGTCTCCGTTCCATCAAAGAGCCTCCATTGGCATCAGGAGTTTTTGCTGCTGTCATCATTTGTCCAGTCCCCAAAAGTATAGCGATGATCATCCAGCTCAAGAATTGGCCCGCAGCTCCAACCATCATCAAGCGTCGTCGACCCCATCTCTCAATAAAATAGAGACCGATAAAGGTAGCGAGAAGATATGACGTGGCATTCACCCCGGAGAGGAGTCGAGACATTTCGCCACTGAGGCCCACAGACTTGTTAAGAACGACGGGGAGATAGTAGCAGATGACGTTGATGCCGGTCAGTTGTTGCATGGCTTGGCAGCCAACTCCAAGAGCAATCCGGAAATTGGGCATCAGCTGCCGGTTGATAACTTTCTTGCTTGTCTCCAATGCAATGGTCTGCTTGATATCTTCAAACTCGTTCGTAATGATAGTACTTTGAGCCGTAACTCCATTACCTTCTAATGCAACCATAACAGCGATAGCTTCTTTTTCTCTCTGCTTCATCATGAGCCATCGTGGTGATTCTGGCAGCCAAGGGACAGTATTGAGTATGACAATGCCGAAAATGACCTGGAATGCAAGCGGAAAACGCCAGGACACTGCGTTGTTTGACAGATAGCTGAAACCATCTGAAGAGTGTCAGTCTACCGCGTATTTGCTGTGCATAAGGTATACTAACAGGTCAACCAGCATGATATAGCTAGTCCTACAATGTTGACTACCATAAGGATAATGCCATTTTTACCTCTCTCCAAAGGCCTACTACACTCGGTCGCCCAAACTGGGGCGGTCACTGTGTTTATGCCGTTTCCGATACCGGCTATCACACTTGTAGAGAGTTAGCGTCAAAGACATCCATCGCTGGGTTGGAGCAGCATACCGTCCAGACACCATCATAGGATAATCAATACTAAAGGTTTGGAGAAAAGCACCAAACATCATAATCACTGTTCCAATCCAGATAGATTTTTTCCTTCCTAACCATCCTCCAACTACAAATGCGGCAAAGGCGCCCCCGACGCAACCTAGATCATAAGTCCCGACGATAAGTCCTTGACGAGTTGCAACATCATAATTGTATGAGTCTTTATGCGCCGAATCCACTCCAAAGTATTTGCCAAAGATCTCAAGAGTAAGGATTCCACCTAAACAAGGTCAGCTAAATAGCATGAGACGGTAACATCCCAGAGTTACTGCTCACCGAAAACACCTTGGTCGTAACCAAATAGCAGCATCGCAGTTGAGCAACTGACCATGATCCAGAAATTCAGCCAATACCCACTAAGGCCAAAATGGCCGTGCATTTGGGAACGAAGGCCTTCAAACATCGTCATAGTTAAGCTATCCACCGGCTTGGTGCTGTCTATGAATATTTTTGTAAGAATACAGCGTACTATTCGAAGGCTGTTTGTCCATAAGGTGAGGAAAAGAACAAGAGATGAATGAGTGGGCATCTTAAAAGGTTTTGAAGTATTTGTGGAAACTCGCTTCTGGGAACCCTGAAGCTTGGATATTTCCCCATATTTCGAATGACCGAAGAAACTTGCTCAAATGTTCAGTCTCAGAAAGGGAGAATTTGCATAGAACCCTGGTCTCTTGGCATGTCCGGGGAAGGTGCAGCCCCAGATTTCCAGTTGATACTAAGCCTGCGGATAGCACCTCCTTCAGACGAAAGATACAGAGAACCTTTTTGTGAAGCTCTGGAACTATAGAGACGTTGAATTTGCGTGCTTGAGAATTGGGTTTCGTCAGACGCTCGATCAATACTTCTATCTGAATTTCATCTGTCAGCACACCACATCCACCGTGTCCGCCCAGCAATGCGTTTGGAGCTACTGAGAGCTTTAGCAGATAACATTTTGCCACACCATGATACAAATGTCCTCAACGAGAATAGCATATTCGTAAAGGCCAGGCAATCATTGGTCTAAAAAAATCCTGGTAGCAAGTCCGTCACAGCGGAGGCCGACGTTAAGGAAGGCATTGTTCACTAGCCAAGAAAGGCTGCCATATGATTAGGGTTCCTTCATGGAAAGCTGAGGAAGTCAACAGGATGATTGCCTGCTGTTGGGTTAGGGTCTCAACTGAAAGCTTAGCACCAGGTTTCTTCACCACAAGTGCCAGTCTGTTTGAGCAAGTTCCGAAATGTTTGGGTTTGGATCTTGCTCAAGTCCAGGGATGCTACCTTTCCATCGTGACTGCTTGATTGTGGGTGACGTCTTTGCAAGGCGATTTGAGATGACGTGATACCCACACAATGATTTCGGATGACTCCTTCATCTTCAAGTAAGCAGATGCATGTACAGCACAGTACGGAAAGACAAGAGGTGGGACGTGAAGCTGAAGGTCGAGAGGGGAAATTTGTATGAATGGAGGTATCAATGTACAGTTGGGAAGGATGGCCTAGCGAACCCAAAGTGGCGGACCACAATTCGCCAATCATAACCGCTAGTGTGATGAAGACCGTACCGTAAGATGCCTCAGATCGTTGATACTCGGCCTTCTCGAATAACACGCTGCGAATTGAGTAGAACTGGAATTACATATTGCAAATGCCCACAAATGTAACCTGGCATCTCGACAAAGCGCATTTTCTGATTTCGACGCCTGTTAGACGGCTATTATGGAGGCACTAAGCGCTCGTAGTATACACTGGTGAGCGAGCCAGAGTGATAACGCTCAGATACAGTTACGCAGAAGTACAGCTTAGACATGAGTACTCTTTGTCTTTTCCCATGCAAGCATTACATCACTTTCAAGGGAACATCCACACCCCAGCATCGACCTCCTCCTCGGACGCATTCGGCCCAAGATCTTCTCTAGCCAACGCCTGCAGCAGCTCGCTTAGCTCTTCAACACTCCGTCGTCCCTCTTCATCCTGGGCCCATCCAAGCATCTGGCGCACGCTCAGCCTCCTGAGATTCTTCAATGGGCCATCCACCACAGCGTTGTAGATTAACTCGCTAGTAATGTCGTGGGTTTGTCCTGTTGTGGGCATACGGAGGCAAGTTAATTCCATAGACTCGAGGAATCGTGGGTTATCCAAGTTGTTGCCGTAATCCTGTTTGAAAAAATCTTCGCAGATGTACTCGACGGCGACATTGAAATGACGAAGAGCGGGTAGGACTTCGAAGATGGTGTTCAGTGAGTACCAAGTTAGCTGGGGTAGACTCGAGTCGATTTTCAAGATTTGTATGTGGGGTCCCACGACAGTGAGTAGAGGTTTTATGAAAGCCATTGATAGATTTGGACAATCTCCGATAACCAAGCGGGTTAAGGTGTCTGGGAGGGTGGAGAAATAAAGTAGAGATTGATCCCGGATTCCACCAGCTATTTGGAGCTTCTGCAGCTTAGAAGGCCAGCTATTGAAGAGGGCGGTGGTGTTTCGATCGCTACTAGAGGAACGTGGGAACTGGAAAGTCTCAAGGTTGTCGAGAGTGCTTATCGAATGGAAAAGGTCATTCATGGCTAGTGACTCCGAAACGAGAGAGAGGTCGAGGTGAACAAGGTTATGACATCTCGATAACGCAGCAAGACAGTTGACACTATGGGCATGTCAGCCAGAAATCCCAACACAAAAGACACAGAGGGTACAGACGCAAAGGAAGCTTGTGGCGCGACAAAGTACTCAAGACTCCCTTTTAACCTCCCCAGTATCCTCGCCGTCAAGCTCCTGCTCCCGTTGTGCACGAGCATGCTCATATCAAGTACTCTAACCAATTCTGACAGCCCATTGGTCCTGATATGCGCGTTGACGGACGGACAGATCGTCCTGACGAACTGGTCAAAATTTCTGCTAGATATGCGAGGCGAACGGTATAGAAATCTTGCAGATGCCAGGTACCACGAACGTGAAACGTATGAACAAGCACAGAGGTCAAGCTGCGACGAGGGAAAATGAGAGACATAGGAGAAAATTTCGTCCAGAAGCTCCAGCGGCATTTGACCGAACCCTTTTGGCTTTTTGGTTTTGAGAGACAGATCCTCAACACGCGGTAGTTGACCCACTGCTCCGTACACATCATTGTACCCACCCGTAGCCCGGCGAGGTTCTTGATCTTTGAATGCCATGCTCTCCACAGGCTTCACCATGGCAGGCTTCACCCTTGCTTTCAGCTTTTGTTTGGTGGCCAGCGTTCTGGCCTTAGGATGTTTACATCTCATAGGGCGCGACTCTTCGAGCTTATATACAACAACAAAACTACTTCTCGGAAAAACGTCGTTCCTAGGCGTGTCCGTCCGTGCCATCGTGAGAAAGTTGAAGGTGGCGGTAGTAGTGGAGGTTGGTGATGAAGAGCGGGTACTTATCTTATCGATAACAAGTCGCCCTAGCGCCTAAGACTGTAGAGAGTATTCCGTACCTACCTTTTCATAACCTTTGGCACGAGCCCCATTGCTGGCTTCAATGGCACCGTGTCTTACGTCGAGAACTTCTGTGAGCCTGTGTTCAGAACTACTCCAGACTCTCAAGCTCTTACGATCAGCACGCCACCTTCCCCGGTCCCAGTATTCACGCTCGCTCAAAACCTCTAGCACCAATGCCAAGAAAGTACCACCCTTTGCATTCGCATTTGAGTAGGCCCTAAATACTCATCCAAAATCTTATATGAGTTATCCATTGCTAACTCACTCCTCCAGTATCGACGGTGTCCTTCTCCGCTCTTCCACTCCACTGCCCCACGCCTCCGAAACACTGTCCTACCTCCAATCCCACCGCATCCCATTCATTCTCCTCACCAATGGCGGCGGCAAGCACGAGTCTGAGCGCGTCAGCGATCTCAGCCGCCTCCTTGGCATCTCGCTCGACACGAGCATGTTTGTGCAAAGCCACACTCCCTTTGCCGAGCTTGTGGACTCTGCCACGTCCAAAGAGGATAGCACACCGCTAAAGGATAAGACGGTTCTCGTCGTTGGTGGGGATGGAGATAAGTGCAGGCGGGTGGCTGAGAGGTAAGGCATGTCAGCGAGCTCCAAGCACGCTTCCTTGAGCGTACTAATGCCTCACTGCTACCTACAGCTACGGCTTCACCAGCGTCGTAACCCCCGCCGACATCATAACCTCCAACCCCACCCTCTGGCCCTTCTGTGACCCCTTAACCTACACCCCCCACGCGCACCCCCTCCCCAAACCCATGTACAGCCCCGACTCCCCCCTCCCCCCCACCTCCCACCTCCGCATCTCCGCCATCTTCGTCTTCAACGACCCCCGCGACTGGGCCCTCGATACCCAACTCCTCCTTGACCTGCTCCTCTCGTCCAAAGGCATCCTCGGCACCATCTCCCCCCGTAACAACAATCCAAACCTACCAAACCGCGGCTACCAAACCGATAACCAACCGACCCTCTACTTCTCCAACCCCGACCTCTTCTGGGCGTCCTCGCACCACCTCCCGCGCCTAGGCCAAGGCGGCTTCCGCGAAGCATTCGAAGGGGTATGGGATGCCGTGACGGGCGGGAAGGATCGGGGCGTAGTGTTGCAAAAAGAGATGTTCGGGAAGCCATACCGAGGCACGTACGAATTCGCCGAAAGACGCCTCGAAGCCCACCGCCTCGCTCTCCTAAATCTCTTGCCCAATCCCTCAACCCCTCCCAAACCAACAGGAACAGCCGGCCTAGAACGCGTCTACATGATCGGCGACAACCCCGCCTCCGACATCCAGGGCGCAAACGACTACATCTCCCCCTCCGGTCGGCGCTGGCGCTCTATCCTCGTGCGGACGGGGGTGTTCAGCGGCGATGGTGAGCCGGATGTAGAGCCGGATGCTGTTGTTGATGATGTGGGGAAGGCGGTGGAGTGGGCGTTGGGGGAGGAGGGGTGGGAGGGGAAGGCGGTGAAGTGAGGGTGTGGATGGAGTATTGTAGCTCGGTATTCCGAAGCGGTTTTAGCAATATCCAGGGAGCTTCTATATCTCAGGCGGTCTAAGGTTTCAGCTTGAAAACTAATAATTAGTGAAGACTCGATTCCTCACACAATTATTATCGGAAAATATTGAAGATCAGACACAACAACTTGCTGTCATTAAGCATAAACAAAAGCTTCCAAAACGCTCATGCAGTCAACGATCACGACCATCAAGGTATGAAAGTAATATACATACTTATACAAGTGGGAAAAGTCGCGTGCGTTCTTTTCATGTCTTTTTTCATTTTCATGACTACTACCATCCATCCATCCATCCATCCATCCATCCATTCATCCAAGTGAATTTCCCACAACGATAGCCGTCAAAGGAACTCCGACTTATGTATTCCGTACCTACCACACAACCTCAGCATCAGCATCACTTGCTACCGTATGTATCAACGAAACCAGCTGAACACAACCTATCAACACCGACCCCCCTTCCTTCCAAAAAAAAAGCACTTTACAAACGGCCCAGCCGTTTCCAAATCACCCACCCACCCCTCCCCTTCCCTCTAGCTCTCTTTCTAAGAAATTTTCCCTCGTCCTTTTGTTCGGTTTTAGATCAAGTTTGGGTTTCGGCTCGCTTTTGTACCTACGTTGAAGGTTAATTTCCAACGACGCCATCATGTCCGGTGAAAGAGAGCAATGAAGGGGCTCATGCAAAGACAGACTTCACAATATACATTCATCTGCAAGGTAGAATTTGTTTCGCTAACCTATTGTACACAAGTATTCTCCTAGTCGCATTTTCGTTGCCACAAGTAGAGGTACAGCAGTGTATAACCGCCAGCAGGGTCACTGCAGAATGTAAACGCAATTTCCCATCCTTGATAATTTCGGCTCACATATTTTCTTGACAGTTCGTAGCTCCTTCGCAATTGCTAAAGTAGTGACCAACATGCCTAAAAAACCTAACCGACATAACAAGGCAAAGGAAAAAAGAAGGGGCAAAATCCACTGCTAAATCCCCAGGAGTATCCGGGATATATCCAGAAGATTGGCGCAGCTGCCGTTTTGCTTGGCTGACATACTGGCCATGAAATCGAGGATCTGAATTGTGCACACGTAAATCGTGAAAGCGAGACGTACACGTAAATCGTGAAAGCGAGACGTACACGTAAGTCGTGAATGGCCGCACCATGTCATGAGCTTAAGCCCAGTCAATCTCAGCTGTGACCAGTTGATACTCGCTGTCCATTGAAGCTGGGTCTTCGCCAGTGGGTGCGGTCCAGCTGATTAACATCTTTGAACCTCCGTTGTAGATGTCATCTGTACCATAGTACCGTGACTGGACGCCACCAGAGTAAATGTATTTTCCGCTCTTGCCTGGCGAAGCCTTGTAGAGGACTTGTTGGTCGGACCATGGGTACTTGGTGAGATTCTCAACGTGGTCGCTGCTTGGATTTCCACCTGGAGCGTACGGTGGCAAGATCGGTGAGGGTGCTTTGAGATAACGGTAGTAGAATGTGCTATCGGCGTAGGGGGTCAGGTAGACCGCGATGAATGTCAGATGACGAGGTGAGTAAAAAACATCAATATCCATGTACGGTCCGGAGATGAAAAACGCTTTTGAATCCGCAGATTGCATTTCTGAACCCCAGGTGTTCCCATTCCAATATTGGTACTTTGCCTGTGGTTAGTGACTTGCCCATGGCGGGATTGAAGGAGACTTACAGATTTGCGGTCTGCAACGCTGCTCGGAGAAGTCCTACTTAGAAGCACCCCACCCGAAACAATCCCAAAGACATAGATTTTACCGTCGGCACCACCGATTCCAGAAGGACCCCAAGATCGAATACCACCACCACAGCCATATTCTACCTCGTTCTGGTCGAAGATCTTCTCTACTGCACGTTGTGCTACAGGCCCACCTAGGCCACCGGCAGTTACTGTAAGCAGAGTGTTGCCAGTGTACGTAAAAACCGCTGCTCTCGTGGCCATATTAACGTTGTCGTAAACTATTGGAGCATACATGAGACTTGTCTCGGCGTCGAGCGGAATGAGTGAAGCTTCGGGCCAGACAGCATATCGTTGTCCATTGCCCTGCATAGCCTGGTTGTAGGCGAATTCTCCTAGAGTTAGGGGAGCAAAACCGCGCATACGCCCAACATCATCACTCCACTCACCAATGCCGTCTTGCAGGTTCAAAGCTTTGCCACTGAGGCCATTCATACCGACGTCGATTGCTACCGAGCTGGAAACGAATCCATGGAAACCGCCGTTTGAGCTAGCCGTAGGAGCCGAGTATGATCCAGTGTCACAGAAGATAAACAGGTGCTGACCATTGACATAGCCACCTCGGCCACCATCCCGTGAAAGATGAGGGGTGCCTTTGAGCGGCGACAGCATGGACTGAGTTGAGATGTTAGCCTGTAGAATACCAGTCTGGGGAGAAAGGTCATAGCCAGTCGTAAGATCGCCATTGACGCCAACGACGAGAAGACTCTGAGCTAGATTAATTCCGGTGCCACTCTGCATGTTGATGTACTGCGTAGATGGCTGATTTTGTGCTGATCCATGGAGGTGCGAAGATGCAACTGATGGGGCGATGACCGAAGTTCCAGTCGCATAAGTAACACCAACATTAGAGGCAGTAGCTGAGGATGTGGGTGATGCTGCAGATACAGTTGAGCTGGATGCTGATAAGCTAGATGTCGAGGAAGATTGACGGGACGTAGAAGTAGAGGTCGCAGTCTGACTTGAGCTAGATGCTGAGGTGGAGGACGTAGCAAATCCTACTCGTAACGCGCCTTCCAACCTCCCGGTTGATACCAAAGGATGGTTAAGAGAGGATTTGAGATAGCAGTCGTCCTTATTGTTCGATCGAGCAGGCACAAATATGGCTGCCAGGCATTTAACGCCACCGTGATCATAATTATAAGCGTCGCATTTCTGGACACAGCCGGCGAAAGATTTTACAAGGTAGAACGGTTCGATGTTGTCTTCGTAGTCCATGCCGCAAACAACCGTGTAGTCTATCGAATCAACCGATTTGTAGCTTGTGCCGTTGCCTGCTGGGCATGGTGACGTCGCTGTAGCACTTGGAGCCACAGAAGACGATGTTGGGGAAGTAGAGGAAAGAACAAAGGACTGATAACCGCCATCACCCGGGTTACTTGCGGCGCTTGTTCTTGGGATGAGGTGAGCATGAGCCGAAGGGGAGCTAATAGTGACCAAATCGTGGATCTTGCTATCTGTATCATGAAGTGTTGCTGAGGCGACATCGATAGAAGATCCGACTGCTAGGTACATCCTAGATTAGTAGCTGATCGTAAGAGGCAACCTGAATCTATTTACCTAGAGAATCTTTGGTGACAGTACCAGTACATGTAGCGTTAAGCTCAACGATTGTAGCTGTAGAGATTAGAATTGGCTCTGAGTGAGAGTCGGGCCCATCCCGAAGTCTCTCAGGAGCGTACTCGGAAGCTTGTGAGACATCGATCTCCTTGACTGCCAGAGTCACTGGTGTAGCTTGTTGAACTAGGAAAGGGACAAGCAGAGGCAGAGAAGTAGCACTAGGCTCAAGAGAGGCGTTTACAGCTACAGTGGAAGTTGGAATAAAAAGGGCATTGTTGGAAGCTGGACGTTAACGTCAGCTCGGCAGAAGATAAAGTGAGGCCATAGAATGCTTACATGTAACGCTTACAGTGTTGATGTACAAGCTGCTGCCAGAGCTAGCGGAAGGTTGCTCCGCGCGACGTACGTGATCGCTATGGCGATGACCGCGGACGTGTTGCGGACGTGCGCTGCACGGCGTCAACGAGATGAGCAATGCAAGGGGAACCATGGCCAAGCCGGTGATGGAGAATTTCGCTTTCATGCTGGCCTATCCAGAGGCGTTAGCTAGGCGAATAGAGAATTTGGTGCAAGATCTACTCGAAGGAGCCAACTGGACTGGAAATGCTACTTACAACCTGGCGCGTGCTGAGATTTGGGGTCTACGAGATCAATATGTACGTGAATGAGCGTATCGAAGTGAAGGTAAATGAATGTCTGAGTAACCTCCACCGCAACGTAAGGTTGATGAGAAATGAGAGTGGGTTGCTGAAGTTCCAAATGAGTGATGTTGTTTTGAAGAGAAGGAAGGAAGGAGTGAGGTGAATGGAAGTAAAATTGAGTATCAACAAGGCGGATATTAGACCCGAAACTAATACAGCGCTTAGGGCAACAGCAGCGGCTACGGCGAGCGTGAATCAACACTCAATATGTCTGGACCAGACCAGCTTTCCCCTTCGAGGAGCAACGGAGTCATACATGGTGGTACAAGAACGTGGGCTGCATGTGCAAGAAGCCGTTTCACGCACACTGTCAGCGCTTCTTTCTACACTCTTAATATTAAAGTTGTACAACTTTTCTATGCAACGAGATAACAGAAACGTTCAGGTGATAGAAGAGTGCGTGAATGAGAACATGGGATAAGGAGACGGTTTCTCAACATGGCTTCGCAGGATTCTCTTGGTTTTCAAGTACACGGCATTGGACGCCTGGTGTTTGACTGTTTACAATGCCGACTGGTGATAGGTGAAGATATGGCCAATCTACTCACGGTATAGAGCTTTCCGCAAGGCGCATGCTTGCAGCTGTTTCAGTATACCATTGCGGAGAGACTTGCCTGTTCAAGCCGTTCACATTCGCGGCTTCCATTTCTATGCTTCTCTAGTTACCCGATGATTCTCGTACACAGATAAGCTTGCGTTGTTTAGGTCTGCTCCGTAGGTGCATCTGAGCGTATGTTGATCACTATTAGCTATCAAATTTTAGAGAGGTATAGAGAATCTCGATAAGTCATAGCGGGTCACGCCTAGATTGAGTCTACTCGACGGGTCTGTTCGGTCGAACGGTGGTTAGCATTGACCTGTAATTTGGAGCGTTCATCGTAGAGATCAATGTAACAATTGAAAGCGATTCAAAGGTTCGTCGCCGTCATAATTTGATCTTACAGCTTGGTGGTTAGCAAGATAGCACGGGTACCTCCACTAGCTGCCCATTGATAATCAGCCAATTGAGAGCAAGAATCTGCCTCCAACATCATTCCGCCTTCTTGGCCTGCTCTCGAAGGTTTGGTGCTGTGCCTTGCGAAGTGGTATTGCCAGTCTCCATGTCTGCTGCCCACAATGCTGCGCCAACAGTATTGGTGAAAGCAAAGAGAATGGACGCTATAGGCACCAATTCTAGAAGAACAGCTGCTACACCAAAGCTACAGTAGAGTCGTCAGCAATCGAACATTGGCGGAAGAAAGTAAATATTTTCGTACCTAGTATATGCAGCCTGATGCTCCTCAATATGCTTCTGCCTCTGCGAGTTATTCCACTCCTTCAACTGGAAGTACCTCGTATGAGCAGCTGGCCCAGCGCGCTTGCCCTGAAGCACAACAAAGGCAACAGTGCCAACAACCGGGATAAAGTTCAAAGGAAGATACATGAAGTACTTAATCAAAGCATTGGGTGTGAACTTGGCGAACGGCTTCTTAATCATTTTTCCCAGCTTCGCCATCGGATCACCCCCAGCTTTGATTTGCCGCCCACCCGAGACCAAATCTGTGGTGTTTTTCGACACGAGGACTCCATCAAAGGTATCCAGTAGAGCATCTTCAATAAGGAAGTTTTTGCTGAGCACAGTGAAGATGGTAGAGCTTTCGCTGAGAACGAGAACAGCGGCGCTAATTGCAGCAAGGGGACCACTCGTGAAAGCCATAACTGCGGCTTGAGGTACATAGGTGAACAAGAACATGAACGTGGTGACCCCCAGACCTAGGGTTATGGTGGGGGCGAGCTTCGAGATGAGGGGCTTCCACAGGCTACGGTGGGAGAGAAAGTAGAAAATGCCCTGGTAACCATTGTTAGCCACTTGACACTTAATTGTGTCTCCGTCATTGAGTATTACGAAGAGCAGCAATGGATCGGAGAGTAAAAGAATCACTGACTCTGACAGGGTAGAGATACGCGCCAGAACGGGCCGCATCGCTTGCAACATTCTTGATGTGCTCGGCCTCTTCGACGGCCACTTCTTTGATTCTCTCAGCCATTTCTGAATCTAGAGTACTGATGCAGGTTGAAGTTAAGGGTCTGGGGGGGTAAAGTGTCGAAAGATAGGTTTGAGATTGTTATATTTCCAGGTTTGTAACGAGTTCTTACGCGTTTTGTGCGGAAGAGCCCTACGTCACTGCCAACTGACAGTCTGGGTTTAGCGGCTAGGTACCTTAAGGTAAGGTACTTACGTAGTAGTTCTAGTCGCGTGCCCTCACTACCTTACCCTGTGAGCTCTTCTGTCTTTGCAATGGTTAGCATGAGTATCATTTTGGGATATTTATTTTCGACCGAGTGAACACATGCAGTTTCCCCAGGACATAGATCATTGAAGATGATATTGCAGTGAGGAATATATATGCAATTAGAGAAGCTCGGATTGGCTGCCATGCTATTCGAAACACTTAACTTATCTCCATCGTATCGTACATCGTCCTTATAACAAAGTGGTAACGACTGTGGCTAAGACGAGCCAAGGAGAAGGTTTTCCATCTGATTTCCTGCATATCAACCAATGTGAAGCTTTTTCTCAGAGGAAGTTACTGTTTCTCTTGTTGAAATTCTGGCGACATGCATCGATTTCTATTGCTCGATGAACGGTGCTACGAAAGAACACATTTCCCCCAACTTTGAATACGGCATTAGAGGATGCGATGTAGTTTGTACGACATTCTCAACCCACCGACGTCGGGTTGGATCGAGGGACTGTTTTACTCATCACTTTAATGTTTATCATCGTATAAAGTTCCAGTCCCTAAAAGGCTTTGGTGCGAAATGCATCATGAGGGCATAGAGCTCAGGTCTTTACGCTTAGATGGATATGCAACAAGGTGCCGATATGAAGATGAGGTTCAGTTGATGGCTAATTAAGATGCTTCAAGAACCATGTCTCTGTATTATATTCTGCACTAGCTTCAATTCTCTTAAATACATCCCTTCGTCCATACTGAATATTGACGGATTCGGTAGCAGCCAGCAGCAACAGCCTACTCCAACTAGACTGCATCACCACTAAATAGCTCACTTAAAATTCTGCTCGCTTCGTGCAACATTGAGACATTTGGTCAAGGCCCTCATCTACAAAGTTATTTCGACGCAGTGATGCTCATCCCCCAGGACTCCTACCATAATTTTCTGCTAATGCAAGGGATTTCAGCAGACGGACTGCGTGTGATTGATATGACTCGAGAACGAATTACTGTAGTAGGATGTGCAACGGTGGCCGATCTCTTGGGATATTCTTGACTATCTTTATGTAACAAGTAACCCGAAGCACACAGGAGGTATGTTGAGTGGTATCGGTAAGTATATTGGATGGAGGGCTGGTGTATATTTCTATCATCGGACTTATTGAGAGGACTTGTTAAAACTGCTGAACTCATGGCTGTTTGACTAGAGAGATGAGGCTGGTGACCGCTACATCAGGCTCATAACCATAACCTAGACTTACTACTAAAAGTGTGATAATTGTTATTTTCAGAGCGAGTGACATAGATATACACGAGACTGAGGCGCCACCAAATGCAACGCCCCAACGCCGTGTTTTCAGGGCCTGTGCAATGAAACAACTCCCCAACACCTGTGCTTTCTGGCCTTTCAATCGGCAGCATCCAGTTTCCCCATGATCTGTATCACTACCTGTTTCGATCTGCTTGGGCCTGTCTCCATGCAGCTTCTCCACTGAACGCTGACAAACTCAACGATGCCAAACCCCTCCAACCCCTCGTCGATAAAGCGCCTTCTGGCTGGTCGTTGACAAGCGTAGCAGCCATGTCATCGCCACGCTCTAGGTCAGGGTTGGCGTCGCGGGGAATAGGAATAGCGGATGAGGGAGAGTCGTTGATGGTTTCGGCAGCTTGGATCTGAATGTCCTCCTCTTCAGTGTTGTCGTGGTAGGGAGTGTAAGAACTGGAATTTGATTCGGCGGTGGTAGATTGTGCCATGGAACGTACGACGTCGCCTTTGCAGATCGGGCATGTACGACGGCGGGTAGTGAGCCATGGTGTGCTGTTGATGGGAATTAGTCTCTACCATATTAAGCGGTTAGCGCCAAGGTTCAAACTTACATGCATTCGGCGTGAAATTCGTGGCCACAAGGTAAGCTCATGACTCTGCTGTGACCGTCCACGTACTCTTCAAGGCATACAACACACTCAACTTGTCGTCCACTGTACGGCTTTCTGGACCGGTCGTTATTAGAGAGGGACGCTTTTGGAGGGCCCTTGTCTAGCGAGGGCGATAGGCCATCACCAATCCCGGATGTAGTCCGTGAACGTGGCCGTGGAAGTGGCACTGCTGGGCAAGGGCTTGCTTGCAATAGAGGTGAAGCAGGCGATGATGACTTGGGTGACGCAACTAACGATGATGAGGACGAAGTCGAAGAACAGGTCATAGTATGGTATGTTCGGACAGGTAGACGGTCGACAACGGACTTGGGGGCCCGCCATCGACGTCTGCGGATACGAGAACGCAGGAGTAACAAGGCGTACACGACGGTCAGAGTAACAAGAGGGCTTACCACCAGCACTAGCAAGGTATCAAAGAAGGGGCTTGTAGACATATTGGTAGGTGTAAGGGTCACCCAAAGACCGTCGTGTTCCATGAGATCTCTGAGATCTTCAAGTGCCTCATTGGTAAACAAATCCTCGACTTTATGTAGTGCGAGCTTTTTGCCCTCAGTATCATGAGGAGAATTATCACCAGGCTTATTGTGCACGTTTTTCTCTGCTCCTCCTAAAAACCATCGTCTGAACCATCTCTTAGAGGTGCTGTCCCTGCGAGCGACCTTCCGTGTTTGATCTTGCAACACCTGCGACCCATCATATCGGTGGCCTGGATTTCCGTATTCTCCACTTCCCGGGGTAATGCTGCCGCCAGCAAGAGCTTTACCACCTTTCTCATGTGAGTCAGCCATCTTCTTGCCCGGTGGGCTCGATGGTCTAACCGCTGGGCTAGTCGATGTCCTCGTACTTTGTGACGTCTGTGTACCAACTAGATCAGGATCACGCCAGTCTTGCACACCAATCACAAAGTTATCACTAGAGCTTGATTGTGTCTCTATTGACTGAGGCTTCTTGCTCTTTGTGCCTTTGGAGGTTCCCTTTCCAGGTTTGATGCTAGCCTTCTGTTTCGGCGGCTCATCATCGGCCCATTTCTCTCCAAACCAAGCTATACTTCCACTACTAGGAGGCCGCCTGCTATTTTCTGGAAGACCCGAGAGGTGGGATCGACCGTTGAGAACAAATTTGGAGGCGGCGATCCCTTTTGCAGAATCAGCATCAGCTACCGGCGTAGATGTAGATGTTGGAGTTTCGGTTTCCGCGGTGAAGGTAGGCCCGTTGCTGTTCGATTTGTTCTTCCAGGATCCTTTCTTTCTCGTAGGCTTCTTTGTGATTTGCTTGAAATTTAGACTGGACAGAAGCCCATCCACAGTAGCTGTATCTTCGCCGGAGCCGCCTGGTGGAATGAGTGACGCGAGAAGATGCGCGGTCGTATGCGACGTAAACAGAGAAGGAATCGTGATGTTCGAGGTGTCCCCTCGGGCGTACATGGTGACTAGCGGCCCGCCTTGCGTATTATCACCCACAATGAGAGCTGTCCCTCCACGGCGTTGAACCCACTTCACTTTCTCGAGGAAACCGCAGCCACCCCTGCTCAGAAGTACAACCTTTCCAGATATCTCAGCGCTTTCCTGCAAAGATTGAATGTCGGCGTGCCCTGGTAGGTGTCCGGCCTGCGCCGGCTCGTGCTGAGCCGGCTGACCGGGCTCTGAGGGTCTGGAGACAAATGACCCAGGTAGAGGATGATGCAGGTGATCGTCGGTACCATCATCTTGAGGCGGGATCGAAGCGTCCTGGGCCTCCGCTGGAAGAGTGTTCGCCCCTGGAACATCAGACCTTCTCTGTTGACCACGGCTGTCGTCAACGTCACCTTGTTGGCCATCCGCGTTGGCGTCTGCTTGTTTTCGCCCAGAGTTGTCCCCACTGGTATCGCCATGGCGGCCTTTACCCCCTCCAGCCCAGCCGGGCACATCACTGCATCCAAGTTCTCCTTCTGCACCGGTTGTTGTTCCAGCTCTTCCCAGGCCATCGTCGCCAAAACCGCTCCCTACCCATAGTTGTCCGCTGAGACCGTCTGAAGGCAGCAACGAGCCAAAGTCGGCAGGTCGCGCCAGAAAGAAGGTAGAGTTATCGTCAGTAAGACTGATAATTGCTGATGACGGAAAAAGCGTAGAGGGGGTGCGGAACGAGAAGAAAGCCCATATTCCGGCTTGTTGTACAGAGGGAGAGGACTCTACCCCTACATCATGCCCATGCCGACCGTGTAGGAGAGAGAAGAAGGTTAGGAAGACGGGCAGGCCGACAAAGCACATCAACAGTACGATGAGATGTGGCGGACGCATCTTGTTGATATGTAAGCGTACCGAACGGATATGTAAAGGCGCTGGCGAGCTCTCAGCAAGCCCTGTGGTGGTTGGAGTGCAAAGTCATCGCCCACTCACTTCGTTTTGCACCGACCAAGAGAGTGTGGGGAAATTATAGGATTGTTTCCGTGGCAGTTGTTTGGTTGATACTTGCTTCTTGGTGGAACTGGTGGGAGGCGGCGTGAGTGCGGCGATGCATTAGTATTCTACTAGCGTTGCACGCACTCTTACAGTCTACAGATCCCGTCATCACGCTCCCAAACGCTGGGGTATCAAATAGACTATTCCGTAATAGTGAATGATTTGAAGTATCTAGGTAATGACCTGCGACAACGCACATGCTATCATCATGGAAAGCCCTTCTGGTTTTCTCCTCCCAAGAACTAATTGCCTGGCTGCTTGCCTGACGTGGCATGGAACGACGGAGACTTCGGACGGGGCCTGCTGGTCAACTCTCAGCTGCAAGTCGTTTCGTTGGTATTCACGATACAGCGTGGCGCCGGGCCAAACAAGGTATCCCGTTCAGCTAGGGGAGTACGAGTACCAGGTATTTCCATATGGGTTGATATACCTAATTCCTGTACTCCTCCCATCATCCCCTCGCATGTTATGCAGAGACGTGTGACAGACTTGTTTCACTGAGCCCCTACAAAGCAGCAATTCGATCGAAAGACTTGACTCCTGAACGTTATCACATCATCTATTTTTATGAGATCCTCCATGTACGGAGTAGAATACTGCCCCGCGCGGTTCCGGGAGTGGCTAAGCTTCTGTGCTCGTCATAGTTCACACTATGTTTTTGCGTTTTTGCGTCTCCATTTCTTCGCCGGGTCTTCGTCTTCTTCAATAGCTTTCTGAATATCTTCTTCTCAGGTTCCTTCTTGTCATGGATGCTAGTGCTTCTCCTTCTCGTGTCACCAGCAGTCGGGTGATTCCAGAAGCGAAAGTGGTCCGTGTTACGACGCAAAAAAAGCGAGTCCCATACCTCAACTTCTTGCCTGATGTCTTTCGCAATCACTTCATTGCCATGTGCGGCGAGTTTGTCGGAACTTTTTTATTTCTTTTCTTTGCCTTCTCTGGAACGCAGGTCGCCAATAGTCAGACCCAGGGCTCTGTGTCAACTACGATAGCACAAGGCTCGAATCCAGCCCAGTTGCTTTATATCAGTCTTTGCTTTGGATTTTCTCTTGCAGTAACTGCTTGGGTATTCTTTAGAATCTCGGGAGGCCTGTTTAATCCGGCAGTAATGTGTCCTGATCATGCTGCTTTGGCTCTCACTAAGTGCAATAGGTTACGCTAGGGATGGTCTTGACAGGATCAATGCCTCCGATCCGTGGCAGTCTTATATTCGTATCTCAGATAATTGGTGCGATCGCATCAGCAGGCGTTGTATCGGCACTTTTCCCCGGTCAACTAAACGTGCGGACATCACTTGGAGCTGGAACTTCGATTGTCCAGGGACTCTTCATTGAGATGTTCCTTACCGCGCAGCTGGTTTTTACTATCTTCATGCTGGCTGCTGAAAAGCACAAAGCGACTTTTATCGCGCCAATCGGGATTGGATTATCTCTTTTCATAGCTGAGTTGTCTGGTAGGTCTTCCGACAGAGACGGTATCCCCGTATCTAATCGAAACAGGTGTGTACTACACAGGTGGATCACTGAACCCTGCTCGTTCATTTGCGCCAGATGTTATCAATCATTCCTTTTTCCACTACCATTGGGTAACACACGACTCTCTAGTCTTGTACCGCACCATATCTCTAATGTTGAACAGATATACTGGGTCGGGCCTGCGCTTGGCTCTCTTCTCGCGTCGGGGTTCTACAAATTTCTGCAAGGTATAGAGTATGAAACCGCAAATCCAGGACAAGACTTTGACGAGAACGAAACTCAACTGTTTGACCCAGAAAAGGATGTTAACCGGCCCATAGTCAATGTTGCGGCTAGTGGAGTGGTGCCAGACCTACTAGAGAGAAGCAAACCCATCAGCGGAGATACTATGACTAATCACTTGGGCCAAGTGCCCAGTCACTCTATTGAACCGTCCGCTTCGAGCTCCCACGGACAACCAACCAATGTCTCGGCCGTGAACGGTGGTAGAAGAGGTTCTTCTCTTCCTCCGGGGAGTGAGAACACGAACTACCTGGACGGAGAGCCCTCAACGATGTATAGAGATGCCCCAGACGTAGAAGCTGGAAAACACTATACTATCGGAGATCCAGTCATATTGCATAGAGGCGGCGGTGAAGTAGAATCCGAAAGGCGTGTCCCCCGCAATGCCGGCTATGTCTGAGACTACAAAGAGATTATGAGCAGGTTTGCTGTAACGCGAGAAGAGGAAGAACTCCATGTATGAATGATCTCGAGTTTATCTGTATGGGGGATTAGGTTGTGGGGGAGACGGCATGAAGTACGAAGCAATAATTCTTCCGGTTGCATAAGTTCGGCGTTTTTTTGGAAATATTGCATATCTACGTTTAACTTGGCGCATACTTTAAACACTTCCTGGAGAAGTAAGTTTTGCTACGTTTCTTGGATCCTATGCGCTCACCATAAAAGTCTGATTGCATATCACGTGTCATAACTTTTTTCTTCGGAGATCCTCGTTGTAGAATACTGTACTTTACGTGCTCTGAGTGCGATAACTCCACGAGTCGGCTCGCGAGTGTTCGATACAGAGGGCTGTTCTGGCCTGAACACTCAATGATATACAGTTTCTTCTGGTGCCTCTTCATGTCGCCACAAGCGTGAGCAGAGCCAAACCTTGGACTACTGATTAATAGGTTGAACCCTTTGTGTACTAATGACGCACGTCGAATTACCGATATTGCGCAAGAGTAATCTCTACATAGATATAGCATTTCGAGCCTTCTCCTAAAGGACGGGATGTTCTTTGCTGTATTTGGCGTACATGAAGTCTAAGACAACACATTAATGGCCGACGCAACGAAAGAATTAGAACCTCATCAGCTCCAACCTGCAAACCACGTCGGGTCTTTGTTTATCAAATGCATAAGGTACGTTGACAGCAGCCAGATAGAGCGAACATCGACCGACAGTCTACATCCATCACAACAAACACTCACCCTACACAATACTTCGCAGCACCAGTGCAGAGTATCCCCTTTCAAACTAGAAATCGTTCCACCTGTTTTCGATGATCTTCCAATATGGGACAAAATGTGTTTAGCGATTCTGGCAGCGAGGAAGAGTCGAAAGGTTATCAGGTCAATCCGCAATATACTATCACTCCTGGGGATAGTCATGAAGAAAGCGCAGCTGTGGTGATGCCAGAGTCTCACAGCCTCTCACAGAGAGTCGAAAAGCACCGCCAGCAGCTTTCAAGAATCACATTCGTGGCACCACCATACTCCAACGAATCAGAACTTGATCCAGCCTCAAGCTCAGTCAATATTCTAGGCCCCGATTTTCACACCATGACGTTCCGATTTGCACCTGCTGAAAGCACAGCTACAGCCATGGCAAGAGCTTCCGAGGCTTATTTGCAGAGGATCCAGGAGAATCGCTGGCGCCTTTCAAGAATGACATTCTCAGTATCATCACCCAAGTTCGACGAGTCAGGAAATGGTGCAGCCTCAGCAAGCCCAGTCAACGTTCCAGACCGTAGCCAGCGACCCCGAGCCTCACAATTTCGAGATACATGGTTCCCTTCCCCAGAACCAACTCCAGCAAGCCCAGTCAACGATCCGCAGCCCAGCGATCAACCCCCAGCATTCCGATTTCAAAAGCCTTTGTCGCTCTTCCCAGAGCCAGTTCGCATCCGATTCATCGATAATGCGCAAGACTGCAAGCACCATACCTTCTTTAACATTATCAACCGCATCCCCGACCACTCAAGGTATCCCCACGCTTATTACGGAGGCTTTTGGGAGCTGCGTGCGTTTTCCAAATATCCATGTACCAGCAAATAGATCATCCGGCTAACGTATGATAGCCCCTTTGCAAGTACGTGGATGATAGTGGAAATGATTTAAGGGTCTTCCCAAACCAATATATCTTTGCGTATTGTCCGGAGTGCGGGCAGCCTAGGCGTTACGGGTCTGCACAACAATAGGGGGATTATGGGATTATCTGCAAGAAAACTCTGCTCTAAGGATCCAGCTTAGAGGTAGACGGGGTTTACGGAGGAAGGTTGCACATCCGTGAGTTTATAAGCTTAGTAGATAACAGTCAACAGAACGATGTCTAGAAGGTCATTCTACCAACTCGTGACTGTTTAAGAATGGACATGTCAAAGATCGGTCAAGCTCTTTTGTCTTTGTGTTCAGTTCTTGTCGTTGAAATGATCGTAAACGAACTTCAATTAATGATAGACTTCTATTGTTTGTTGGAATATCGTTACTACTACGATTGATTTTTCACGACTTTCTGCGCTCTCGAATAACAAAGGTTTGCCTCTTGCACACCTTTTGCTACCTCACAATTAGACATAGCCGCGCGTCTATGCTGAGCCACCGCGCGTGTTCAATGAGATGTAGCTTTCTTAACAAGATTGCGCAAGAGCTTTGAGTTTCCAATATAGCTCCATCGTCATGCCAGTACTCTGTTCATCTGCTAGATATCCTATTCGCACCTGTTTGTCTACTAAACTTGCTTCGGTTCGATCTAATATGTAGTCGATACGTGCTACTTTGCAACATATATCTTACTTTCTAAAAAATCATGTTTCTTAAGAATTTTCTGTTCTATTATCCTCCGTATCCAACAAAGATTTCCATGCTCTCATAGCCTGTATATATCTCATTACTCTATGCCACTACTGGCAGCACTTTACTACCCCATTTAACCAATTAAGCTGCAGATATTCTTGCCCCCCGGCGAAACAACAACAATGTCCCCCAAAGCAGTTCTCATAACAGACATCAGCGCCGACAATATTGGCTCCGCCGTAGCCCTCGCCTATCAAAAGCGCGATTATACGTCTTCGCGCCAGCCCGCATGCGCGAAAAAGCAGCGTATCTTGCCCCATTCCCCAACGTCGAGATCCTCGATTTAGGTGTTACTTCTGCCAAGTCCATTACTGCCGCCGGGAAGCTTGTAGAGGCTAAGATGGGGAGAAAGGCCTAGAAATCTTGGATAGTAATTCTCGTGAATCCCAAAATTTAAACTACAGAAACGTTTGACGCATTACAGGACCGTCTTTTTGAGGTGGCGGAGGCTTGGACGCATGGCTGCCTGGACGAAGACACATAGTGTGACTAAAAAGAAATAACCCGTAACCGTGGAGAATAACGGGAAATGGCTGCTGCAGCCCTCCTTCATAAGATCCCATCTTTTGAGGAAATAAGGCCCGTCATGCTCCCCAGCCTGAGCTATGCGCTGAAGGAAAGCGAGCACACGAACAGAGTTAACCCATCTCTTTCTCCCCTCACTCTCAATGCACTCAGCCAAAAATGCTTTCTCGCCCACCTAGCCACCGCCACAAACCCTATCGCCCGAGAAAAATTCGTATTTTTACCTCTTCCAAGCGACTTCAGAGATCTAATTTGCCTGTCAGAGCATCTCATATAACAGGGCTGAAGTTCTGAACCAAAAAAATCGAAATCAAAACTCTAACAATTTTTCAATTGGAAAACCCTTCAATTAGACATAATCTACTCTCAACCATATCTTCTATATCTGCTATCCTTCAAATTAGGTTTCCTTCCAGGTATCTGTGCATGTAGGTTTGGACAAAGATATGATATCTTAAAACAGCGTATGCGAGAGGCTGAAAGAGTTAACTGAATTCATGAACCAACCATCCTCGCCTCGCTAAAACGACGCTGCTAATGTTGGAGAAGTAAGATGAAGGAGGATAGAGCGTGCATGCATGTATTAGGATGTTGGATTGGCGGTGATCAAGTTCGTGAGATGAAGTGGGTAAATGGGTTGGTAGACGTTGTAAGGGAGTGAGCGTGGAAAAATGGGTGATGATCGTAAGTATAAACAAGGTAGGTAAAGCTCGGGAGGGTTCTGAAGTATAGAAGGTTGAATTTGAGACCAGGAGTTATGAACTGTTGAATACCAAATATCAAGTCTCAAATCGCAGGCATAGCAGGCATTACTGGCAGGCGCACAAATCCCTTATCCACCCTCCACCCCTATCTTCCCCCATCCCTAGGGCCTTAGTATCAACTCGCATACATTCATACCTTCCCCAATCTCCCAAATGGCAAATCAAACACACCCTTCCTTCGTCGCTCCCAACTCCTTCCCTCTCCATCCCCTCCCGCCTCCCCTCCCTCCCTTTATCCCCATAAGCACACTAACTACACTTCAAGCAATTCCCATGCCCACACCCACATGAGAGCCCGCTCCAGATGTCGGTTCCGCATTGGCAGCAGGTCCAGAGGGGCGTCATGCCGTGGAAGCCGGTGGTTTGGGTGTGGGGTCGGGTGGTGGCGGTGGAGGGGGTTTTGGTTGAGGGTGGGGAGGAGACCTCTTTGGTGGGTTGGGGGGTTGGTGGGGACATTATCTTGTTGTCGTCGGTGATTAGTTGGGTTTGATGGTGGTGGTTGAATGGTGTGCTTGTTTTGGGGATCGGCGTTGTTGGTTGTTTGGTTGTTTGGTTGTTTGGTTGTCTGATTTTTCTGATTGGTAGTGTTTGCTATTCGGTACTTCTTTAGACTCGGAGATGTATCTTGCAGGAGAAAAAGAAGGACTTGAAGAGACGCTCGTGCGGTATATATACCCCGTTTTTGCACAGTTAATCCATAAACCATGACTCGCCAGTGACTCCCAAGATCATTCCATGCTCAAGATTTTGACGTTGGGGGAGATTTGACTGGTATCGCTATACCTTTTGGAGGTGGAAATGGGAATATCTGCTGACGTGGTAGCGGTTTTGGTGCTTTCATTAGGGGCTGAGTAAGTGTGGGAAAGATTCACGAAAGGATATGAGTGGATGGTTGAGAATGTGAGTCTTGCGGGGGGGCCTTTCACCCTTCCCGTATTCTAGCAAAGCAATGAAGAGAAGGAGTGGGGACAGTGTGTCACGTTCTTCGTTGATTGAAAGAACAATGTTAGGTAAGAGGTAAAGTTCGAAGACCGCGAGAACTTAGACCTGTGCTGGTACAACTTTTCTGCTGGTCGAATATGTCTAGAGTTGATTGCACGTTTTGCAACCCCAGACGTATCTCTCCAAGAACAGGCCTTATAGCTAATGCTCTTATGCTGCGGTTTAATAAGTGGCAAGTGCAATGCAAAGCAACATCGCAACAAAGCAAGATCGGTAAATGTCGGACGAAAGCCAAGAAAGTTCGTGGCTCAAGGAGACGAGCCTGCCGGAAATACATATTTGATGCCAGTTTGGTATTTGGGATTTGTACAAATGATCTGCCGTCGTAGCCAGAGCTGGCTGGCGCTGAAGGGCTCGGTGAAACGAGGCGGATACTTCCGGCTTGTAGGTCCCTGAATAGCAAAGCTTGAGGGTGAGGCTCAACCCAATGGAAACGAGCTATGTTTATCGAGAGACTGAATGATCTGTCCACTCTCGCTGTTCGCGTACCCTTGACTTTAAAGCGCCTTTCTTCCAAAAGGCCTACTTCAAATACCAACAATGACTAGAAAAGCTGGTAGGAGCCACGCCCAAACATTATTTGAAACGCGCCGTGTATGACGTTTACAGGGAAGCGGATAATGGATGTAGTACCGTATGAAAGTATAGAGCCCGGGTTTTCAGTATTCGAATGGAACAAGTACGACCAGAGGATCTCTTGACCGGCTAGGGTAGGCCGCGCCTGCATTGACCTATAGTCCTATGAGCTTGAGTAGCGGTCGCAGGCAGCGTCGGTTTCACTGCTCCCTAAATGTTGGTTACGGATAGTCTCAAGTGAGAGCATCCATCCCGTTCTATCGAGTAGCCTTCAACCCCCTTTGGAGCATCCTGGAACCCAGTCTCGCTAGAGCCCGGTTGACAATTGCCTCCATCATAACTCATATTCCGGTATTTCGCTTTTGCTTTCCCGACGTTATAGTCTAGCTTACCCTTTGAAATATTCCACAGACTGCCGCTCAAAAGCTCTGTGGGCAGGCTTATGTTCCCTGACTACGTGGAACAGAGGGGGGAAATCTACCAAGTCTATCGCAGATGCCGCGACTACCATGTCTTCTTCATCCTGGGATATTCGTCTTTCCCATACGAGTTCCACCGTGTGTGGCCATAGCTTCGGATTTTTTCCAAGTCGAGCTTTCCAGTACAGTTTTTTTGATACCGCCGATTCGATCGCCTAGCTTGAAACTGACCTCCCAGGGCTGGTTGGAAATACCCTGCAAAAGGACATAGTTGACGCGCAGTGATATGAACCATGGAGTAGGAAACACCTGATTCCGAATGGTCGACGTATTGTACAAGGATGATTTATTTAGAACGCCATACTGCTTCAACGATTTAGTAGGATTTGTTAGTTCTTGGTCAGAGTAGTATAATTGGATATCGGGAACTTTAATACTATAACACAACAGCTTTGTAACGGCTTCGACAGTATCTTCTGGCTCAACCTGAATAACTGTTATGATAAACTTATTGAGATCTTTGATGAAGATTTCCTGGCATCTTGTCGGCCCCAAAGCCAAGTCATCGTTGCCTACTTGTGTGCGTTGCTGCAGTGTGGTAATCCGAAGTCAAGGCGCCGTTCAAGGCTTGGTAAAAATTGACTTGCATACTTAGATTAGCCTCTACCATAATATCAGAGACAATGGATGCGGCGCTGTCGAGATAATGCCGAAGTACATAATTGTAATCCAGGCTGACCTTAGCTCTGTCTGTCTCTGCTATTGGTATTTGCGTAGCCTTGACGTCCTCGATCTGCCGCAAGATGGCTGGCAGCTTCTCTTGTAGCTCTTGGATATGAGCAGAAACATTTTACCTCACCTTTTGAAGCTGCAGCATTTGCAACTCACAGATTGTGTCTTTAGGAATGTAAGCCAAGTCATAGTTGAATTTCCTCCTAAGAGCCAAGTACTGACATTTGGAGTGCGCAAAAGCTACTTTCCCTTTGTGATCATTGACGGCAGCATCTTTGTCCTATGGTAATTTCTTCCGTTATTTTTTTTTAGTAGTGTTTACTAGGCTAGGTTTGGCGCCTTCTGTATCGGGTAAGGCATCTACTCTCAGCCTATTGCTGCTTTTTTCACGGCATAAATCGCTCTCCCTTCGCCTTCTCTTCTTCCTTCCTTCACATTTCCCTGTTGCGGTTTCTATTTCGGTCCTGTGACCAAATCGCTTGGACCTCTCCCCCATCGGCAGCCGATCCAGTCGATACGGATGAGGGATCTCTTGCAGCCACTTCATCATTGTGTCTCCTACAGGGTGAGTAATTCTTCCGACTGCGCCGCCATGCGTCGGCTGGCGAGCTGCAGCTGGAGAGCCGATCTTTCTTCACATGACCTACCTTGAAGGGTCTTCTATACAAAGTTTCTTCGTATACATACCTTGAACTGATTTTCCAACTGGTGACCGTCGTTCAAAGAGTTTCACTCCTTCTGAATAGCTTCCTCTATCTGCTTTCTCGTCAAAAACGAACTGAACCTGATATGAGCTTCGAAGATTCCGTTCTAGTCGAACAACACGAATTCATCTTTCCGAATGCTAATGATGCGAAGAAGAACTTTCAAAGCTTCACCTTTGAGAATATCAGTAGTAACATCGATGTCATCGACATCATCGACACTGACAGATAATCTCTTTGACTTCTGATTTGACGTCTCACAGACTACAGTAAACACTACTGATACGAGTGAATCTATTGTCACAGCCGGAATCACCTTCAGAAAGCGCACTTCTGTGAAGGCTCTTCGTCATTTTGATCATATGACTCTTCGTCATATAGCCAAAGTCACCGATTTGCCTTTAACCACAGTGATCAACATAGCCAACGAATCAGAGACTCCCCGTCAAGGACGTGGCCGTCCTCGACTTATCGATACATCACCGAGCGAAGGCAAGCCGGTTCCTCATGTTATCCTTCGTCAGAAAGGGCTTAGCTATAGCTAAACGACGGTGATATTCATGCTCGTTTAGTGTTCGATGAATAGTATCTTCAGTCATACTCAGGCCTAAACGTTGACTCACATTCGAGTAGGTCATCTGACGTCCCTCGACGCTGACGATGACGCAGTCAATTATTCGCATTCTGATTGATGTATTGATAAGTCGAGGACGGTCACGTTCTCGACGAAGAGTCTCTGATTCGTTGACTATGTTGATCACTGTGGTTAAAGGCAAATCGGTGACTTTGACTATATGACGAAGAGTCATATGACCAAAATGGCGAAGAGCCTTCACAGAAGTGCGCTTTCTGAAGGTGGTTCTGACCATGGCAATAGATTCACCCGTATCAGTAGACGGTCATTTATTGTAGTCTGTGAGACGTCAAATCAGAAGTCAAAGAGATTATCTGTGTCGATGACGTCGATGGCGTCGATGTTACTGATATTCTCAAAGGTGAAGCTTTGAAAGCTCTTCTTCGCATCATTAGCATTCGGAAAGATGAATTCGTGTTGTTCGACTAGAACGGAATCTTCGAAGCTCATATCAGGTTCGTTTTTGACGAGGAAGTCAATTGGTTGAGGTAAATTCACGCAGGTAGAGGTTTGAACGAAGCTTCGATAACGTGTAGGACTGCCGGAAGTTTGATAGCTAACATCAGGAGGAGAATCAAAGGCCACGGTAGAGGGAGTATTAGAGCTAGACATGATGTAGTCGTAGATGTAGCTGTAGATGTAGCTGTAGATGTAGTCAATGATGAAAGTCTGAAGAACACGAACCAGGAATTACTCGAGACAAATGTCGATTTTATACTCAAATTGACCTGTTTGTTTACTCATTTCCCTGCTCACCTTTCTGAAGCTATTCAACATCAACAGAGCCACAGAATCTCAAAGCTCATAGCAACAGCGAGCTTGTTGATCAATTCCCGTGTCAAGATGATCATTTCAGGCCGAATTGCAGGTCGAGAGCTTCTTCAATCTCCACCGTTGAGCGCAGCGTTGAAGACGTGTCTATGTACAGTACTGTAGAGGTCGCCGACGAGGTAAGAAGTAGGATTTGGTGGAGAAAAGAAGGTGATTTGAGAGGTGATTTGGTAGATCCAGGCCTTTCAGCTAATCTGCACCAAACGTTGGTTATTACCTAATATGGAAGCTTATTCAGCCTCACTGGCGGCCTTATGATTGGTGGAAATTGGTACTGGGGGTCCTTGAATATGAGGCGAAGGTTCCAACTACTGTACCGTATTCTCAACAATCCCCAACAAAAAATGACTGTGGCAACTATGTAGTTCTGGAATATTGACTGTCCGGAGGCAGGCCGTAATATTTTATACTACCTCGTGCAGCGGAATGTTGAACTTGAGATACCGAGAAAGCTTGGTAAGCTTCTTTAGTATCTTACTTGAGTCGACCACCTGGGGTTCACTCTCTAGCGCAACCTGTCAGCACCGCCGGCAACGTCCTGCTTGGCTTACTGATCAGTCGAGCCTTCGCATCGGATTGATCACGAGAAATATGTACCGTCTAAGGTATTCTAAGATATAGGTAGGTGACAAACGATAAAAACCTACTCTGACAATCTTAATTAATAGCCTCCACGCCGACGAACTAGCATGCAATCACATACGTTATTTGGGTATGTGCATCCAAAAGCCTTGGATTGAGATCGATTGATTACTGCTGCCACTATTTGCCGCCATGCCGCGCGGTGGGATATGCGATGCATGTAAAATAAGGAAAATCAAGGTAAGTACACCATCGAATAATATCTTGTTAGTGTCTTACTGGGTCATGATGGTTGATGGGCCGGCTTAAGATCCTCTGTCATTAATGACTTTGGTGTGGGAAAAATAGTGTGATGAAGGTGTTCCGCAGTGCCAAAGGTGCATCAACTCTGGCAAAACCTGCCCTGGATACCGAAGCGAGACGGAGTTTGCATTTCGCGATATGACTTGCCTTGCCGAGAAGAAGGTTGAGTCTCGTGTCCGCAATAGTTTCAGAGCGCGAGATATGGCGGAACAAGGCGTACCAAGGCCTTTTGCAGTGACGGACTGGCGAGAAAACGCCGTCACCCGCTTCTTCACCGATTATGTCCTGAATTCAGATGCTGTATCGAATACGACGATAGTATTACCAGGACTTTATGGCAGTTCAGATGCAGGCGCCTGTCTCAAAGATGCTCTCTATGCTGCAGCGTTCGGGAACGAGGCAAATCAGCTCGGTCTGAAATGGATGGCCATTGAAGCTAAGGCAGCATATGGCCGTGCACTAGCGTCTCTTTCGAGGGTATTGCAGGACCCTGTAGAAGCTTTGAAAGATACTACACTGGCTACACCCTTTGTGATAGGCTTATACGAAGTAAGATCAATCCCGGGTTTGCCCTACATCAGGTTTGGAAAAAGGGAGGCTGATTGTCCCGGGACAGGTTATCAGTGGCTACCTGCCGACCGGTACTCTGATGGATCATCATCACCACCGTGGTCGAATGTCATTGCTTCGCCTTCGTGGCAGCCATCAATTCAACTCTCCGATAGGCCGATGCCTTTTCGGTGTCCTGCATGAACAAGCTGTGAGCCACTAAAAGATTCATATCTGCCTCAAAATCTCACGTTACTCACAGGACCACACAGATCATTAAGTGCTTGACCAGGCACGAGAAGCCCCTGGAAGAAGCAGGCACCTGGATTCAGGTTTTCGGAACCAAAGGGCCTCCCCAGAAAATAGCAGAACTCAGCATCCATACTGCTCAAATATGCGCTGAAGCCCAACTCCTTTTCGATAGCAGCGAACACAGCAAGGAATGGAAACATGGCCTCCTCGAAATCATCAAAGACGCCACTGCCATTGATCTCCTGTACCAGAGTTGGATTGACAAGTACTCCCGCTCTGAAATCTGGCGCTATCAGACCGTCTATCTGTCTCCCGATGAGGCTCTTCCCGCCGATGGGATGGTGCAGGTGCATCACGACTTCTATACCGCATACATCTGGACCTCATGCCGCAGCAAGCGTGCCCATTTGCACGAAGTCTCCTTGCACTGTCTTTCTCTCCTTGGCTGTCATTCAGAGGCCACAGATCTATCCTCGAAGCTCAAAAGCCTAGACTTAGCCGAGAATCTACTCACGCGCTTCAAATGCATCATTGAAGACATGGTCTCGGACATCTGCGCCGCTGTGCCTTTCATATTGGGAGATATCGACCTGGCGGGGAAATTGGCACCGGAAAGGAAGAGAATGCCTCTTGCGGGGTATATGCTTCTCTGGCCTTTGCATGTGGCGAGGGCAAGTACGAATAAAGGTAGTGAGCAGGAAACCTGGATAAAGAGGAGGTTTGAATTTATAGATAGCAAGATGGGAATCAGGTTCGGTCGACTTATGGCAAACAAGGTCAAGAAGGAACCTTGGAACTTGAGTTGATGAGGCGGGAAGATGTGCCTGATTTAAGTTCGATGTTTTCGATGTTCGGATATTCAGTTCCAGGACTCAACAACAGCACAAATCTTCGCTAGACGTGGTTTGTAGGACCACATTCATTGAGAAGTGGGTTATCTGGACAGCGTATCATGGGGGACGTCGGCAACAGAGTTTTTATCAATAGCATGAGTGGCACATACATGATTCTTTATTCACTTTGTTCGCGGAATATAACACCTCATATGGTGTAACTACACCATTCAGCGAGAAGGCTTTGACGGAGTCAAAATATCGCATTGCACGTATACCCGGGGGAAAGAAAAAGAAAGAAAAAACCACAAAGCGTGGAAAAAGATAGTCCCAACCATGGCTCGAATGTAGGTGATCTATTTGAAAAACAAAGCAGAGACCGCGACGTTCGCCATCTAGCAGTATGCCCCAGGATCAATTGTGTGTTACACAACTGATGCCCGCAGGACCTGGCTCCAATGCTGTCCTCGGGTCGGTATAGTTGTACTCGGGAGACTCGTTATCCGTGATAGCCTGGGACACCAACGCCGAGTCTAACCATGCGCGTACCTGTACGATGACACTTTCGGTGTTCCAACGGGTGACCCAAGAGAACGTGTTGTCGTAGTTGAGCCCTGTTATACAAGAAATTTAGGCCGCTATACTTTTTGATGCGAAAATCCCTTCTCCAGGGTTCATGAAGGAAAGAGGCAGGCAGATTAAGAAGAAATATGGGGGAGGGACTACTTACCATTCTTGCAAACACCTGTTGCGTGCAACTCTTGTGCGCTCCATTCCTCGTCTCCGCCACCAACGACGTGAACAAGTTCCAGCGAGGACGTGCCGGGGACCAAGGTGTTTGCCAGGCGCTCTATGGCATTTGTGAGGAAGATGGTTCGGTTGTGATACTCGCCGGCGAGAGGGTGGGTGCCCATGAGCGTCCAGTGGACATCAGGCGCTACCTGAGCGAAGAAAGCTGGGAAGTTGTCTTCGCGGAGGTAGTTGAAGACGTGTGCGATTTGGCATTTGTTTGGTTATTTGGTGGTGGCTTCGCTCTGATTCGCAGAGCAGTAATGTGCTGGCGCTGAGATGGTAAGGCCCGGCGCAACTGCGGCAGCGACCAAAAGAATCGTAAGGGAAGAATGCATTATGGATGTTTGGTCAATGGAAGAATGGTGATAGATGCCGGTTTTTTCGAGACGGAAGTTGCTTCTATTATCCGTTCATATACTTATGTCCGTAATTATAGAAACGAGTTCAGAATGCGCTGGCAGGACAAAACTATGGGAATCGCAGGGCTTTTTATACCATGGTATACAGCTGATTCAGCTTCTCTATACTGCACTCGGTGAGGCGAATCTCTTTGAGCCATTTCGGGAAATATTGTGCGTCAGAAAGTCATCTTAGAAGTGACGTCCTCTTGAACCTTGATGTCGCTTGACAATCACAGCCGCGAGCATCTATGACTGACGGAATAGAAAGGGTCCCGATTTGACGGTAAGACTGTATTATCATCGTTGATTTCAGAGCTCCCAGAATTGAGATGACGATGATGACGGCTCGAGGACGGTCACCAGAAACTGGGTGCGTTACCACCCTAAACTATTTCGGGCAACTTTCTGCGCTGCTGGCAGTAAATTACAAAAATAACACGGCTGATAATTGATATCAGTCGCATCGCAACAGAGAGCAGAGATATACCTTCATAAAGCGGTGAAGCCAAAATGTTTCTTTTCAGCCGGCAGGTAAGATGCTCGTAGTCACCGGTTTGTGAAACTGCGGGGGTTGGTTGACTATGCTGACTATATCGAAACATATTTGTGCCCGAAAAAGTACTCTTTACGGTTTTCATTTTGGCATCATACCTATCGACAGGTCTAGTGGTAAACCAGGGATTCGTACCCAGAGCGAGTCCGTATAAAGAGATCCATCAGCGCACGATGGTAGCGGTCATAATCCGAGATATTGTTCTTTTATTCCTCTCTCCGCCTAAAGATAACGTAGCTCCAAAGCGTCATCCTCGTCCTAACTCTAGGTGAGCCATCTTCGAAAACATTCTTTCCGATCAGCATCTGACTGCTTTTCCCAGCCAAGTCACCGTACTACATAAAACCTACCTAATTTCCTTCATCGAAGAACTTTATCTTGAAGCGAGTCTTGCTGCCGTAGCAAGAGACTATGCCCGAACCAGGGAAATACGTCTTGGCTAAGCCAGTGGGTGAGGTAAGCGAAAGCACCACCGCGACTCAATGTTCACGTCGAGTCGGTGGAAACAGCTAATGGTATCTCCAGGTCGAGACTGGCCGCCTGGGTAGAGTTGTCTTCTGTACGGACTTCCCCACGTACCTCACTGACCAACCCTGCAGATCAGCAGCACCGCATATGGCTTATCCAGCATCATGGTCTCTACAGCGCTCCCTTATCCAAGTCTTCCAACCAACGCGTCGTCGACATCGGCTGTGGCACCGGTATCTGGGCCATCGCTTTCGCAACAGAGCATCCGGACTCCCGTGTCCTCGGTCTCGATATCACTCTCCCACAGCCAAAGTCTGTACCCCCAAACTGCAGCTTCGCGGTCGCAGACGCCGAGGGCGACTGGTCGTTTGCCACGGAGCCGTTCGACCTGATCTATGGCCGCATGCTCATCAATAGCATCCGCAACTGGCCACGATACATGAAGTGTTGCTTGCAGCATCTGAAGCCTGGTGGGTGGTTGGAATTGAGTGACGTTGCCCATCGATTCTTTGCCGAGGATGGGTGTGGCGAGGCGGATTCGCCCATGCTCACGTGGTGGCATGTCGTGTTCCAGGAGAGCTCGATGAGCAACGGCATCGATATCGATGGCACATACAAGCATGCGCAGCAGATGCGTGACGCGGGATTCACTGATGTTCGAGAAAGTGTGTTCAAGTGGGCGGTGGGCGGTGCAAGGGCGAGCACTCAGGAGGAGAAGGCAATCGGAGACCTGCTGTATCAGAACTTGCAGGTGCTGATTGAAGGCGTCACCAGAACAGCTGTTCAGCATGGTGATCTACGTGGAATGACTGCCCAACAGGCGCAGGCCCTAGCGGATGAGGCGAAGCGTGATGTCGTGGAGAATGCTGATAGGCATGGTTACTATATGCATTTCGCTACGCATGTAGGGCAGGCGCCTCGCTAACATGGGTGACTGCTTGGGCTCTGTGATCGATTATCTTGTTTAAAAAAAATACAATGCTTATGGATGTTGATGGTCATTTGGAGGGTAGGCCGTTGCCCGTGAGCCTAATAGCACCTACACACGCTCCGCCACTGAAATGGCATCCCTCATGTCATCCTCGGCCGACGAGTTCCTCCTCAGTCCCAGTGTTCACACCTCCCTCTCATATTCCTGCTGCACAGAGAGGTCTTTCCGCATCATGGTCCCATACCCCAGGAAAGAGGTTTCGCGACTCACGGTGCGATGCCCTCCAGCGCTAGCATGGTACGAGCCGCACATGTCATGAAGCGGGAAGGATCGATGGTTGTCAGGGCCAGAAATCTTGCCTTTAGTGTTGCCACTGTTGGATTTTGCTTTGTGGAAAAGGTGCGCAGCGAGCGGCTAGCAGACCGGAATGCTGCAAAACTTTAGCGCTAATAGATCGCATTCGAGCTGCACGGTCTGCCATCATTTCGCATTGTCATCCATCGACGGCAACCTTCACTTGCGTGAGGTGCGGGGAATGAAAATAGACGGAGAGGGATGGGAAAGGGGAAAGGAAAGGAATCAGAAACGAGAGTGGTTCCAACCTCCCCCAACCCACCGCCAGTTCTGGAGCCACACAAAGATGCTCTGCCTCCCCTTCGCATTTCCTCCCTCTTCGTCTCTACCAACCCGCTTTCGTTCTTTTCGCTTGTGTCCTCAAGGGCTACCCTACGCTTGTCTCATATACAGGCAAAACTTAAAGTCATCTGCTATGACCCATCGCAATGCTCCTTTACATGCCCCAAGGGCAGAAAATCAAAAGCAAAGTGTCATTGCGAGATTACTACAACAAAATATATGAAGAGGTTAACAAAAAGCCATCGCTCGACAGGTCTCTACGCAGATACGACCAACCTACACATTGATCGGATCGAGGATTTATGGAGAGAGTGTGCCGCACAACCTGCAGTCACCGCGTCGTGGCACTTGCTGACGCTGACGCTTGTCCAGGCACTGCAAGGTGGTCGAGGTTGAACCTCTTCCACTGAATATGTAACATTTTCTCGGTCCGGAAAGTCAGTTCGGTATCGACCTACTGGCACCAACTCGGTCAGCTGTATATCAAATGAAAGGGTCGACGAATCAACCCTTGGATTCTGAAAGACACGTTCGACGTAAGTGGGCAAGTCGTTGATACCCTGAAAGTACGACGGGCCATTATGAGCAGATCGGAGGGATGTGTAATTTCTAGCTATTCACAAGTAGGTTGTTTGGTGATGTCTGCACTAGATAACCCGCTTAGAGTAACTTCAAGTGTGCGCGAGTTAGTAATTTCAGTGAAGTTATTGTACTTTCTCGAACGCATTCGTATGTTCGACTTTATCCTTTCCACTTCTTGACGACTTTCTCCCTAAACCTCAACTGTATGACTTTCCTCTTTCGGCTCATATCGTTCCTGTTTGACCCTCTGCAGTATTCAATGCCTTAAAATTATTTACTAACCAGAATTTACCAATGAATGTCCAGACCTTCTTTCCCATGGAACAATAAGTGTTTACCATTATCAGCTATCTTATGATGCCGAACCTGCGTATATAAAAGAGATATAAAGCTTGGCAAAATGACGACATGAAGGGCCTCGGTCATCTTAGCCGTCTATAACCAGACCAGTCTACCATTCGGCGTCTCGATATCGCGATTGAATAATTCCCAAGTCTTTTGACTATCAGATAACTTAGCGGCCGAAGAATTTGAGCGATTGACATCTTGACAACCTTGGGTTCCATTCAGCATTAATTGGTTTCTAATTCAGTGACCACGAGGAAGCCTTGCAACAAAAAACGATCCCTTATGGAGTTAGTTAAGTGGTTGATTGAGATTCCACTGGCCGCGAACTGGATATCGGCCGGATCCATCAGGGAGAGCTTTAAGGAAGGATCAGAGACGTAAGGACCACAGACCTTGGCCAGGATAGGACGGATGTTGCGCACCAGAGAGCGGACACTGACTCATTGTAGATCAAACATCTGGTACTTAAGCCTGTTTGCTTTCTGGACACGAAAGGCTTCGCCGTCCATCATGCCATGGACGTAGCACTCGCCAATGAATTCGTAGTGGACGTTTGTTGGAGTGCCGTCCTCAGATCTCTTGATATCCGGGTCACATTGGCAGTCAACTTGATTACAGGTGCACCCCAGCCCTTTGTTCGTAGGACGGCCATCGATAAATTTACGCAGGAGGACTGGAACACTACAGCCGAATAGAATGCAGACAAGGTCCCGTTTCTTGCATTTCGAAGGTGCCAGACCAAGAGTACATATTTGTTGGTCAGTTCCAGATGAACACGGTGGTCCACACAATGATACAAGCCTCCGCTCCCATACCATACATTGAACTCGCTCAAGGAAGTCTACAGTGGGTGAAGGACAGTTGCTAGTCAGCACCTCTCCGGTATTCAAAGCCCCTCCGGTAGGCCTTCGATTGAAAGCATCCTTGCAGGCTCTTATCCAATGGGAAGGAGGCTTTTGCCCATGGGCATCTCGGTTTCCAACAAGTGTCCGCCAGAAATACTCGCGCGGATATGAATTTGTGTCCTCCCACCCACCAGCGCCCAGCCATTTAGCGGGAATTATACCGGCGGTGGCAGGCGTATACTTTGCGCCGATTTTGTCGAAAGCGAAGCCGTTGACACGGAGAATTCGGTTGGAATCGCTACTTTTTCGAGGTATTGGTAACACCTTGGTGTTGGGGGCAGCGTTGTAGTGTCCACGATCCCATCCTGGACTTCGGACAAGAGGGTCAGCGTTTACACGGCGATAGGTCTTGTTAGTGCTCAGGCCGAAAGCTTTGCCGGACAGGCGTGGGATCCATGATGGCAACATTGGGTCATCAGGTGCCCATGGTCGACAAATCATATCCAAGGAGTGGGAACGATTTATAGTGAAAGCAAGAAAGTCTCTGCAGACCTCGAAGACACTTTTCTTGTAGTCTACGGTAATCCTTTTGGCCCTAATAGACTCGAGGACCCTTTCTAGGACAATATGTGTTCTAGAACCGGCTTTCAATGTCTGCGGTTTTGGGACGTCAAGTCTGGTGTTCGGGGGCCTGTCAACATTGGTAGTCGTCACGATTGGTCTTGATATCTGCGCGTCCCAGAGGCTATCTGTTCTTCTTGCATTTAAATCCTCGCCATTGGTCAAGACAGTCGATCTGAGTCCTTGGTCTCGAAGAGAGTTCGCTGTATATGGTATGACCCGTTCATTTTCATTGACCACATGAACAGACGGGACACCCTGACTATTCACGGAGTTTACGCGCCTCCTTGTGGCCCGTTGTCCCTCGTAGCTTTCGCTGGAGCGTCTTTTCATCGAATCGAACGGTTGTTCGGGCTGATCTTCAGCAATAACGCGAGTTGCGCTTTGGGGAGAGAGATCAGTTGGCTCAGAGATTGGAGAGCTTGGCCCAGGGTTGTGCATATTACGACGTATTCCAAATAGTGTATCCTCTTTCTTTGATATCGGTCGAGCGTCGTGCGCAAGCCATAGAACAGCGTAAACAGTATCATGGGGGTCTGTAGCTTCAAAGGCCGACAAAGAAGACATCAAAGCTTCCAAAGACAACATGTGCTCCATGATAGCACCATCATCCGACTTGCGGAAGATATTATCGCACGCATGAACTAGTCGGGTCGCTCCCAGCTCAGTGATATCACCAAGATAGTCTAGAGGATTGTTGAACACAGTTGACTTCCGAAAGAGCTGCCGTATTTCGGAACTTTTGGAGTTGAACAATGATATGGCGTCTGCGAAGTCTCGCCAAGATACCCAACTTTCACCACAGTGTAAAGTGGCAGTTTTTGCGAGCGCTATCTCTTGAACAATCCAACGTCGACTGAACCACGGCCTTCTCATAAGACTTGATAACGCCGCCCACTTTTCTGAATTGTGAGTGTCCTGCACTAACTGCTCGAGGTTGTCCAGCTTCACGATTTCGTTGACGAAGTCCATGGCTCTTTCACTTCCGTCGGCATGTGCGCCGAGCCATACGCATACGTTGAAGGCGCCGTTGTACACTTCCCACATTTTAGGGATCTGAGAGCTTTTTTCGTCGGTATCAGGCTGGTTTATGCAGAGTGCATCTACCCAGAAGAACTTGTAGTGCTCAGTGGAGCGTAGTTGCCGCAATGCTGACTCCAAAGAAGGCCTGATCACAATTCGATATGCTTCACTATGGGACAGGATTTTGATGAATACCTCGGATTTGCCAGGAGGGCCCCATGTATAGGACAAAGCTTCGTATGGTTGAGGACCTGAAGCTGGTAGACCTCCATCTTGATCACTGTTTTCCATGCTTCGATCTGCACTGCCGGTTGCATCCTCGGCTTCCTGCTTGAGAGAGCAAATGATTAGATTGCTTTCAAGATCACTGCTGCCTCGCCCAGGGTGTAACCTCAGTAAGCGAAATTCTCCATCTCCCAAAGGCTCGTACTGATAGCCGAGATCTTTCATAGGGACTGAACGATTAAACCGAGAAACAAACAAGGCCTTTTTGAAGAGATTTATGATGAAGAAGTTCAGCTTTAGAAGACTGAAGGGGGATGAAAGAGCCAAAGGGAGTTACGGAAAATAAAAAGGCTGAAGGCAGGGGCTGCAGCAACAAACCTTGCGATCCCGGAGCCTCAATCAGTCCGAGGGGAAGCGACAAAATTGATGGACCGACAGAATTCCATCTAGCGAAAGGGTACGTGGAATGACCATTTTTTGGCAACCAGACAAGTGCTGACAGGATTACCGGAACTTGTTAGTGCGTCAATAGTGGATATTGTTGCAGCTCAACCTTCGTTCCCTGGGCGTCAAGTACTGCGGTTGTAGGGTATAAGCCTTCTTGTGGCATAGACTTTTGTCATCTGCCTTGGGCCCAGCCGTACTAGGACTGTATTGCGATCAATCATTGCCTGTGATCTCCGGTGTTTTCCCCCATTGCGTTCGACCGGCTGATTGCGGTGGCACTCCAACTATAAATTGGGGTGAGCAAGTGTTCTGTTGCCTCGTTGCCTTTTCGCGGCGCCTGCACCTCGCACTCGGATAGCTCGGTTTTAGCGCCCAGTGTACAGCGGGAGGAAACTCGACTAAAGGAAAGCTTTATCCATTGTACGGATCAGAACATAGAAGAAAAGAAAAGAAAAGTTGTTCGTAGGGTGTGCGATCCTTGGCAGTGATGCGAGAACGTGCCTGTAGTGTAGCCAAAGGTCAAGGCAGGCGGAGCATGTCTGCGCAGTGTCACGCTGTCATTCACATCGGGCGTTCTGCAAGGCTGTACATTCTCGCACCTCCATCCTTCATGCAAGCCTCATGCCTCTGGCGAATGAAACCAATGGATCTGCTGCAATGTTGTTTGGAAGCAGAGTGCTCATTGGTTGCCATTACCTGCGCCCTCTTCTTTCGCCAATCCTTTTAGAGGACTCAAACCCTTTGATAAGCTCTATAAGGCTTGCATCTCACCCATGCAGTCTTTGGCGGGAAAATTGGTGGGGTGGATTCGGCATCTGAGCGAAGTGATAAGAACCATGCGTGAGCTCGACGACCATTATGGGAACTTCAGTGACTATTTCAAGATGATAATACCACGGAATGTTAGCCACCTATGTTTTCCCTACATAACAGCGTAAGCTGACTACGCTGTAGCTGTCACCGCGAATAGTCCAGCCTTGGTTGTACACAGATAACCTCAAGGTCTCGCTCGACGCGGCTGGTCTGGTAGCCCTTGCGGAGCTCACCACAATCGGCGATCGGACTGCTCTTACCGGTACAGGTGCGCTCTTGGATACCTTAGTCCTCTGTCCGAGCATCCAACGTCAGCAAGCCGCGACGGAGTTAAACGGCGGCGAATACCCAGCGGTCGCTGCCTTGACCTCCGGTTATGTATTCCGAGTCGAGAACCCCGCAACAGTCGCTTATTTACAGAAGATCAGTCTCACTGGCCATCTGACCACACTCTCGGTCATAAATGTTGGCAAAAAGCAGTCGGTGACAGCTCAACTGTTATCGACATTCTACACCTTCGAGAATGCCAACCTGATGTCATCTATATCCTATCTCACAGCTGCTTCCTTGACAATTGTTGTTCTAGTATTGTTCGTGATATCAGCAGACTGGTGGGGTCTTTTTGTCATCTTCCTCCTTATGTTTGCCCGCTTCTGCAACACCATCATCATCCGCCGCCGGAGCCGTATCGGGTGGAAGGGGGCCAGTGAGCCGGATGTACAGGGCGATCTGCTCATTCTATTAAGCCAGGACCGTTGGGTTCGGATGCGTGGAGCCGTCGATGATCTCAAAACCGTGACGTCTGGTCAATGGCTGCATGAAATGACATTTATCGAGGGCTCGGTAGCGGCCTTTGCGACTCTCCTGGTATACCTCGATGCAGCATTGGCGAGTAACTTGAAGCAGTCGGGGAAAGTGCTGCTCTTGGTGCTTTTGATCGTCTCAGCCGGATTGCTAGCGATCGCGAACGTGCGGACGGACAAGTTGCAGATGCACGGGAATATTGTCAAGGCCGATGGGCCACGTAAAAAGTACGGAAGAAGACGGGACATGGCGGACGAGCTGATAAAGGAAACGGGGCGAGATGACTGGGCCATACGTTTGGGCATGATCGTTCCACCTTTAGACAAGCCGGTGAAGTCGAAACTGGAAGTACCTGCTACAATGTAAACGGCTTGCATGGTTACTTTGCACTGAGAGCTTCAGTCCTAGTTATTTCGGTCTATCAATCCACAGTTTTCGGCAGATAGAAACATCGCTTAGCTGACCCGAGAGTTCTCACTTGCACTAAAAGACGCCAGTGAGCCTCTGACGATGATGCATGGAGGTTACCGAGACCTAGAATCAACAGCGGGGACATTTGAGTAAAACCTGGCTTCGCTTCTTCATTATGTAAGGACTAAGAATCCCATTTCTTCGAACTCAGAGGAAACACCCTAGGATTCAGTTGATGCATCTAGCTGAGACCCTGAACGGAATGACTTTATAACTCGTTAATGGTCATGAAATTCATGCCGAGTCGTTATGAAAGCATGAGACCCAAGGCATTCTATAAAAAATCGTAATAGACCATAAAGAAACTCGAAGACGACCAGTAATAGAGGTGCTGTTTTGAGATCTACTTTGCCCACTGTGGCAGATGCTGTCGCAAACGTCAATGAACGCTATCCAGCCAGCCGGCATCGTTCGATGCCCCTGGTCTGACACGAATCTGGCGATGTAAACACTGCATCCGATGCTTCTCCATGATCAATCGTATTGACCGCATCTCGCGGTATCCCTCGATAAGGAATGACGTGCATTCGTTAAGGATTCTTGCCGATAACATCTCATACTGCTAGAAGTGTCAGCGAAGATGTAAGAGGCGTATTATTGGTTGAGCTATGCGCAAACCTTCAATCCCCAGCATTGACAGCAGCGTTACCGTGGTTTCCATCCTTGGTTCAGTGCAGGTAACCAGTATCTTGTTCCTTCCTGCGCTTCATTCGCGGGTATTCAATGTATGAATACGGCTCGTCCCATAAATACTTCTCGAAACAGTCTTGCCATTGTTCGTCCACCTTATTGCGCTCGTAGATATCGACTATTTGGGGTGCCACTGGCTCCTGGTTCTTTCTGGGACGCATTGTTTTGTAGACGGTCTCCAGCAATGCGTTTTGGGTGTCCTCGGCGGAATTCTTGCCAACAACATCTTTGAGGCTTTTCAGCGTGCTATCAGCCTTCTTGAGTTCAGTGCGCCCAAGACACCAGCGTGCATACTGCTGGGCCGCCCAGACAGATGAGATTGACGGCTCCCTTGTTCGAAACTGGATCCGGATTACTTCGTCCATCCTATCGATCGTATCCCGCTGCAATTCACGTTTGAAGAGGCCGTACAGACGGAACAGATAGGCCAATATCAGATTGTTAGGCCAGTAGCGGTCTGGATTAAATTCAATGGCATCCTGGGCGGCCAAAAGCGCAATGCATCTAGCCTCAACGTTTTCAATGTTTTGAGGCTGATGAATGTCCTCATGCACATCGACGAGAAGGGCGAGCTTGTGGATCTGCAAACTATGAATTGGAGGGAATGAATCAAAGTTGTCATCGGCACGAATACCCTCGAGTATCTTCCTTGCTGCAAGAAATTTGCGCTGGAAGACCATCGTCCGCATCCACGACACTGTGTACCTCAGTTTTTTGTCTAGGCTGTCTGCATCTGCTCTGCCAGTCCCTTCCAGTTTCGTCAAAAGAGCTTCTAACACCATGTCATTCGAGGCGTGTAAACCACGGTTGATTAGGCGATTTGCGAGGTTACAGAGATCAGGGAGGGGCATGAGACCAAGGTCATCGAAAAGATTTGTTTGTGTAAAAGAGTGTTCTTCAAGACGCTGCTCGATGGATGTTGAATCTTGCTGGCCGTTTTCTGCATTTACATCTCGTCCTTTGGGGAATCGGCTCGTGCGTTGATGTAGTATCACAGACTGTGGAATTTGGAGGGCTGGATCAGTCTGGATACTACCAAAATCGTCGTCAAAGGAGTCAAGGTGGCGTCTTTTTGATTCAGGTTGCCCTGAACACCTATCGCTGGAAGAGGTTGACGTTGTGATGATTGTCAAGTTTGACCGTATTGCTTCGAGCCAGCACAATCGCTAATTAGCGGTTTACTTGTCTCAGGTGGAAAGTAGGCTCACATTTTCGAATTCGGGTTGGTAGCACTTCGCTGTTCTTAGTACGAGCTCGATTATATTTACTGACAGCCACCCGAGACCCACGGTACCAATATTGTGTCCCTACCCCTCTTTTGTCCTTTCGCTGCTTGGCTTGCGACCACAGGTAGGTTGCAAGACCCTTTGGTAGGTTTTTCTTGAGGTCCCATTGCTTTATATGGTTCTTATAGGTCGTTTTCCTGGTTAAATCAGTCGGTCGTTATTGCGCATCGCCCAAGCGGTGTTAAAACCCAGGTGAACTTACGATGCCTTAAATTGATGCTCGCCCTCCATAATGGTCATCACCTCATTCAGAGTCTTTCTCTCTTGGAGAAGTAGATTCTCAATAATTGGCTTCTTAGTCTCCCATTCATCTTCATCGATCCTTCGTCGTGAACTTTGCAATCTCGATCTCTTAATGGGCTGCTCGTCATCGTGGTTAGACTAAGATCTGTAAGCTTCCAATGTAACGAAATTGCCGCAGAGGTTGGAGACCATACTTGGCCCTGCGGTAGCAGTTCTTGTCTAGGTTGTGACTCTGTACCGCGTAGATTGCTCGAATGGCTGGAAGCACGCACACCAAGGCTAGGCGATATCTCTTCCTCTGCGGGGTTTGTGAAAGAGCAGCCTTGCCGCAGAACCGTAGGATCGATGGTGTAAGGCATCGGGGTAACATACTGCGCCTCCTCGAACATGTGTCCAAAATCGGTGCGCGGAGACTTTCCATCACCCCCAGAGCTGGGCGGAGCTACAGCGGTGACAAAATCATTGTCGACATCCGGAAAGAAAGTCCCATAATCCTCGTCAAGAGCGGCACCAAATGCCATGGTTCCAGACAGCAAGGAAACTAGTATTTGACCTACGGTTCACATTCCAGTGAAGGCGTCAGTATTTGATAATAACCAGGCTTGTTGTAAACTGCCTGGGAAATTATGGAACGGTACAAAAGACCAAGAAAGGCCGAGAAAGGCCAGAGAAAGGCCAGAAAAGGGCGCTAAAGACTCGGATACGAAAATCATATTTAGCGATCAAAGTTGTGCCCACTGAACGAATACAGGCCATTCATGAATGTATGGTCATGGTCTTCTAAATAAGCCACATTGAGTAAGGTAAGATACATTGTATTGAAGTGCTTTTCATGATTTGATTCTTCGTCATCATGTTGCCATGATGCAGTCAGCAAGTCCCTCACTTGGTACCTTCCCAGGATGTCTAGGTAGTAGGCCCAACATGAACGTGACTGAAATATCTGTTGCACCGTAATTCGCGGGCGAGAATGTACCGCCATAATAAGAAAAACCATCGGCGTGCTACAAAGACTCTGAGAATAGAAAGTTTGTGTATATGGAGAGCAAGGCGAAAGGGGGTTGTACGTAGATTGAGCAAGGTCATAAAGAGTTACAGAATGCTGCTAAGCGATACAAAAGGCCGCAATGTGTTTTGATCCATCCGACGAGGTATTAGCTTGACTGAACTTGAGTATTTAAGCGTAGCTCTTGTGCCATCTTTCCTGATCAGAGAGAAGCAACAAGACCATCTCCAGTTGCGCTGTATTCAAAACATTACAGACGCCCTTACCTTACCGACCGGTGCATATAGCGGAAATTGACTGATACACACGGAAGTGAGTTGAACGTAGTATCTTTAGCCTACCGCTAATGATCTAAAGGAAATAACTGCTCGAGCTACTGTATACGCCATGACGCAGCAAGGAGAAGCTCAGACTGGACGAGAAAGCACAACACGTAAATTTCAGCAACCATCCGATGAACAACGCGCCATGACCACCAATAATAGCCACGCTCGGGACGGCGGTACTCAAAGTTCCAGTGAGGCTGCAGGTTCTTACTCGATCCAGAGATGGCAAGGCCAGACGTTCAAGGAGGATCCATGGTATGAGTTCCAGGCCGAGGGTGGGACCGCTAATTATGGCTCCCCAAAGAGAATGGCGGGCAAGGCAGTGTCAACTAGTAGGAACGATTCCATGGTTGCCAAGGCAGGAAGTGATTCGACTCGAACGTAAGGTTCCAAGGAAGAAGGTCGAACGGGGAACATGATAATGATACTGCAAACGTTCCTTTCCAGTGTTGAGGAACTTTCTGCGTTACTATATAATTGTCTTTCTGCCGTCACCTCCGACTAAGATTAGATCGATTTCTGGAAAGCTTCAGGTAGACCACCGTAAACGCACATAATAAAACTTGAAACGCAACTCTTCGTCTCGCTCGGCTTTCCTTTCCAAGTTTGAGAGTAAGAAATATGTACGTGCTTGGGAAGAGGTGGAATTGAGTCTCTAATGCCAGATTGAGATATTTGTAATGCCTTTCGTCGAAACTATCCTCTTCAGAGGATCTTGAGTGACGGTCTTACCTTCGCCAAAAGCATCTGTGTAAATTGAACAGTCGTAGACTCCACACTAAGATAGTCCTCACTAGCTTCGCTTCATGCACGAGATGCGGCCCACAACAACAGCATTACCACCAAAAATTTGCGGATCCGTATCGAGTTGCAGCCAAGAGACACGAAGAATCTGGCTGGTAAAGTCCAGCCTACGTAGTCATATTCGAGAGATTCCTCAATGAGTGACGCACATTCCTTGCCATCGGGAGTAAAAATGATTTCATGCAATTGCATGCCCTCTTGATGTCCTTCGGCGTCGTATCCGTTCTTGCCGTGACTTTATCGAAGAAACACTATTCGTATATATCTGCGGCGTTGCGCATGATGCGGAATGGTACCGATAGCTTTCCTCAGGAAGCGAATAGTTGCCATTATCTGCCATGATATCCCTATACGTGACATCGCTGATGAGAAAGTTCCTCCATAGATACTTGTTCAGCGCAAAGTCAGGTCGAGCATGTGCAAGACGACACCCTAGCTGGTAATGAAATGCAACATGTTGCATTCTTTCCGCCCAGCTTTGTAGCCCATCATTACCATCAAACTCGGCGTCGCAGAAACAACAACTGCTATGAGCTGGGGGGCCAATAGCGCTGAAGTGGGATACGCTGTGCTTGAACCACTCATCCAACCCAGAAAAAGTTTGGTGGCATGAGAGAAAGTTGAAGGGGCATTCAAACATTACTTGGCTGCGAAGAGCTGGTACAACTAAAGCCCCATATTCGCGCTCTAATAAGAGACGTGAGTGTTCAATCTCTCGTTCTCCAACAGGGGTCGAGATCGATTCCAGTGCCGTAGCGCTCGATATTGTGCTCAGAGCTGCCAAGCTATCATTCCCGGAGAGTAGCATCGAAGTACCATTGTTTTGATAGGGTACTCCATAACAGCTACGCGTTTTAAAGGTGTGAGCATGGGGAAGCTTAGATCCCATGGCAAGATGCGCCGGAAGCCTTGAATCGGTTATGTCGTCGAGGTAAGCTTGAAGAGCAAAGCGAACTCGCCCTTGAGGCACTGAGATATTTAGCACAGCACAAAGCTAGACATTCCGTTTCCGAGTACAAGGCGTACTGATTTGACAAGCTTGCTCCTTTGCCTGCAGGGTTTTCCCAGTATCCCAGCAGTGTGCTTACTGCTCCTCAGCTGCAGAGTAAATCTGGTAGATTCCCGACTTTCAAGTGGCTCTCAAAAAATGGCAACCGGAATTTGGCTCAGATAAAACCCAAAATTCGCACAATGGGCGCAGGAGACGAGGGACCGCAGTCACACCGGTCCAGTCTGCTCAAAGTATAGTGATCATGCACCGTTTGTCGTTTGCCAGATCACGTATCTACTATCCCTAGATGCAAGTTGCTCTTGTACGGTAATGGCTGGATTGCGACTTGATCCGGTTTGACTGAGGAAGCGACCGAAAAAAGGACACAATCAAGGTCCCGCGTCGACTTAGTAATATTTTCATTAGGTAGGTAAGGTAGGTAATAATGAAACCTGACCTGAAGACCATACCTGCATTCTCATGCCTCTTTTTAATCATCTTCAAGAAGATGATACAATTTTAAAAGAACAAAACATGATGAACTCAAACAGTCTTTTAGAAAAAGATATTGTTCTTTCATGATTCTACCATACAATCTATATAGTACTGGAATAGCGGCTTATTCTGATCGTTGATTGCCAAGGGTTCCACCACGTGACCCAACATCAAAACTTTTTCGACCCCGCACTATGTTTTTTCGCTGCGTTGACCCGTGCAAGTCGTTTTTTCCCGTTTAAACTGCCATCATTTCTTTTTCTTTCGCTTCAACTACCATCCTGATTTTTACAGTTCATTGAAGTCGTTGTACGTACATCAGATGATCGAAAATCACCTGACCGACGATTGAAATTTTCTTACCTGTTTACCTGTTTACCCGTACATACCTGCACCTGTCGTTACCCTCATTGTACGCGTATATATCAATCTCTTTTTACGATCGCTTTTCATGTCTCAACGCACCTGTACTCACTGTGCTCATAACCGTCCCATTCATGAATTTCTCAATTCTAATTCAACGTGTGTTTTGAATCTTTGTTCATCTCTGTTTACCGATTTACCTGTTTATTCATACACTCTGTATGCTTCGTACATGCTTCATAGCACATGCTAATTAGTTCAATAGAAAGCACTCTTCATGACTCGATACCAAACTCCCTACCAAACGCCCTACCGAATTCCCTATCAAACTCCCTACCAAACTCCCTACCAAACTCCCTACCAAACGCCCTATCGAACTCTCTACCAAACTCCCTACCAAACTCCCTACCAAACGCCCTATCGAACTCCCTACCAAACTCCCTACCAAACTCCCTACCAAACTCCCTATCGAGCTTACCTGTACATACTGTATGCTTCGTACATGCTAATTAGCTCGATAGAAAGCACCCTTCATGGCTCGATACCAAACTCCCTACCAAACTCCCTACCAAACGCCCTATCGAACTCTCTACCAAACTTCCTACCAAACTCCCTATCGAGCTTACCTGTACATACTGTATGCTTCGTACATGCTAATTAGCTCGATAGAAAGCACCCTTCATGGCTCGATACCAAACTCCCTACCAAACTCCCTACCAAACGCTCTATCGAACTCTCTACCAAACTCCCTACCAAACTCCCTACCAAACGCCCTATCGAACTCCCTACCAAACTCCCTACCAAACGCCCTATCGAACTCCCTACCAAACTCCCTACCAAACTTCCTATCGAGCTTACCTATACATACTGTATGCTTCGTACATGCTAATTAGCTCGATAGAAAGCACCCTTCATGGCTCGATATCAAACTCCCTATCAAACTCCCTATCAAACTCCCTACCAAACGCTCTATCGAATTGTTATGAAGAAGAGCTTGGAATAACGATAACGGATTCTCTACATCCCATTGACTTTCTCATTGGCTTCCCCATTGGCTTCCCCATTGGCTTCCCCATTGGCTTTCCCATTAACTTTCTCATTGGCTTCCGATAGACCACATATGGAGCATTGGATAGGCCACTCATGGAGCACTGAATACGTCACATATGGAGCACTGGGTATATTACATATGAAGCACTGAATACGTCACATATGAAGCACTGGATAGGCCACATGAAGCACTGAATATACTACATATGAAGCACTGAATATACCACATATGGAGCACTGAATATACCACATATGGAGCACTGAGTATATCACATATAAAGCACTGGGTAGGCCACATATGAAGCACTGAGTAGGTCACATATGGAGCACTGAATACGTCACATATGAAGCACTAAGTAGGTCACATACGAAGCATTGAATATACTACATATGAAGCATCGGAAGGGCAGTAGGGTTGATTTTACAAATCTGTTTCTTATTTTGCACTTTTAGAAGATTCGCGACTAAATTTGGTGGGGCTCTCGGCAAATTCTAAAAAACGGCACAGGTTTCGCAATCAACGATATCTAATTAAAAAGACGTAGTGCAAAGCAGTTTCCATCGGAAATGGCGACCCCCTCGTGTTGTATGTATTGAAATAAATAGCGCTGAAGAAGATTACAGTCCTCCACCAAATTTTTGTTAGGAATTCGACACTATTCTATGAGCTTCAGCAGCTTCCAACCAGCTGTCTCACTGTCACCGTCCACAATCATGCCTAATAATGAAGGAAATACGACGCCGGCTCAGAGAATTCAAGCCATGACCTTGGCTGAGGCCGGAATTGAAAAGAAAATAGCAGCTGCATCTGCTGGAATTAGGGATAACGGATGGTCATATGACAGTCAGGTCAGGTCAGATGTTTTCTGTCATTCTGACGTCAGATGTTTCTACTTGACAGCCAATAAGACAGCTTATATATATATTACTAAGGCTTTTGACCAATCAGAGCCCAGGAATCGACTATTGGGCTGAGCGTTCTAACAATTCCGAAGCCGCAGACGCCTGAGAACCCGAAGAAAACAGAGAAAACAGAGCAATTTATAATGTAATTTCCGTCTCTTCTTTATCTCTTTCTCGAGCTTCCAACATCGAACTTTGTTTCTCCAACCACTGATCTTCTATCCATATGAGCTTCTCTTCAGTATGTAGGCATTGTTTGGGCTATCTTTCGTAGTGTACGCTCGCGGCATTTCACTACTCTTTCTCTTCTTCCTGAAACGATTGACTCGGTAAATGCGGCGTGTACAGCTGAATTAGATAGCATAGTGCTTATATAGAGTAGGAATAACAGTCAATAGAGGTGATGGTTGATGTAGAAAGGTTGAGGAAAGGGAGAATTCGGCGGAAATTGCAAGATGTTCTACCGAAACGGGCTAGCCTATAGCTAGAAAGGGTTAGCGCGAAACCCGATCTGGCTAGACTGCTGTCATGTCATTTGTCAGGTCAGATTCATGTCACGACTTGACGTCATATGACTTGTCATACGATCTAGCTGGAATGACTGTATCCTCCGTTTATCGAGTCATTAAAAAGGCTAAAGACCGTGAATATAATAAGAATGAGTCTTCTATTATGAAGATGAAGTACAGTACCCCGCACTAAGTCTTCGCGTGCGCTTCTCAATCAAATCACCACCCCATCTGCATCAACCATTGAACCATCAAATTCAGCTGAGGAACTTTCATATTTGGGCTAGTTATTTAGTAGTATATGACTTATGATTTCTCGATCAATATTTGGTATGCCAGCCCTTCGCTATAATTACAGCTGCACATCTGCGTGACATACTGAATATTAGCCTCTCTATTACCTTCTTTCGTATGTTCATTCAGGCCTTCTGTAAAATCTGAAACAGCTGTGAAACAGCTGAGTTTCAGCTTCATCCCCTTTACCCTTCAGCGAATCCAGATCCGATAAACTTTGTAGGCCTTCTTCTTTAGTAAAACTCAGAGATTTTCGATTGGGTTCAAATCGAGGCTGTACGAAGGTCACTTCATGATCTCTATACCATTTTCCTGAAACCAAAGCTTCGATTTTCTGACTCTATGTATCGAAGCATTATTCTGCATGAACACTAGTTCTGACTTTCATATGTCAGCCAAATTGTGATTCAAAATCTGAATGTCGAAGACAGCTGAATAGCCGTGTTTTTTGAATTCGAAGTTTCGATCAAGCAGGTATAAATCCGATCTTTCAGAACCTCAAAAAGCTTCTCAAACCATAATGAAAAAGATCTTTCCATTGAGAGTTTTCATCACTTTATTTCTATCCCATTTCTGTTTGAGAGTCTCAAACATTCATTCTGGTGTTTTACCTGATCCTCGAGTCACGGATGCTTCATTCGATCAGATGACATTGCCTCATTGATTCACGGTTCAATTCTTATGCTTTTCAGCTCATTTTAATCGAAGTCGAGCAGCTTCAGGTGTTAATTTCGATCGTCGAAGAGCTAGTCAGTGAGAAATTCCGTGGGCTCGTAGTGTTGCGTTGAGAGTTCTCGCGTTCAAATCGATCTCGATGTTCGTTTTCAGCTGTCTTCAGATGATTTTAGGCTTCGATCGTAACTGACGTAACAGTACCCTAGCTGCTCGAGGGATAATTGATAAGGGCCTTCCTGATCTGGATTTATTAACTTCGGAGAGTGTTGTTTGAAGCCTTCCCAAAACGCTCCGAACGATGCTTGAGGGAACGTTCAAACTTCGTGCTATTTGGGTGGGTGTAAGGCCTAATTTAGCTTGTCCTGATATTTCACCTTTGATGAGCAAAGAAAGCTTCTTTCTAGAAGTCTTGTTACCAGAAATTGAAGTTAACGGAGGTCTTCTGAACATGATAGATGTAGTTGAAGAAGATGAGTTGTTTTGAAGGTACGCGATTTAAGGTGTTTTCGCGAAGACTTAGTGTGGGGTACTGTACGTCGTTGATGAACCTCGCTCTGGCAGACCTCGAAAGGCAAATGCTGAATAGGAAGCCGAGATTCTTGATGCAGGTGAAAATTTATCTCTGCATTTCACTCCCTTTCACTAACAAATTACAGTGCGAAAAGATAGTAACGATCGAGAAAAACCTTCAGCTTATTTAGGATCTGAAACAGGTTTATCCTTCATCACTATACTTTGAATTATGAAGCGAAACGGTCTTCGAGCATGCAAACTCACTCAAAAATCCGGCTTGACCGAGGCTATGATGAAGGCTCGCTATCACTTCTGCATGCGATATAAGGAGCGGAAGGAGCGATATCAACGCCGTAAGGCAGGTAGGAGGCCTGGCGGTAGCGAGGTGAAGGTTGATGAGGAGGACTGGTAAATTTGGTGTTGTGGCTGGGACTATTTATTTAGCAGTCGTCTAAACCTAGCAGTCCTCCAGCCCTATAAGGCTGAAAATCCGCACCTCAAATTCCATTGCTGCCAACATGTAATTCTTCAACATAACAGCAAAACGATGGCAGCCACCCCCCCTACGTCCTTCATATTTTCTGAAGATATCGAACTTTCACAGGAAGAGCGCATAACGCTTGCCCACGCCCGTTGGAATGAGGCTACAGCAGCTAACGAAAATCCTTCCAAAGCAAAACTCGCTCGTCAACATGACATATCAAAGAGTACTCTGACGGATCAAGGCTGCTGCTGCACGCAATCAGCATTTTCAAAGACTTAGTCCCGAAGAAGAAGTAGCTATACGTGACTGAATTCTACGTTTTTCGAAGCTCTTTACTTCAAAAACTTCTTCTACCTCTCGAAAACGATCTGCCGCAGCCTCAGCTCAACAAACAAAGATGTGGAATAAGAAGGTCAATTATCTACTACGTCTAGGCTCTGAGCTCTTCGCTTCGAGTAAATCGAGCCTTCTTTTACTTTCAAAAAACGAGCTGTCGCAGCATCAATGACAGCAAGCTCTAGACAAAAGAAGAAGAAGCAGCTGATAGTTAAGCTACGAGTCAGGCAGCTGAAGCAGAAGCAGAAGCAGAAGCAGAGAAATAACGTGATATCTATAACTGGTCAATCAGAGCGAGGCATGTGTATCAGAAGAGCCTCAAAGAGATCTTATTAGCTACGTAGTTCATCGAAAACAAATCGGTTGAAGTAATAAAATATGCAATATGAATGTTCAGCCCTATAGGGCTGAACGACTGCTACTCGTACAGTACTACAGTACATACAAAATTGTATGGGGTGCATTAGCGAATTTCGAGAACTTTTGGTGTCATTTCCCGTATATATCGACATATCACCATAAATACGACTTGATGAGCTTATCACCAGAATAATTGACTGTTCGCATGGCGAGGACATTTCGCTGATTCTATCTCGTATTTCATCCATAGCAATTCGGTTTTCATTCTTTGAGAGTTTGTCTCTTTTAGCATGTTTCGATATTCGTCGCTTATGCTTTCACGACTTCATGCATGCACTGGGTGGCGATTGCATGTCAAGGCGGATAATCTTACCCCCGACTCATCTATGTAGTCTCAACTCTCAAAGCGACTGAGTGTGCCCTACCAGACACCCATAACAATCTCCTCTCTCCGTAAAAGCAACGCATGACCATGACTCAGCAATCTACTGCGACGGTGTAAAAGAACTCACCCTGTTCCCACTCGTCATTCTCATTTGTTTCATTCTTTTACTTTATGAAAGATGATAACACGCCCCGCTTCAAACCCCCCTTCCAACCCCTTCCCTTCTCAACCTCCTTCACAAACCCTACCATCCCACGTCCTCAACCCCCCATTTTCCCCCCTCAACTTTCTCGGCTGTCGCCATTAGCTCTGCAAGGGGTTCGTGATGTGAGTGAAGCTTTTGTTTTGATACAGATGGTTATGTTGAGGAAGAGAAGGGGGAAAGGGTGGAGGGAGAGGGGAGGGAGGGGATGGCTTGGAGATGGTTTGATGAATTGTTTGAAGGGTGTATGCCTTGCATGTCGGTTACTTGCTGTCTTGCACACCCGCTTTTTCATGCATGGCTTTTTTCTGTTGGAAAACGAGGTCATATGTTTTGGTTGTTGCTGTTAGGAGGCTATCTAGGAGGTGGAAGGTGAAAACTCTACTAGCGGGCCCCAGCCCTACCAGCCCTATGAAGCGGAGGTTACCAACTCCCCTATTTCCAACATTCTCGCCGAAAATATCCATCTCTCTAGCTTTTCTAATTCATTATGGCGCAAATTAAATTGCAGAATTCGTGAAGAGCTAGAATCATACATCACACCGATCACAAAGAGGCAGATCTCAGCGTTGCTCAACTTCTTCATCAAGATCAAGTGTCTTGGGTCTGGCTCTGCGGAGCGACTCGGCCCGATGAGCAAGTGGCTCCTTGAAACAGTTCTTCTCCCAGAAGCCCTTGGCTCTTGAGACGCTGCTCCCAGCAAACATAAAACTATAAAGAGAAGAGCGGTCCATGTGCTTCTCTCCGAAGAGAGAAGCATTCCTGGCAGAAGATGTCCCGAAGAGCCTGTCGCCGAGAAGACTGTCCAGTTCGAAGCACTCCCTTGTCTCATTTCAAACCTCCATCATGTGTGGCCTTCTATGTGATGATTGGTTATGGTATGCTAGGGTAGAAAGAAAGATGAGGATCATTTAAACCATATGGACGCTAGAATTATAGAATCTGGAGACACTATATGCCTGGAGACCAATGTTGTAAGACAGAAAATGTCCTCAGGCCAGTGTTTTCAGACAAATGATGTCTTCAGACCAGCGTCTTAAGAGACATAAGATCGTTGGACATCATTTGTCTGCAAACATTTGTCTCTGAACAAAATGTCGTCTAACGACTAATCACGTCTTCCGATCGTAGTCCTAATATTAATCATGTCTTCAGAGCGCTATCTTAAGACATTCTTGATCTGGAGACTATGTTCTGCAAACATTATTGGTCTGAAGATTATGGGATGACTAAAATCGGATCTCCTGGGGGGTAAGGGATCAAGATTGGATCATCGAATAGGGAAGAAGATAAGATAAAGGGGATCCCGTTCTCCAATAAAGATGATACCGTCGAATTTACAAGAAAGAGAGAATGTACTATGCGAAGAAAGCCAAGACGCAACAGTTCTCGAGAAGGAAACCAAACTTGTTGAAAAAGGCAAATCAGCTGGCACGTTTATGCCACGCAGATGTTGCACTGATTATTCGCAGGAATGAGAGATATTACACTTATCGATCGATTGATCATGAGCGATGGCCTTCCTCTATGTCAGAAGTTGTACGTATTCATCTGAGATATCGATCGTATGCTATATAAGCTTAGAAAGTATCGTATCCGTTGTCTATCAACTTACTCGCTAAAGACTTTGACCACGTCGTTGGCGAAACCCCAGTGGAGTGGGATTTGAAGGATTCGTCGAAGAGGACGAGAGAATCTTCTGAAGCGGAAAAGGAATAAGTGTACGATTCTTTTTCAAATGGATTAAGATGGGCGAGAACTGAGCAAGTCGATTGAGGCTCCACCAAATCATCCATTGCAGGTCGGTTCCTACACGTTGTGATATCCTCCTTGACGTGACCGATCCGATCTTTACTTTTTATTTCTCTTATACCTTTGCATCACCTTTAATGCGGCTAAAAGTGTCTTCTGGCTCCAGCGTAAGCGTAAGCTTCGGGCCGAAGCGGACTAGATCTTATAATTTGTGGAAGCGAGTGCCGTGAAAGCAGCATTGTGAAATAGGTTGTTGAGATAGTCAATGTGACGAGAGAGGATATAGTGATAGGCACTGTTGAGATTGATGTTCCAGTAGTATGAAGAGTAGTATAAAGAGGCCCAGAAGCAGAAACAAAGGGCATGAAGAAGAGCAAAGGATGCGGGGAGGCGTTTGACCCTTACAAAAGAGGCTCTTACTTGTATTTGATAGCCTAAATGAAGTAAGCTTAGCATCAAACAATGAAATGGATGTGAAACGAGTCGTTATCTTACCTTATGGGCCAGCTAGAACCTTCTAGAATGTTTTGGTTTGCGGACCCTTCGAGGTCTGCAAATGATGGTTTTCGTAAGCGTGAGGAGTTATCATATAGCTCTGACCATGTGCTTGATAGAGGACCAACAGGTATAAGAGAGGCATAGGGAGATAAAGACAAGAGTTAGAGTGATAAGAAAGTGGAGCAGATAATCTTAATTAATTAACGGAACGGTAAGGCTCAGTGCTGTTTGGCAGTTCTGGGAGTATGGTCAAAGTGCATTCGCCACAATTCTGAGGTGGTAAGAAGCACACAAAGATGACAATAAAGTATCTGGGTCAAGGTGCTGGGTTGGCCGGAAAAGAGATGGTTCTGGTCGTCTGGATCTTCTCTCTTGGAACGGTCCAATAACGAAATGTTCAGACCCAAACTTCGGTTCAAAATCTGTTTGAGTCGTGTGCAGTCCTCGCATGGCGGAGAACTAATCAGAATCGTTGCTTCCTTTAACATGATAGGTAGCATCACGGTTGCCAGCTGACGAAGTGGCCCTCCCTCATCGGACTGGAGCTCGGCCTTCCTTCTAGAAGCCTCCTCTAGACCCTCCAGAGCCGGATGTTACGAATTCATATTGTAATGTCTCTTCCTAGGCCTCCTGATTTCGGGCTCGAGAAAACGTGTCTGCTGATGAAGTACGCTATGAGCTGCTTTTCAGCATGGCAGGCGTGTAATTGACACGGTACGCCACGATCTCGTCTCTCATCAGACTGGGGGACATGGCCAATGATACTAGCAGTTCGTGTGACTTCAGATGTCCAATCCCTTCCTGATACAGTAGTAATCGTATCTTTATGACTCCAGCCGCTCATGGCGACTACAGGAGGATATTTGTTCCCGCGCTCAAGCCGCGCAATCGTTTTCCATTGGCTTGAAATAGAATACTCGGCGGTAGGAGCAAAAAATTTGATGGTGTCCGGCGACTTCTGGAAAACATAGTCCTCAAAATTGTTGTTTGGACCGGGTATTATTTCGTCTATGGGGTCTTCGAGTAGATGGATAATTATCCTCCGTGCTTGATTGGATGTACGGGTGACCTCTTTGTAGATTTGGTTATTTCCTCCTGAGCGCCAGTAGCGTTATTCCTCGTTTCGATCAGAAGAATCCACAAAATGAATGGCTTTGAAGCCACCACTGTCCTAGAGGTTCTTGTCCGCGTCACACCAAGCAGATTCTTCACGTTTTCGCAGTGTCCCCAGAGAGCGGCCTCCATCAGCGGAGTTCTCCCATCCTTGGTCTGAAAGTCGGTATTCGCCCTCGGTTTAGCAGAAGCTCGACGACTGCAGGATATCTCTCGCAGGCGGCCTAATACTGTGCTAGTTCACCGGGCCTAGGACCGGTGCGCTACATTGCAGGACAACATGACTGCTTTTCCCTTCTGTTGATTTATAACACTCCGATGATTTATAACACTGCTCTCAGATTACCATATCTCCTCCTGTCCGGAGAAGGGTCTGTAATCATCTATACTTTAAGATTGGGTTTGTAATGTTCGATACTCTTAGATTGGGGTTGTAATGTTCTATACTGTACCTTACGAGGTCAGTAAAGAAAGTATTCGGAATGGCCTCCGTACCGCAACTGCACTACCACGAAAATCAAACGAACACGCAAATAGCCAAATGTAATGACAACAGCACCAATTATACGTAGAAATGTTAGATGATATGGATTATAATATATATCTATCCATGAAAGTGATTGTCACCCTGTTTAAGAATAATTCGATCCACCCGATGCTTCTGATTCAAAATAAAAGGGTTAACATCCTTTTCTATATCCAACTTTTCCCTATCAGGTCAGTTCCAGTTCCAATCTACTCTTAATAAAGGGTCGTCGACGTGATACTCGATCCTTTTTGAGATTCCATATATGCTCTATGGGATTAAGATCAGGGCTATTGCCTGGCCAAAACCAAATATCTATTTCCTGCTCCATACGAAAGTAAACAAAGGTCTGTTCCATTGCGAGGTGTGATTTGAGGCTCCATCCTGCATTAATAAAGCCCTGTTTGCATGCGAAGCCTTGAATTTCTGATAGGCGGATAAAAGAAGAGGCTGAAGAATACATCTATTATAGCGATACCAGTCAATCCCTCCGCGTGCAGAACGCCCACATGTAGGTAGAATAGTGATAATAAGATGAAATTCTGAATATATGGTGGGTGCGAATAAACTACGTTAGCCGTACGGCAGTCAATTGCGGAATCCGAATACTTTCTTTTCTGACCTCGTACCTCAAACGTGCTGCTCTACTCTAGCAGACGCTAGCTCAAAGGGGCTAGTGACAGTTAGCTCCTGGTGCTAAGCCATTACAAGCTAAAGCTTGATCAGCCGCTAAGCCCGAAGGGACTATAGTACCTTAATAATCTTCATTCTTATTGTGATTAGAAACCATTTTCACGTCCATTTCGGGGCTAAAAAGTACTTCTCCATTTCTCTTTCTAGTATTGACGAGTATGACTATGCTGCGACTACTTAATGTAGCCTTTTGGCTGCTTCCCTGTATTTTAGAAGTATCAGTTCATCCAAGATGTCTCCGCTCTTCTCAGGCTTTAGTTTCGTTCGTCTTATATTGATAGTAGCTATTAGCACAAAATTGGCCGTCTCCCAGAACTTCAAGGCCACTTTTGGCAACTCACCAGCCCCCTTCAAGATTGATGTTGACCCGAAATTCATCGAAGAGACTGTCCTGAAAGCTTCTCTTACTCGCTACGCCGTCGATCTCGAAGAACCAGCCCTGCAAGACGGGCCGTCCAGGGACAATGTAACTACGGTGCGAGATTACTGGGTAAACCAGTACAATAGCAGAGGGTAGAATCTCCGCACCTTCCAGGGATTGCCTATCTGACACAGTTGGCCTCGTTCCGACTTCCTGTCCCAACCAGTGGGACAGACCGTGCTCGTGAATAACCGGAGGTCAGGAATGCCGCGAAAAGAAAAGTCTTGTGCATTTTGATTGGATGTTTTCGATGTTGCTTCTCCATAGAAGCTTCAAGTTCAGCTACATAAGCTTTGAGTATTTGCGATCATCTGCGAAAGTTTGGGCAGTTGACCATCTCCGGAGTTAAGGCTCTCTTCATACCCTTGTAGGAAGGTGCGGTTTCAAGACGCTCTCGACCGATCCAATCGATGGTTATGGATTCTGAGTCCTTGATATTAGATCCAACTGAATAATTTATTCCAATCTATACTTCTTACTAACAGCCATTCGTCAGCGGATCTGACTATAGCTAATTTTATCTCCTGGTTGAGGTATGAGGGTCACAAGGAGCAATATGTGCATGTATATGTATATGGTTGAACTACAGTAGGAAGCTACTGTACGAAGGTAGGAAGGAGGTGGAAAACTCTGAACCCCCTAGCGCCAGCCCTATGGGGCTCGGAGCGGAGACTACTAACCACAGGGAGAGCAGTACTGTTCCCCTGTTTCCAACAGATTGGGAGGTGTAAGGTGGGAGGGGATGGCTTGGAGATGGGTTAATGAAGACGAGGCTTGTTGGGAGGTGGGAGGGGGGAGGTATTGGGCGGTAGATTCTCCGTCACCTATTACCCCTTGCAGGGCGTCTAAAACACAGAATACTCCTTGATATCTATCGAACAGGTGAAAAGATGCACTCCCGTCGTTCTTATGCCTTGCATGTCGGTTACTTGCTGTCTTGCACACCCGCTTTTTTATGCATGGCTTTTTTTCGCCGAAAAACATCCATCTCTCTAGCTTTTCTAAATCATTACGGCGCCTTCCGAACCGGATCTCTAGGGAAAAGCGTCGCAAAGCGAATATCCGGCAGCCCCAAATAAAATTGCAGAATCCGATTCAACCCCAACCCGCCTCCCCCATGCGGCGCGCACCCATACCTAAATGCATCCGTATAATGCCTGAACCCCTCACTCTCAGGGTCCAGCGGGGGATCGCATTTGCGCATGGCGTCGCAGAGCTGGCGGTAGTTGTGGATGCGCTGAGCGCCGGACATGGTTTCCTGGCCACGCATGAAGAAGTCGTATGAATTTGAGAGGGCGGGGTTGGCGGGATCGGGGGCGGTGTAGAAGGGGCGGATGGCGGAGGGAAATTTGTCGATGGTGTAGAAGTCTGTGTGGTGTTTGTCGAGGATTATTTTGCCGAGGGCTTTTTCGTTGGCGGTGCGGTGGGGGTGTTAGTGGTTGAGTATAGCAGAAATTTGGAATGGAGCAGTAGGGGGGCTTTTAGGTCAAACCATTAGCTTACCTCAGATCATCAAATTCGCCAGTCTCAATGCCCGCCTCCGCTAGTAGTCTTGTGCCTTCAGCAAAGGTAATTCGGACGGCTTTGTCGCCAGGAGGGAGTTTGAAGCTTCCAGCACCCGGGTAGACTTGATCAACTACCTTGGTAAGGCGTTGATATTCTGGTCGTTCTTGGAGAGACCGTATGATGAATATCATTAAGCTCTCGCTAAATTCGAGGACTTCATGGTAGTGGTTTCTTATAACCATCTCAAAATCGAGTCCAGTAAACTGCAGCCTCCGTCAGTGCTAGACTTGATGCGAGAATAGTCATATACTAGCATACCTCTGTAAGATGCCTATGCGTGTTCGAATTCTCCGCTCTAAACACCGGCCCAATCTCACACACCCGCTTCATATCCATAGCAATAGCCATTTGCTTGAAAAACTGCGGGCTTTGCGTCAAATAAGCCTTGCTATCAAAGTACTTGATTTCAAAGACATTAGAGCCTCCCTCGGTCGCAGCGCCGGCAATTTTAGACGACTGTATCCATCTGAAACCATGCTTGTTCATGTACTCGATGAAGAGATTGCTGATGCCGCTTTGGAGCTGGAAGATGGCTTGATTCGCTGCAGTCCGTACATCGAGGATCCGATTGTTTAAACGGGCGCTGAGGCTCACAACCGGGAGACCCGAGCTGTCAACCTCGCCTTCCTTCTCTTCTTGCCCATCGTCCACCATTGGCGGAGCACGCATGCAGTCCTTCACCTGCACTGGCAGCTGTTCAGCCGCCTCTGAGATCATGTAGACTTTCTCTACATGCACCTCAAAATTTGATATACTTGTCGACGTGACTGGCTCTTTTGGCTGTTTTACTAAACCTGTAACGCGGATAATTGACTCGGTATTAAGTCCTCCACACCACTTCACCATTTTTCTCGAGATGTTGTATTTTCCCCCTTCTGCAATGACTGCTTGTATGGTATGTGACTCTTCCCTGAGAACTAAGAATGCCAGCTTCGCCGATTGTACTCGTGCATTATGTACACGAACGTCAACAGTGACTTCCTGGTCTTCTTTCGCATCGTAGAGCTCAGATAACTCGGTAAAGGTCGGAGTGCCTGTAGAAGACTCAGGGAGTGGCCCATAGAGGTGTTTTGCAGTATCATTGGCTTCGGCTTTTTCGCGCTCGAGTCTTTCCTGCTCCTGTCTTTGCGCTTGCTTTGCGGCCTTTTCTGCTTTTTCCTTCTCCTTTGCTGCCTTTTTCAGCGCATTTTTACTAGGCGCTTCTGTACCAGCCTGGCCTTCAGCGGGCCTTGATGGCAGGCTTGACTCGCCCTGCGAAGCCATTGCGAACGATGAGGAAATGTGAGGATCAGACTTGGGGGGTATGGCGGGGGAAGTTTAGCACACACGAACACAAGATGTCGACCCATGAATCATGCATTACTGATAGGGCTGGATATCGAGTCATTACCTGGGTAGCACATCAAAGGTCAGTAATACAATTATACAACAACCGATATGGAGTAGTCAGGTCAAGTAAGAGAATAAATGGCTGTATGGGTATGGAGAGTCAAGATTAATCAGGTTCATATATTCCTTTGTTCAATTCTTCTCGTCGTATAGTTTCTGTAGTAGAACTGTATTTACTCGTAATAATTTCAAGAAAATCGAAGAGTCTATTATGTTCACCAGGCCAACCGGTTCTAATCTACCGACTTTCAACGAAGTACTCCTTTTATGTAGTGTTAGACAATTGCGATCTGTTTCACAAAGCGAGAAGTATTGAGTGGAGCGGAATTGAGATGTTACAGGATGAGAGATGTTTCTTTTTGTGCAAGCTAAGGTAATCACTAATGCTCAATAAAGTCATGCCTTTCATGCCATCGTGGCAACGCCCTTTGGTATCTCCGCGTGCAATCAGCTTCGTATGCAAGTTGACGAAGTCGTCCTGATGACGAAATACCGATTGAAAGTCATAATGGACTGTGTTGCTCTTCTTTTCAACTAGCTTTTATGTTGTCAATGCCTAGTACCTAGTAAGTGCGCTCGTTGCCGCCAGCAGTTCTGCTGCCACTATTGTCAGAGTCGACTCTAGGATCCATCTTGTTCGTCATGCTAGAATTGTGAGGACCAGTAGTGCCTTGGTTGGATCCCATGCCTGTACCGGTCGTTCCCGAACCAATGCCTGAGCCAGTGGATCCTGAGCCGATACCACTGCCAGTCATGCCGGAACCAGTCGTGTTTCCACGACCAGACGTGTTGTCATATCCCGAAGATCCAACACCAGTACCAGTCATTCCGGATCCAACACCGCTGCCAGTCATACCGCTACCACGGGTGTTGCTAAGATCGCTGT
>JAABUT010000474.1_pt1 | contig 64707 bp, 63 predicted proteins | sample 5559281 | NCBI WGS metagenome assembly JAABUT01 (sample SAMN10711880, study PRJNA513359) | rock metagenome | isolation source: Antarctica rocks | place: Antarctica: Victoria Land, Ricker Hills nord | collected 2016-01-04 | reverse complement strand
CGACACCAAATCCGACAACCGACGATCCGACTCCGGCTTCACCCACCCAGCACGAGGCATACCACCAAACTACACCGCTGTAAGCTTAACTGAACGGTATTGGGTTTAGGGGACAACGAGCGCAACAGTTCCGCTGCCAGGTAAGCCCGACGCACTCTTGCGGCCTGCCACCGACGAGAGAGCAGATGGGCACCTGATGAGCAGTGAGCAACAACCAGCCATCGAGCTGCGCGCCGTCACCAAGAAGTTCGCCACTCCCGGTGGCGCGATCTATACGGCACTGGCGGACCTGAACCTGACCGTGGCGCCCGGCCAGTTCTGCGCGATTGTCGGTCCCACCGGCTGCGGCAAGTCCACCACGCTGACACTGATCTCCGGTTTGGAACGGCCCAGCGCCGGAGCAGCCCTGGTGGCCGGACGCGCCGTGAACGGGATCACCCCGGGCGTGGGGTTCATGTTCCAGAACGATGCCGTGTTCCCGTGGAAGAGCGTGCTGGACAACGTCGCGGCGGGTCCCCGGTTCCGCGGCAAGTCGAAGGCAGCCGCCAACGAGGCGGCCCGGGACTGGCTCCGCCGGGTCGGCCTGACCGGATTCGAGGATCGATACCCACATCAGTTGTCCGGCGGTATGCGCAAGCGGGTGGCGCTGGCCCAGAGCCTCATCAACGAGCCCGAAGTCCTGTTGATGGACGAGCCGTTCTCGGCCCTGGACGTGCAGACCAGATCAATCATGTCGGACGAGCTGTTGGGTCTGTGGGAGCTGACCCGCCCCGCGGTGATGTTCGTGACCCATGACCTGGAGGAGGCGATCGCCCTGGCGGACAAGGTGGTGGTGCTGACGGCCGGGCCGGGCCGCGTGAAGGCAACCTTCGACGTGGACCTGCCGCGCCCGCGCCGGGTGCAGGAGATCCGATTCACGGACGAGTTCGTCCGGCTCTACTCCGAAATCTGGGAGGCGCTCAGGGCCGAAGTGGAAACCGCCTACGCCCGCACCACCTCCAAGGCCGCCTCGTGAGCACGTCCTTCGTCAGCGCGGAACCAGCCACCACAGACCCCGGCACCCGACCATCATCGTCGCGCACCCGGTCCCGGCTGCGCGCGCGGCTGGTGATCAACCTCGCCAGACTCGCATTGATCGTCGTGCTGCTCGGCGGCTGGGAACTCGGGGTCAACCTGAAGTGGATCGACCCGTTCTTCTGGGGACAGCCCAGCGGTGCCTACAAGCAGCTGAAGACCTGGTTCCTCAACGGAACCGCGCAGGGCTCCCTGGCCAGCCAGATACAGGTCACTCTGCAGGAGGCCGTCTACGGCTTCGTCATCGGTGTGACGCTCGGCGTGGTATTCGGCATCGCCCTGGGGCGTAACCAATTCCTGTCGGACCTGTTCGCGCCGTTCATCAAGGTTGCCAACTCCATTCCGCGGATCGTGCTGGGATCCTTCTTCACGCTCGCTTTCGGTTATGGGATCAAGTCGAAGGTGATCCTGGCCGTCGTCCTGGTGTTCTTCGGGGTCTTCTTCAATGCCTTCCAGGGCACCCGGGAGGTCGACCGCAACCTGATGTCCAACGCCCGGATACTCGGCGCATCCCGGTGGCAGGCCACCCGGCAGGTGGTACTGCCCTCGGCCTTCACCTGGATCCTGGCGAGCCTGCACATCAGCTTCGGCTTCGCGCTGATCGGCGCGCTGGTGGGTGAACTGCTCGGTGCCGACCAGGGTCTCGGTCTGCTCATCAAGGACTCGCAGAACAACACCAACAGCAACGGTGTGCTTGCCGGAATGGTGATCGTCGCCATCATCGCTCTGATCGCCGAAACACTCATCACCCTGCTTGAAAGGCGAATCCTGCGCTGGCGGCCTGCCCAACCCGGGGCAGACCTGACCGTTATCTGATGTTGCCGCCGTTCGCAAGGCAAGAACCCACCCATCCAAGGAGAATTCATGATCACACAACGTCTGGCGTCGGCCACGGCACTCGCCGCCTGCGCCGTGCTGGCGATGACGGCCTGCAGCAGTAAGGCAACCAGCGGCACCAGCGGTTCGACGGCCAAGGCAGCCGCCGGCTCGCCGAAGATCACCATCATGGTCGGCGGCCTGAGCAAGCAGATCTACCTGCCGTACATGCTCGCCCAGCAACTCGGGTACTACGCCAAGGCCGGCGTGGACGTCAAACTGCAGAACGAGCCGGCCGGTGGCGATGCAACCAAGAACATGCTGGCCGGCCAGGTCGACGGTGTCGGGGGCTTCTACGACCACAACATCGCCCTTCAGGGACAGGGCAAGTCGTCGGAATCAGTGATCTCGATGCTGCAGATCCCCGGCGAGGTGGAGCTGTGCCGGACCGACCTGAAGGGCAAGATCACGTCGCCCGCGGACTGGAAGGGGCTGTCGCTCGGCATCACCGACACCGGCTCGTCCACCGACTTCCTGTCCCAGTATTTGGCGACCAAGAACAACGTCGATCCCGCCACGACCCATCGCAAGGGCGTGGGCGCCGGCACGACGTTCATCGCCGCACTGAAGCAGAAGGCGATCGACTGCGGCATGACCACCGAGCCGACGGTGTCGCAGATCCTGAAGGACGGCACCGGGTTCATCCTGCTCGACATGCGGACCGCGGCCGGTTCTCGGGCCGCGCTCGGTGGCACGTACCCGGCTACGTCGTTGTATCTCACCACCGGCTACGTCCAAGGACACAAGGAGTTCGTGCAGAAGTTGGTGAACGCCTATGTCGGAACGCTGAAGTGGATCCAGGCGCACTCCGGAGCGGAGATCGCCGACAAGATGCCACCGGACTACTACGCCGGAGTCGGCAAGGATGCCTACGCCAAGGCCCTGGACAGTGAGAAGGGGATCTTCAACCCCACCGGCATCATGCCGCCGGACGGACCCAAGACCTGCCTGGCAGTGCTGTCCGCCTTCAACCCGGCTGTCAAGGGCAAGTCGATCAACCTGCCTGCGACCTACACCGACGAGTTCGTGAAGGCGGCCCAGCCCGTGTCCTGATCGGGCGGATTCGAGCCACGCAGGTGTCCGGCCCGCTCGACGGCAGGTCGAACGACTGAACCGTGACCAGGCATTGACGGCCGAGCGTGTGCTCCACATCGTCAATGCCTGGTCACGTTGGTTGTGCGCCGTGCTCTCGGCAGTCTCTTATCCGCTCGCGGTAGTGTCCGCTGCCGTATACCGGTCGGTTGCCTGCGGTTGTCGAGGAGCGATGTCTTGATCGAGCAGAGTGGCACTTCGCGATGAGCACCAGCTCCGTGGAACCTGCCCCGGCTGGCGAGGCCGAGAGGGCGCGCGGCCCTCGCCGGCTCGGTCTGGCGACGTTCGGCGCTATCGCCCTCGCCGCCGCGATCGAGCTGCTTCGGCTGAGCCGTGGTGGGAGTTTCTTCTTTGACGAGTGGAGTTGGGTACAGGATCGGCGGGGATGGAGCTCGGCAGCTTTTCTGGTGCCGCACAACGGGCACTTGAGCCTGATTCCGGTGCTGGTCTACCACCTACTCTTCGCCACCGTCGGTTTGCGGTCCTACCTGCCCTATCGCCTGGCGTTGATCCTGGCTCACGCGACAACCTGCTTGATGCTGTATCTGTATGCCCGTAGGCGCATCGGCACGTTCGTCGGGCTGTTGCCCGCCGCACTCGTTCTCTTCCTCGGGGCCGCCTACCAGGATCTGGTGTGGCCGTTTCAATTAGGCTTCATCGCCTCAGTCGGATTCGGCCTCGCGGCCTTTGTGCTGCTCGACGGTAACGGTCCAGGTCTCGGACGGCGGACGCTGATCTGCAATGCCGGCGCCTGCCTGTGCCTGGGTGCGTCCTTGGCCAGTTCCGCTGTCGGTGTCGCTGTTCTGGTCGGAGCCTGCGTGCGGGTGGCGTGCAGGCGGGACTGGCGGGCGTCCTGGATTGTCGTTGCACCCGCCCTGGCTTACGCAGGCTGGTACGCGCACTGGGGCAGCACGGCGCCGGTCAGCAGTGGGCGTGCCGCCATGGTCAGCTACTTCGCACACGCCTATCGCGCTTCGGCCGGGGCGCTCGCGGGCCAGACGGTTCATCAACGAACCGGTCTGGTGCTCGCCGTAGCGCTGTTGTCGGTAGTCGGCGTGGTGGCGCGGCTGGCGTGGGAGCTGCGGCGCCGGACGGTGCCTGCCGACCTGCTCGGCGCGCTGGCATTCGCCGTCTGCTTCTGGGCACTGACCGCCTTGACGCGTACCAAGTACCATGATTTCGGTGCCAGCCGCTATCTGTATCCCGGCGGTGCGGCGCTCCTGCTCGTACTCGTCGAGACCGTGCGAGGGCTTCGATTGCCCCGGATTGTCGCCCCGGCACTGGCCGTCCTCACGGCGCTGTCGGTCTGGTCCGGACATGCGGTCCTCGTCCGAGGCGCCGGCAGCCTCAACCGTGCCGCTCAAGTAAGCCGAGCCGACCTGGCAGCCCTGGAACACAGCCGGCCGACTCCGGATTACCGTCCTAATCGCCACTTGATGCCCGTGGTCACCGCCGGCAAATACCTGTCGGTGATCCGCGACTTGGGCTCACCGGCTCTGCCGTGGAATCGCATGCCGAGCCAACCGACGGCAGCCCGCAACGACGCTGACCGGGTCCTGCGCGAGGCCGGGAATCTCAACGCCAGCACGGTCGACCGCTCATCCAAGCACTCCAGCGCGCGCATCGAAAGCTTCAATATCCGGGGGACCGCCGTCACAGCAGCTGGGTGCTTGGACCTCCGCCCAGATGCTCGGCACGCCGCGATCGGAGCGTCGGTTGCCCTTCCCCCGCGCGGCCTGCTGGTCACCGCGGGTCATGCGCGGGTGCAGATAGCCGCTCGCCGCTTCGGTCTCCGTCAGGGACCGTTGCCCAGCGTGCCCGCGCACGAAGCAGAGCACCTGAGCAGTGTCGCGGATGGGTCATCCACTCCCTGGGTCCTGACATTCACTGCTACCGCCCCCATGCGGGTGTGCCGAGCCGGCTGACGTCGCGGTCTTCGGTTCAGCCGCTCGCGGGAGCACAATCGACTGTGTTTGTCGGGTCGAACCCCTGTTATAGGCGGCCGTCGTTGATGGCTTGGGTGACCCAGGGGATGACTTGGTCGAGCATGGTGTCGAGGGTGGTGGTGCATTGGATGCCGAGGATGTTTTTGGCTTTGTGGATGTCGGGTACTCGTTTTTGGACGTCGTATTCGTAGGCTTGGTCGCTGATGAGGTTGAGGGGGGTGTCGCCCTTGATTTTCTTCCAGATCAGTTCGGCCAACTCACGGACGCTGGTGCTTTCGGGGGTGGAGATGTTGAAGTCGTTGTTGTGGGCGGCGTCGGAGGCCATGCATTCGATGATGCCTTTGGCGAGGTCGCCGCCGTAGGTGTAGTGCCGGACCTGGTTGCCCTCGCCCAGGATGTGCAGTGGGTCCTGGCCCTTGACGATCTTCTGCACCAGATCGGGGACGACGTGGCTCATGGCGAGTGTGACGTTGCCCGAGGCGATCTCGACGTCGCCCAGGGCGCGGCCCTCGCCGATGCCGACGCAGTTGAACGGGCGGATGATGGTGTAGGGCAGTTGGTATTGGTCCCAGGCGGCTTTGGCGAAGTACTCCACCGCCAACTTCTGGAAGCCGTAGGACGACAGCGGTGGTGGGATCTTGCGTTCGTCGCCCTCTGTGGAGGGCCAGTGCTCGGCCGATTCGAACACCATCGAGGAGGAGAGGTAGGTGACCTTTTTCAGGCTGCCGTTGGTGTGGGCGGTGATCGCGGCGTCACACTGGGAGGCCATGATCCGTTCGTTGGTGGCGAGCAGGTCATAGGCGTAGGCGTGAAAGTAGGAGATGCCCCCGATCAGGGCCGCCCCGGCGATGAAGTGGTCACAGTCCATCAGGAGCTTGGTCATCAGCTCCACATCCCGGGCGTCGCCCTGGATGAAGGTGTAGTCGGGGTGCTGGTCGTAGGACTTCACGACGGGGCCGTACTTGGAGTAGTTGTCGATGCCGAGCACCGCGTAACCGCGGGCCAGCAGCTCCTCGACGACGTAGCCGCCGATGAACCCGGCCGAGCCCGAGACCATGACCTTCTGCTGTGGGCGTGCCTGCTGCTGTGGGTGTGGGGTGTTCACGGTTTCTGCTTTCTGCTGGGTTTGTTGTTCTGTTCGGCGATGCCGGCCGCGGCCCGGGTGACCTGTTCGGTGCTCAGCGGCGGCCCGAACGCGAAGCGGTACCAGCGCAGGTAGCGGGGGATCCACGCCGCGAGCTGGAAGTTCGATGATCCCATGGTGCGGTCGAGCCAGATGGTCGGCACCTCGGCCACCGGGCGGCGTAGCCGGCGGGCCTTGGCGGTCAGCTCCAGGCCGATCTCGAACCCGCTGCGGCTGTCGATGCCGACCTCGGCGATGAACGCCGTGGAGTAGGCCTTGAAGCTGTTCGTGGCATCCCGGGTACCGACCCGGCCGAACACACCCAAGGACCGGCCGGCGCTGCGTGAGAGCAGCGTCTTCAACCACGCCCCGCCGACCTGCTGACCGCCCGCGCAGTACCGCGAGGCCGCGGCGACCACCACCCCCCGCTCCACCAGGCGGGCCAGGGCGTCGATCTGGCGCGGGTCATCGCTGCCATCAGCCATCGTCACGACCACGACCGGGTTCTTCACCTGCTCGATGCCGAACCGGATCGCGTTCGCCGGTCCGGGGCCGTAGCTGCTGATCAGGGTCCGCAACCGCGGCTCACGGGCGGAGTAGGACTGCAGGACGGGCACGGTGGTGTCGGCTGGGAAGTCCACCACGACCAGGATCTCGAACTCCGACTCCACCGCGTCGAGGATCCGGTCCAGCACCGCCACGATCCCCGACCCCTCGTTGTAGGCCGGAATCACCACCGACACCGCCACACTCATACGACGGTGCCTTGGCCGAGGAGGTTCCACACGTCGGCGACCGGCACCGTCGGTTGCAGGCAGCGGTACTGCTGGTGGGGTGCGCCGATGATCAGCAGGTCGGAGTTGGCGAGCACGTGCTCCAGCGGCTCGAGGTTCTGATCCACCGTGACGTAGGGGTCGGTGCACAGGACGGACTCGGCACGGAACTCCAGGATGCGTTTGAGCTTGTAGGACAGGCTGGAGCGGATGTCATCGCTCTCACCCTTGAACGCCATGCCCAGGATCCCGACCCGCAGGTTGGCCAGGTCATACTTCGCCTCGAGTTTGGAGACCAGATACAGCGGCAGCCCCTCGTTGACCAGCATCGCCGAATGCCCCAGCACGAAGGAGTTGTCGGTGAACGCCGCCAGCTGCATGGTGTCCTTGAACAGGCACGGCCCCGCCGCGAAACCGGCACCGGGCAGGTCCGCGGCCCGCGGATAGTCCAGCGCCAGGGCGTTACGGATCCGGTCGAAGTCCAGGCCCTGGTCGTTGGCCATCACATAGAACTGGTTCGCCGCGGCGAACTTGATGTAGCGCCAGGTGTTGGTGAACAGCTTGGCGAGCTCTGCTTCTTCCGGGCTGAGTTCGACGACGGTGTCGGTGAGATTGCGGAACAGTGCCGCCGCGCGTTCCCGGACCTCGGGCGTCCGGGCGGACACGATCTGCGGCAGCGAGAACAGCTCCTGCATCGCCTTGCCCTCAGCGATCCGCTCCGGACAGAACGCGACCTCCACATCCACCCCCTGCCCGCCCAGCAACTTCTCCACCCGCCGGGTCACCCCCGGATACACGGTGCTACGCAACACCAGCAACTGACCCGAACGGAAATACTCCCTACACTCATCCAACGCCCGCGGCACCGCATGCGGATCAGGGTTCAGGTGCTCATCCACCGGCGTACCGATCACCACCACAATGTGCTCACCCCGACTCACCACACCCCGGTCGACGCTCGCCTCCAACCGCCCAGCCGCCAACACCCGACGCAGCACCTGCGCCGCACCATCCTCACGAAACGGCAACTCACCAGCCAGAATCGTCTTCACCGCCAACTCATTCACATCAAAAATCACCACCCGCAAACCCCGATCAGCAAACGCGATCGCCAACGGCAACCCAACATGCCCACCCCCACCAACCACAACCACATCGAAATCGAAGCGACTGTCTGATGAGAAGCCGATCTCTGATGAGGCGGTAACCATGTGAAGCATCCGATCCAGAGGGGGGAGAGCCTCCAGCACTCTATTCCGTGCACGCCCGTTGCCACCCTTGCCGCCGCGAACTCCACGGCCAGTTCTCAGCTTGGGCTGTCCTGTGCGCACCCTGGCACGCGACTTCCTCAGATACTTGTACAGATGGCAGCGAGTGGGTACACATGGCGGGTGAGCATGCTGGCTGATCTGACCGTCGTGTCCACGAGGTTCCTGCTGGTGCTGGCCTTCATCACCACCGCAGCCTGGATATCCACACTGCGCCGGCGACGGCGCCGGGCTTCACATTGGCGTCGGATCACTTCGGCCGTCGCGGCGGCTCTTCTGACGCTCGTGCTCGTAGCCGACGGATTCAACTCCTACTACTCCTATCTGCCCAACGTCAGTGATGTGGTTGACGAGGTCGTCCACCGTCCGCCCCCTCAGCTGGAGATGGGCCGCGCGACGACCAAAGCTCCGGTTCCGACCCAGGTTCGGGGCCAGTTGGCAACGCTGGTCATTCCGGACGACGGCAGCGGCTTCGGAAAGACTCGCGCCTGGGTCTGGTTACCTCCGCAGTACTTCAGTCAGCCGATGGCGCGGTTTCCGGTCGTATATCTCTTTCACGGTTCGCCGGGGATGCAAAAGGACTGGTTCCACGGGGGAGCGGCCGACGTGACCGGTCGGTTCCTCGCCCGCCAGGACCTTCCGGTCATCGAGGTAGCACCGCAGATGAGCCGTAACTGGCTGGATGATCCCGAATGCGTCGACGGTATTCATGAGCGCGTGGAAACCCACCTGGTCAGGGACGTGATACCAGCGGTGGACCGATCCTTTCGCACCATCAAGGCAAGGAGCGGTCGGATCTTCGGCGGCATGTCGGCTGGCGGCTACTGTGCGCTCAACTTGGGTCTACGCCACCGGGAGCTCACGGCGACCATCCTTGACCTCTCCGGTTTTACAGCACCCACGCACGCTGGCGGCCTGAAAACCCTGTTCGGCAGGAATGAATCAGCTCTGGCAGCGTCGAACACCCCCGCGTCGTACGCTTCCTCGCTCGAAGCCGGCCCCCAGACGCGAATCTGGCTCGACTGCGGCACCGTTGATCGCACGGTTCTGCACCAGATGCAGAGCATCGCCTCCCTACTTCGCGCAGCTGGCCTGACAGTGCAACTCCATACCCGACCTGGCGACCACACCTACAGCGTGTGGCGACCGGCACTACGCGAGTCACTCCACTGGGCCCTGCGACCGTGACGGGCTGACACCACCATGGTCCCCGAGTTCACTTGCCGCCCAACCCGCACTTCGAGGTTCGGGATGTCATCGTGTCCGGTCCGCCGTGGGCGACGAAGGTGGCACCTTGTCACCGTGAGCGCCACCCTGCCGGGCGGTACCCCGTACAGCAACATCTGCACGCAGTTTATGCGGATGTCCTGGGGTCGAATCACCGATATCAAGACGCTGGAGGACACCGTCGTCTTGCAGCGCGCGCTGGACCAGGCATGGCCGGTTCGGGTTCGTCCGTGCAAGCGTGGACCCTCCAGCGTCTCCGAACGACGGAGTCACGCTGCTCGACAGCAATTCCAAGGAGTGGCCATGACAGTGCTCGACTCGTTCGCCCTGACCGGCAAGATCGCCGTGGTGACCGGCGGAAACCGCGGGCTGGGCGAGGCCTTCGCGCACGCGCTCGGCGAGGCGGGCGCCAGCGTCGCCATCCTCGCCCGTGACGAGGCCAAGAGCGAAGAGGTCCTGACAGCGCTGCGCGACAAGGGAATCACCGCCTCGGCGTACCGCGGCGACATGTCCAGCCATGCCGAGGTCGAGGCCGCCGCGGCTCAGATCCTCGCCGACCATGGCCGGGTGGACGTACTCATCAACAACGCCGGCACCTGCATCCACGCACCGGCGCTGGAGGTGACGCCGGCGGACTGGGACCAGGTCATCGGCACGAACCTCACCGGCGTCTTCAACGGGTGCCAGGTGTTCGGCCGGTCGATGATCGAGGCCGGCGGCGGTGCCATCGTCAATGTCGGGTCGATGTCGGGCGACATCGTGAACCGGCCGCAGTGGCAGCCGGCGTACAACGCCTCGAAGGCCGGCGTGCATCACCTGACCAGGTCCCTCGCCGCCGAGTGGGCGCCGAAGGGAGTCCGGGTGAACGCGGTCGCACCGGGCTACGTCAAGACGGAGATGACCCCGTTGGAGGATCCGCAGTTCAAGCGGTACTGGCTGGACGATGCCCCGATGGGCCGCGCGGCGACTCCGGACGAGATCGCGCCCTCGGTGGTCTTCCTGGCCAGTCCGGCCGCGTCGTTCATGACGGGGTCCGTGCTCACCATCGACGGCGGGTACACCGCCTTCTAGCGCCACGGTCGCGGAAGGTTCCCGTGGTCGGCGGCGAACCGTCACCCCGGACCGCTAACCTCGTGCCAAAGCTTCATCGTCGCCAAGCAGCGTGCGGCTCTCAGTTCGACGAGGAGGACTCGTGTCCACAGACGCCCTGGTGCTGTTGAAGGAAGACCACAAAGAGATCAAGAGCGTGTTCAAGCAGTTCGAGCAGGCCGGCGAGGACGCCACCGAGAAGAAGGGCGAGCTCGTCACCAGGATGATCGAGCTGCTCACGATGCACACCTACGTCGAGAACGAGCTGATCTACCCGGAGGTTCGCCGGTTGCTGCCCGACCTCGAGGACGACGTGCTGGAGTCCTACGAGGAGCACCACGTCGCCGACGTCCTCTGCCTCGAGCTCGGTGCGATGACGCCGGATGCCGAGCGCTTCGACGCCAAGACGACCGTCCTGATCGAGAACGTCACTCACCACATCGAGGAAGAGGAGGACGAGTGGTTCCCCAAGGTCCGCGAGGGGCTCGGACGCAAGCAGCTGTCCGAGCTCGGTGAGCGGCTGATCGAGATGAAGAAGACCGCTCCGCACAGCCCGACCGAGCCCAAGGGCCTCAAGAAGACCATCGACGCCATCACGAAGTAGCCTGCCCAACAGCGTCAGAACCCCTGGAGGCCCCAGCAGTGGGTCGCATAGCCGACCCACTGCTGGTCAGCTCAGGCGCCGGGCTTGTACTCGTATGCCCCGATGTCCGCGCGCACGCCGGTCGGCCGGTGCACGTTGCGGATGTCGACCGTCGGCGCACCGACGGACCGGGCGGCGTCTACCGCCGGCGACGATGCCGCGATGCGGTAGTCGAAGGCCGCCCCGTTGAGAAAGCCCGGGCTGCCGGTGACGTTGTCGACCGCGTAGACCTGGGCACTGTTGTTCAGCGCGCCGATGGTCGTGATGGGGTGCGCCGAGAAGCTGAAGAACATTCCCCGGCCGTCGTTGGTCACCAGGTTGTTGTAATAGGTCGCGAAGGCCCCGTACTCGAAAATCTGGTAGTCGTTGTTGCTGTTGAAGACGTTGTTGACGACGGACATCTTGCCCGAAGTCTTGCGGGAGACGTAGAGCCCGCCGCCGGCGGCCTGACCGCCCTGCGTCGCGGTGTTGGACACCACCGTGTTGTTCACCAGCGTCCACGACCCGGTTCCGCTCACCGCGACCCCGCCGCCGACCGGCGCGGTGTTCTGGCGCAACACATTGTTGACCATCTGGGAGTCGGAGTTCGCCTCGAAGATGCCGCCGCCGGCCGCCCCGGGCTCGGTGCCGACGACCGAGTTCTTGGCGATGTTGTTGCCGGTCACGACCGACACCGAACTTTCGGCGAGGACGATGCCGCCGCCGAACTTCGACGCGCGGTTTCCGGTGATGGTGTTGTGCCCGATGCCGGGACGCGACTTGCCGAACACGGCGATGCCACCGCCGCTGCCGGAACCGGGTTGCGAGGCCGAGGTGATGGCGGAGTTGCCGGTGATCACGTTCGTCGTCACGGTCGGTGTGCTGCCGGTCGTCTCGAGGTGGATTCCGCCGCCGTACGGCGCGGCGTTGCCCGAGATGGTGTTGCGGGCGATCACCGCGTTGACGCCGGTGCGCAGCATGATCCCGCCGCCGGCCTGGCTCGCCCGGTTGTTGGTGATGTTGTTACGGCTGACGTTAGGTGTCGACCGGTACGAGGTGTGCGAGACGTCGTCCTCGAGATAGATCCCGCCGCCGCCGTAGGCATGGTTGCCGGTGATGGTGTTGCCGTAGATCTGCGGGCTGGAGCCGATCACCGCGAAGACCCCGCCGCCGAACGTGCTGGCGGTGTTGTTCTTGATGGTGTTGTAGATGATGGTCGGGCTGGAGTGGTTGTAGACCAGAATCCCGCCGCCGTCCTCGGACCTGTTCGACTCGATGTCGTTGCCCTGGATCCTCGGGCTGGCGTTGTTGGCGACCGTGATGCCACCGCCCTGCCCGCTCGGAGCCGAGCCCGACACGATCCGGAAGCCCTGCAGGGACGCCCCGCCGGAGGACGGCACGTTCTGGAACATGACGGGGCTGCGACCGGAGTTGCCCGCGATGACCGTCTGCGCCGGGTTGGACGAGGACGCCTTGACCTTCACGTACTTGCCCGAGATGGTGATGTTCTCGCGGTAGGTGCCGGGAGCGACCAGCACGGTGTCGCCGCTGCGCGCGGCAGCGATGGCCGCGGTGATCGTCCGGTAGTGCGACGGCACCGACAGGGTTGCCCCGGCCGCGTGCGCGGCCGGGGAGGTGACTGACACAAGCGCGCAGACCACGGCAGCCGTGGACGCGCCCGCGAGAACTCTCTTCATGGTGTTCCTGACCGGTCAGCGATTCGAGGGCCACCACTTGGTGACTCTGCGTGACGGTATCGTCACTCAAATAGCATAACTGGTTGGGTCGCCCCGCGGGGGTCGATCGGTACGGAAACCTCTGTAACGGGTGCTCAGCCGAGTTCGCGCAGCAGTGGCACGACCTGTTCGCTGAACGACGTCAGGAACCGGGACTGGTCATGGCCCGGGCCGTGGAACACCAGGTGGTTGAAACCGAAGTCGACGTACGGCTTGATCGCCTCCAGGGCCTCCTGCGGATCGTTGGTGACGATCCAGCGGCTGGCGACCTGCTCGATCGGCAGCGCAGCCCCGGCCGCCTGCATCTCGACCGGGTCGTGCAGGCCGTGCTTCTGCTCCGCTGTCAGCGACAGCGGAGCCCAGAACCGGGTGTTCTCCCGGGCCTGGTCCAGATCGGGATCGAAGGACAGCTTGATCTCGATCATGCGGTCCAGCTGCGAGCGGTCCCGTCCGGACTGGGCCAGGCCCTCGTCCACGGCGGGCATCAGCTTGTCCTCGTACAGCTCACGGCCCTTGCCCGAGGTGCAGATGAAGCCGTCACCCACTCGGCCGGCGTACCTGGCGACCAGCGGACCGCCCGCAGCGACGTAGATCGGCACCCCCTCGTCCGGACGGTCGTACACCGTCGCGTCCGAGGTCTGGTAATACTCGCCGTCGAAGGTGACGCGCTCCTGGCTCCACAGCGTGCGGATCAGTTCGACTGACTCCCGCAGCCGCGCGAACCGCTCCTTGAAGTCCGGCCACTCGAGCCGGGCCACCGCCACCTCGTTCAGCGCCTCGCCGGTGCCGATGCCGAGCATGATCCGGTTCGGGTACAGGCACGCCAGGGTGCCGAAGGCCTGGGCGACCACCGCCGGGTTGTAGCGGAACGTCGGCGTCATCACACTGGTGCCGAGCTGGACCCGCGAGGTGCGCTCGCCCACGGCCGCCAGCCAGGACAGCGAGAACGGGGCGTGGCCGCCATCGTGCTGCCACGGCTGAAAATGATCGGAGACGGTCACACTATCCAGACCGACCTCTTCGGCCTGAACCGCGTAGTCGAGCAGCTGCCGGGGGCCGAACTGCTCCGCGGAGGCCTTGTATCCGATTGTCAAGCTCATGCTCTGATGCCCTTCCTGCTTCGGGTGCGGGAACCGCGCTCGCTGCCGGCGCTCGGCCTCCAGCCTCTCATTTCAGCCGCCCTCAGTCTCGGGGCGGTTCAGCTGCGGGGCGGTTCAGCCGCGCGGCGGCATCCCGTACACCCGGTCGATCGGCAGCCGTAGCACCACTCGCCGGTCGCTCACCATCACGCGCCGGTACTCATCCCAATCCGGATGCTCGCCCTGGACGTCGCGGTACAGCCGCACCAGCTCGTCCACGGTGGCGTCGGCGGGGTCGGTAGCGACCGGACTCAGATCCGCCTGGGCCTCGGCGACCGCGTACGCCCAGAAATCATCGGTCGTCACGTGCAGGCTGGCGCGGGGATCGCGCAGCAAGTTCTTGTACTTCGCGCGGTCAGCCGTGATCGAGACCCGGATCAGGCCGGCCGCCGGATCACCCGGCTCGGGGTAGAAGGCGTACGTGACGTTGGACAGCTGCGGGCGCCCGTCGGATTTCAGCGTCGTGAGCACCCCGGCGTGCCGGGTTGCGATGAGGTCGACGAGCTCGCGGGGACCATGGATCGATGCCATGACGCCAACTTAGCCCGCCGGGTCGGTGCTGCCGCGCCGAGAACCGGTAGCTATCCTCGTCCGCAGAGGGCTTCGGCGACCGCGTCCCATGTCGCCGGGACCTCTTCAGCTTGTTTTGAGACCGGAGGCTCGCTTGACCACGACTGCAGACGCCGCAGAAACAACCGCGGCGGGCAACCCTCTCGACCTCGAGCCGTCGCCGATTATCACCCGACCCTTCCCGGCGTCACCGATCGCCAAGGGCTCGCTGTTCCTGCAGCTGCTGAGGACGACCGACCACAAGCTGATCGGCCGGATGTACATGGTGACCTCGTTCACCTTCTTCATGATCGGCGGTCTGCTCGCGCTGGTCATGCGCGCCGAGCTGGCCCGTCCGGGCATGCAGTTCCTCACGCCTGAGCAGTACAACCAGCTCTTCACCATGCACGGCACGATCATGCTGCTGTTCTTCGCGACGCCCAGCGTCTTCGCGTTCGCGAACCTGGTGCTGCCGCTGCAGATCGGCGCTCCGGACGTCGCCTTTCCCCGGCTGAACGCCTTCTCATACTGGCTCTATCTGTTCGGCGCCACGGTCGCGTGCCTAGGCTTCGCGACACCTGGCGGTGCCGCTGACGGCGGCTGGACGTTCTACCTGCCCCTCAACGACGCGGTGAACTCGCCCTCCTCGGGCACCGACCTCTGGATTCTGGGCCTGGCGCTTTCGGGCCTGGGCACCATCCTGGGCGGCGTCAACATGGTCACCACCGTGATCACGCTGCGCGCCCCCGGCATGACGATGTTCCGGATGCCGATCTTCGTGTGGAACATTCTGGTCACCGCGCTGCTCGTGCTGCTCGCGTTCCCGATTCTCACCGCGGCGCTGCTGGTGCTGTGGGTCGACCGGCACCTCGGCGCCCAGGTCTTCGCCAGCCAGAACGGCGGACCGATCCTGTGGCAACACCTGTTCTGGTTCTTCGGCCACCCAGAGGTCTACATTCTGGCGCTGCCGTTCTTCGGCGTGGTCTCCGAGATCTTTCCGGTGTTCGCCCGCAAGCCGCTGTTCGGTTACAAGGGCCTGGTGCTGGCCACCCTCTCGATCGGCGCGCTTTCGCTTACGGTCTGGGCGCACCACATGTTCGCCACCGGCGCGGTGCTGCTGCCGTTCTTCTCGTTCATGTCCTTCCTGATCGCGGTGCCGACCGGCCTGAAGTTCTTCAACTGGATCGGCACGCTGTGGCGAGGCTCGATCACCTACGAGTCGCCGATGCTGTTCTCCATCGGCTTCCTGGTGACCTTCCTGTTCGGTGGCCTGACCGGCGTGCTGCTGGCCAGCCCGCCGCTGGACTTCCACGTGTCCGACACCTACTTCGTGGTAGCGCACTTCCACTACGTGCTCTTCGGGACGATCGTGTTCGCCGCCTACGCCGGCATCTACTTCTGGTTTCCGAAGTTCACCGGCCGCTACATGGACGAGCGCCTGGGCAAGCTGCACTTCTGGCTGACCTTCTTCGGGTTCCACATGACCTTCCTGGTGCAGCACTGGCTGGGTGACGAGGGCATGCCTCGCCGCTACGCCGACTACCTGCCGAGCGACGGGTTCACGACGCTGAACACCATCTCGACGATCGGCTCGTTCATCCTCGGCGCCTCGATGCTGCCGTTCCTCTACAACGTCTATAAGTCCTACCGTTACGGCGAGGTCGCGCTGGCCGATGACCCGTGGGGCCACGGCAACTCCCTCGAATGGGCAACGTCCTGCCCGCCACCGCGGCACAACTTCACCTCGATGCCCCGCATTCGCTCCGAGCGCCCGGCCTTCGAGGCCCACTACCCGCACCTCATCCCGCAACTGGAACGTGAGGCGCACGCCGACAAGAAGCACCGGGTCGCGGCCGGTGTCGGTAGCAACGTCATCGGCACGGATAGCGTGCGTCAGGGTGAGCGCGACCCTCAGCCGGGCGGTCAGGCATAGAACTGGCATCGTCGGCCGCCGTCCGCGGTTGCTGACGGCCGCAGCCATGCAACCTCTCAACGTGCTGATCACGGTCACCGGCCGCGACCGCCCGGGAGTGACCGCCGCCCTGTTCGGGGCGCTCGCCGCGCATGACGCCGACGTGATCGACGTCGAGCAGGTGGTCATCCGGGAGCGGCTGATCCTTGGCGTCGTGCTGTCGCTGCGGGGCGATCCCGCCCCGCTCCGCCGCTCGCTGCGGACCGCCTGTGGCGCGCTCGGCATGGAGCACGAACTGGTCGTCACCGAGGCACCCGCCGTCGACACCGTGCCGGCCCGGCACCGGTCCAAGCTGCACGTCATCCTGCTCGGTCACCCACTTCGTCCGGGAGCCGTGGCCGATGTCGCCCAGCGGATCGCAGCTGTCGGGGGCAACATCGACTCGGTCACCCAGCTGTCGGTGTTTCCGGTGTCCAGCCTCGACCTGATCGTGGGGGACGCCGACGAGGAGGCGCTTCGCGAGACGCTGGCCCGAGCCGCTGCCGAGACCGGGCTGGACATCGCCGTCGAGGCGGCAGGCCTTGCCCGGCGCGCGAAGCGGCTGGTCGTGCTCGACGTGGACTCGACCCTGGTGCAGGGCGAGGGCATCGACGAGCTCGCGCGGTACGCCGGTGTGCTGGCCGAGGTCGAGGCGATCACCGCCGCCGCGATGGGCGGGTCCCTCGACTTCACCGAATCCCTCACTGCCCGGGTCCGGCTGCTGGCGGGCCTGCCGGTGGCTGACGTCGAGCGGGTGCGCGACGCGCTGGTGCTGACCCCAGGCGCCCGGACGCTGGTGCGCACCCTGAAACGGCTCGGCTACGCCGTCGGGGTCGTATCCGGTGGCTTCACCGCGCTGACCGATCGGTTCGTCGCCGAGCTGGGCTTGGACTTCGCGGCAGCCAACGTCCTGGAAGTAGCGGATGGCCGGCTCACCGGACGGGTCACCGGGAACGTCGTGGACCGTGCTGGCAAGGCCGCCGCGCTGCGTCGCTTCGCCGAGCAGTTCGGTGTTCCACTGGCCCATACGGTGGCCATCGGCGACGGCGCCAACGACATCGACATGCTGCGCGCGGCGGGATTGGGCATCGCCTTCAACGCCAAGGCGGCGCTGCGAGCGAATGCTGAGGTGTCGGTGAACCAGCCGTTCCTCGATGCCGTGCTGTACATCCTGGGCATTCCGAGCTCGGACATCGAGGCGGCCGACCTGGAGCCGGCAGCACCGTGACCGTCAGCTGACGCTGACTGGTGTCTGTCTGTCAGCTGACGCTGACGTCTAGCCCGGGGTCGCCCTTGGACAGCTTCAACGCCTCCCACGGCAGCACTGCCATCGCGGCCTGGTGGTGGGCGCGTGATTCCTCCAGCCTGGTGTCGAACAGTCGCTGCCCGTCGCGCACCAGGTCCAGGGTCAACAGCCGCTCCGACTCCGAAGGCTGGTAACCGGCACTGGCCTGGACCGCGATCTCGCCGGTGGCCGTGCCGGACGCACGGTGGGTGCGGTACGCCAGCTTCCGGCCGCCTCTGCTGCCCTTGTTCTCGCTGCGCTTGGTGACCGGCCGGCCGTCAACCTCTACCAGCTTGTACACCAGGCCGGCGGTGGGGACCCCGGAGCCGACGACCACCGCGGTGCCCGCGCCGTAACTGTCCACCGGCGCGGCAGCCAGCGCCGCGATGGCGAACTCGTCCAGGTCACCGCTGACCACGATCTTCGTTCCGATAGCGCCCAGGGCGTCCAGCTGGGCGCGGGACTGGTGCGCGACCACGGCCAGGTCGCCGGAGTCGATCCGGATGGCCCCCAGCTTCGGACCCGCGACCCGCACCGCGGTCTCGATGCCCTGGCCGATGTCGTAGGTGTCGATCAGCAGCGTGGTGCCGACGCCCATCGCGGCGACCTGGGACTCGAACGCCGCCTGTTCGGTGTCGTGCAGCAGCGTGAAGGCGTGCGCCGAGGTTCCGGTCGTCGGAATGCCCCAGCGCATCCCGGCCTCCAGGTTCGAGGTCGCGGTGAACCCGGTCAGGTACGCGGCGCGGGCGCTGGCCACCGCGGCCTCCTCGTGCGTCCGGCGAGAACCCATCTCGATGATGGGGCGGTCACCTGCCGCGCTGACCATCCGGGCCGCCGCCGCCGCAACGGCGGAGTCGTGGTTGAGGATCGACAGCACCACCGTCTCCAGCAGCACCGCCTCGGCGAAGGTGCCGGTGACTGTGAGGATGGGGGAGTACGGAAAGTACGGCTCGCCCTCGGCGTAGCCGATGATGTCGCCGGTGAACCGGTAGTCGGCCAGGAACTCGGCGGTCGGGGCGTTGATGATGTCCGCGGCGAGCAGCCCGTCCAGCTGCGTGCCGGTGAACCGGAAGTCGGCAACCGCGTCCAGCACCCGGGCCACTCCGGCGACCACGCCGTATCGGCGACCGTTGGGCAGCCGGCGCCCGAAGACCTCGAAGCTGCAGCGGCGGCCGGCCGTTCCGTCGGCCAGGGCAGCGGTGAGCATGGTGAGTTCGTACTGGTCGGTGAACAGCGCGGAGGATTCGTCGGCCATCCTGTGATCGTTGCAGAAGCCGCCGGTCCTCGACACGTCGCGGCCACCGGTCATCGGGTGGCGTGCCCCTGGTCATCGGTGGCGTGCCACCGGTCATCGGGTGGCGTGCCACCATGGACCTATGTCCACGCCGACTATCACTCCGCAGCGGAAGGCGACCGCCGAGCAGCAGAGCGACGAGCTCGCCGACGCGGACCGGCCCTGGGTCACCGTGGTGTGGAACGACCCGGTGAACCTGATGTCCTATGTCACGCACGTGCTGATGAAGGTGTTCGGCTATCCCAAAGACAAGGCGACCGCGCTGATGCTCGACGTTCACCAGAAGGGCAAGGCGGTCGTGTCGTCCGGACCGCGTGAGCGGATGGAAGGCGACACCGCCACCCTGCACGGCTACGGCCTATGGGCCACCATCCAGCACGACTCGTGAAGGCCCGTCGCAGGGGCGCGCTGATCCGGGTCGACCTGACCGGGACCGAGGTCGACCTGCTGGCGGCCATGCTCGATGACTTCGGCCTGCTGCTGGAAGAACCCGACCCGGCCGATCCCGTCATCCAACGCCTCTATCCCGACGGCTACACCGACGACGACGAGGCCTCCGAGGAGTATCGCGGACTCGTCGAGTCCGACCTGCGCACCGAGCGCAGCGCCCGGTTGCAGGCCTGCCGGGCCGAGCTGCCCGAGGGCGGCGGCCGGCTGGAACTCGACGCCGAGGCAGCCGACCGCTGGCTGCGGGTGCTCAACGACCTGAGGCTGGCGCTCGGAACCCGGCTCGAGATCACCGACGACAACGAGCTGGACGAGACCGACCCGTCCGTCAACATCTATTCCTGGCTGACCGCGGTGCAGGACACCCTGATCCTGAACGTGATGGAGTAGCGGCCCGGGCGGGGTGCGGCGTCCGATCATCGCCCGATATCGTGGTCCATTGTGTTGAGACTGTCGACGGTGACCTACGACGCGATCGTCGGCCATGCCCGTCGGGACCACCCGGACGAGGCGTGTGGCGTGGTTGCGGGGCCGCTGGGCTCCGACCGCCCGGTGCGGATGGTCGAGATGCTGAACGCCGAGCGCTCACCGACGTTCTACCGCTTCGACTCCACCGAGCAGCTCAAGGTCTGGCGCGAGATGGACGACGCCGACGAGGAGCCGGTGATCATCTACCACTCGCACACCGCCACCGAGGCGTACCCGTCCCGGACGGACATCTCCTTCGCCTCCGAGCCCAACGCGCACTACGTCCTGGTGTCCACCGCCGACCAGGACTCCATCCAGTTCCGCTCGTACCGGATTCTCGACGGTGTCGTCACCGAAGAACCGGTCGAGGTGGTGGCCAGCCTTTGACTAGCCACTTCACGATCGCGATCAGGCGAGTGCTGCTCGGCCACACTGTCGCCGTCGTCTGTTATGACTGTCACTGATTCAGCCTGCCACGGTCCCGCCGGACATATTCGGCGGCGGTTCGTCGTTTCGACTCGTAGTTCCCCCGCTGTCACCCCGGCGTAGCCGCCTCGCTCCTTGCGATGCCGCGTCGGCAATCCCTGATCAGAAGGAGTACCGATGGCCGTCGAGGTCAAGATCCCGACCATCCTGCGCACCTACACCGGCGGCGAGAAGTCCGTTTCCGGCGAGGGCGCGAACCTGTCCGCCCTGTTCGATGACCTGGAGAGCCGGCACGCCGGCCTCAAGGGCCGCCTGATCACCGGCGAGGGCGCCCTGCACCGCTTCGTCAACGTCTATGTCAACGACGAGGACGTCCGGTTCACCGGCTCGCTCGACACCGCACTGTCCGATGGGGACGCTGTCACGATCCTCCCCGCCGTCGCCGGCGGCAGCCGGGAGTCCGGTATCGCCGGCGGCAGCCGGGAGTCCGGTAGCGCCGGCGGCAGCCGGGAGTCCGGTAGCGCCGGCGGCAGCCGGTAATCCGGTGACACGCTACGAATCACTGGCCGAGGCGGTCGGTGGCACGCCGCTCGTCGGACTGCCGCGGCTGTCACCACGCTGGGAGTCGACGGACGAGAGCGCACCGCCGGTCCGGTTGTGGGCCAAGCTCGAGGACCGCAACCCCACCGGCTCGATCAAGGACCGGGCCGCGCTGGCGATGGTCGCGGCGGCCGAGGCTGACGGCCGCCTCACGCCTGGCTGCACCATCCTGGAGCCGACGTCGGGCAACACCGGCATCTCACTGGCGATGATCGCGAAGCTCAAGGGCTACGGCATCGTGTGCGTGATGCCCGAGAACACCTCCGAGGAGCGCCGCCAGCTGCTGGAGATGTACGGCGCGCGAATCGTCTCGTCGCCGGCTGCCGGCGGTTCCAACCAGGCGGTCGCGATGGCCAAGCAGCTCGCCGAGGAGAACCCGGAATGGGTGATGCTCTACCAGTACGGCAACCCGGCGAACGCGCAGGCGCACTACGACGGTACCGGTCCCGAGGTGCTCGCCGACATGCCGACGATCACCCACTTCGTCGCGGGGCTGGGTACCACCGGAACCCTGATGGGCGCGGGCCGCTTCTTGCGCGAGAAGGTCCCGGGCATCCAGGTGATCGCCGCCGAGCCGCGTTACGGCGAGCTGGTGTACGGCCTGCGCAATATCGACGAGGGCTTCGTGCCGGAGCTGTACGACGACTCGGTACTGACCTCACGGTTCTCGGTGACCAGCTACGACGCCCTGCGCCGGACGCGTGACCTGGTCGAGCACGAGGGCATCTTCGCCGGCATCTCCAGCGGTGCCATCCTGCATGCGGCCCTGGGTACCGCAGACCGGGCGCTCAAGGCCGGCCAGCGCGCGGACATCGTGTTTCTCATCTGTGATGGCGGCTGGAAGTACCTGTCCACCGGGGCGTACTCGGGCTCGCTGCAGCAGGCGGCCGAAAAGCTCGAGGGCCAGCTCTGGGCCTGAGCCGGAGCGGTACGGTTGTCCGGTGACCAACGCGCTACCCGGTGAACCGCCCGCGGGAATGTCCAAGCGCGCGGCCCGCAAGCGGCAGCGCAACGCCGAGCTCGCCAGCACCAGTCTGCGGCGGGCGCTGCGGACGGCGAGCCCGAGCGGGGCGGCCGTCATCGTCGGGGGCGCGCTAATGGTGCTGTGGGCCGTCGTCGGGGTGGACGCCCTGCTGGATCACCGACTGCTGCGCTTCGGGATCAAGCCACGCGAGATCGCCGGCCTGGTCGGTATCGTCGCGAGCCCGTTCGTGCACGCCGACGCCGGTCAGCTGGCGGCTGAGACCGTCCCCTTCGCCGTGCTGTGCTGGCTGATGCTGATCTCCGGCGGCCGGTACTTCGCCATCGTCACGCTCGCGGTCGGCCTGGTCAGCGGCCTGACCGCCTGGCTCGCGGCGCCGGCGCATACGGTGATCCTGGGGTGCAGCGGGCTGATCTTCGGCTGGATGGGCTACGTCGTCGCCCGCGCCTGGTTCGGCCGCAAGATCCGGTGGATCGCCATCGCCGTGGCCGTCGTCTGCATCTTCTCCGGCACCTTCTCGGGACTGCTGCCGGAGCTGCACGCCAACGTGTTCTGGGGCGACCACCTCGCCGGCTTCCTGGCCGGTCTGATCGTCGGGGCGGTGCTGCACGCGAGCGCCCGCAAGCCGGGTCGCAGGGCCGGTCTGCGGCCGAACACCAGTATTCTGGATCGGTGAGCATCTCCGTCGACAGTCCCATCGGAATGTTCGACTCCGGGGTCGGCGGCCTCACCGTGGCTCGCGCTGTGCTCGATCAGCTGCCCCACGAGGCCCTGCACTACATCGGCGACACGGCGAACTCCCCGTACGGCCCGCGGTCCATTGCCGACGTCCGGGCGAAGTCGCTGTCGGTGATGGACTCCCTCGTCGAGTCCGGCGTGAAGATGTTGGTCATCGCCTGCAATTCCGCCTCGTCCGCCTGCCTGGCCGATGCCCGCGAGCGCTACGACATTCCCGTGGTCGAGGTCATCCGCCCCGCGGTGCGCCGGGCGGTGGCCGCCACCCGCAACGGGCGGGTCGGGGTCATCGGTACCACCGCGACCATCACCTCCGGGGCCTACCAGGACGCCTTCACGGCGGCTCCGTCGTTGCAGGTCGTGACCGCGGCCTGCCCGCTGTTCGTCGACTACGTCGAGCGGGGGGTCACCAACGGCCCCGAGCTACTGCGCCTGGCGGAGTCCTACCTGAGCCCGCTGATCGCTGCCGACATCGACACCCTGGTGCTCGGGTGCACCCACTACCCGCTGCTCACCGGGCTGCTGTCGGTCATTCTCGGGGACGAGGTGACGCTGGTGTCCAGTTCCGAAGAGACCGCCAAGGACGTCTACCGGGTGCTGAGCGCGGCCGAGCTGCTGCGTCCGGACTCCTCCGAGCGGCCCCAGCACCGGTTCGAGGCCACCGGCTCCGCCGAGCCGTTCGGGGAACTGGCCCAGCGCTTCGTCGGCGTGCAAACCACGCTGAGCACCGCGGGTGCCGGCCGCTGAGCGGTTCTGCCGTAGGACCGGTCGAATCAGCCGGTGAGAAAGCTCAGCCGCACCTTGCGCACCGCGTTGTCCACGTTGGTGTCCACCAGGCAGATCGACTGCCACACCCCGAGCTGGATCGCCCCGCCGAGCACCGGAACGGTCGCATGCGGCGCGACGATCGCCGGCAGCACATGGTCGCGGCCGTGGCCGGGGGAGCCGTGCCGGTGCCGCCACCGGTCATCGGCCGGCAGCAGAGCCTGCAGAGCGTTCAGCAAGTCGTCGTCACTGCCCGCGCCGGTCTCCAGAATGGCGATGCCCGCGGTGGCGTGCGGTACGAACACATTCAGCAGCCCGTCACCCTCATCCGCCACGAAGCTGGCGCAGGCCTCGGTGATGTCACGGACCTGGGGGCGGTCGCCGGTACGGAACTCGATCACGTCACTTCGCATGGCTCGATTCTGCCTTGATCGACTGGGACACCGCTTTCAGCCGTAACCGAGGACCGGTTCGTTGTGTCGGAGCCGCTGGATAGTCTGACCAGCATGAGTTCACGCCCCGACGGCCGCGCCGCCGACCAACTTCGTCCGATCACCATCACCCGAAACTGGCAGGCCTACGCCGAGGGCTCGGCGCTGATCGAGTTCGGTGACACCAAGGTGCTGTGTGCCGCATCGGTCACCGAGGGCGTGCCGCGCTGGCGCCGGGGCAGCGGGCTGGGCTGGGTGACCGCCGAGTACTCGATGCTGCCGCGGGCGACCCTCACCCGCAACGACCGCGAGTCGGTGCGCGGCAAGATCGGCGGCCGCACCCACGAGATCTCCCGGCTGATCGGGCGCTCGCTGCGCGCGGCGGTGGACCTGTCCGCGTTGGGCGAGAACTCCATCGCCATCGACTGCGACGTGCTCCAGGCCGACGGCGGCACCCGGACCGCCGCCATCACCGGCGCCTATATCGCGCTCGCCGACGCCGTCAGCTGGCTCGACAAGCGGGGATCGCTGGCGAAGAAGACCCCGCTGATCAACAGCGTGTCGGCCGTATCGGTAGGCGTGATCGACGGCGAGCCGCGGCTGGACCTGATGTATGAAGAGGATGTCCGCGCCGAGACCGACATGAACGTGGTCGTCACCGGCAACGGCGAGTTCGTCGAGGTACAGGGCACCGCCGAAGGCGTGCCGTTCCGGCGCGACGAGCTCGACGCCTTGCTCGACCTGGCCGTCGCGGGTTGCGTGAAGCTGGCCGGGCACCAGCACAAGGCGCTCGGCGGATGAGCCAGCAGATTCTGCTCGCCACCCGCAATGCCCACAAGCTGGTCGAGCTGCGGCGGATCCTGGCGCCTCGGCTGTCGGTCGAGGTGCTGGGCCTGAGCGATGTCGAGGAGTACGAAGAGGTCCCCGAAACCGGTGCCACCTTCGCCGAGAACGCGCTTCTCAAGGCCACCGAGGCCGCCGAGCACACTGGGCTCATCGCGGTGGCCGATGACTCGGGGCTCGCGGTCGACGCGCTCAACGGCATGCCGGGCGTGCTGTCGGCGCGCTGGGCCGGCAGCGCCAAGGACGACACCGCGAACCTCAACCTGGTGCTGCAACAGCTCAGCGACACTCCGGACGAACGGTTGGGTGCGGCCTTCGTGTGCGCCGCCGCACTGGTGACTCCCGCGGGTGAGCGGGTGGTTGCCGAGGGCCGGATGCCCGGCCGGATCATCCGGCACCCACGCGGTGAGCACGGCTTCGGCTACGACCCGGTCTTCGTTCCGGACGGCTACGAGCTGACCAGCTCCGAACTCGAACCGCAGGTGAAGGACGAGATCAGCCACCGCGGCCGCGCGCTCCGGAACCTGCTGCCGGCGATTCTGAGGGTTCTGCGGAGCGACGGCGCTCAGTGACCGAAGCCGGCACCGCCCGCGAGGGACGGCTGGCCCCCCGTCACAGCGTGCCAGCCGTCCGCCGCAGCTCCGGTGCTCGTCGCACGAAAGTCAGGTCGACGGTGGAGTCCCCACTGTGATCTTCGGCCCGGTGAACCATTTCTTGACCGAAACGTGCCAGGCAATCCACAGCAACAGCAGCGCGCCGAGCACCACGATGGGTGTGTAGTTGACGAACTTCCAGGCAAACTCGCTGTTACCCGGCACCCCGCCGGGTGATGTCGGCAGCAGCGCGATGATCGAGGTGACCGCGATCTCGGCCACCGCCAGCAGGCACATCCACCGGTACCTCGACCCGAGCGTCCAGCCGCCGGGGGTGAAGTTCGAGCCGGCCCGCCACCGCAGGAAGATCGGGATTCCGAACGCCACGTACAGGCCGATGACGCCGATCGACACGACGGCGTAGAACGCGACCGGCACCGGTGCCCCGTTGATGTCCACCTTCACCAGCGCGGGCAGCGTCAGCAGCACTGCGACGACCGCCGAGGCGATGACGCCGTACACCGGCACTCGCTTGGCATTGAGCGCCGACCAGTACCGGCCGCCCGGCACTGCCCCATCCCGGCTGAACGCGTACAGCATCCGGGTCGTGGACGTCATGCACGCCACGGTGCAGAAGAACTGCCCGGCTGCCGAGATGAGCAGCACCGTGCCACCCCAGCGGCTGGTGAGAGCCTGCGAGAAGATGACACCGACCCCGCCGCCGCCCTTGGTGACGCCGCCCTCGTCCTGCACCGCGAAGAGGAAGGACAGCAGCAGGATCCAGCCACCGATCGCGGAGTAGAAGATGGACTGCCAGATTCCCTTGGCCGCCGAGTTCGCCGCTGACCGCGTCTCCTCCGAGAGGTGGGCGGAGGCGTCGTAACCGGTGATCGTGTACTGGGTGAGGATGACCGAGATAGGCAGGACGTACAGCAGAAAACCGGCGCCGTGCGTGCTGCCGTTGAACAATCCACTGTTGTTCACGGTGTGGGTGAAGACCGCGGACACGCTGGCATGGTGGGTGGGCACCAGGAACAGGATCAGCACCACCGCGGCCGCCCCGGCGACGTGCCACCAGACCGAGATGTTGTTCAGGACGGCGAGCAGGTGGCTGGAGAAGATGTTGACCAGCCCGGCGAGCAGCAGCACCACCAGGAACAGCACGAACACCCGGTTGAGGCTGTAGTGGGACGCCCAGGACTCGCTGAACGCGCTGATCGTCGAGTCGGTGAAGGTGGCGCAGCCGTATGCCACCGACGCGTCGATGGCGAGCAGCCCGATCAGGTTGAGCCAGCCGGTGTAGTAGCCGGCCTTCGGACCGCCCAGCTTGGCTGCCCACCAGTAGATGCCGCCCGACGTCGGGAAGGCGGACACCAGCTCGGACATGCACAGCCCGATCACCAGGATGAACATCGAGATGATCGGCCAGCCCCAGGCGATCGCCGCCGGGCCGCCGTTGTTCCAGCCGAGGCCGAAGCTGGTGAAGCACCCCGCCAGGATCGAGATGATCGAGAACGAGATGGCGAAGTTGGAGAATCCGGACCAGGACCGGTGCAACTCCTGCTTGTACCCGAGTTCTGCCAGCCGTCGCTCGTCCTCGTCCACCGCGACGTCGCCGGCCGCACGCGCCCCTCCTGCGAGCTCCGTGCCCACTGAGTCCGACCTTCTTGCCATCCGACGTGCCCTTCTCTCGACGTCAGGATCGATTCCGGTGGATCAACGCCGACCGCAATGCCGGTGTCGGGATGCTAAGCCCTTGCACCGGCAACGGTCCAGCGTCACTGGATCGAAGGTGCCAGGAGGTACGTCCTAGGTGTCAGGAGGTGAACTCGCCGGGAGCCGGCCACGCCCGGTCCGGCCGGCTCAGCGACTACCGTGAGCAGCGGACGAATTGTCGTAGCGTTGCAGAAAGCGAGCACAGATTCATGCGAGTGACCGGCCTGGGCCATGCAAGTGCCTTGATCGAGACCGAGTTCGGCAGTGTGCTGACCGATCCGTGGGTCAATCCGGCCTATTTCGGGTCCTGGTTTCCCTTTCCGGACAACTCTCAACTCGACTGGGACACCATCGGTCAGGCGGACTTCCTCTTCGTCTCGCACCTGCACCGCGACCACTTCGATCCCGAGCACCTCAAGCGCCACATCAGCAAGAAGGCGACGGTGTTATTGCCCAATTACCCGACGTCGGAGCTGGAGGACCGCCTCCGCGAGATCGGCTTCACCTCGTTCGTCAAGACCACCAACAACGAGGTCGTGGACGTGGACGGCCTGCAGGTGATGATCACCTCGCTGACCTCACCCACGGACGGCCCCATCGGGGATTCGGCCCTGTGGCTCAGCGACGGCAAGACCGTCCTCTTCAACCAGAACGACGCCCGGCCGTCGGACCTCACGGCGTACCAGCGCCTCGGGCACGTGGACGTGCACATGCTGCAGTTCTCCGGCGCCATCTGGTTTCCGATGGTCTATGACCTGCCCAAACGCGCGAAGCAGGCGCTCGGTGCGACGAAGCGTGAGCGCCAGTTCGACCGCAGCCTGCGCTACATCGACGACCTCGGGGCTGGCTACGTGTTCCCGACCGCCGGGCCGCCGTGCTTCCTCGACGACGAGCTATGGGGCTTCAACGACATCTTCGGCGACGAGTCCAACATCTTTCCGGATCAGAAGGTGTACCTGGACTGGCTGGCCGAGCACGGCCGCGACAACGGGCGGCTGCTGCTGCCCGGGACGGTCGCCGAGGTGACGCGGCCCGGCTGCCCGGTGACGCACCCGATCGATGACGCGGAGGTCGAGAAGCTGTTCGCCGACAAGACCCCGTATCTGGTGGACATGCGGAACCGGCGCCAGCCCGAGGTCGAGAAGGCCAAGGCCACCTGGGCCCATCCCGAGATCGACGTGCTGGCCGAGATCACCGAGTGGTTCACGCCGCTGCTGCGCCAGGCCGACCACATGGCGGCGGGCATCAACGGCGGCATCCGGTTCACCGCGACCGACGACGAGCGCGGCGACGTCGACTTCCTGCTCGACTTCGTGGCCCGTGAGGTTCGCCCTTACGACGGCGAGAAGATCCGGTACCGGTTCCAGACCAAGCGCGCCTACCTCGAGCAGCTGATCTTCGAGCACGAGATCGACTGGGTGAACTCGCTGTTTCTGTCCTGCCGCTTCACCGCGACTCGGATCGGGCCGTACAACGAGTACGTCTACACGTTTTTCAAGTGCCTGTCGGAGGAGCGGCTCAACTACGCCGAGGGCTGGTTCGCCGAGGCGGCCAACGACGACGAGACCATCACCATGGACGGCTGGGCGTTCCAGCGCCGCTGCCCGCACCTGAAGGCCGACCTGACGCGGTTCGGCCAGGTCGAGGGCGATGTGCTGACCTGCCAGATGCATGGGTGGAAGTGGCGGCTGACCGACGGCAAGTGCATCAGCTCGGTCGGCCGGCCGCTGCGGACGGAGGGCAAGGTCTCCTGACCCTGCCGGCTACCGCTCCTCTGCCATGATCAGACAACTGCCGCTGGCGGTGGCGAGTACCTTTCCGTCGGCGCTGCGCACCTCGCCCTCGGCGTAGGCGACGCGGCGGCCGGGCTTGCTCACCCAGCCCCTGGCCTGCAGCGTGCCGCTGTCGGCATGGACGGGGCGCAGATAGTTCACCTTCAGCTCGATCGAGGTGTAGGCCACCCGGGCCGGCAGGGTGGTGTGCACGGAGCAGCCGATGACGGTGTCGAGCAGCGTGCACACCAGGCCGCCGTGCACCATGCCGATCGGGTTGTACGCGGACTCGTCCGGCGTGCAGCTGAACACCACCTCGCCCTCGCGGATGGAGCTGACCGCGAAGTCGAAGTGGGACGAGATCGGCGGGGGTGCCACCACACCGTCGCGGATGGCCTCGAGCGCCTGCAGCCCGGTCAGCTCGTACAACGCCTTGGCGGTGGCGTGCGGGTCGTGCCAGCGGATCGTCTTCGAGCGCGCGGGGCCCCAGCTGTCAGGAGCCGAATCGGAGTCAGTCACACCTCGGACCGTACAGCCACGCTGCCGTACGACGATCCGGCAACCCCGGGTCAGCGCGGATCGGTGGCGAGCACCGACATCAGGATCTCGTCGTGCCACTGGCCATCCCAGCGCAGCGCGTCCCGCCGTCGTCCCTCGGTCAGGAAGCCGCACTTCTCGTACACCCGCCGCGCCCTCGGGTTGAAGTCGTAGACGCCGAGGCTGACTCGATGCAAGCCGACGGTGTCCAGGGCGTAGTCCAGCACCAGTCGGGTCACCTCGGTGCCGTAACCACGGCCGAAGACGGCGGGACCGGCGAGCCAGATCCGGTAGTTGGCGCAGGCGTCGTCCGGTTCGACGTCATTGAGCACCGCCTCACCGAGAAACGCGCCGTCCGCGGTCCGCAACACCGCCCAGTCCGCCCGGTCGTGCTGCTGCGCACGGCTCGCCAGCCATGCCTGAATGCCCGCTCGCTCGAACGTGGCATGGGTTCCGGTCAGCCGGGTGACCTCGGGATCCGCCAGCGCCCGTAGATAGTCATCGAGCACCGCGGTGGTCAGGGGCTCCAGCCGCACCAGCTCGCCGGTCAGCACGGGCTGGTCACGAAAAGCGTCCGCGGCGATCATGCCGCCCTCCGTTCTGCCGTGCGCCGGATCGAGGGCTGCAGCGATCGGGTGAGCACGCCGGCAACGGTCATGCCTGCGGGTGCTCGGTCGGCACGAGCACCCGCATCGTCTCAGCACGACGGCGCCATCCGCTGAGCCGGCTTCTCGGCAACGACCAGAACCCGCTCGGAGGACGACGCGAACGGGCCCTCGCGCTGGATCTGGTCATGCAACTCGGACAACCGTTGGCGGTAGCGCCGCACCGAGAAATCCGGCACCGTCCAGATCACCTTGCGCAGGAACGCCACCACGGCGCCGATGTCATCGAAGGTGACCCGGGTGGACTCGTGCCGGACGTCCACCGGGGTGAGCCCGGCATCCGCCAGCGCCTGCCGCACCCGCTCGACGCCGGTGTCGGCGGGATGTGGCAGTGGCCCCATCAGGTACTCGTACAGCGCCCGGTTGGAACCCACCCCGATCTGCTGCGACAGGTACGTACCACCCGGACGGAGCACCCTGGAGATCTCGTGCCACAACACCACCGTGGGGTGTCGGCTGGTGATCAGGTCGAAGCTCGCCGGCCGGAAGGGCAGCGGCTGGTCGTCGCCGACCTGGACCACAGCACAGCCCAGCGGTGCGAGGTTGCGGGTGGCGATCGCGCCGTTCGGGGGCCACGACTCGGTCGCGCACAGCCGGGGCGGCGGCTGGCCGATGGTGGCCAGCACCTCACCGCCGCCGGTCTGGATGTCGAGCCCGGACGAGACAGCCGCCATCCGCTCGCCCATCAGGCGGGCATAGCCCCAGGACGGCCGCTGCTCAGTGGCCCGGCCGACGAACCAGGAGAAGTCCCAGCCGGCCACCGGCGCGGACTCGCCCTCTGCGATCAGGCGTTCGAAGTCGGAGGCCATCGGAACAGCCTGACAGAACCGGCGCCCGGCGCGAAGCGAGTTACTGCCAGCCGGTCAGAGATTGAGCAGCTTGACCGTGCCCGCGGTCGGCTGCGCCGAACCACCGGTCGGCTCGACCGAGATGCCCATCTTGCCGACGGTTTCGAGGTTGCCCGACGCGGCCAGTTCCACGTTGCCGCCCTGGTCGGGCTGGAAGATGCCTCCGGACACCGGATTGCCCGCTGAAGGCAGCATCCACAGCTGGTATGTCTTGCCGGCCGGAAGCGCCGGCATGCCGCGCCCGATGAGGACGACCTTGTGCTGGCTCTTGGAGTACAGCAGCGTGCCCTTGCCCTGGTCGAGGGACGTGGTCCTCGCCGCCACGTCAGGCGCCCTGAGCACCTGCTCCACGACCGAGAGCCGCGCCGTCACCGACCGCTGGGCGTCCCGATGCTGGGAATAGCCCCAGCCCGAGACCACAATGGCGATCAGCGCGCACGCAGCCGCGGCCAGCTGCCACACCGAGCGTCCGGTGCGCGCCCTGCGTAGGGCTATGACGTTGTCGACCACGGGCGGCAGCGGCCGAACCTGCCGGATGGCGGCCAGCACGTCACCCCGCAACTGCGGCGGCGGGGCGACCTCGGTCAGGTTGCTCAGCTCGGCCGCGGCGGCTCGCATGCCGCGTACCTCGGCGGCGCACTCCTGGCAGCCGGCGAGGTGCTCCTCGAAGACCTCTCGCTCCGCGGGCTCCAACGCGTCCAGGGCGTAGGCGCCCGCCAGGACATTCAGTTCGTCGCTCATGACAGCACCCCCAGTGCGTCGCGCATCCGGATCAAACCGTCCCTGATCCTGGTCTTGACCGTGCCGAGCGGAATCTTCAGCAGTTCGGCGACCTCGCTGTGCGTGTAACCCCCGAAGTACGCCAGGCTGACCGCCTCCCGCTGCGCCGGAGTCAGATCGCTGAGCACCTTGCGCACCCGCTGGGCGTCCAGGCTGGTCTGAACCTGCTCGCTCACCGAGTCGTACGGCCGCTCTTCAGTCAGGACCGCGTACTTGTCGTCGCGCACCACCGCGGACTGCGCGGACCGAACCCGGTCGACGGCGCGGCGATGCGCGATCATCAGCAGCCACGGGAGGACGGCGCCCTTGTCAGAGTCGAACCTGGCAGCTTGGCGCCAGACCTCCAGGTAGATGTCCTGGGTGACCTCGGCTGCCTGGGCGGCGTCGCGGATCACCCGCAGCACCATTCCGTAGACCCGGGACGAGGTGAGGTCATACAGCCGGGCGAACGCCTGCTCGTCACCGCGGGCGGACGCGGCCAACAAATTTTCGAGGCCGACGGGACCGTCGCCGCTGACAGGCTCGCCGGCAACCGAAGACCGCTCGAAGCGCATGCTCGTCATCGTAGTGGTCCCGACATGGTGGCTATTCGGACCGAGCGGCTCGGCGGATTGGGTCCGCCCGCTCGGTGCGGCGTCCGCTCGCGCGGCAGATCGATAGGTACCCCCACTCGCTCACCACGGCACTCGTGGCCGCGAACGGGCCGCGTGCCAGCGGACGAGTGTAGGTAAACGAATACGGGCTATACGTTGTGTAGGGCCGGGGGGAGTCGAACCCCCACTGTCACGGACCTAAACCGTGCGCCTCTGCCTTTGGGCTACGGCCCCGTGCGGCTAGCGTACTGGCACCTCTACCAGCCCAAGGTCGCGCCGGAGCTTCGCGACGTGGCCGGTGGCCTTGACGCCGTACTGCGCCAGCTCGATCACCCCGTCGGCGTCGATCACGAAGGTGGACCGGATCACCCCGACGACGACCTTGCCGTAGAGCTTTTTATCGCCGTATGCGCCGTACGCCGTCAGCACGCCCTTGTCCGGGTCTGACAGCAGCGAAAAGGTCAGCCCCTCGTTCTGCCGGAACGTCGCCAGCTTGGCGGGGTGGTCGGGGGAGATGCCGAGCACGGTGAACCCCTCGTCGGCGAAGCTCGCGAGGTTGTCCCGGAAGTCACAGGCTTGCTTGGTGCAGCCGGGGGTGGAGGCGGCGGGGTAGCAGTACACGATCACCCGGCTACCCCGAAGGTCTGCCAGCGACACCTGGTTGCCGTCGACATCGGGAAGGGTGAATTCAGGAGCCCGGTCACCCGGGGCGAGGCGCTGCGTCATGCTGCAGAACATAGCGGGCCGGGGTTGTGGCTAGGCTGTCCACTTCAGGACCTGTGGACGAAGGAGCAATGGTGGGGACCGAGCGCAATGCGAACCAAATCCGGGCCGAGATCGACAAGGCTCGTGATCAGCTTGCGGTCTCGGTCGACCAGCTCACCGACCGGCTGGCGCCCCAGCGCCTCATGGACAACGCCAAGGTCGCCATGATCGAGAAGGCGACCTCGCCCATCGGCAAGAAGGTCCTCGGCGCGAGCGGGGTGCTGTTGACACTGCTCGTCATCCGCAACCTGCGGCGCAGCCGGCGCTAGGCCGCGCCGCTAGCCCGCGGCGGCTGTCAGCTCGCTGATCACCAGTCGCAGCTCTTCCACCCGGGGAACCGGGCGCTCGAAGAGGACCACCAGCTCGAGTCCCGCATCCTCCCGGTCCGTCTGCTTGCCGAGTAGTACGTGCCCCGGCACCTCGAAAAGGTCCCTGCCCACCTCGATCTCAGCACTGACCGGAGTGCGGGGCCGGCAGAGCGCCTGGTTGGCGGCGCTCACCACGCACCGGAGGGCAACCTCGCTGAGGTCGATCAGTTCACCGGCCGCCTCGGTGATGTCACCGGCGTTCTCATCCCGGTAGTAGATCCGCAAGCTTGCCGCGATGGCCGAGCGGGCGTACTCGCGGCGCTCCTCGCGCCAGCTGGCGCCGTCCACGCTCGTGATCAGCGTTTCGACGCCGCCGTCCTCGTGACGGTCGACGAGCACGACCGGCAGTACCAGCAGGGATCGGTCGTCCGGCCACGTCACCAGCAGCCTGGTGCCCGGCGCCAGCTCCCGTCCGGTTTGATCGGTGGGCTGGCTGAGGACGAGCTGGTTGTGGCGTGACTGCAGCACCTCGCTGCGGTACAGACCGCCATGCTGGTCACGCAGCACAACCGCCGTCGTGGGTCCGGGAATGGACATCATGGAGTGCTCCCCACGCGGGTGGGCACGCGACGATCAGGACTTGCGCTTTTCTCCGTCTGCGCTGACATCGTCAGCGGACGGTTCGGGCGCAGCTGCCCCGATGGCCCCGCGAAGGGCATCGACCGCATCGTCACTCGTGGACACCGCCTGCTCGTTGGATCGTTGAAGTTCTTCCCAGATTTCTTTTCGGTTCACCTGAACCGACCGAGGCGCCTGGATCCCGATCCGGACGGCGTCGCCTCGCACTTCGAAGACGGTGAGGACGATGTCGTCGCCGACGACGATGCTCTCGCCCACTCGGCGGGTCAGGATCAGCAAGGCACGCTCCAGCAGGCATCATCGACAAAGGCCGGTCCGGCGTCACGATAACGCTAGCTTGCCGCTGCGAGCAGTGGCGCGCGCAGGGGAAGGCCGCTGTCCGCCAGGACCACCTGCATCGCGGTACCGCGATCCGGCGCGATCACGATCGGCGCAAGCTGGTTGGCGGTGGCGTCGGACAGGCTGCTGGTTACGGTCACGATGACCATCACCAGCAGATCGTCACCGGCCGAGGCGCCGAGTGGGGCCACCTCCGCGGGCGTGAGATCCGGCGCGTAGTCGGGAAAGAAGAGCCCGGGGGAGGCCAGGACGAACCGCAGTCCCGGCGTGCGCGCCGACCGCAGCGCGTACAGCACGCCACCGTCGTCCAGCGGGCTGACGGTGAAGGCACGCTCGTCCGGAAAGCCGGGGATCGGCGCGACGAATTCGAGTGCTGCCGGCAACTGCTGGGGAGGGCGTTCGGCAACTGCGCCTGCCATGGCCATGCTCACCTCAAGAAGTCCAGTAGGGAGTTTTGCTGGATTTTGGCCATGGTGGCCAGCGCCGCCTGGTAGGCGGCGTCCGCCGTGGTGACCTGGATGGCCATGTTCGCCAGGTCGATGTCCTGCAGGTCCGAGAGCTGCGACTGGAGCTGGATACTGTTCGTGCCCGCTGTCGTCTGCACGGTCTGGATCCTTTGGTATTTCGCGCCGGCCAGAGATTGCGAGCTGGACAGGGCGGTCTGGGCGGCGTCCAGGTTTGCCAGGTCGCCGCCCAGCGCGCTCGGGTTGGTCTTGAGATCCTTGGAGATCGTGCTGAGCAGGTCGAACAGGTTGTTGCCGTCAGGGCCGAACGTCGCGGTTCCGGGAGTGTTCAGATCGATGCTGGTATTGGGACCCACCGTCCGGCTCACCACCCCGGTATCACCGACGTAGGTGCCGGAACTGTCGAACGCCAGCGATCCGGCGGTGGTGCCACCGAACACCGGACGCCCCAGGTAGCTGGCGTTGGCCAGTGCCAGCAGGGAAGCGCGCGCCTGGTCGACCTGCTGGGCCAGCGCCTGGGTCGAGTTGGGGTCTGCGGAGCCGGTGTTCATGCCCCGCAGGACGAGGGTGCGCACCTTCTGCACCTCGGTGTTGGCGCCGCTCAGCGTGGAATCGACGGTGGTCAGCCAGCCGAGGGCGTCCGAGGCGTTGCCCTGGTACTGGGTCATCCGCTTGAGCTCACCTCGCAACTGCAACGCCGCGATGTGCCGGACGGCGAATCCGACGGCCTGGTGATCTGGCGGCCCGAGGACAGCTGGGACTGCAGGCCGGCCAGTCGGGAGGCGGTGGACTGCAGTCCGGCTAGGGCCCCCGGGGAGGCCGATCCGACGGTGACTCTCATCATTACAGTCCGACCCTTCCGGTGCGGTTGATCAAGGTATCCAGCATCTCGTCGACGGTGGTCAGGACCCGTGACGAGGCCTGGTATGACCGCTGGTACGTCAGCAGGTTGGTGGTCTCCTCGTCGAAGCTGACGCCTGACTGGGACTGCACCAGCTTGTCGACGCCGCTGTAGGCCTCGTTGGCGCCGCCGGGCAGCGAGCCGAAGCCGGCAAGTTTCTGGGCGACGGAGGCGTCGAAGTTGCCACCGGGAGTGCCCGATGCCGCCAGCTGGGACGGGTGGGTGACCGCGACCGAGATCCAGGCCGCCGTGGTGCCATTGAACAGCGGGCCGCCCGGGTTGCCGGCGAGGTCGTAACCCGACGTCTGGGCGCTGTTGACCGAGCTGGCCAGGGCCGAGGCGACGGCATCGAGCTGGTTGGCGTAGTCGGGGAGCACGGTGTTCACGGCGTTGATGAGGCCGCCGACCGACCCGGTGGTGCCGCTGGTCGGCGCGCCGCCGACGGCCAGCTGGTTGGTGGCGTCCAGAGCGGCCGTCTTCGTGGTGGTGCCCGCGACCAGGGTCCGTCCGCCGACAACCACGGTGGCGGTGCCGTCGGCCTGCAGGGTCGCCTGAGCGCCGGTGAGGTCGGACAGCTGCAGGAGCAGCGTGTCACGCTGGTCTGCCAGGGAGTTGACGTCGGAGCCGGTGGCCGTCGCGATTGCGATGGCGCCGTTCACCTGGGCCAGGGCCGCCGCGGCGGAATTGACCTGCTGGACCGAGTTGGTCAGCTGCAGGCTGGTGCCGTCCAGAACCCGGCCGAGGGCCGCGCTGGTCGCGTTGAGGCTGTTGGCGATCTCCGCGGACTTCTGCAACACGACGCTGCGCGCGGCGGCGCCGGCGTTACCACCGGGGTTGTTGGCCACCGCGGACCAGGCGTTCCAGAAATCGTTCAGCTGCTCGGACAGCCCGGTGGCGCTGGGCTCGTCGAAAAGTCCCTCGACACTGCTCAGGGCTGCTTGATCGGTCTGGGCCATGCCGTTCTGGCCGTGCTCGGCGCGAGCCCGGGCGTCGAGCACCGGGTCGTTGAGGCGGGAGGCGCCGGAGCTGGTGACTCCGCCGCCGGTCACCGCTGGGGTCGCGTACAGAGTCGACACACCGACCGCTGGGCCGACCTCGGTGAGGTTGGCCCGCTGGCGGGTGTAGCCCGAGTTGTTCGCGTTGGCGATGTTGTCGCCGGTGACGCTCAGCGCGTAGCTCTGGGTGTTCAGCGAGGCCAGGGCGTGGGTGAGCCCGGAGAAGGAACTGCTCATGCCTGCTCATCCATGAACATCGGAGCGCTGTGGGGAGCGGCGGTGGAACCGCGGGAGTCATAGGTCTCGACGGTGCGGGTGACGGACAGCAGCGTCTCGCGGACGGCGCGGGCACCGGCGCTGAGTAGTGCGCGGTTCTCGACGGCGGTGCGGCCGAGCTCCTCGGAGAGCAGCAGCAGTGCCTGCCGGTGCTCTCCGAACATCGTCGCCCACGGCTCAGGCGCGGTCGCCTCGAGATCGGCCAGGGAGGGTGCCCCGGTCAATCCCAGATCCTCCGCTACCGCGTCCACCTCAGCCGCGCGCAACACGTCGGTGCCGCGCAGCTGAAGCAGCGCTGCCTCGACCTCGTCATTGGCCTGAGCGAGCCAGCGCGTCCGGCCAGCACTGACGATCAGTTGCTCCTCGACGAGCTTGAAGAGCAGCAACTGAAGCGCCTCGCGCTCGCGCCAGAGCAGTGTCGATATTTCGGAGAACCCCATGGTTTTACTTTCTGCAGTCGTCGTCATGACTACCTCACACTCCTCGGGTTCAAGCCACTCATCGGCCGGTGGTCGATCGACTTGAACATGTGCGGTAGTTGCCGGCTACTAGGCGCCAGGTAGGGGCAGCCAACGCCGCGACGCGCCGGTGGTATCCGCATGTGATCCAAGTCACATTACCCTGAGTATGCAGTTCTTAACGCAGGCATTACATTAAGTCTAGGTTAAGTCAGCGAACGCGGCTTGCGCCGACCATGCAGCACCCCATGACAGCGGGGACCGGCGCGCCGGGACCGTAAGAGATGAGTCAGTATGTCGATGACCACGAAGGCTCGCGCAGTGGCGGCCCCCGCGACCACCGGTGCACCCGCCGGCGACTCCGCCACTGCTTCTGTAGAGACATCTGCTTCTGTAGAGACACTTGTCCGGCAGAATCTGGCTCTCGTCGGACACATCGTCCGCGAAACCATGACTCGGCTGCCTGCCCACATCGGTCGCGACGACTTGGCGTCCGCGGGTATGACCGCCCTCGTGCTGAGCGCGCAGGGCTTCGACGAGTCACGCGGCGTTCCCTTCGCTCGCTTCGCCGCGATCCGGATCCGGGGCGCGCTGGTCGACGAACTGCGGTCGATGGACTGGGCAAGCCGCTCGGTGCGGGGCCGTGCTCGTGAGGTCGACGCGACGCGTAACCAGTTGGCAGTCACTCTGGGTCGCTCGCCGCGCTCGCACGAGGTCGCCGAGACGCTCGGAGTGAGCGTCTCCGAACTCAGTGGCATCGATGCGGACGTGCACCGGGCCAGCCTGCTCAGCTTGCAGGGTTTCGCGCCGGAGACCGGCGCGGCGATGCTTCCGGACGTCCAGCGTGGCCCCGAGCAGCTTGTGCTCGACCGCGAGCAACTCGGCTACCTGCACGACGCGATCACCGAACTGCCCGAGCGGCTCCGCCACGTGGTGCGGGCCTACTTCTTCGAGCACCGCCAGATGTCAGACATCGCCGCCGAGCTCAGCGTCACCGAATCCCGCATCTCTCAGTTGCGTGCCGAGGCGCTGAAGCTGCTGCGTCACGGTCTGGCGGCCTCCGAGCCCGACGCCCGTCCGGTCGAGGAGCCGAGCGGACGCGCGGGTGCCCGGGTCGCCAGCTACGCGGCCGCCGTCGCGGCCCGCGGGACGCTGGCCAGCCGGCTGCGGATGTCCAACCCGCTCGGCGAGGTTGTGTCCACCGCATACCAGGCGCAGCGGCAGCGCAACGGGCTGGGCATCAGCTCCATCGCCTGATTGCGCCACGCCGGCCGTAGTCGGCCACCGGATCGGCAGCAGTGGCGCTGGTGATCAGCCGGAACCGGATGTTGGCGGATGTGCCGACCGCCGACGTCATCGTGGTGAATCCGACCCACGTGGCGGTGGCGCTGCGCTATGACCCGGTGCGGTGGCGCGCCGCGGGTGGTGGCCAAGGGGGCCGACCATGTGGCGGGCGCGGATCCGGGAACTGGCGGACAAGAGCCGGGTTCCGATGGTGCAGGACATTGCCCTGGCCAAGACGCTCTACCAGGTCTGTGACATCGGGCAGGAGATCCCGGCCGACATGTACCAGGGCGTGGCCACGGTGCTGGCGTTCGTGCTGCGACTCAAGCGCCGCGGTTCGGCGGCCGGCACGCACCGGCTGCTGGCCGCCCGGGTCTGAGCCCGGAGGGGTTGGTCACCGCCTCATATCACCGGCCGTCCGGCCGGACGCAGGCCAAGGACCGTTCCGCGCCGCAGGACGAGGCCGGCCAGCGGGTCCGGTAGTTCTCCGGCGTGCCACCTTCCGGCGGTAGCGCCGGGGTGGGACAGGATGGGCGTATGACCGACGAGCCAACACCGCGCCGGACCGGGAGCTTCGGCCCGGCACTCACCTTCCCTGCCGCACTGGACGCCCTGCGAGCCATCGACGCCAGGGCCAAGCCGAACCTGAAGCGGGCCGTTCCCGCCGTCCTGATCGCGCTGGCGGGCTTCTCGATCGGCGACCACTTCGGCGGCGTCGAGCACACCAGACGCACCCACTTCGCCGTGTTCGGCCGGACGCTGGACCTCAGCAAGGGCCAGCTCTCGCTCGTCGTGGTGGGGCTGGCGGTCGTGTTCATCATTGCCGGGATCGTCGGTACCCGCTCGGTCGCCGGGGAGCTCGCCAGGGTGAGCGAGGCGCACGGCGGGGTGGCCGCGGGCTCGGCGGTGCGGCTGATCTGCATGATCCTGGGCTACGGCACGGTGCTGCTCGGCCTGCTCGGGCTGCTCAACGTGAACCTGGGAAACCTGCTGGTGGGCGGCGCGATGACCGGCGTGGTCTTCGGTATCGCCGCCCAGCAGACCCTGGGGAACTTCTTCGCGGGCCTGGTCTTGCTGTTCGCCCGGCCCTACGTGCCGGGGCAGCGGGTGAAGATCCGTAGCGGTGCCATGGGCGGCCCCTTCGACGGCGTGATCCTCGGTGCGGGCTTGATGTACACCACCATCGACACCGACGAGGGCGTCGTGTCGATGCCGAACTCGGGGCTGCTGGCCGCCGCGATCGGGCCGTCGGACCCACCGGAGCAGGACGAGGACGACGAGCAGGCCAACGACGGGCAGGCCGAGGGTGCGCAGAAGGACGCCGGCCGGCTCAAGGATGCCGACCGGCTGAAGTAAGAACGAGCTGACGTGAGAGGGCCCGCGCACCCACGGGGGGTGGAGTGCGCGGGCCGTCTAAGCCCCCGTCGAGGCCTTGGGTGATTCTGCCGGTCGTAAGGGCCGTTCGTAAAGATCTGGCTGCAATCAATCTGTGCCGTTATCCATCCGTGACCTTTGGCTCACTACGCTAATGGCGCGTCTAGCTGCCGAGCGCCCGTCCGGCTGACACCCGCGAGCGGAACCAGGCTCGAAGAAGACGTGCCCGGCGAGTCCGGCGATGGCGAGCCGGTGAAAGATCGCGGCACTGGGTTCAATGCATTCCATTGCAAGCGTCAGGAGTCGGTCAGCGGATAGGTCGATCACCTTCAAGCCTCAGGCATGTCGTCTCTGGTCCGATAAGAACTGGTGTCCCACTTCCGTCGACTGATCGCGTTCCTGCTGGTTGCCGTGGTTGCCGTGACAGTCGCCTTGCTGGGCGCCTTTCAGGTCCAGCGAACCGGGGCCACCCGCGCCGCCGCCCGTACTGACAGCGCGGTCGCCGTGCTGACCGCCATGCTGGATCAGGAGACCGGCGTCCGAGGCTTCCTCTACACCGGCGAGGAGCAGTTCCTCGAGCCGTACCTGAGCGGTCGCGCGACATACGAGCAGGCCCGTCTCGAGGTGATCCGCGCTTCGCCGGCGATCCGGAGTCGACCAGCCTGGCGTCTGCCGAGGATAGCGCCGCGCGCAGATGGCAGGCGTACGCCGAGCAGACCATCCAGCGCCGGCGGGCGAACACGGCGGCGCACGTGCAGGTGGCCCAAGCGCAGCAGGGCAAGAAGGAGATGGACCAGTTCCGCGCCCTGAACGCCGAAGTCCGGAATCGGCTGGCCATCCGCCGGGACGCCTCGCTGCGCCGATCGGCGTTGTGGTCGACCGCTGTCGTCGTCGTACTGGCAGCGCTGTTCGGCCTGTTCGGCGTGCTCGCGGTCCAGCGGGTAGCCAGGCGCGCACTGTCCTTCAGTGAGACCGAGGTGAAATACCGGATTCGTCAAAGGGAATTCTCTGACCTGATCCAGGCAGTCGACAGTGAGGCTGAGGCACACCAGCTGGTTCGCCGGCACCTGCAACGCTCGCTGCCCGGCGCCAGCGCGACGGTGCTCATCCGCAACAACTCGGACAACAGGCTGGGCGCCGCCACGGAGTTGCCGGCGGGCTCGGTGCTCGCCGAACCGCTGGCTGCGGCGGAGCCCCGCGCGTGCCTGGCGATCCGGCTGGGACGGGCACACCAGGACGGCGCGGACCACGACGAGCTGATCTCGTGCGCCGTCTGCTCGAAGGTGCCCGGGACGGCGACCTGCGAACCCCTGCTGGTGGGTGGCAAGGTGATCGGATCGGTGCTCGTGGAGCAGGCAACGCCGCTGGCGGAATCGGACCGGCGCGGCCTGATCGATACCGTGGCTCAGGCGGCGCCGGTGCTCGCGAACCTCAAGACCATCGCGATCGCCGAGAGCCGGGCGTCGACGGATGCCTTGACCGGCCTGCCCAATCGTCGCTCGATGAACGACACGCTCAAGCGGATGGCCGCCCATGCCGGCCGCAGCAGTGAGCCGCTGGCCGCGATCGCCTTCGACCTGGACCACTTCAAGTCGGTCAACGACCGGTACGGCCATGAGGTCGGTGACGCGGCATTGTCGGCGGTGGGTGAGTGCCTTCGCGATCATCTGCGCGAGAGCGACTTCGCCGCACGCATCGGCGGTGAGGAATTCCTGGTGCTGGCGCCTGCCACGGACGTGGAGGGCGCGAGGGTGCTGGCCGAGAAGCTGCGCGAGGCACTCCTGCGGGAAGAGATTCCTCAGCTGTCGCAGCCGATTACCGCCAGCTTCGGTGTAGCGGTGCTGCCGCACCACGCCGGTAACGCCGAGGTGCTGCTCAGACGAGCCGACCGCGCCAGCTATCTGGCGAAGGAGCGCGGCCGCAATCGCGTCGAGGTGGCGATCAACGAGGAGCCCGCGCAGGCCGTCGTGGCCGGTGCTTGACGAAGCCGGTGCTGTCTGGAAGGAGTCGAGACTGGGGGCGCCCCCGGAGTGGGAGAATGAGAGGTGTGAATTCCGAAGAGGACGTCTACCGCTCCGGCTTCTGCGCGTTCGTGGGACGTCCGAACGCCGGCAAGTCGACGCTGACCAACGCGCTGGTCGGCTCGAAGATCGTGATCACCAGCGACAAGCCGCAGACCACCCGCCGTGCCGTACGCGGGGTGCTCAGCCGTCCGGACGGCCAGCTCGTGCTGGTGGACACGCCGGGCCTGCACCGCCCGCGCACGCTGCTCGGCCAGCGGCTCAACGACGTCGTCCGCGGCACCCTGGCAGACGTGGACGTGATCGGGTTTTGCCTTCCAGCGGATGAGAAAATCGGTCCCGGTGACCGATTCATCGCGGCCGAGCTGAGCCAGCTCAAGGCGCCCGTTGTCGCCATCGTCACCAAGACCGACCGGGCATCCAAGCCCCGCATCGCGGAGCAGCTGATGGCCGTCGGGCAGCTGGGGGAGTTCGCCGAGGTGGTGCCGGTGTCGGCCGTGGCCGGCGAGCAGGTGGACCTGCTGGCGGACCTCCTCATCGCGCGGTTGCCGACCGGACCGCAGCTCTACCCCTCCGAGGTCCGCACCGACGAGAGCGACGAGAGCAGGATCGCCGAGCTGATCCGCGAGGCCGCGCTGGCCGATGTGCGCGACGAGCTGCCGCACTCCATCGCGGTGACCGTGGAAGAGATGAACCCACGGGACACCGAGGGACGGCCGCCGCTGCTCGACATCTTCGCCACCCTGCACCTGGAGCGCACCAGCCAGCGGCCGATCATCCTCGGCGCCGGTGGCAGCCGGCTCAAGCGGATCGGCACGGACGCCCGCCACGGCATCGAGGAACTGCTCGGGCAGCGCGTGAACCTCAAGCTGCACGTGTCGGTCATGGGGGAGTGGCAGCGCGACCCGAAGAAGCTCGACCGGCTGGGTTTCTAGCGACCGTGCTGAACCGCTACCGCGCCGCCTTCGCCTTTCCCGGAGCCATCGCCTTCTCGGCGGCCGGCTTCCTGTCCCGGGCCTCGATGGCGATCTATCCCATCGCCATGGTCCTGATCATCTCGGGCCGCACCCATGCCTACGGTTTCGCGGGCCTGGTCAGCGGCAGCTACGTGATCGGCGGTGCCCTGGGAAACCCGATCGCCGGACGGCTGGTCGACCGGCTCGGCCAGCATCGGGTGCTGCCCCGCTTTCTCGCCGGGCACCTCGCCACGACCGCCGTCTTCGCCGTGCTGATCACCGCCCGCGCACCGCTGTGGACGTTGCTGCTTCCGGCAATGCTGATGGGCGCATCCCTGCTCAATATCGGCGCGCTGATCCGCGCCCGGTGGTCCTACGTCTGGCCGGCGGACCCGGGCCGGCGCTCGACCGCGTATTCGGTGGAATCGACCATCGACGAGGTCATCTTCGTGATCGGACCGCTGGTGGCCACCGTGCTGGCGACCCACGCCAGCCCGCTGGTCACCCTGGGGCTGGCGTTGGCGCTGATCGCCGCCGGGTCGCTGTGGCTGGCCTCTCAGCGCGGAACCGATCCGCCGCTACGGGTCCGCGGTCCCGGCGAGCGGCCGACGTTTGCGCTTCGGAGCCGGGGCATGCTGCTCATCACGCTGGTGATGGTGTTCATGGGCGCCGTCTTCGGCAGCGCCGAGGTCGTCATGGTCGCCTTCTGCGGCCAGCACGGTCAGCGGGCCAGCGCCGGCTGGGTCGTCGCCAGCTTCGCGGCGGGTTCAGCCGCCTCGGCCATCCTGTACGGCAGCCGGCACTGGCGGACGCCGCTGCTGCGCCGGTTCGTACGGGCCGCGTTGGTGTTCGGTGTGCTGCCGTTGCTGTACCTGGTTCCGACCACGCTGCCGGTGCTGGCGTTCTGCACGTTCGTGATCGGCATGGGCATCGCGCCGACGCTGATCAGCGGCTTCGGGCTGGTGGATTCCATCGTCTCGGCGGACTCCCTCACCGAGGGCCTGACCTGGATCGGCACCGGCCTGTCGGTCGGGTACGGCTTCGGTGCGGCCGCGGTGGGCGGGATTGCTGACCGGCACGGGGCGCACGTGGCGTTCTGGGTGCCGGTGGGTTGCGCGCTCGTCTCGGCCGGGTTCGCGCTGGCTCTCGCCACGCGACTGCGAGCTCCGGCCGGCCCCCCTGTAGCGCCGGCCGTCGACCGCCGCATCAGCGCCGCGGGCTGAAAGTCGATAGCCGGCGGCGCGGTTGAGCCGTCGGAGAACGGGATTGTCACCTGCTTCTGCCACCATGGTGGCGTGCCGCTCTACCGCGACGAAGCCGTTGTCCTCCGCGTCCACAAGCTGGGCGAGGCCGACCGGATCGTCACCCTGCTCACCCGCCGGCACGGCCGGCTCCGGGCCGTGGGCAAGGGCGTGCGCCGGACGACCTCGCGGTACGGCGCCAGGCTCGAGCCGGGCAGCCACATCGACGTCCAGCTGCACACCCGCACCGCCGAGCCGGATGCCGAGCGCGGGCATGTCCGGCACAACGGACTGGACCTCATCACGCAGGTCGAGAGCGTCGACAACTACGGCGCCCGGGTTGCCCAGGACTACTCCGCGTGGACGGCTGCCGTGGCCATCTGCGAGACCGCCGAGCGGCTCACCCCCGAAGAGGGCGAGCCGGCGCTGCGCCAGTACCTGTTGCTGGTGGGCGCGCTGCGCTCGCTCGCCGACCGGGACCACACCTCGTCGCTGATCCTGGACGCGTTCCTGATCCGGTCGATGTCGCTGGCCGGGTGGGAACCCGCCCTGAGCGGCTGTGCGGTGTGCTCGGCGCCCGGGCCGCACGCCGCGTTCAACGTCCCCGCCGGCGGAGCGGTGTGTCCAACCTGCCGTCCGGCCGGCTCGGTCCGTCCGCAGCCGGAATCGCTGCTGCTCATGTCGGCGCTGCTCGGCGGTGACTGGGCAACCGCGGACGCCGCGCTGGCCAGCCTGAGCCGCGAGGCCAGCGGGCTGATCGCCGCCCACCTGCAGTGGCACCTCGAACGCGGCATCCGATCACTGCCGCTGGTCGACCGCTGACTGCCCCTCCGGCCCCGCGGCCGGCAATGCCGGGGTGGAGCACGGGCCGTACTACGGTTGGCGGATGCCTCTGACCGCGACCTGGCCCGATCCGCCGGCGCACCCGTCGGGCGCTCGGCCGCCGGCCATCGATCCGCAGCTGGTGCCCCGCCACGTCGCGATCGTGATGGACGGCAACGGACGGTGGGCCAATGCCCGCGGGCTCCCGCGTACCGAGGGGCACCGTGCCGGTGAGGCCGCCCTGATGGACGTGCTCTACGGCGCCATGGAGCTGGGCGTCGAGGTGGTGTCGGCGTACGCCTTCTCGACCGAGAACTGGCGGCGGTCCCCGGACGAAGTCCGGTTTCTGATGGGCTTCAACAAGGAGGTCATCCGGCGCCGCCGCAACGAGCTGAACCAGTACGGCGTCCGTATCCGGTGGGCCGGCCGCCGTCCGAGATTGTGGCGCAGCGTGATCAGCCAGCTGGAGGACGCCGAGCAGTTCACCGAGCGCAATGACCGGCTGACCCTGCAGTTCTGCGTGAACTACGGCGGCCGAGCCGAGGTCGTGGACGCCGCCCGCCGGATCGCCGAACTGGCTGCCACGGGCAAGCTGAATCCCGCGAAGATCGACGAGAAGCTGTTCCAGCGTTACCTCGACGAGCCGGACCTGCCCGATGTGGACCTGTTCTTGCGGACCGGCGGTGAGCAGCGGACGTCCAACTTCTTGCTGTGGCAGTCCGCGTATGCCGAGCTGATGTTCATCGACACCCCGTGGCCCGACTTCGACCGGCGGCACCTGTGGTCGGCCTGCGAGAGCTATGCCAACCGCGACCGCCGCTTCGGCGCGGCTATCGACGCGGCAGCGTCCGATGTGCCCGACGCGGCAGCGTCCGATGTACCCGATGCGGCAGCGTCCGATGTACCCGATGCGGCAGTGCAGACGGCGGATCAGACAGTGAGTGGAGGCCGCGCGTGATCGCGATCCTGCAGTTCCGTCCGTCCGGGACCGCCGAGGAGTTCCTGGACTCCGCCCAGGCCGCGCTGCGGGCGCTCGCCGTCCGTCCCGGCTTTCTCCGGGGCAGCGTCGGCCGGGCCACCGATGACGAGAACGCCTGGGTGCTGCTGACGGAATGGGAGTCCGTCGGCGCCTACCGCCGCGGCCTCGGCGGCTACGACGTCAAGCTGATCGCGACCCCGCTGATGGCCCAGGCGCTCGACCAGCCCAGCGCCTTCGAGCCGCTGGTCAGCATCGACAACGAAGGAGCGGAAACCTCCCAGGCCAGCGACCGCGCCGTGGACGCCGACTGGGTGGCGCGAACAGACGCGGCTGTGCGGATCGTCGACGGCTAGCGCCCACAGCCGGCTGCCAGCCAGTGAGGGAAAGCTCGGTAGCTTGTTCGCCAGGCAAGTAAGGCCGTTACCGAGAAGGCAATCCGAGGTGGGGGTGAGTGGTGACCCGGGCAGCATCGCCTGAGCCAGGTCGTTCACCGCTGCTGTCCAACCGTGCCCTCACCGTCGCGCGCCGGTTGACGGTGTCCCTCTGGGCTGTCGCGCTGCTGTATTGGACGCACCGGGTCGGCATCACCTTCGATCGCAACACCTTGCTGATCTACGTCTGCGCCGGACTGCTCGCGGCCAGCATCGGCCGCCGTGGCGTGCTGAGCGTGCTCCGTGACTGGCTGCCCTTCGTCGCGGTGCTGGTGGCCTATGACCTCACCCGGGGCGCGGCGGAACTGCTGGGCCGGCCCACCGAGTGGCACCTGCAGCTGGATTTCGACCGCTGGCTGTTCCGGGTGGACCCGACTGTCTGGTTGCAGTCCCACCTGAAGGAGCCCTTCCCGCCCTGGTGGGAAATGGGAGTCAGTCTGATCTACGTCTCGTACTTTCTGGCGCCCTACGCCGTGGCGGGGGTGCTGTGGCTGCGCGACCGGGCGGCCTGGCGCCGGTTCGCGTTCCAGTTCGTGGCGATCTCGCTGCTCGGCCTGATCGGCTTCATCGTCTTTCCGGCAGCGCCGCCGTGGGCAGCCGCGCAGTGCACCTCGGCCCAGGTGGCCGGCGGTCCGTCGGAGCCCAGCTGCATCGATGCCAAGGTCGGGACGGTGACGTCCGGCGGCATGCTCGGCTCGGTCCACCCCATCCACAGCGGCGCCGCCCCGTACGTCGAGCGGGTGGCCACTCGCGGTTGGAACCGCCTGGGCATTCCGCAGGCCAAGGCGCTGATCGACGAGGGCCAGGCGGGGGTGAATCAGGTCGCGGCGGTGCCCTCGCTGCACGCCGCGATCTCGGCCCTGCTCACGGTGTTCTTCTGGCCCCGGGTGCGCAGGCGCTGGCGACCGCTGCTGGCCTGTTACGCGCTGGCGATGGGGTTCTCGCTGGTGTACGGGGCTGAGCACTACGTCTTCGACATCCTGCTGGGCTGGCTGCTCACCGGGGTGGTGACGTTCGGGTTCCATCGCTGGGACGTCCGGCGGCGACGGGCCAGAGACCTCGCCGCGGCTGCACAGAACGAGCTTGGGCGTACCGATATCCTGGACGGGTCGCTACTCACCCATTCCTGATGGAGTTGCCCACAGTGCCCCTTGATCGAAATGATGCCGTCGTCAGCCTGTCGAAGCGTCGTGGCTTCGTCTTTCCAGCTGCCGAGATCTACGGCGGAACTCGCTCGGCGTGGGACTACGGGCCGCTGGGCGTGGAGCTCAAAGAGAACCTGCGCCGGCAGTGGTGGCGCACGATGGTCACCAGCCGCGATGATGTCGTCGGCCTGGACTCCTCGGTGCTGCTGCCGCCCGCCGTCTGGGAGGCCTCAGGCCACCTGGCCACCTTCTCCGACCCCCTGACCGAGTGCACGAACTGTCACCGGCGCTTTCGCGCGGACCACCTCGAAGAGGGCTACGAGGCCAAGAAGGGCCGCCCGCCGGAGCGCGGCCTGGCCGACATCAGCTGCCCCAACTGCGGCAACAAGGGCACCTGGACGGAGCCGCGGCAGTTCTCCGGCATGCTCAAGACCCATCTCGGCCCGGTCGAGGACGAGTCGGGCCTTGCCTACCTGCGTCCCGAGACCGCGCAGGGCATCTTCCTGAACTTCGCCAACGTGATGACGACCTCGCGCAAGAAGCCGCCGTTCGGCATCGCCCAGACGGGCAAGTCCTTCCGGAACGAGATCACGCCGGGCAACTTCATCTTCCGCACGCGCGAGTTCGAGCAGATGGAGATGGAATTCTTCGTCGAGCCGGGCACCGACGAGCAGTGGCACGAGTATTGGCTGGACGCCCGCTGGACCTTCTACACCGACCTCGGCCTGAACCCCGAGAACATGCGGCGCTTCGAGCACCCGAAAGAGAAGCTGTCGCACTACTCCAAGCGCACCGTCGACATCGAGTACCGGTTCCGTTTCGGTGCCAAGGAGTTCGACGAGCTCGAGGGCATCGCGAACCGCACCGACTTCGACCTCAAGACGCACTCGAAGCACTCCGGTGTCGATCTGAGCTACTTCGACGCCAGCCGCGGCGAGAAGGGCGAACGGTACTTTCCCTACGTCATCGAGCCTGCCGCCGGCCTCACCCGGGCGACACTGGCGTTCCTGCTCGACGCCTATGTCGAGGACGAGGCGCCCAATACCAAGGGCGGCGTCGACAAGCGCACCGTGCTGCGGCTCGACCCGCGGCTGGCCCCGGTCAAGGCCGCGGTGCTGCCGCTGTCGCGCAACGCCGACCTGTCACCGAAGGCGCGCGATCTCGCCGCCGCGCTGCGAAAGAACTGGAACGTCGAGTACGACGAGACCCAGGCCATCGGCAAGCGCTACCGCCGCCAGGACGAGATCGGCACCCCGTACTGCATCACCGTGGACTTCGAGACCCTCGAGGACCAAGCCGTGACCATCCGCGAGCGGGATGCCATGACTCAGGACCGGGTGGCGCTGGACAAGGTCGAGGGCTACCTCGCCCAGCGCCTGATCGGCTGCTGAGCGGGCACGCATGACCATGACCGAGCCGGTGACAAACCGCGTCGAGCCAGTTTCGGTGCCGCTGAAGCTGGGCGACCGGATCACCGTCGACCCACCGGTCGTCCTGGCTCCGCTGGCGGGCATCACCAATGTGGCGTTCCGGCGGCTGTGCCGCGAGTACGGGGCTGGGCTCTACATCTCCGAGATGATCACCTCCCGGGCGCTGGTGGAGCGCAATCCCAAGACGCTGCAGATGGTGGCCTTCGCCGAGGACGAGACGCCGCGTTCGATGCAGCTGTACGGCACGGACCCCGAGATCGTGAGCCGCGCCGTGCGGATGGTGGTGGCCGACGACCTCGCCGACCACGTCGACCTGAACTTCGGCTGCCCGGTGCCCAAGGTCACCCGGCGCGGTGGCGGCGCGGCGCTGCCCTGGCGGATCAACCTCTTCGACGACCTGGTCACCGCTGCCGTGAAGGCTGCCGACGGGCAGCTCCCGGTCACGGTGAAGATGCGGCTGGGAGTGGACGCCGATCATCTGACCTACCGCGACGCGGCCCTACGCGCTCAGGACGCCGGCGTCGCCTACGTGGCCCTGCACGGCCGGACGGCGGCTGAGTTCTACGGCGGCCAGGCCGACTGGGGCCCGATCGCCGAACTCGCCGAGCTGCTGGACATTCCGGTGCTGGGCAACGGTGACATCTGGGAGGCGGCCGACGCCGTCCGGATGATCCGCGAGACCGGCTGCGCGGGCGTGGTCGTCGGCCGGGGCTGCCTGGGCCGTCCGTGGCTGTTCGGCGACCTCGCCGCGGTGTTCGCCGGCCAGCAGCAGACCTTCTTGCCGGGGCTGGACGAGGTTGCGAAGGCGATGTTCCGCCATGCCGAGCTGCTCGGCGAGTGGCTCGGTGAGGAGCGCTGCGTGGTCGACTTCCGCAAGCACGTTGCGTGGTACCTCAAGGGATTCTCGGTCGGTAGCGAACTGCGCAAAGCGCTGGCGATGGCCTCGAGCTTGCCCGAGCTGAGCGACCTGCTGCACCAGCTCGACCTGAGCCAGCCCTTTCCGGCGGACGTGCTCGGCCAGCCCCGCGGACGGACGTCGGGCGCCCGCAAGGTGAGCCTGCCGGAGAACTGGCTGGCCGACCGGGAATCGCGGGCGGTGCCCTTCGGCGCGGAGCTCGCCGACTCCGGCGGCTGAGCCGCCCAGTGTGCCGAGCCGGCTGAGCCGCCCAGTGTGCCGAGCCGGCTGAGGACGGTCGAGACGATTGTCACGTCCGCGCAGTGTGCGCTGTGTCCTTAGCCTCAGACGAGCCACAGGTTGGTCTTCGGACAGCGACCGAAACCGCTTACCCCGCTTATGGTTCGCCCAGGTGTCCGTCTAACGAATCGGTGGTGGTGGCGAGAGATGACCAAGTTTGTCTACGACTTCGCTGAAGGCAACAAGGACCTGAAGGGTCTGCTCGGCGGCAAGGGCGCCAACCTCGCCGAGATGACCAACATGGGCCTACCCGTGCCGCCGGGGTTCACCATCACCGCCGAGGCCTGCCAGGCGTTTCTGGCCAACGGTCGCGAGCCTGCCGAGCTGTCGGCCGAGGTCACCCAGCATCTCGCGGCGCTCGAGGTCCGGATGGGCAAGAAGCTCGGCCAGACCGACGATCCACTCCTGGTGTCGGTGCGCTCGGGTGCCAAGTTCTCGATGCCCGGAATGATGGAGACGGTCCTCAACATCGGGCTGAACGACCAGTCGGTGCGCGGGCTCGCCGCGCAGGCCGGCAACGAGCGGTTCGCCTTCGACTCCTACCGCCGGCTGATCCAGATGTTCGGCAAGACCGTGCTCGACATCGACGGGGACCACTTCGAGAACGCCCTGGACGAGGCGAAGACGGCCAAGGGCACCACCAACGACCTCGACCTGGACGCCGAGGATCTGCGCAAGCTGGTCGAGACGTACAAGCAGGTCGTCGTCGAGCAGGCCGGACGGGAGTTCCCGCAGCATCCGCGCGAGCAGATGGACCTGGCGGTCCGGGCGGTCTTCGACTCCTGGAACGCGCCGCGGGCCATCCTGTACCGCCGCCAGGAGCGCATCCCCGCAGACTTGGGCACCGCCGTCAACATCTGCTCGATGGTGTTCGGCAACCTCTCCGAGGATTCCGGCACCGGCGTCGCGTTCACCCGCGACCCGGCCTCCGGGGCCAAGGGCGAGTACGGCGACTACCTGCAGAACGCCCAGGGCGAGGACGTCGTCGCCGGCATCCGCAACACGCTGTCGCTGTCGGACCTCGCCCGGCTGGACCCCACGAGCCACGCCGAGCTGATGGGCATCATGGCTCAGCTGGAGGAGCACTACCGCGACCTGTGCGACATCGAGTTCACGATCGAGCGCGGCAAGCTGTGGATGCTGCAGACCCGGGTCGGCAAGCGGACCGCGGCGGCCGCGTTCCGGATCGCCACCCAGCTGATCGACGAGGGCCTGATCGACGAGCACGAGGCACTGCAGCGGGTCACCGGAGCGCAATTGGCCCAGCTCATGTTCCCGCACTTCGACGACACGGCAGCGCACCGCAAGATCGCCCAGGGGATGAACGCCTCGCCGGGTGCGGCCGTCGGCAAGGTCGTGTTCGACTCCTACACGGCGGTCAAATGGTCCCGCTCCGGTGAGAAGGTCATCCTGGTCCGCCGCGAGACGAACCCGGACGACCTGAACGGCATGATCGCCGCCCAGGGCATCCTGACCAGCCGCGGCGGCAAGACCAGTCACGCGGCCGTCGTCGCCCGTGGCATGGGCAAGACCTGTGTCTGCGGCGCCGAGAGCCTGAAGGTCGACACCAAGGCGCGGCACTTCACCACCTCCGACGGCACCGTCTACGAAGAGGGCACCGTCATCTCGATCGACGGCACGTCGGGTGAGGTCTTCCTGGGCGAGGTCCCGGTGGTCGACTCGCCGGTGGTCCGCTACTTCGAGGGCGAGATCGATCCGGAGGGAACGGGCGCCGACGATGCGGGTGAACTCGTCAAGGCGGTGCACCGGATCATGCGGGTCGCCGACGGCGGCCGCCGGATGTCGGTCCGGGCCAATGCCGACACCGAGCCGGACGCCGCCCGGGCGCGCCGGTTCGGGGCGCAGGGCATCGGGCTGTGCCGCACCGAGCACATGTTCCTGGGCGACCGCCGCTCGCTGGTCGAGGCGCTGATCCTCGCCGACACCGACTCCGAGCGGGAGCGCCAGCTGGCCGAACTGCTGCCCCTGCAGCGCGAGGACTTCAAGGGACTGTTCGAGGCGATGGACGGCCTGCCGGTGACGATCCGGCTGCTGGACCCGCCGCTGCACGAGTTCCTGCCCGACATCACCGAGCTGTCCGTCCGGGTCGCCGTCGCCGAGGCGCGCGGGGAGCCGCGTGAGGGCGACCTGCGGATGCTGCAGGCGGTACACAAGCTGCACGAGCAGAACCCGATGCTGGGGCTGCGCGGGGTGCGACTCGGCCTGGTCATCCCGGGCCTGTTCGCCATGCAGAGCCGGGCGATCCTCGAAGCGGCGGCCGAGCGCGTGCAGGCGGGCGGGGTGCCCCGGGTCGAGATCATGGTGCCACTCGTCGGCGCCGTCCAGGAGTTCGAATCGGTCAAGGACGACATCGTCAAGGTGGCCCGCGACGTCCGGGCCGAGACCGGCGCGCACCTGGAGTACCTGGTCGGAACCATGATCGAGCTGCCCCGGGCCGCGCTCACGGCCGACCAGATCGCGGAGTCGGCCGAGTTCTTCTCCTTCGGCACCAACGACCTGACCCAGACGACCTGGGGCTTCTCGCGGGACGATGTCGAGGCGGCCTTCTTCTCGCACTACCTGGAGAAGGGCATCTTCGGCGTGTCGCCGTTCGAGTCCATCGACCGGGAGGGGGTTGGCGAGCTGGTGCGGATCGCGGCCGAGAAGGGGCGCGAGCGCCGTCCGGGGCTGAAGCTGGGCGTGTGCGGCGAGCACGGCGGCGATCCGGAATCGGTGCACTTCTTCGACGAGGTCGGCCTGGACTACGTGTCCTGCTCGCCGTTCCGGGTGCCGGTGGCGCGGCTGGAGGCCGGCCGGGCGAACGCGCAGGCCGGCGCCGGAAACGGCCGGGACTCTCGCTGAACCGCGACTCTCGCTGAACCGCGGGGCGTTGCGGGTAATCTCGGCATCGTGCCCCGTCGTCTGTCCCGAATCGCTGCCGCGGCGGTCGCCGCGGCACGTGCCGGTGTCGAGCAGCGGCGAGCGCCGGATGTGCCGCTGGGCCGGCGCGAGGGGCCCACTGTGCTGCCGGGCAACCAGCTGCTCAAGACGATCCTGAACGAGTACGGTCTGCGCTCGATGATCGACGACGACGGCGACCTCACCGTCCGGTGGGAGAACTTCAGCGTCTACTTCTTCCACTACGGGCAGGACGAAGAGGTGCTGCAGGCGCGGCTGTACCTGAACCGCCGGTTCGATGTGGAGCTGCGCCCGACGCTGGCGCTGGTGCTGGACGACTGGAATCGCAGCAAGCTCTTTCCCAAGGCCTACACGGTGCTGCCCGATGACGGGCTGGTGGGCATCTGCGCCGAGCAGGCCTTCGACTTCGAGGGCGGCATCAGCCGGCAGCAGCTGAAGTTCACGGTCGGCATGTGGCTGCAGAACCTGCAGCAGTTCGCCGACTGGACCGAGGAGCACGTCTGAGGACGCCTCGCTTCGGCCCCTTCCACTACGACGACCTCGATCAGGCCCGCTGGCTGGTGGAGTCGCCCAAGCGCGGACAGGTCAGGGGCGACTACCCGGACAAGCGGAACGCGGACGAGCGGGGTCCCTTCGAACGCGACCGTGCCCGGGTGCTGCACTCCTATGCCTTCCGGCGGCTGGCTGACAAGACACAGGTGGTGTCACCGGGTCAGGATGACTTTCCCCGTACCCGGCTTACCCATTCCCTCGAGGTGGCCCAGATCGGGCGCGAGATGGGCGCCGAGCTAGGGTGCGATCCCGACATCACCGACGCCGCCGGGCTGGCGCACGACCTCGGGCACCCACCGTTCGGGCACAACGGTGAGGACGCTCTCAACTCGGCTGCGGCCGGAGCAGGCGGCTTTGAGGGCAATGCCCAGACACTGCGGATCCTTACCCGGCTCGAGGCCAAGACGGTGTCCGACGACGGCAGGTCCGCCGGCCTCAACCTGACCCGGGCGACGCTGGACGCTGTGTGCAAGTACCCCTGGGCCGCCCGCGAGGGCACCCGCAAGTTCGGCGTGTACGGCTCGGACCTGCAGGCCTTCGAATGGTTGCGCGACGGCCGCGAGCCGGGCCGGCGCTGCCTGGAGGCCCAGGTGATGGACTGGGCCGACGACGTGGCCTACTCCGTCCACGACGTCGAGGACGGCGTGCACGCCGGTCACATCCGGCTGGCCGACCTCGACGACTCCGACGAGCGGCAGGCGCTGTGCGAGCAGGCCGCCGAGTTCTACTCCGCGCGACCGGCCGCCGAGCTGGCCCCGATGCTCGAAGGCTTGCTGCGGCTCGAACCGCTGCGCGACCTGGCCGGCTACGACGGCTCGTTCCGCGCGCAGGCGGCCGCCAAGCGGGCCACCAGTGAGCTCACCGGGCGGTTCGTCGGCGCCGCGGTCGGCGCCACCCGCGCCGCGTTCGGGGATCCACCGTTCGGCCGGTACCGGGCCGATCTGGTCGTCCCGGCCGAGGTGGCCGCGGAGTGCGCACTGCTCAAGGCCATCGCGCTGCGCTACGTGATGCGGCGCGCCGGCGTCGAAACGGTGCTGTTCCGTCAACGGGTGATCCTTCTCGAATTGGTCGAGGAATTGCTGCGGCTGGGGGAGCGGGGCCTGTCGCTGGCGCAGCGGGACAGCTGGCGAGCCGCCGCCGACGATGCCGAGCGGCTGCGGGTGGTCATCGACCAGGTCGCCCAGCTCACCGATTCGTCCGCGCTGGCCTGGCACGAGCGGCTGTGCACAGCACGGGGTCGCTAGCCGGGCTGGAGCCTAGACTCAGACGCATGGCCGGACGGATTCGCGACGAGGACGTCGCGGCGGTCCGCGAGCGTTCCAACATCGCCGATGTGATCGGTGAGCATGTGCAGTTGCGCAACGCAGGCGGCGGCAACCTCAAGGGAATCTGCCCCTTCCACGACGAGAAATCCCCTTCACTGTCGGTGTCGCCGGGGCGCAATCTGTTCCACTGCTTCGGGTGTGACGCCGGTGGCGACGTTATCCGGTTCGTGGAGCGGATCGAGCACCTGTCCTTCACCGAGGCGGTCGAGAACCTCGCCTCCCGGGCCGGCATCCAGCTGCGCTACGCCGAGGGGAGCACGGGCGCCGGCCGGCCGGCCGGCCAGCGCGCCCGGCTGGTCGAGGCGCACACCCTGGCGGCGGCGTTCTATGTCGAACAGCTGGGTACGCCCGATGCCAAGCCGGCGCGCGACTTCCTGATAGAGCGCGGCTTCGACGCCCAGGCCACCCAGCAGTTCGGCTGCGGCTACGCCCCGGCGGGCTGGGACACCCTGAGCAAGTACCTGCTCGGACGGGGCTTCTCGCCGGCGGAACTGACCCTGGCCGGCCTGTCCCGGGAGTCCAACCGTGGCTCGCTGATCGACCGCTTTCACCGCCGGCTGCTCTGGCCGATCAAGGACGTCAGCGGGGACGTCGTCGGCTTCGGGGCGCGTCGCATCCATGACGACGACAAGATCGAGGCCAAGTACCTCAACACCCCCGAGACGCCGCTCTACAAGAAGAGCCAGCTGCTGTACGGCATGGACGTCGCCAAGCGCGAGATCGCCAGGCAGCACCAGGCGGTCATCGTCGAGGGCTACACCGACGTGATGGCCTGCCACCTGGCCGGAATCACGACCGCGGTGGCGACCTGCGGCACCGCGTTCGGGGCTGAGCACATCAACGTGATCCGGCGGCTGCTGATGGACAACGATGCCTTCTCGGGTCAGGTGGTGTTCACCTTCGACGGCGACGCGGCTGGGATGAAGGCTGCCGAGCGGGCGTTCGCCGACGAGCAGAAGTTCATGGCACAGACGTTCGTGGCGGTCGAGGCCAGCGGCAAGGACCCGTGCGAGCTGCGGCAGAGCGGTGGTGACCCCGCGGTGCGGGCGCTGATCGAGGCCCGCATTCCACTGGTCGAGTTCGTGCTCCGCACCACGGTCACGCGCCACAACCTGGACTCCGCCGAGGGACGGGTTGCGGCGCTGGACAAGGGGATTCCGCTGGTCGCCATGATCAAGGACCATGCGCTGCGGGACGAGTACGCACGGGTGCTGGCCGGCCTGGTGGGCGTGGACGATCCGATGCGGGTGGTCGGCCGGGTGCGGGGCCAGGTCCGCTCGGCCGAGCGCGGCGGTCAGAGCAGTGGCGGCGGCACTCACGCGGGCGGTAACCATGGCGGCAGCAATCGTGGGGGCGACGGCGGGGGTGGCCGTCAGCCCGTCCAGTCCCAGCAGACGTTCGACCGGCCCGCTGTGACCGGGGTGCCGCCGAAGATGGCGCAGTCCGAGCGCGAGGTGATCAAGGCCGCGCTGCAGCTGCCGCAGGTGGTCGGCAAGCAGTTCGACGAGCTGGGCTCGCTGGCCTTCATGGTTGCGGTGCACCAGCAACTGCAGGCCGCGATCGCGGCGGCCGGGGGAGCGGCGGCGGCGGCCACCGGACCGACCTGGGTGGCCACCGTGGCCGAGCACCTGCCGCCGGACTCCGAGGCCAGGGCTGCGGTGAACGCGCTCGCCGTCGAGCCGCTGCGCGCCAAGCCGGATCGTTTCGCCTCCTATGCAGCTGCGATGGTGGCGAGCCTCGCGAACACCGTCATCGAAAGAGAGATTGCGACATTGAAAAACCTAGAACAGCGGGCAAGTTCGAGCGGTGACCAGCAGGAGTTAGAACGGCTGCATCCTCAGCTGATCGCGCTTGAGTACCAGCAGCGTGAAATTGAGCAGCGCGCGATCGGCGGCGGTTCCTGATGGCGCTGTTGCCGCGGCGGGTCAAGCCGCCGGCTGCCCTGCGCAAGCTGCTGGACTCCGACGAGCGCATCCTCGCGGTGGCCGACCTCTCGGGCTCGCCGGCAGTGGTCGCCACCCAGCGAGGACTGTGGTTGCCGGTCGAGACCGGTTGGCGGCGGGTGGACTGGGACCAGGTCGTCAAGGCGACCTGGTCCGAGGACGGCATGCACGTGATCGAGGGCGTGGTGGACGAGCAAGGCATCGTGTCCGACCTTCCCGAGGCCACCATCCGCTTCAGCGAAGCCCGGAACCTGCCGACGGTGGTACGTACCCGGGTCGAGAGCAGCATCGGCCGCTGGGAGCAGGTACGGGTGCCCGGTGGAACCGGGCGGCTCGTGGGACGGCGGGTGCCCGGCGCCGACGGGTTGCGCTGGACCGCTCGGCTCGACACCGGGACACCGAACTCGCCGGCTGCCAGGGAAGCCCTGGTCGACTACCTCGGCCAGGTCGCCAGGATGACTCCGGAACAGCTGTTCCCCGGCGCCTGATCCGGGGATGCCGTTCCAGGAGCGGTGCCGGTGTGACGGTGCCGTTCTAGGCGCGGTGGCCGTTCGAGCCGACGCCGTCCGACATCGCCTCGTTGGAGGGGTACCCACCCCGCGTGGCCCGGCCGGACATGCGGGCCCGGGAACCGCCCTTGAGCTGCCGCTTGGCCCGCTCGGCCGCCTCGAACGCCTGTGCCTGCAGCACTCCGGCGGTGGCCTGGATCGTCTGGCTGCCGGCCGCCCGGCGGGCCACGGCGACGATGTTCTCGTAGCGTTCGCGGCCGGCTCTGGCGCCCAGGACGTAGCCGATGATCATGCCGAGGATGAGCGAGGGCTTCATGGTCTGGCTGCCTTCCGTCGTGTCGCGGTCACCCCCAAGTCTGCCTCTGCGGCGGGGGGCGGCGCGAGGTCGGGTCGGGATGCGATATTCTTCTCCGCGTTGCCTGTTCGGCCCCGGGCCGGACGAGCAGCACGCGTGATCCCCCGTAGCTCAATTGGCAGAGCATTCGACTGTTAATCGAAGGGTTACTGGTTCGAGTCCAGTCGGGGGAGCTGAAGGCCCCGGAATCCGGGGCCTTCTTGCATTCCGGACTCGATCAGTCATCTTTTAGTGATGACGGAGGTGATCTGTTGGTCGTCCACCGCTGCCGGTAGGGACGGCCGGTAAGACCTGTTCGTATCGATGCCCAAAGGCCAGATCCAAGCCCGCGCGAAGTTCCGGGACTTCGACGGCCGCATCCGGCTGGTCGCCAAGCACGGCCGCACGCGCGCCGCGGCGGAGCGGGCGCTGAAGATCGAGCTGACGAACCGGCAGACGCCCGGCGGCTCCAGCGCGATCGCCGTCGCTGCTAACCCGGTCCGTGACTCGTCCGCGCGGATCAGCGTCGGCAAGAAGTCGCCCCGGGCTCTGACGCCGGAGGAAACGACGACGCTGGTCGGCTGGCTGCGGGCGAACCAGCGTGCCGTCGCTCTCGACATCCCCGACCTCGTCGACTGGATGCTCGCGACGGGCTGCCGCATCGGCGAGGCCCTCGCGCTGCGTCACACCCTGGCCACCCAAGCGATCAACCGCGGGATGTGCCTGGAAGCGATCGCCGCGCTGCTCGGACACCGCAGCATGGAGATGACCCTCGTCTACGCCCGTATCGCCAACCGCGTCGTCGCCGACGAACACCAAGCCGTCAGCGCGAAAATCGACACCCTCTACGGGCCACAGATCGGACAGGATCGAATCGAAGTCATACGCCTGCGCCACATTGCGCGGAGACCCATCCAACAGGAAACCCGCCGCCGCATCCGGCTCACCCAGCCGGTCACGCACCATCGCCACCGTCACCTTGTCCGGCAGCAGATCACCGGCATCCAGGTACTGCTTGGCCAGCTTTCCCCACTTCGTACTTCGGACACACATTCGCCCGGAAGATGTCACCCGTGGAGATTTTCGGAATAGAGAAACCGCTCAGCGATGAACTCAGCCTGTGGAGAGACCGCCAGAGGAAGGACCACCGGCAGGGAATCGGGGCAAAGTCAGTTTGTTCTGGGCGCGACCGGGTAGGGCGCGAAGTCGGTCCGGTTGCGGTCGATGGACAGGGTGTGTCCGAGGGGCGGGAAGGCCCGCTGGGCGCAATCGGGACGCTCGCACATCTTGCATCCCATGCCGATCGGCGTCACTGCCTGCTTGTCGTCGAGATCCAGTCCCGCGGAGTAGACCAGCCGCCCGGCGTGCCGAACCTCGCAGCCCAGGCCGACCGCGAACGTCTTGGACGGGGCGCCGTACCGGCCGGCGCTGCGGGTCACCACCCGTGAAACCCACAGGTAGCGACGGCCGTCCGGCATCTCGGCGACCTGGGTGAGCACCTTGCCCGGCTGGGTGAACGCCTCGTACACGTTCCAGAGCGGGCAGGTTCCCCCGGTCCGCGAGAAGTGAAAGGGCGTCGCCGAGATCCGCTTGGATACGTTTCCGGCCCGATCCACCCTGACGAACGAGAAGGGCACGCCGCGGTCCTTCGGCCGTTGCAACGTGCTGAGGCGGTGGCAGACCGTCTCGAACCCGACCTCGAAATATCTGGCCAGCCGTTCGATGTCGTAACGGTATTCCTCGGCCTTGGTCCGAAAGGCCTCGTAGGGCAGGATCAGCGCCGCGGCGAAGTAGTTCGCGAGCCCGATCGTCATCAGGGCATGGGTGTCCGCGCCCATCATGCCCGCGTTGTCGGCAAGTTCGGTCAACATCCGCTCGAACTCCAGCAGGGCCAACTGCCGGGCCAGCCGAAACGCCTGCTGGTTGGGACGCAGGTTGGCCGCCACGGTGAGTACGCCGGACTCCGGGTCGAAACGGTGCAGGGCGCCGAGGGACTCCTGATCCCCTTCGACCAGACGCAGCCGGTGTTGCTGCTTGAGTCGGTTCGCCAACGCCGACAGCAGCTCACCCCGGCGCGCCGAGAGCTCGTTGGCCAACCGTTCGGCCGCGGTGTCCAGTGAACCGATGTAGGTGTGGCTGTAGAAGTAGTCGCGGACCTGCTCGTAGGGCAACAGCGGCGCGGATTCCTCGGCGCTCAGCTGACCCAGCTGTTCGAGCGCCTGCTGATGGAGCCGGTGCAGCTTGACCAGCGCCTGCGCGATCTTGGGCTGTGACCCGACCAGCTCGCTGACCTCGCGGTCGTTGGCGGTGAGGCCGAGATCGTTGCCGATCAGGGTCTCGTGCACCTCGGCGATCAACCGGGTCGTGTCCTGGGCCGAGAAGAAGCTGGCCTCGATCCCGAAGACGTCCGAGATCCGTAGCAGCACCGGCACGGTCAGCGGGCGGGCGTTGTGTTCGAGCTGGTTGAGGTAGCTCGGCGAGATCCCAAGCGCTTTCGCAAGGTCGACCTGCGTGAGATGTCGTTCCTCGCGCAGCTGACGTAATCGCCCGCCCACCATTGCCCGTGCCATTGACGAATGGTAGCCCGCACTCTGCAAAACACAAGCTTCGCAAGATTGGCAAATCTGGCGATGCAATTGGAGGAATTTCGCAAGCGGCACACCTTTCGCCTGCCCGGCCGGAGATCGCATGCTGTTCCCATGCCGACGGCGATCAGCCGTCCCACCAAGGAGGATCAGCATGACACTCGAAGCCGACAAGCTCACACGCCGCTGGCAGGACGAGCCGCGCTGGGCCGGTATCCGCCGCGACTACACCGCCGCCGACGTGGTCCGCCTGCAGGGCAGCGTCATCGAGGCCCGCACCCTGGCCGACCTCGGTGCGCGTCGGCTGTGGGATCTGATCCACGACGAGGACAACTACGTCCACGCGCTCGGCGCCTCCACCGGCAACCAGGCCGTGCAGAGCGTTCGTGCCGGGCTGCGGGCCATCTACCTCTCGGGTTGGCAGGTCGCGGCCGACGGCAACAGTGCCGGTCAGACCTACCCGGATCAGAGCCTGTACCCGGTCAACTCGGTCCCGGACCTGGTGCGCCGGTTGAACAACGCTCTCGTGCGGGCCGACCAGATCGCGGCTTCCGAGGGCGACGAGTCGGTGGAGAACTGGTTCGCTCCGATCGTCGCCGACGCCGAGGCCGGCTTCGGCGGACCGCTCAACGCGTTCGAACTCATGAAGGCCATGATCGTGGCCGGTGCGGCCGGCGTGCATTGGGAGGACCAGCTGGCAGCCGAGAAAAAGTGCGGTCACCTCGGCGGCAAGGTGCTGATCCCGACCAGCCAGCACATCCGCACCCTGAACGCGGCCCGGCTCGCGGCCGACGTGAGCGACGTGCCCAGCGTGATCATCGCCCGCACCGATGCCGAGGCGGCGACGTTGCTCACCAGTGACATCGACGAACGCGACGCGCCCTTCGTCACCGGCGAGCGGACGGCCGAGGGTTACTACCGGGTCCGCAACGGGCTCGCGTCCTGCATCGCCCGCGGCATCGCCTACGCGCCCTACTCGGACCTGTTGTGGATGGAGACCTCGACCCCCGACCTCGAGGTCGCACGGAAGTTCGCCGAGGCGGTCAGGGCCGAGTACCCGGACCAGCTGTTGGCCTACAACTGCTCGCCGTCCTTCAACTGGCGGCCCAACCTCGACGACGCCACGATCGCCAAGTTCCAGCGCGAACTCAGCCACATGGGCTACAAGTTCCAGTTCATCACGCTGGCCGGATTCCACGCGATCAGCCACTCGATGTTCGACCTCGCTCGTGGCTACGCCGAGACCGGCATGAGCGCCTACGTCCAGCTCCAGGACCGCGAGTTCGCGAGCGAGCAGGACGGCTACACGGCGACCCGCCACCAGCACGAGGTGGGCACCAGCTACTTCGACCTCGTCAGCACCGCGCTCAACCCGGCCGGTGAGACCACCGCGCTGCACGGCTCGACCGAAGAGAGGCAGTTCGTCTCATGACTCTGACCAGCACGATCCAGGTCGCGCCGCCCGACGACAGTCGGCTGGCCGAGATCCTCTCCCCCGAAGCCATCGAGTTCGTCACGACGTTGCACAACCGGTTCGCGGCCTCCCGCTGCGATCTGCTGGCCGCGCGGCGCGAGCGACGGGCCGAACTGCTCGCGGGTGGGACCCTCGACTTCCTTCCCGAGACGGCAGCCATCCGCGAGGATCCGTCCTGGCGGGTGGCCCCGCCCGCGCCGGGACTCGTCGACCGCCGCGTGGAGATCACCGGTCCCACCGACCGGAAGATGACCATCAACGCGCTCAACTCGGGCGCCAAGGTGTGGCTGGCCGACTTCGAGGACGCGAACTCGCCGACCTGGTCCAACATGGTCGACGGCCAGCGGAACCTGCGTGACGCGGTGAGTCGCCACCTCGAGCTGGTCAACGACGACGGCCGCCGCTACGTCCTCGGCGACGACCTGTCCACGATCGTGGTGCGCCCGCGCGGGCTGCACCTGGTGGAGAAGCACGTCCTGATCAACGGCCACCCGATCTCGGCGAGTCTCTTCGACTTCGGCCTCTATCTCTTCCACTGCGGCCGCCTGCAGATCGACGCCGGCTGCGGACCCTACTTCTACCTGCCCAAGGTGGAGCACTACGAAGAAGCCCGCTGGTGGAACGAGGTCTTCGTGATGGCCCAGGACATGCTCGGGCTGGCGCAGGGCACCATCCGCGCCACCACGCTCATCGAGACCATCACGGCCGCCTTCCAGATGGAGGAGATCCTCTACGAGCTGCGCTACCACTCGGCCGGCCTGAACGCCGGGCGGTGGGACTACATCTTCAGCATCATCAAGAACTTCGGTGACCGCCCCGAGTACGTGTTGCCCGACCGTGCGGCGGTCGTGATGACCGTCCCGTTCATGCAGGCCTACACCGACCTGCTCGTGGCCACCTGCCACCGTCGCGGCGCGCACGCGATCGGAGGTATGTCCGCGTTCATCCCGAGCCGGAACGCGAAGGCGAACGCGGTGGCCTTCGCCGCGGTCCAGCAGGACAAGCAGCGGGAGGCCAACGCCGGTTACGACGGGTCCTGGGTGGCCCACCCGGGGCTGGTGCCGGTGTGCCGGGAAGCGTTCACCGACGTGCTCGCAGACACCCCGAATCAGCTCCAGCGCCAGTTCACGCCCGAGGTGACCGCGACTGAACTGCTGGCCATCGACCAGACACCCGGGCAGGTCACGGACGCGGGCGTGCGGCAGAACGTGACCGTCGCGTTGCGCTACCTGCAGGCGTGGCTGCAAGGTGCCGGTGCCGTGGCGATCGACCACCTGATGGAGGACGCCGCCACCGCGGAGATCTCACGCTCGCAACTCAGGCAGTGGGTCAGGCTGGAGACGGCGCTACCCGACGGCCGGCCGATCACGGCGGAGCTCGTGAACGAGATCATCGACACCGAGTTCGACCGGCTCACCTCGGCCGGGGAGCAGGGCATCACCGGGTCACCGGTCGGCCTGAGCAAGGCCCGCGAGCTGTTGCGCACGCTCGTCTTCGCCGACCAGTCGACCGAGTTCTTCACCACGGCGGCCTATGGCGCGAACCTGCTCGACCGGCTGGCGTCGCGCCGGCGTGGGGCCGCCTGACCTCGGGGCTCTCGGGACAGGTCCCGGCTCGGCAGCACGATCAGATCGGGTCGTGCCTGCCCGATGACCTCCACGCTGACGGGCGAGGCGATGAAGACTTGCGGGCCGATCACCGGGGCTGATCTCGGATTGGCTGGAGAACACCATGTGAAGCTGGTAGTTCACCTTCCCGGCGCCCGTCGACGACGCCCCGGGGGTGGGTGGCTGCCGAAGTTGGCGACGACGATGGGGACGTGCCTGCGCCGGATCCACACGCGGCCAATAGGAGCGCGGCTGCGGCGTTGGGGTGTCGCGGCATTGCGTCTCCGTGTTCGAGTGGACGTGCAGGCCGCCCAGAGCGTCTCTATTTCTTCAGTCGGCGGCTGCCGCCGTGCCAGTCCTCCTGAGCGCCGACAGCGCCCTCGGTGACCCCGAACGCGGCCAGTTGCGGCTGTTCCCGCAGGCTCCGTTTCAGCTCGGCGAAGCCGGGAAAGGATGCCAGGCCCACGACGTGATCCCACAGGCGTACCGCGTCGTCCTCGTTCGGCAGGCGGCTGATCACCGGGCCGAAGAACGCCACACCCGTCGGCGGCTGGAAGTGAATGATCGGTGTCCCGACGTCCTTGCCGGTCAGCGACAGCGCCTCGTCGGTCTCTGAGCGGATCACCGCATCGAAGCTGGTGTCCTCCAGGGCGTCGGCCAACGAGGTGGGCACGCCGGCTTCGGTGAGGATCGGCTCGAGGAACGAGCGTGTGCCGCGACGTTCCCGTAGATCCGTCTCATTCACGGCTTCCGGCGGGGTGTCGAAAATGTGCGCCCCGTACGCCTCATACAGCCGGCCGACCGCGGAGGGACCGAACTCGGTCCGGGTAGCCGCAGCGACCCGCAGTAACCGCAGCCCAGCGGTGTGCCCGGCCTCGTACTCGGGCGGGAACTGCGCGTCATAGTCCACGTCGGCGTTGATGAGACGCAAGGAGATGAACCGCCACTGAACGGCGTAGTCGCGTTGACGCATCACGCTGCGGACCCATTTGCTGGTCATCCACGCGAACGGGCAGACCGGGTCGAAGTAGAAGTTGATGTCGGGGTTGCTCACCTCGTCGAGGCTAGATGACCTATTCCAAGGGGTCAGTGATCGTAGGCGGTGAGTGAGCGCAGGACGGGTTGGTTGATCTGGTCGTTGTGCCAGATGGCGGCGGTGAGGGCCAGGATCCGTTGGCAGACTCCGGTGAT
>JAABUT010000473.1_pt1 | contig 64781 bp, 61 predicted proteins | sample 5559281 | NCBI WGS metagenome assembly JAABUT01 (sample SAMN10711880, study PRJNA513359) | rock metagenome | isolation source: Antarctica rocks | place: Antarctica: Victoria Land, Ricker Hills nord | collected 2016-01-04 | reverse complement strand
TTTTGCGGGAAATCTTACTGTCAATCTTCACTGTTTCACTCATTCCGGGGATACTCATAATAGTATCATAGATCCTGGACACATCATTTGTTGTAAGCATTTTTCTAAGTTTTAAATTAATAAATAATAACAGGAACAAAAATAAGAACCTGCCACTTCAATATCCTCATCAAAATATGATGAGGATTGGTGATGCTATACCGCCTGTTTAACTTTGCTGTGTAAATGGGAATGTGAAAACGAAAATGTGTGTTTATGGATGTTAGAGAGCAGGAAAACGAGACCTTCCCACAGGAAGAAAGGCTGCTGCAAAACGATTACTCTATTAACCTGCCGGCAGAGTATTATTTACGAAATAAAAAGCGCAGCAGCTGGATAAATGTCATAAATCCATTTCGGTCGCTGCTGGTATTAGGATCACCCGGGTCAGGTAAATCCTATTTTGTAATCCGCCATGTAATTACCCAGCATATTAAGAAAGGATTTACGCTGTTTGTATATGACTTTAAGTTTGATGACTTAAGTAAAATTGTATATAATACCTGGCTGGAAAACGGGAGCAAATATGCGGTGGAACCGAAGTTTTTTGTTATCAACTTTGATGACCTTTCCCGCAGTCACCGATGCAACCCGCTCGACCACGAGTCCATGACTGACATTACGGACGCTGCTGAGTCTGCAAGAACTATTTTGATGGGTTTGAACAGAGAATGGATTAAAAAGCAAGGAGACTTTTTTGTTGAATCTCCCATTAACTTTTTAACGGCTATAATCTGGTATTTAAGCAAGTATAAGGACGGAGAATTCTGTACCCTTCCTCATGTCATTGAACTGTTGCAAATAGACTACAACAGCTTGTTTACCGTACTGCGCACGGAGAAGGAAATCGAGGTGCTGATCAACCCGTTTGTAAATGCCTATCTCAACAATGCAACGGAGCAACTGGAAGGGCAGATAGCTTCGGCAAAAATAGCGATGGCAAGACTTTCTTCGCCGCAGTTGTATTATGTTCTGTCGGGAGGCTATGGTTCACTTGATAATGTAAGACATTTGTATGCACCTGCTCCTTCCTGGCTGCCTCAATGGCTATTAGCAAATAATTTTAAACACAATGTAATAGATGAAGGATTAACCCTTTCAGGTTGTGCAGGCACTCATTGCAATGTATTACCTGTTGCTGTTTTTCCAACTTCCTTTTATGAAGCCATCACTTGTATTCTGTTATTCCTGCTAATATGGTCAGTTAGAAAACATTTTAAATATCCCCTGCATCTTTTTGGGTTCTATCTTATATTAAATGGCATTGAAAGGTTTTTCATAGAGAAAATAAGAGTAAACTATAAATATGATTGGTGCTTTATACATCCCACACAAGCTGAAATAATCTCTGCAATTCTTGTTCTTGCAGGTATTGGCATCATCATTTTTTATAGAAAGAAAATAAGTAACAAGGCTTAAATATTAGGCAATAAATACAGCACAAGAAAAATACTTCCAATTAAAATTGATAAAGTAAGTAGTATAATAAGTCTTGTTGATGGATAATAGGAATTGTTCTTCAAGTGCTTTTCAATAGTCTTATATCTTGTAAAAGCAAGTAAAGCAATTAACGCCCCAAGCGCAACCAGGAAAATTCCAATCATACCTGAATATCCTTTTGCAGGTATAACAACAGCCTTGTCTGTCAAAGCGAGAGATAGTTGTTTTACGAATAAAGAGAACTTAACAACAACAAATCCAAAAGCCATTATAGCAATCGCAGTTCTAATCCATGCAAGAAAAGTTCTTTCATTGGCAAGATGGTCAGTTGCACTACCCCCTTTCTTATCCTGATGTTCACCATTAGTTTCCATACTTAACAAATTTAGAATGCCGGTTAATAATCCAGATAAAGATAAAGACCTTTAAAATCATTTCTGATAACTATTCATAGCTTTGCGCCATGCATCTCTACATAAAAAACATGGTATGCAACCGTTGCATATTAGTGGTAAGACAGGAATTAGAAAAGCTAAACATAAAAAGCTCCAATATTACTTTGGGTGAAGTGGAGACGAAGGGCGAATTGCCTAAACAGCAAATAGAACAACTTGGAGATAATTTGACTGCGCTTGGCTTTGAACTGCTTGATAACAGCAAGCAACAATTAATAGAAAAGATTAAGAACACTATTATAAACCAGGTTCACTATACTAACGAAGAAAGTACACACAATTACTCTGAAATTCTTTCTAAAACACTTCATAAAGATTACTCGTATTTAAGCAGCCTGTTTTCTGAAGTGGAAGGAATTACTATTGAAAAATACATCATCAATCAAAAGATTGAAAAAGTAAAAGAGCTAATTATTTATGATGAATTAAGCCTTAGTGAGATTGCTTATAAGTTGGGTTACAGTAGTGTTGCACATCTTAGTAATCAGTTTAAAAAAGTAACAGGGCTTACACCAAGCCACTTTAAACAGGTGGGGCAAAACAAGCGTAAGCCTTTAGACAAAATTTAGTTGGCTTAAGCTTTAGCCAAAACTTCGCTTTAATAGTATTCGTTAAAAAATGCTGAATATATTAACTGCAAGTAAAAGTGAGTGACACAACAATGCTGAATAAGGCTATATTGCCTGTAACAGAAAAAATTCTATTTCCCTTATTTAATTCAAAACAAAAAATAATATCATGAGCGGTTTAAGATTATTTATATTTTTTTCCTTCCTTTTTTTAATAGCTCATGCGCAAAATAAAGAGGCAAATGATGTTGTTATCGCCGAAGGTAAGATGCCAAACATAGTGAAGGATAAAAACAACAATATTCATATTGTTTATGGCACAGGCGATAGCATCATGTATGTTTCTTCAAAGAATGGTAAGAATTTTACTTCCCCTGCATTGGTAGCTGTTTTGCCAAAGTTATTTGCTTCAGCAATGCGTGGACCTCAAATAGCTGCATTTGATAATGGGATTATCGTTACTGCCTGTACTAACGAAGGAAATATCTTTTCTTTTAGAAAAGAGGTTTCAGGTAAATGGACAAAAGCCCTAAAAGTAAATGATGTAAATGAATCAGCTAAAGAAGCTTTGATGGCTTTAAGTGCTGATGGTACACATGCTTATGCTGTATGGCTTGGTGTGAAGAAACCAAGAGGGCAAAATGTATATGGGGCTAAATCAGATGATGGTGGCAAGACCTGGAGTAAAAATATTTTGGTATATGCATCGCCCGATAGTACTGTTTGTGAATGCTGCAAACCTTCTGTTGTAGTTAAAGACAATACTGTGCATGTTATGTTTCGTAACTGGCTGAAGGGAAACAGGGATTTGTATGTAATAAAATCATCTGATGGTGGAAAGTCTTTTGAACAGGCGCAAAAATTAGGTGAAGGAAGCTGGAAATTGAATGGCTGTCCAATGGATGGCGGCGGACTTGCGGTTGATAAAAATGGTACTCCCGAAACCGTTTGGCGCAGGGAAGGAAAAATATATGCCGCGACTGCCGGTAAATCTGAAAAGGAAATTGGCGATGGACGTGGATGTACGATTGAAACAGTGAATGGTAAAAAGGTATATGCCTGGGGTTTAAATGGAGATGTAATTGTAATGAACTCACAAGGCATGAAAAAAAATCTTGGTAAAGGGAGTCTGCCATTAATCAAAGCGCTCAATAATGAACTGGTACTTTGTGTATGGGAAAATGACAGGCAGATCCATGCATCAGTTGTTGATTTATAAGCACAACCGCAAAAAGTTAAAAAATAAATGGACATAACCAACATAAAGCATCTCTTTCCAACCCTTGAGGAAGGTTTGTACAACGAGATAGTTAAGCATGGAACTATAAAAGAGGTAAAAGCCGGTGAAACATTGCTACGGGTAGGGCAAACAATTCGTTCAACAATGCTGATTTTAGATGGTGTTGTTAAGCTGTACAGAGAAGATGATGAAGGCAAAGAATTTTTTATTTATCATCTTGATGCAGGACAGGCGTGTTCGCTTTCTATGGTATGTGCAGCCAAACACGAAACAAGTGAAGTATTGGCAAAAGCCCTTACCGACGCTACAGTATTAGCCATTCCATTAGAGTTTATGGACCAGTGGATGAGCAGATACAAAAGCTGGTATCAGTTTGTAATCACATCGTATCGCAATCGTTTTGAAGAGCTATTAAAAACAATTGATGCCATTGCTTTTTCCAACATGGACGAACGTTTGGAGGACTATTTAAAAAAGCAGGTAAATAAGTTAGGAACAAATTTAAAAATGACCCACCAGGATATTGCCAACGACCTCAATTCATCCCGTGAGGTGATTAGCCGCTTACTCAAAAAAATGGAAGCAAAAAATTGGGTTGTTATTCATAGAAATTCTATTGAATGGATTGGAGATTAAATTTCCTGTGTGACTTATATCACGGTAGCTGCAATTAATTGCTATCAACTTTGCAGCTATGGAAATAGCCGGATATATAGCTTCATTATTTATTGGTGTGTCATTAGGTTTAATTGGTGGTGGTGGGTCCATTCTTACTGTACCCGTATTAGTTTATTTATTTGGCATTTCATCCACATTAGGTATTTCTTATTCCTTATTTATAGTAGGCTTTACCAGCCTTGTAGGGGCGTTCAATAACTACCGGAAAGGTTTAATCAATTTCAAAACAGCCTTACTTTTTGGAGCATCTTCCATTACAACTGTATTCATTACACGCAAGTTTATCATTCCACATGTACCAAATGTTTTCTTTACAATCGGTTCATTACAGGTTACACATGCCTTTTTTGTAATGGTGGTATTTGCTGTTTTAATGTTAGCGGCTTCCATTTCAATGATAAGAAATAAAAAAGTATCTGCTAATGAAAATAGCACTTCAAAAAAGAAGCGGGCACTTCTGTTGTTCTATGGTATTCTTATCGGATTGGGAACAGGTTTTTTAGGTGCCGGCGGCGGATTTTTACTTATTCCAGCCCTGGTAATATTAATGAAGTTGCCAATGAAGGAAGCTATAGGAACTTCCTTACTCATTATTTCCCTCAACTCACTCATTGGCTTTGTGGGTGATATAGGGCGTTATCCAATTGATTGGAAATTTTTATTCATCATTACCACTATTGCCATTGCAGGTGTCTTTGCAGGTGGGTTTTTTAATCAAAAAGTAAACGCTGAAAAACTTAAAAAAGGTTTTGGATGGTTTGTACTGGTAATGGGTGTATATATACTGGTTAAAGAAATCTTTTTGTAAATCTTATGTGACAATTATCGCCAATATACTTAAATAATCAAATTAGATTTGCAATATCAAAAACAAAGTATAATGAAGGAGACATATAAAAATGCTGCAATAGTAGATGTGAGAACACCGGAAGAATATGCAGTTGAGCACTTTCCTAATGCTATTAATATTCCTTTAGACCAGGTTGCCCAAAGGATCAATGAATTTAAGGAAATGCCTAAACCGATAGTGGCTTATTGCAGAAGCGGTAACAGAAGTGGAATGGCGGTTTCTATTCTAAAGCAAAATGGAATTAACGATGCAATAAACGGTGGTGGGCTTGATGATTTAAAACAAAACAATAAATGAAGTATGAAAGCTATTTTAAATAATTGGTCAATAATGCGTGGACTTCGCCTTATACTTGGCATAGCAGCATTACTGCAGGCATTCATTCAAAAAGATATAACGCTGGGTTTATTAGCAGCTTTTTTACTCTTAACAGCTATTGCCAATATTGGATGCTGTGGTGCAAATGGCTGTGCAGTTAATTTTAGACAAAACAGAAAAGAAAAAGAAATTATCTATGAAGAACTGGATGCAAAAAAATAAGCTGTATTTTATTGGAGCTTTGCCGGGAGCGATTGGAGGCTTTCTTTACTGGAAATATGTTGGATGCTTAACAGGCACCTGCGCCATTACTTCCAACCCAATAAGAAGTACAATTTATGACGCCTTAATGGGTTCGTTGTTATTAAGTCTTTTCAATAAATCATCAAAAAAACAAGTACAGAATGATTGAATTTTTAAAACAGCCCTGGGCATGGTATGTGGCAGGTCCTTTAATCGGGCTGATGGTTCCGGTACTGTTAATTATCGGGAATAAAACCTTTGGTATATCATCATCGTTGCGGCATATATGTGCAGCATGTATGCCTGCAAAAATTCCATTCTTCAGCTATGAGTGGAAGAAAGAAGCCTGGAACCTTGTTTTAGTATCAGGTATCTTAATCGGGGGTTTGATAGCAGGATTTTTATTGTTGAATAATCAGCCTGTTCAGGTAAATCCAAAATTAGTAAGTGAGCTGTCAACTTATGGTATTACGGATTACCATTCCTTAATGCCTCAACAACTTTTTAACTACCCTGCTTTGTTTACACTCAAAGGTTTTATACTGATAATTGGAGGAGGATTTTTAGTAGGCTTTGGAACCAGATATGCCGGAGGTTGCACTTCCGGTCATGCAATCATGGGTCTTTCTAATCTGCAACTTCCTTCGTTGATAGCAACCATTTGCTTTATGGTTGGAGGCTTTATAATGGCTAATCTTATTCTTCCATTTATTTTAATGCTTTAATCCATGAATGATACAACAACTATAAGAACCAAAGAAATCAATACAGATTTTGAAGTTCGTTCCTTAGATGAAATATATGCTGAAGAGCAACCAAAAAAAGAGACCGTACTATCCTATTTGAAATATTTAATAGTGGGAATTGTATTCGGAATAATATTAGTGAAGTCAGAAGTTATCTCATGGTTTCGCATACAGGAAATGTTTCGCTTACAGAGTTTTCACATGTATGGTGTAATTGGTTCGGCAGTGGTTACCGGCATCATATCAGTTTGGCTTATCAAAAAATTTAACATCAAAACTATACATGGCGAAACTGTGGTCATCCCTGCGAAGAAGTTTAACAAAGGGCAAATCTATGGTGGATTGATTTTTGGTTTTGGATGGGCAATTACAGGCGCTTGTCCGGGGCCGTTGTTCGCACTCATTGGTTCCGGGTTTTCAGTAATTATCGTAACCATGTTGAGTGCCATTGCAGGCACCTGGGTGTATGGTTATTTTAGGGAAAAGTTGCCGCATTAGTGTGAGCATTTATGATGAAAGGGAGGGTCTTATTTAATGAAATTCAAAACGAAACAAAATGAAAAGAAGAAAATTAGTTGTAATAGCACTTGTTGCAATAACGGCAGTGGTGGCTTGCTCTTCAGTAATAGACAAGAAAAGTTCTGATGTGGAAACAATGCATAACGAGGCCGCTGAAAAAGTATCTGCAACAGGTTTTCCATCGTTTGTTATGCAGGATTCAAACGGCAATACCGTAAACCTGCAATCGTTGAAGGGGAAAAAGGTCTTCGTAAACCTTTGGGCTTCGTGGTGTCCGCCCTGCCGGGCGGAGATGCCTTCTATAGAAAAACTGTATGCATCGGTAAATAAAAATAAGGTTGCCTTCGTAATGTTGTCTTACGACAAAAACCCCAATGCAGCACTTAAATTTACGCGATCTAATAAACTGTCATTGCCGATTTTTTTTCCGACAGAACAGCCACCTGCAATTTTTAAAACAGATGGAATACCCGCTACTTTTATTTTTAATGAAAGAGGAGAATTAATTAAGCAAAATACCGGAGCAGAAGATTATGATACAGATGCCTACCGGCAACTGCTTCAGTAAAAGATTACCCTGCAAAAAAGGCTTCCCGCAAAAAGGAAGCCTTTTTGTTTTATGAAACACCTGCTGCCATTAAACACCAACAGTACAAGGGAGTGACACAACGATGTTGAATGAAGAACAAATGCCTGTCACAAAAATCTATTCTTCAACGATAGTATCGATACCTGTTGCTGCATACGCAGGGCACCATCCAACAGTACTGGTGGCAATAAAAATACCGGATAGTGCAAGCAGCCCAATAGCGGCATTGCCTTTAATTTTTCCGGTGGCGTAAGCAGCAATAATACCGGCAGCCAAAGTGGGGCGGATAATGCGGTCTACCGTGCCCATATTTTTTTCTACAATCATAAGATTTCGTTTAACAAACCATAGCAAAACACGAGCCTTGCTGTGTGACATGTGTCACTAAGATTGCTGTGTGGTAGAACGACATTTGCAGTATAAAAATAACGAGTATGGAAATAAAGCAATTTGAAGATAAGAACTTGTCGCATTATAGTTATGCTGTTTTAAGCGAGTGCGAACAACAAATCGTATTGATAGACTCTGCACGAAATGTGCAACTCTATCTTGATTTTGCAAAGGAGAAAGAGGCAAAAATCATTGGGGTAATTGAAACGCATCCGCATGCTGATTTTGTGAGCAGCCACCTTGAACTGCATCAAACAACGGGTGCAATCGTTTATGCAAGTAAACTGGTTGATGCTAAATATACACATAAAACATTTGATGATGGCGACAGTATTACGTTTGGTAAAATCAAACTGTCTTCCCTCAACACACCAGGTCATTCGCCCGATAGCATCAGCATTGTTTTGGAACACGATGGCAAACGAAAAGCGGTGTTCACCGGCGATACACTTTTCATTGGTGACTGCGGCAGACCTGATTTGAGACCGGGCAACGGAGATGTAAAAGAAGCAGCTAATACATTGGCGCACCAGATGTATCATTCCTTGCGCGATAAGTTAATGGTGTTAGAAGATGAGACCGTTGTATATCCGGCGCATGGTGCAGGTACATTGTGCGGTAAAAGCTTAAGCAAGCAAAGCACCAGCACTATAGGACAGGAAAAACAAACCAACTGGAGTTTGCAGGAAGCAGATGAGGAAGAATTTGTAAAGAACTTGTTAGAAGACCAGCCCTTTGTTCCGGCTTATTTTCCCTACAATGTGGAGCTGAATAAAAAGGGTGCGCCGCACATGGACGAAAGTATTGCAGCAGTTAAAAAAGGTGCAGCAACCTCCAACCTTCATAAAGCTTTGTGGGTAGTGGATGTGCGTAAAGAAGACGATTTTAAAGAGGGTCATTTACCACATTCGGTCAACATACAGGAAGACGGAAAATTTGAAACATGGTTAGGAAGCATCGTTAAGCCGGAAGAGCAATTTTATATAGCTGCAAAAGATGAAGACCAATTGCAACGGGTGCTGTTAAGAATAGCTGCTATCGGTTACGAAACCGCTGTTGCTGAAGCACTGGTTGTAAACGATGGTGATGTGAAGGAAGCCGAACTTGATGTTGACCTATTCAAAAATCACACTACCGATTATACCATTGTTGACGTGAGGAACAAAGCTGAAGTTCAAGAGGGAAAGATTTTTGAAAACAGTATCTCCATTCCGTTGTCAGAATTGCGTGGCAGAACAGATGAAATTTCAACCGATAAACCGATTGTAGTGCATTGTGCAGGTGGTTATCGCAGTGCAGCCGCGAGTTCGCTTATCCATGCAAGGCTAAATGGTAAAGTGAACGTTTTTGATTTAGGGGAAGCCATTAAACAGTTTCAACCTGCCAATTAATTATTAAATTGAGGTTATGAATACATCACAACATTGGGATGAGGTTTACAGTACAAAGGCTGAAGATGAAGTAAGCTGGTTTCAACCTTATCCAAAAACATCCATGGAGTTTGTAGAATTATTTAATCTTCCTTTACATGCAAATATCATTGATATTGGTGGCGGTGACAGTCATTTTGTAGATGCGTTAATTGATAAAGGTTACAGGAATATTTATGTACTTGATATTTCAGGCAGGGCAATTGAAAAAGCCAAAGAAAGATTAGGGATTAAAGCAAGTAAGGTACATTGGATTGTTTGTGATGTTACAGAATTTGAACCATCGGTACAGTTTGACTTTTGGCATGATAGAGGAGCTTTTCATTTCCTGACAGCTAAAGAAAAGATTTATAAATACGTTTCCATTGCAGAAGATGCAATTAAGAAAGATGGATATTTAATACTCGGCACTTTTTCGGAAAGTGGACCGAAAAAGTGTAGTGGATTAGAAATAAAGCAATATTCAGAAGCATCTATGTCAGCACGGTTTGAAGTAGCCTTTGAAAGAGTTAGATGTATTCATGAACGTCATTTTACACCTTTAAATGCTATTCAAGATTTTCTCTTTTGCAGTTTTAATAAAAAGTGATGAGCTGAAGGTTCTTTCATAAAACCGAATAAAATAACTGTAAGTACCAGAAAGTTACAAAACGATGCTAAAGCAAACTGTAAAGTCCGTAACCAAAGCCCCTCCACAAAATCTTACAAATCTTATCCATAATTGTGTAACAATCTCTAGATAGCACAATAGTAGCTTTGTTGGATCTAATACAATTGATATGGCAACTGAAAACAACATAATAAATATTCCCTTAGAAGGCGTAGAGAGCGAACATTGTGCGCTGATAGTTGACAAAGGACTAAGCAAAGTAGAAGGCATTACAGCGCATAAAGTAGAACTAAATAATAATAGGGCAGTCATTAATACCAATGGTGATTTGGAAGTATTACCCAATGCCGTTAAAGCAATTCGTGATTTAGGCTATGGTGTAGATACTGTAAAGAAAAATTTTCCTGTTTTGAATATGACTTGTGCATCGTGTGCAAGCAGTTCTCAAAGCATTTTAGAACATGAACCAGGTGTAGTAAACGTAGCAGTAAACTATGCGAATGCAACTGCACAGGTAGAATATTTTCCTGAAGTTACTGACCCCCTTAAGCTGAAATCTGCTTTGCAATCAGTAGGCTACGATTTAATGATTGATGAAAGCGAGAAAGCCAAAGATGCATTGGAAGACTTGCACAAAAAAAAGTTTCAGTCGCTAAAGAATAAAACCATTGGTGCCGTCCTCCTGGCTATCCCCACAGTCATTATTGGAATGTTCTTTATGAGCATTCCGTATGCTAATTATATGATGTGGGCTTTATCTACTCCGGTTGTTGCCGTTTTTGGAAGGCAGTTTTTTATAAACGCCTGGAAGCAGACAAAACACCGTTCTGCCAATATGGATACGCTTGTGGCAATGAGTACAGGTGTTGCTTATTTGTTTAGCGTTTTTAATACATTATATCCTCAATTCTGGCATAGCAGAGGCTTAATGCCGCATGTTTATTTTGAAGCTTCCGCAGTGGTCATTGCGTTTATTTTATTAGGTAAACTATTAGAAGAAAGAGCCAAAGGAAACACCTCGTCTGCTATTAAAAAGCTAATGGGGTTACAGCCCAAAACAGTTACAGTTATTCACGCTGGCGGACACCAGATGGAAGTGCCGATAGCTACTGTAAAAGTGGGCGATACATTATTGGTAAAACCCGGCGAAAGGATTGCCGTTGACGGAACCGTACATTCAGGTAATTCTTTTGTAGATGAAAGTATGATTAGCGGTGAACCCATTCCTGTTAATAAAACGAATGGCGATAAGGTGTTTGCAGGTACTATAAACCAGAAAGGAAGCTTTCAGTTTAATGCAGACAAGGTAGGCGGAGACACAGTGTTAGCACACATCATAAAGATGGTACAGGAAGCGCAGGGCAGCAAAGCGCCTGTACAAAAGCTGGTAGATAAAATTGCGGGCATCTTTGTTCCGGTGGTTATTCTTATTGCTATTGCAAGCCTTATTGCCTGGGTTGTTTTAGGAGGTGAAAATGGCTTTACACAAGGCTTGTTGGCATTGGTTACCGTATTGGTTATTGCCTGCCCCTGTGCTTTAGGTCTGGCTACGCCAACGGCTATCATGGCAGGTGTAGGTAAAGGTGCTGAAAACGGCATTCTTATAAAAGATGCTGAAAGCCTTGAACTGGCTAAAAAGGTGAATGCAATTATTCTTGACAAGACAGGAACCATCACCGAAGGTAAACCGGCTGTAACAGGTATTGCATGGAAAGAAGAAGCAGGTATTGCTGAATTAACTTCATTGTTATTCACTATCGAATCTCAATCCGAACATCCTTTGGCAGAAGCTGTTGTACGGTACTTTAACGATAAAAATGTAGGTCAGGTAACGCTTGACGAATTTGAAAGCGTTACAGGTGCAGGTGTATCCGTAATGTATCATGGCAATAGCTATTATCTCGGCAGCTACAGAATGATGCAGGAAAAACAAATGCACATAAGCCCTGAACTGCAAAGCAAAGCCGATGAATGGTTAAGTGAAGCGAAGACTGTTATCTGGCTGTCGGACCATACAACGGCATTGGCCGCCATTGCCATTGCAGATAAAATTAAAGAAACTTCCATCGAAGCTGTAAAACAACTGCAGGCCCTGGGAATAGATGTTTATATGCTTACCGGCGACAACCAGTTTACAGCAAAAGCCATTGCAAACCAGACAGGCATTAAACAGTTTAAAGCGGAAGTATTACCGGCACACAAAGCAGACTTTGTAAAAGAGTTACAGCAACAAGGCAAAGTAGTGGCAATGGTAGGCGATGGTATCAACGACAGCAATGCATTGGCACAGGCAGATGTAAGCATCGCAATGGGTAAGGGTAGCGATATAGCAATGGACGTAGCTAAAATGACCATCATATCATCCGACCTGTCTAAAATTCCTCAGGCAATAAAACTATCTAAGCATACCGTAGCAACCATCAGGCAAAACCTGTTCTGGGCATTCATCTATAATCTAATAGGCATTCCAATAGCAGCAGGTATTTTATATCCGTTCAATGGCTTTCTATTAAACCCAATGATAGCCGGTGCAGCAATGGCGCTAAGTTCTGTTTCAGTAGTTACCAACAGTCTTAGACTAAGGTCGCTAAAGTTGTAATGATTTTTTTTGAGCCGGACGGAAGTGAAATAATGAAGCTTCCGTTGCATCTCACTCCTTTACTTATAAAAATTTTATTGAGCAAACTGATTCTTATATTAATTATTCTTTTAATCATTAATCTTATAAACTACTATCGCAGCATTTTTACCACCTTCGGCTCTTTCAGCTACAATAAAAGTTCTTAATGCCGGAATAAGAAAAGAAGTTCTTGCACCTTCCCTTGTAGCAATATTTGATATGAGTTTAAAAGTATTACCTGAAGCCTTTTGAAAGATATTTATAAAACCGCCACCACCACTTGCAAGTACTTGTTGTTTAGCTGCATCATAAAACACATCATCAACATCTTCAACTAATTCATTCCTTGTAATTTCATTACCAGATTTACTATCATAAACTACCAATACAGAAGGATGCCGAAAACCAATAATTACATGATTGGAGGCAGTATCTAAAGTCATCGGAAAATTTGCTCTAAGCCTGTTTATTTTCCATGTGTCAATAACTTTAAAACTTTTTAAATCAATAACTGAAATACTATGGTCATCAGGCTGGTTGACATATAACCTGTTGTTCTTTTTATCTAATTGAAAACTTTCAGGATGCGCAGGCAACTTTACATTGCCAATTTGTTTATGAGCTACAGGATCAATTAATGCTATTCCACCATTTCCATAACCTACATACATTTTTCTTTCACTTGCATCATAACGTATATTATCTGCATCACCTGCTAAATGAACAGTAGCTAACTTCTGAAATGTAGCAGCATTATAAAAAACACAATCACCGTTGCCACCGCTTGCAACTGCAATTTCATTTTGCTCTGGTATGTATGCTAAACCCTGCGGTTCATCAACACCTTTAATACTGTGTATTAACCTGCCTTTTTGCAGATCTATAGCTTCAATAGTATTATTGCCTAAAGCAGCTACATAAAGCACTTTATCTTTTAGATTGATAGCTATATGGTCAATCCTGCCTTTCACAGCAGGCATTTCTATAACCTTTTCTAATTTCAGTCTTTCAGCGCCAACATTTGTCTGTCCTTTACAATTGGTAAAACAAACAATCAATGACAGTTGTAAAATGATAAGTCTCATAAATGGGAAAGATTTTATTATATTTAAAGCAAATAAACCACCCTTAAAAATTCACCCTATTTCTATTTAGAAGATACCAGCCACCAAGCCATGAAAAACATTCTTTGCCTGTTTATTTATCTTGCTTTCCTTTCAAATAGTAATGCTCAAAAAAAATGTACATAAAACTGCTGCAACTCCTTTTCAAGGTACAAAAGAATTTTGTTCCTTCTCAAAACCGGTTAAATACAAAGTGACGATGACAGGCAATAAAGTAATCATTACTTATTTGTATAAAGAGTATAAGAGAATGATAAAAGGTGAATTTAGAAATGGTAAACTCTATACAAATGATAAAGATGAAAATAAACTGAATGCAGGTAAATATTATTTATTAACCAGCACTTATCTTAGCATCAATAACCTTGAAAGTGGTGATTATGTAGAGTATGATGTATGCAGATAATTCAACAAGAAAAAATGCTATCCTTTTAAGAATAGCATTAGCAATGAATTGTCAGCTAATCCATCTGCATTTTCATCTTCATTGCATTGCCTTGCTTCTTACCTGTTTGGTCTAATGCCGCTCTTAAACCTTTTGCAAGTTGCTCTGCACTTCCAATACCCCAATAGTGTAAAAAAAGATACGAGGCTTTTCATGTACCATGTGATTATGCAGCGCAACTACTTCAATACCATTTTCAACAAGCGCTTTAATAACCGGCTCAACTTCATTTTCAAGCATAGTGAAATCGCCTGCGACCGCCGCTTTTTCAGGTGTTCCCTGCCAGGCAGCCCAGGTATTAAAGCCAAAAAAAGTGGTAATGTGTACCCCATGTTCCATCAGGTGTACATCAGGGCGGCCAATGGTATATTTATACACTCCTTTCGCCATTTCTCCTGTTGATCCAACAATAGCATCAAGCTTTTTTGTATCCAATGTATTAGCAACTGCTCCATTGGAAGCTGTTCCTTTTGAAGGATCTCCGCCCCGCAGTTCTTTTACTTTATTCAAAACAGCTTTTATCTTTTCAGCCATCATCGCTGTATTGCCCATGCCACCTACATGCATATACATAATGTTTGGGTGATTGCGAATAAAATGATTATGAATAGCTGAAATGGTTAGTCCCTGGCTGATGGCTTCCTGTTGTACAGGCTTCAAATCAGTTTCAGTAACGATAATGTCACCCATTACCATTGCCCCTTCTTTTGATGGTGTAAAAGCAACCCAGCTACCGAGACCCATTGCCGGAATTATTTTAAAACCATCTACGGTTACATCCAAATCATTTTGCGGAATGGATATTTTGTATTCACCGTTCTTCTCGATTCCTTTCATGCCGGTCACCCGTTCAATAGCGGCGACGTCTAAAGGTTTGAATGACATGTTTTGATTTTTCTCTTTAGCCTTAGTCTTTTGCTGTGCGTTTACAGTTTGACATGTAAATGCTATTGCTAACAAAAAGACAAGCGTTTTTAATGAAGTTTTCTGAATTTTCATCGTAAGTGTATTTGAAATATTAAAAAGTAAATTTTCTTTTGTATCATTATTGGCACTGATATAATTCTTAATCATTTGTTGAAGAATTAGAGTTAAGATGTGAGAATTTAATGATAATGAGCAAAGAAAGAGGGTGAGTTTCTCTTTACTCTCTCCTCATCCACATCACATAAAATAATTTATTCTTCTTTAATAAAAGTGCCGTTTGCATCAAATTCTGCTTCAATCTTTTTGCCATTTAACTTAAATTCTGCTTCATAAATCATTTTATCATCTTCTTTTTCTGTTTTCCATTCTACATCAGTTGCTCCCTGATATTTATTAGTGAAGGAAGCCATAGCAGGTTGTGGTACTTCAGATGCAGCAATTTTCTTTTCACTGCATGATGAAAGAATGCCAAATGAAAGGACAGCCGAACAAAAAATAATCTTTTTCATAATAATTGTTTTAATTGAAAAAATAGAGGTTAAAAATTTATAGGTCTTTTATAATTCCTTATGGATCTGTTTTTATGAATTTCGATACCGGTCAAATTTGATTTGCTTTTTTATTTTTTGGCTTTACAGCATTGATTATAATATTGAACGTAAGAGCAACGACAATCAAAAAAGCACCAGGTATTGTTAATGAATCAATGTCTTTTAATGCGCCATAAAATACCAGACCAAGTCCTGTAAACAGTAGTACATATCGTATTGCTTTTTGCATGTCATTATATTTATTTTGATATTTTAGAAACAACTTTTGTCCCTGATTTCATTTCTTCGTTGCTCTTTAAAATTAAAGTATCACCAGAATTGAGGTCAGCAAATATTTCCTGCTTTTCGCCCATATTTATACCGGTTCTTACATCTATCCAGTTTGTAGTGTTGTTTGTAACTTTTATCACAAACTTCCTCTCCATAGTAGTAACTACAGAAGATGCAGGAACTACTAATGATGATTGACGTCGAACGAAATGTAACTTTACATCTGCATAACTTCCTGCCTTTAGTTCTCTGTTAGAATTAGGTACTTCAAACTCCCAAATTTCACTTCTGCTGGCATTGTCAATACTACCAGACTTACGAACTAATTTTGCTTTAAACTTTTTATCAGGGAAGGAGCGTGTAGTAAGGTCACCGGAATTATCGAATAAAACAGTACCGGTATAAACTTCGGGTACTGCTACCCTTAATCTAAGCTTCGCATTATCTTCTAATTCAAATAATGGCTTTTCATTTGGATTACCTACAAATGAACCTGCTTCAATATTTCTTTTAGTAATAGTTCCATTATAAGGCGCTACAATAGCAAGGTAATTACCGACTTGCTTATAAGAAGAGGCAGCGTATGCATTGGATTCATATTCTGCTTTATCAGCCATCATTTGATTTTTTGTTTTTTGCAATTCACTTTCCGCTATCACTCCTTCCGTTTTTGCCGCAGTGCTTATCCTGTCATAATAATCTTTGCTTGACTGGTATCTGGCTTGTGCCGCTTTTACTTGTGAATTTAGTTCACTTACCCTGCTATTGATTTCGGGAGCATCAATAGTAGCAAGGACTTGCCCTTTATGAACCTTAGAACCTATATCTGCATTTATTCTTTTTATATACCCTTGTACTTTGGCTCTTATCTGCACATTTTCGTTCGGTAGTAAATCACCAGGAAGCACAATCGTTTTTTGTACACTATCCTTAGATAAAACGAACACTTTTACAGTATCAATTTTCGCCAGGTTCTTACTGTTTATATCCGCTTTCTGTTTTTCATTACACGCTGTATATGCTATTAATATAAAAAAGCTCATAAAAATTCTCATGCTTGTAATATGTTTAAATATTGCTATCATAATAAATTGAGTTTTCGTCATCAGGATCAAGGGAAATATTAGCTGGCTTCTTATTTCCTATAACAAGATCATATACCAAAGGAACTAACCATAGTGATATAAAAGTGCTGAATAATAAACCACCAATTACAGCTATACCCAATGGTGCAGTTTGTTTTCCGCTTTCTCCTAAACCAAGTGACATCGGTATCATACCTGCAATCATGGCAAAGCTGGTCATAACTATAGGACGTAAGCGATTTGCAGCAGCTTGTGCCCCAATCATTACTGCATTCTTTTGTTGTGCCCTGATAGATTCAGCGTTTACCACCAATAATATTGAATTAGATACTGCTACACCTATTGCCATAATGCACCCCATAAAAGATTGAATATTGAGTGTATTACCTGTTGCCCACAATAACAACATAGAACCGGCTAATACGCAGGGAAAAACAGATAATATGGTTAGTGATAATTTGAATGACTGAAAATAAGCTGTAAGCATTAAGCATATTACCACAATGGCTAACAACAAGCCTGTTGATAATTCATTGGTTGTTTGATTTAATACATCTGATTGCCCACGCAAATAAACTTTTACTCCTTGTGGCAATTCACCTAAATCGTGTATTGCAGTATTAATATCTGTTACAGCCGTTCCTAAATCTTGTTTGTAAATGTTGGCTGTTAGCGTAATAAATCTTTGCTGGTTGAGACGGTCATATTCACCTACAGAGATACCTTTTTTCAAGTCTGCTACGTCTCTTAAATAAATAGTATTATCCCCCGTCTTGCCGACCGGCAACTGATCTATCTGTTCAGCGTTATTCATAACAAGTTGGGGATATTCTAACTGCACCTGGTATGCATTACCTGATGGCTTATCAAGCCAGTAAACAGGTTGGGTCAAACGGCTTGAAGACGTACCTTCTACAACGGATCTGCCTGCCTGGTCAACAGTGATTCCCATTTGCCCGGTTCTTATGCGGTCGTAATTAATTTGAAGTGTAGGATAATCAAGTGGTTGGGCAATCTGTACATCACGCAGGTAAGAAATTTTTTTCAATGATTGTGTTAGCTTATCTGCAATTTCACGGCTCTGTACTAAATTCTTTCCCTGCACAACTACTTCCACAGGGTTGTTAGAGCCTAAGCTCATTACCTGTTCTACAAGGTCAGCAGGCTCAAAAGTAACTGCAATACCAGGGATATTCTTAACTATTGATGAACGTAGTTGTTCTTTAAAATTCTCAATATTGATACCTGTACCTTTATTCAAATTAACTTTAATGACAGCTTCATGAGGTCCACTGGTATAAAGAAAAATAGGATTAATAGCATAAGTAGGTGGCTGCAACCCTACAAAGGCAGATGTAATAGCAACATTGCCTTTACCGGCAGCACTGTCAATGATTGATAGTGTTTTCTTAGTAGCATCTTCCGTACGTTCAATTCGTGTACCGGTTGGCAGGCGTAACCTTACCTGCATTTGACCGGCATCTACTTTTGGAAATATCTCGGTGCCTGCTCCTTTAAAACCTGCATACGCAATTACTAAGAAAAATGAGATTACCAGGGGTATTAACCATTTGCTTTTACCTGATGATTTTTGAATAGCTGCCGTTAGCCTTGCCTTTGTTTTTATCAGTTTATCTTCTTTATTATTTGTGTGTCCTTCCTTTAGCATCCAATTGGATAATACAGGTACTAAAGTTTGAGACAGTAAAAATGAGGCAATCATAGCAAAAGCCACAGCCATTGAAAGCGGCATAAACATAGACTTTGGCACACCTGTCATAAATAAGGCAGGAACAAATACTGCAAGAATGCTAAGCAGTATTAATAGTTTTGGAATGGCAATTTCACGACAGGCATCCCAGATTGCTCTTGATTTAGTTTTACCTAATTCTAAATGATGGTGAATATTTTCAATAGTAACTGTAGATTCATCAACCAATATACCTATAGCTAAAGCTAATCCGCCAAGAGTCATTATATTGATGGTTTGTCCGGCTAAGTATAGGCAAACCACAGAAGCTAACAAGGCTAAGGGAATATTGATTACTACAATTGCTGCACTTCGTATATCTCTTAAAAATAAGAGCACCATCAAGCCGGTTAGTATTGCTCCTAACAAACCTTCAAACAATAAACTTTTTAATGAATTAATTACATACCCTGACTGGTCAAACTCGTAAGAAACCTTTATGTCTTCCGGTATAGCTGCCTGCATATCGGGCAATGCTTTTTTAATTGACTGAACAACATCCCACGTAGAAGCATCAGCCCTTTTTGTAACCGGGATATATACAGAACGTTTTCCATTAATTAATGCGTAGCCGGTAGTAACATCTGCGCCGTTGTCCACTGTTGCAACATCCCTTACCATAACCGGAGTGCCGTCAACATTTTTTACGGTTACATTTTCTAATTCTTTAAAGTTGTCAACGATACTATTAGAAGAAGTAATCACTGCTTTGTCACCCGTACGAATATTACCTGCCGGTAAAATGGTATTATTTTTTGCAACTGCCGCCACCACTTCATCAGCCGTGATATTATAACTTCTTAATCTTTCCGGATCAGCTTTTATAACAATCGTTCGCTGGTTTCCGCCAAACGGTGGCGGTGCAGAAACGCCCGCCAATGCTGCAAACATCGGCCTCACTTTAAATAATGCCAGGTCCTGAATTTCATTTAAAGACTTCCCTTCACTGCTAAAAACCAATTGCCCGATTGGAACAGAACCTGCATCATAACGCATTACAAAAGGAGGAAGTGTGCCAGGTGGCATAAAAGAACGGGCACGATTGGCATAAGAAATTGTTTCCGCCATAGCGTTAGCCATATCCGTTCCTTCATGAAACTGTAATTTGATTAGAGAAAGTCCCTGTATAGATTTACTTTCTACTGCCTTTATACCGGTAATATATAGAAAATGATATTCATAGTATGAAGTAACAAAACCTTCCATTTGCTGGGGTGAAAGACCACCATAAGTTTGCGCTACATAAATAGTGGGAGCATTAATGACAGGAAAAATATCAATAGATGATTTGCGGATTGCTAACACTGAAAATAAAATAATTGCTATAACGAATACCATGATGGCAACAGGTCGGCGAAGTGCAAATTGTATTAACCTAATCATTTATTTTTACTTGATTTCATTTAGAAAAATGTTCTCATCACCTTTTACTGCCGCTTGCAGTAACAATGCTTTCCATGCATCCCAATATGCTTGCTTCACATCTAATTCAGCCTTTAATAAATTATATTGAACCTGTATCAAATCAGAGAAATTAATCAGCCCGGTATTATATCTTACCTGGATTGCTTTAAAAGCATATTGTGCAGCTTTTAACTGTTGTTGTGTTTCAGTCGCCACAGCAACGCTATTCTTGAAAGTGGTATTAGCAATATTTTGTTGAGAAGACAATGATGTTTTATTCTCCTCCAGCCTTTCCTCTGCGGCTTTTGATAAAAAGCTCTGTTGCTGTAGTTGCTGCTTAACTTCACCATATTTCATAATAGGAAAAGCGAGTTGTACACCAGCGCCATAGTTATAACGGTTTAACGCTAATCCATCCAATGCTTTTATACTCCCATCAGTTTGTACACCAGAACCTCTTGCAAAAGCCGTCCCCCAGAGGTTTAGTTTAGGCAGATAAGATTTCTTCAAAAGATGCTCCCGCGACCGATTTAAATCTATTTGGCTTTGTGCATATTGAATAACCGGATGATTAACAAAGGAGGTGTCTTTATCACTTATCGAAGGAAGTTTATTTAAAAAGGTTGTATCTGTAGGAACCGGCAAGGCTTCTGTTACTATCAAGTGCGCTAATGACAATTGCTGCGTTTGTAATTGACGTTTTGCATTTAACCAATCAATTTTTGCCTTAGAAACTTCTGATAAAAACAGTGCTGTATCAACTCCGGGTTTAATACCGGTGATAGTTAATATTCTGCTTTGGTTAAGATTTGACTGAACGCGTACAATGTTTTGTTGAAGAATACCCACTACATCATAAGAAAGTAAAACATCAAGATAAGCGCTGATGACGTTTATTTTGTGACGAAACTGCTCTTGTTTCCATTCAAGGCTTTTGCTTTTAGCTTCGGCAACAGACACATTTATTCGTGCATCCCGCTCACCAAACGTTGCTGCCTGCCAGTTTAATAAAACTCCGGCAGCAGTAAGTGCAGAAGGAGTGAAATTATTGTTTAAAGAAGGCGGTCCGGTTATGGGCAAAATGCCATTAGGATAAAACATTCCTGTAAGGTTATTGGCTGTTGCAAAACCAGCCTGATAAGTGGCATCAATAGTGGGTAACCTGCTATATTTTACTACATCCACATATTTAGCTGCGGCTTCTGCTTCATAATTACGAGCCTTCAATAAATGATAGCGTTGTTCAGCCATTTGAACAGTACTTTTTAGCTCAATCAAAGTATCAACCGGAAGTTGAGCATGTGTAATAGCAGTTGTAAATACTAAAACCAAAAGTTTACTGATCCTTAATTTGTATGGCATGTATTCGGATTAAATACTTTTCAAAATCAAAACTATAAGGAGATTTAGGAGAAATTTTGTAAAGCATCTAAATGAACATAATTTTTAGAACATGCCATCCATTATTGTATTCATAGGTAAGCTGGTAGCCGTATAAATAACATATTTGTTTTACAATTGATAACCCTAAACCGGTCGTTTTTGATTTATCAGACCCTTTTTTAAATCGCTCAAACATTTCTTCTGGTGCACCTTTAAGCTCCGGTCCTGTATTTTGAACTATAAGCTGCAAGTTGTTTATAGTTACATTAATCTTTCCTTCTGGGATGTTATGTATTATCGCATTTTTAATAATGTTGGATAGTAAAATTTCAATTAATGAAGGGTTCGCTTTTATGATTAAAGGATGACCTTTTTCAATAGTAACCGTTGGAAAATCGTTCTCATAAAGATTTTTAAACATTTCAATTATATCATTAACCATCAATGAAATATTGACATCTTCCGTTTCTGGAAATTGGTTATTTTCTATTTTTGCAAGTAATAAAAGTGTTCGGTTCAACTGGGTTAGGCGGTTATTGGCATCTGTAATATCACCTAATGTAGCTGCAACCTTTTCCGTAAGTGCAGGTTGATTGATCAGTAATTCTATTCGTGATCGGATAATAGCCAGTGGCGTTTGCATTTCATGCGATGCATTTTCAACAAATTGCTTTTGATGATCAAATGAAGCGTTGATATTGCTGATAAGAATACTGATTGTTTTATTCAAATTGTTAAATTCTGTTGTTCCTGTTTCATCTGCTAAGTCAATAGTCCGGCTTCTGTTAATATCGTATTCATTTACTTTTTTCATTGTTATAAAAAAAGGTTTCCACAATAATCCGGAACTGATACGGTTTAAAATAATAATAGACAACAAAAGAAGGAGAAGAATGATTGCTTCGGTAATGAAAATCTTTATAATAAGATGGCTGACTTCAGTGGAAGAAACATAACCGGAAATCTGATAGCTCTTATTGTTCCAATTGACCTGTTTGGTTAAAATTTTAAATGGAAGAAATTTCTGTTGTTCATTATACCATATAATTGTATCTCTTGGCTCATTTAATAAATTTATTGGTATTAGTGTGCCTTCAACAATATCATACTCACCTTTAATATGCCTGTTGAGGTTTCCTGCATTTAAAATAAATGCATTCCAGACATTGCGGTTTTTTAGCTCCAACTGCTTTTCCTGCATGTGATGAGCCTGATACCGCATTAAGAAATAAAACAATACACAGAAGCCAAGCAAAATAACCGGCAGCCATCTAAGTAAAAAATTAGTATTTTTTTTAAGTAACTGTTTGATCATATTGATAATTTATACCCTATTCCATAAATCGTTTGAATAAGTTCTTCAGCCCCTTTTTCTTTCAGCTTTCTTTTAAGATTTTTTATTTGGGAATAAACAAAATCATAAGATGGCAGGTCATCTGCCTGGTGCCCATAAATATGTTCTGCAATTGCCTGCTTACCAACCACCCTGTTTTTATTATTTACTAAATAGACTAAAAGGTCATATTCATTCTTGGTAAGAGCTACAGGCTGCCCGGCAAACGAAACGGTTCTTGATAAGAGGTTCAGTTGAAGATTGCCTGCCTGAATTACGTTTGCCCCTTGAGGATACTTTCGCCTTAGTAAAGCTTTTACTCTTGCATTTAATTCTGACAGATGAAATGGCTTGGTTAAGTAATCATCTGCTCCAAGATTTAAACCTGTTATTTTATCATCAAGAGAGTTTCGGGCAGATATGATAACAACACAGTCTTCTTTTTCATGTTTGCGCAAATACTGCAATAGCTGTAATCCATTTCCATCAGGTAAGTTTATATCAAGAATAATACAATCATAATTTACATCTTCTATTTTATTAATTGCTTCTCTGAAAGTTCCGGTTCCATCACATACAAACTCTTCCTGCATAAAAAATTCCTGAATGCTATGCAGAAGGCCTGGCTCATCTTCAACTACCAGCAAATTCATTTATTAAATTTTTGTCCAAGATAATTTTAAACTTTGGAGAAATTCTGCTTAGTATGATAAGCTTGGGGAAATTTGTTCTATGCTTAAAATTTATTGCCTTATTCGAAATAAGAAAACGAATACTTGTTTGAAGATAGAGAGAAAAAAGTTTATTAAGAATTATGGAACAGGCGGATGCAGACATATTATGTTTCGGTCATACACACAAGCCATATCATAGAATACTTTCAACAGAACAAACAGAAACAACACATTACCGCCACGCTGTTAATATTGGTTCAGTTGGTAAGCCAAAAGACAATAATTCAAAAGGGTGTTATGTTATACTAACCATAAATCAGGATAGTTCAATAACAAATAAAGAGGCTGTGAAGGCTGAATTTATTAGATTTGAATATAATGCAGAGAAAGCAGCAAAAGCAGTTGAGGACAGCCCTTTGCCTAATGATTATGCTGAAATGTCGAGAAACGGTTTCTAATAATTTTATATTCTATTCAAAACATACATAAAACATTTGTTATGGAAAACAGTAATCCTTCTTCTTTCGAAGAAAAAAATAAAAGTGATAAACTTACACCTCATGAACTTCTTCAAAAGCACAGCAACGACCCTAATCATAGTGTAACAGATGTGGAATTAAAGAACTTAAAAGTGGGTGCAGCAGCAGAAGATGAAAGTGAAGTAATCAAAGAGACTGATGAAAAAGATGATGAAATTGAAAGCCTTCCTAAAAATGACAGTCTGCCTAATCCTTATGAAGTTTTAGGTGGGTAAGTAGCGCTCTCAAAATCATTATCAGGGGCAGTAAAAATTGGGTTTTTAAACAAACAATGCAAAAATAACATTATGAATTTTCCGGAAAATACTTCTACTATTATGTTCGACATGGATAATGGTTACTTATGGCTTATTCCTTGTTTCTTCGGGTTGATAAGCTGAGCATTGCTTTATATGGCAACAGAAGTTTTAAAGTATCAAATACAGCAGGCTAAACATTTATTAATTATGTAACTAAAAGGTTTCGAAAAGCTAATTAATACTAATAGTGTCAAGCTGTATAAGATTAATCAACCAACAAGCTTTCTGCAAACTTTTTAGACACCATTGTTTTCAGATCTTTTCCTATCTGTATGCTTATTGATCCATCAAAAGCAACTTTATCAAGCACTTTTATTTTAGTGCCAATATTTATTGATAATTGGAGTAAGTATTGAAGAAATATTGAAGAGGTATCTTTTACAGCAGCCACCCTGCAGGTTTTTCCCACTTCAATTTCTGATAATAATGTGGTAACTGTATGAGGCATTTCACCGTTTGATTTTGGGATAGGGTCTCCATGTGGGTCGTAATCCGGATAACCTAAAAATTTATTCAGTCTGTCTGCCAGTTCAGGATACTTAATATGCTCCAGTTGTTCTGCTATATCATGTACCACATCCCATGAATAACCTAATTTCTCAAGTAAAAACACTTCCCAAAGCCTGTGATTCCTGATAATGGCTAATGCCGCTTTACTTCCTCTGTCAGTTAGTTTTGCACCTTTCACCTTGTCATAAGTAATCAATTTCTTTTCTGTCAGCTTCTTAATCATATCTACCACAGATGCAGCATTAACGCTTACTTCTTCTGCTATGGCAGTGGGAGTAATTTTTAAATTTTCCTTTTGAGAAAGCCGATAAACTGCTTTTATATAATTTTCTTCGGAAAGTGACTGCATTAAATAAAAATTGATTAAGCATAAAGATAATAATTAAGAGGATTTAAATACAATATTAGACATACCTAATAAAAATTATTTGATACTTCAAATTTTAATTATAAATTTGTCCTAATTAAATACATAATGCAAATCATCTTTACAACGCTGGCTATTTTGCTCCTTTCCTCTTTTGCTTTTGGGCAAACAGAGACGATAAAAGGTAAAGTAATGTTCAATGGCAGGTTGGGTCAGGATACAAACCATATCCTGTCCAAAATAACTTATACTGCCTGGTCAAAGCAAAATGGAGTGTACGAAATTAAGAACACTATACCTGGAAGGTATCATACTGTAGTGTCTGCAAACGACACAACAAGCAGGAAGTATAGTTTATTTAATCCGGTTCCTAAAGATAAAATGAAAGATATGGAAACAGACCGTCCGGATGTTACCGAAAGTGCCTATACAGTAGAACCAGGTCATTTTCAAGTAGAAAGTGATTTGTTTAAACATGTTAGGAATAGAAATAATGAAATGGTGAACACAGGGAATGTTTTTAACCTTGGTAATTATAAGTTAGGCTTAACTGAAAGAATGGATATACAATTAGTGGTGCCAACCTATGTAAGTAATGGCACCCGGGATTTAAATACAAATAAAATAATTAATAAAACTGCAGGTTTTGATGACTTAAGCCTGCGCTTTAAATATAATATTTGGGGCAATGCGGGAGGCAAAACCGCATTAGCTGCGTTGCCCTTTTTATCTTTTCCTACATCATCGTTTTCCCGCAATGGAATACAGGGAGGAATTATCTTTCCTTTCGCATTGAAATTGCAAAAGGGTTGGGATTTTGGATCTCAGGTAGAGACAGATATTGTAAGAGAAGAAGACAATTGTTACCATCCCGACTTTGCGTGCACTTTTACTTTTGGCAAAACAATTTCTGCCAAAGTAAGTGGCTTTGTTGAAGGATTAGCTACATATAGCACCTATTTTAAAAACGCTGGTATATATGCTAACGGGGGATTAATATTTTCTATTTCAGAAAATTTTAATATAGATGCGGGATTTAATTATGGCATTAATAAAGATGCCGATAAAATTTATTTCACAGGGTTTTCATTTAGATTATAATTCAAACAAAAAATATGTTGCAAGAAGCAGAACAAAGAACCGAAACAAAAAAAGCATGGCGAAGAGAAAAAACTACTAATTCACTTCCGGAGGTATTTTCTTCCATTAATGTACCCGAAAATGCAGGGTTCTGGAAAACGCTGTTTGCCTTTTCCGGTCCCGGCTTAATGGTGGCCGTTGGTTATATGGATCCCGGCAACTGGGCAACAGATATTGCCGGTGGCGCACAATTTGGATATACACTTTTATCAGTAATTCTAATATCAAATTTTTTTGCCATTATTCTGCAACACCTTTCTTTAAAGTTGGGTGTAGTAGCAGAAAGAGACCTTGCACAGGCTTGCCGTGACCATTATCATCCTACAGTAAATTATGTGCTTTGGGTATTGTGCGAAATAGCTATTGCAGCCTGTGATTTAGCAGAGGTGATAGGTTCTGCCATTGCATTGAATATTTTATTTGGTATTCCCTTAACCTGGGGTGTTGTTCTAACCGGTTTAGATGTATTGATAATATTATTTTTTCAGTATAAAGGCTTCCGGTTAATTGAAAGTATAGTAGCAGGTTTAACCTTTGTTATTTTAGTTTGCTTCGCTTTTGAGGTCATTCGTTCTAAGCCGGATATATTTCCAATGTTAAGCGGCTTAATCCCAAAGGCCGAAGTTGTGTTCAACCCTTCAATGCTTTACATAGCCATTGGTATTTTGGGTGCAACAGTCATGCCTCATAATCTTTATTTACACTCCAGTATTGTGCAAACCCGAAACTATCCACGTACTACAGCAGGTAAGAAAAAAGCTATTAAATTTGGTACTATTGATAGTACGGCTTCTTTGTTAATTGCCTTTTTTATTAATGCTGCGATATTAATTGTAGCGGCCGCAAGTTTTCATACAACAGGACACCAGGAAGTTGCTGATATCATGGATGCGCACAAATTATTGGCTCCTTTATTAGGAACAACACTTGCCAGCACTTTATTTGCAGTGGCATTATTAGCATCCGGGCAAAATTCAACGCTTACAGGAACATTGGCGGGACAAATTGTAATGGAAGGTTTTTTAAACATACGACTGAAACCCTGGCTGCGCCGGCTAATTACCCGGTTAATTGCAATAATTCCTGCATTTATTGTTACAGTAATTTATGGCTCCGCTGGCACAGCTAATTTATTGATATTAAGCCAGGTAATACTTTCCATGCAATTAAGTTTTGCTGTTGTACCACTCGTGCTATTTACAAACGATAAAAATAAAATGGGACAGTTTGCCAACAAGCCTTTTTTGAAAATGCTTGTATGGCTCATTACGGGGATTATTGTTGCATTAAATATGTATCTGCTTTATGATACTTTTTTTTAGAAATATAATTTTTCAAACTCATCTGTCAAAAAATATATAATTCAGTTTCTTTAGAATAAATTATTGTTCCTATCATTTACTTGCGATTCGTGCCATGATTAAATTCATTAAAGGAGTTGGTCAAATTCAATCCTCTATTTCTTATTTTATCAAAATTCTTTATTAGACGCAATGCTGACAAAATTAATAGCAGCAGCTTCCCCTTTTGAAACTTGGCTGCAGCTTACACTGCCGATAGCCTTATTTAGAGGGCAGCTTTAGCAACTATGGTTTTTAAAAGATAAACATAAAGATATGAATCGGTTATCCGGGGGAGATGAAGAATGAGCTTTCTGCCATAAATGAAAAATTGAGTACTATTAGCGAAACAGACCGTACAACCTAGCAGCAGTTGTTACCGGGGATGTGCAAATTGCTCTTCAATATTTTTTCTTGTAGCTGGTTTGCTAATAAATTATTAAGATAAGAGTAAAATTTGCAGATAATTTTTTATCCTGGTTCTGTGGATTGATATAGTATTTTTAAAAAAATAATACAAAATAATTAATATTAAAATATAGCTTTTTGCAACAATGCAACATTAATAAAAAGAATTTTACATTTTATTTATAAGAATAAATTATAGTTTTGCCAACCGTGAAAATAATTGCATTCATAATGTCCTTTTTGGTAATAGCACTTTCCTGCTTACCTTGTAACGATACTTGTGCTGCAAGTAAAAATTATAAGGTGCAAGTATCAAAAGCACATTCCAGCCCAAAACAAAACAGACATAATGATGCGTGTTCACCTTTTTGCAATTGCTCTTGTTGTGCAACCTATTCAGTTATTCAGAATATAAAGATGGCTTCCGTTTTAAAATCTGAATATCCTGGTCATTTCACTACTCTTTATTCTTTCTCTCTTATTCAAATTTCTTTACCTATCTGGCAACCGCCCCAATTGGTTTAATTCTCTTTTGAAAACCAAATTTTAATTATTACAGGCAAGCCTGTAATCTCATTTTCGTCAATTTGACTACTAAGTTTAGTAAAAAGAAACGTAATGTTTCTACTCCATCGCGATTCTGGATTATTAGAACTATTTCTATAATCATTCTGTCCATTTTAATGATAGTAGCCATTGTAGCCTTCTTCATTAAATACTACCGCCTTGTTACTAAATATTAACTCTCTTTAAAATATGCTCAATAGAATAATTGAATTTTCCATTAAGAATAAATTAGTAATCGGAATTTTTACTTTCGCTTTAATCATCTGGGGTATAGTATCCTTAAAAAGTTTACCGATAGATGCCGTACCGGATATAACGAATAACCAGGTACAAATTATTACCCTTAGCCCGTCTTTAGCAACACAGGAAATAGAACAATTTATATCTTACCCTATAGAACAAACGATGTCAACCATTCCTGAAATTCAGGAAGTAAGGTCTATTTCACGTTTTGGATTGTCTGTAGTAACCATCGTTTTTCATGATGATGCTGATATTTATTGGGCAAGACAACAGGTAGCTGAGCGGCTTCCGGAAGCCAAAAACGTAATTCCACCTGGTGTGGGCAATCCTGAAATGTCTCCAATTTCTACCGGGCTTGGGGAAATTTATCAATATGTAGTGCATCCAAAGCCAGGTTACGAAAAAAAATATAATGCAATGGAACTGCGTACTGTTGAGGACTGGATTGTGCGGAAACGCTTATTAGGTACTCCGTGGATTGCCGAAGTAAACAGCTTTGGAGGTTATGTAAAACAGTATGAAATAGCATTAAATATCGACAGGTTAAGAAGTTACAATATTTCAATATCAGATATATTTTCTGCACTTGAAAAAAACAATCAAAATACCGGCGGCTCCTACATTGACAAAAAGCCAAATGCTTATTTTATCAGAAGCGAAGGTTTAATTACCAACTTAGCTGATATTGAAAGAATTGTAATTAAGAATACCGAAAGTGGTTTACCTGTAACTATCAGGGATGTAGCTGTTGTACAGTTTGGCACTGCTAACAGATATGGCGCCTTTACCCGAAATGATAAAGAAGCGGTAGGTGGCATTGTAATGATGCTGAAGGGGAGTAACTCATCAGAGGTTGTTAAAAGGGTAAAAGAAAAAATGGAGGAAATAAAAAAGTCGCTACCGGAAGGTGTATCGGTTGAGCCTTTTTTAGACAGAAGTGAGTTTGTAGGCAGAGCAATTGATACAGTAAAAAGGAACCTGATGGAAGGTGCGCTGATAGTAATTTTTGTACTGGTGCTTTTCTTAGGTAATATCCGTTCGGGTTTAATAGTGGCATCAGTTATTCCGCTGGCGATGCTGTTTGCTATTTCTCTTATGAAAGTGTTTGGCGTATCAGGAAACCTGATGAGCCTGGGGGCTATTGACTTTGGATTGATAGTAGATGGTGCCGTAATAATAGTAGAGGCGACCATGCACCACCTGGTACATCGTAAAGAAGGAAAAATAACGCAACCCGAGATGGATGCAGAGGTAGGCAGCTCTGCCAAACGCATGATGAACTCCGCCGCGTTTGGGCAGATTATTATATTTATTGTTTACCTGCCTATATTGGCTTTAGTAGGTATTGAAGGAAAAATGTTTCGCCCGATGGCGCAAACAGTTTCATTTGCCATTTTAGGCGCCTTTATTTTATCGTTAACCTACGTGCCTATGGTAAGTGCTTTGTTCTTAAGTAAGAATATTTCACATAAGCCTAATTTTTCAGATAAAATGATGGCTCGTATTCAACGTGCCTATAGTCCTTTAATAAAAGGCGCTTTGCGATTTAAAAAAACGGTTGTTCTTGTTGCATTTGGTTTGATGGCACTTGCCATATTCCTGTTTTCCTTTTTGGGCGGCGAGTTTATCCCAACATTGGAAGAAGGGGATTTTGCGGCAGAAACAAGGTTGCTGACAGGTAGTTCTCTCAGTCAAACGATAGACAAAGTAACACAGGCTTCGAACCTATTGATGAAAAAATTCCCTGAAGTAAAAGAGGTGATTGGTAAGATAGGCGCTTCTGAAATTCCAACGGATCCCATGCCAATTGAAGCCGCTGACCTGACAATCATTTTAAAACCGAAAGATGAATGGACAAGCGCCCAAGGACGGGAAGAATTAGCCGAAAAAATGCAAAAAACACTGGAAGCTCTACCTGGCGTAACTTTCGGCTTTTCTCAGCCCATACAATTACGTACCAATGAGCTGATATCTGGTGTGCGGCAGGATGTAGGTATTAAAATATTCGGAGATGATTTACAGGTACTGGCCGATGTGGCTAAAAAGATAGGCGCATTAATTCCTTCGGTACAGGGCGCTGAAGACCTTTATATAGAACAGGTTTCGGGCTTGCCGCAAATAGCGATAAAATTAAACCGCGATAAAATTTCGCAGTATGGATTGAACGTAGGAGATATTAACACCGCTATTAGTACAGCGTTTGCAGGAGGTACTGCCGGTACTGTATTCGAAGGTGAAAAACGGTTTGATTTGGTAGTACGGTTAGAACACGGCGAACGTCAAAGCATTGAAGATGTTAAACGATTATTCGTTACAACGGGTAAAGGCAACCAAATACCTTTAGAGCAGGTGGCAGATATTAACTACCAATTAGCCCCTAATCAAATACAACGTGAGGATGCTAAGAGAAGAATTATTGTAGGCTTCAATGTCAGGGGCCGCGATATAGCTTCTGTAGTAAAAGATGTACAGGCGAGAATTGCTCAAAAAGTAAAATTGCCAACAGGCTATTTTATTACTTATGGCGGGCAGTTTAAAAATTTGGAGGAAGCTAACAAGCGTTTATCAGTGGCTGTGCCTGTAGCACTTGGCTTAATCATTTTGTTACTCTATTTCACCTTTGGCTCCTTCAAATATTCACTCCTCATTTTTACAGCCATTCCTATGTCGGCTATAGGCGGTGTATTTGCGCTCTGGTTTCGGGGGCTTCCATTCAGCATTTCAGCAGGTGTTGGCTTCATTGCACTTTTTGGAGTAGCGGTATTGAATGGTATTGTACTGATAACAGAGTTTAACCGGTTAAAGAAAGACGGTATGAAAAATTTGAGTAAGATTATTCTTACAGGAACAGCCATACGATTGCGGCCCGTATTGATGACAGCAACGGTGGCTTCGCTTGGTTTTATGCCAATGGCTTTGTCAACCGGTGCAGGTGGCGAAGTTCAGAAGCCTTTGGCTACTGTAGTAATTGGCGGGTTGATTACAGCGACCTTACTAACCCTGGTTGTTTTACCAGTATTATATACGTTTGTCGAGAAGATAGGAACACGCAAAAAAAAGAAGCGTGGCTTAGGTGTGCGGCCTGCAATTATAATGTTACTTTTTGCATTAGGCATTGGCAGTTTTGCTGCAGCCCAAACACCTGCAATTCAAACACCGGCAGTTAATCAATCTGCGGCTGCAATAGATTTATCAACTGCCATCAGCAGTTCGTTACAGGCAAATCCAAATACAAGAGTAGGTACTTTGGGGGTGCAATATCAGCAGGCATTAAGTGGTACAATACGTGATTTTGGTAAAACCAATATCAACTTAACGTATGGGCAATACAATAGTCCTGTTACTTATGATAATAATATAACCATCACCCAAAATATTCCTAATCCCGTTTACTTGAGAAGGCTTTCAGAACTGTCGGAAGCAAATATTAATGCCAGCCGTTTTCAAACAATAATATTTCAAAACCAGATAACCTACCAGGTTAAAAGCATTTATTATAACCTGCTTTACCGTATTGAACAGAGAAGGCTTGACCGGGAATTGATAACACTTTATGAAAGAATTTTACGGGCAGCGGATATACGATTCAAAACAGGTGAAACAAATATTTTAGAGAAATACAATGCCAATACTCGCTTGCAGGAAGCCAATGCACAACTGCAGCAAATCAATGAGTATATACGCACTCACGTACAACAGTTACGGCAGTTTACAAACGATAGTACTATTGAGAATATTACGGATACAGTTCTTAGCGAAAAGGCAGTTACTCTAACTACAGTGGATAGTTCCCAGCTTTACAACAACCCTGAATTACAAGCCTTGCGAAGCCAGATAAATGTTGCTTCAAAAGAAATACTCGTAGAAAGGAGTAAGCTTCTTCCTGATTTTAGTATTGGCTACTTCAATCAATCCCTTGTTGGTAATCATGAAAAAAATGGTACAGAGAAATACTATGGCGCAGGTAAACGCTTTCAGGGTATTGAAGTCGAAATAAGTATTTCTCTTTTTGCAAAACCACAAAAAGCACGAATAAAAGCAGCAGAAATTAATCAGCAACTCCGGCAGGCAGAGCTTCATGCTTTTTATTTCAATCTCTTTCAGCGAGGTTCTACCCTTCTTTCTGATATAAGGCGGTTAAGAATTCAAATTGATTTTTATAGAAATACGGCTATACCACAAGCCAATCTGTTGATATCAACTTCACAAAGGGCATTTGAAGTGGGTGAACTGGATTATTACCAGCTTTCACATTCCATAAATAATGCGGTTGATGTTCGCCGCCAATACATTGAAACATTAAATCAATATAACCAAACAGCCATAGAACTTGAACTAATATCTGGCTTGTAAAATCTAAAAAAATAAAAATCTATATGCTAAAGTCATTCTATATATCGCTTTTAATAACCACCATATTTTTAGCAGCCTGCTCATCAAAAAAAACAGAAGAAACAGCAACCGCAACGAAGGCTGAAGTGCAGCATGACCCGGAAGTGGTTGAATTTACTCAAACTCAATATAACAGTGCAGGTATTCACCTTGGTAAGGTAACCAACACTAATCTTACCGATTATATCAAAGCTTCTGGTATCATAGACGTGCCGCCCCAGCAATTGATTAGTATCACTTCTCCTTATGGCGGAAATATAAAAACCACTAATGTTATCGAAGGTAAGTTTATTGGAAAAGGTAAGGTTGTAGCAACAATTGAAAATCCCGAGTTTATACAAATTCAGCAGGACTATCTTGAAAGCAGCAGTCAGTTATCCTTTTTAAAACAAGAGCTGGTGAGGCAGGAAGAATTGGTAAAAGAAAATATTGCGGCACGTAAATCTTTGCAAAGAGCAACCAGCGAATACAATACTATGATGGCAAGAGTTGAAGGATTAAAATCTAAATTGCGCATGATTAATATTAACCCGGCTAATGTTCGTTCAGGAAAATTTACTTCAACGGTTAATATATATTCTCCGCAGGGTGGTTATGTTACCAAAGTATTTTCTAACATAGGCAAATTTGTAGGTCCCAATGAAGTGGTTGCAGAGATAGCAAACACTGATAACATGCTTGTTATTATAAAAGTATTTGAAAAAGATATTCCTAAGATAAACCTTGAACAAAAAATACGTTTTAGAGCAACCGGAGATTCTGTTGAACGTATTGCTACAGTTTTTTTGATTGGCAAAGACATTCACGAAGACAGAACGGTTGATGTACAAGGACGTATCACTTCTCCTTCTCAAAAAATTTTGCCAGGCATGTTTGTCAATGCGCTGCTTGAATTAGGCACTGCTTCAACCCCTGCTTTACCCCAAGAGGCAGTAGTGCAATCAGGCGGTAAAAATTACATATTTATTTTAGAAGAAATCGAGGGGAAATCCACAACAGATGAAATGAATGCTGCAAAAGAAGGGAGCAATGAAAAACAATTTTCTTTTCACCGGATTGAAGTGAGTGCAGGGGTTAGTGAAAATGGATTTACAGCGGTTATACTTCCAAAAAACTTTAATATATATAGCAAAGTAGTTATAAAGGGAGCTTATGATTTGCTTTCTAAAATGAATAATTCAGAAGAAGAAGGAGAATAAAAGTAAGAACACCAATGACACCACTTTTTCAAAAGATTATACTATTTTCTTTAATACCTGTCTTTACTATGATTACAGGAGGCATAATTGCCACCGTTCGCAAACCCAATGGCAATATCAGAAGTTTGATATTGCATTTTGCTGCGGGTGTTGTCTTTTCCGTTGTTGCAGTAGAGTTGTTACCTGATATTGTAAAAAACCATGCGCCGCTTCAGGTGGTTATTGGCTTTGTGTTGGGATTGATGGTTATGACAGGAATAAGAAAGTTCACTGAAACAGATGAAAGTAAAGATGTAACTATTAGTAAAAGCAAACTACCTGTTAGCTTATTGGTAGCAATTGGTGTGGATATTTTTATTGATGGCTTACTGTTAGGCATTGGGTTTTCAGCAGGCAACACCGAAGGAATACTTTTAGCGATTGCTTTATCAATCGAATTGCTTTCATTAGGTATGGCAACAGCAACCGAATTAGGCAACAATAATGTAAGCAGGCAAAAATCTACAGGGCTTATTGTCCTGCTTGCATTGGTGTTTTTTATTAGCGCTGTTTTAGGTGCCACCTTATTACACAACCTTTCACATAGTGCAATGGAAATTGTACTGTCGTTCGGATTATCAGCATTGTTGTTTTTAGTAACAGAGGAATTACTTATTGAAGCGCATGAAGAAAAAGAAACAGTATGGCATACGTCAGCCTTCTTTGGCGGATTTCTTCTCTTCTTGATTTTAGGAATGATTTTAGAAAATTTTAAATACACTAATTATGGACGGAGTGAAATTAACAAAATGGAGAGAAAATTTTAAAGCAGGTATAGGAAATCTGCAAATTGAGTTTGATGCTTTTTTTGTAGAAAAAAAGCTGGATGAATTTTATAGTTTAAAAGTTGATGAAGTAAGTCAAAATCTTGTTTTGGAAATTTTAAATCAGGATGAATTGCCTAAAGAAATTGCAGACAGGCTTATTCAGATTTTTACACAAGCTAAGCCGGAAGACTCCATCTGATTTAAAAAATTTTAAAAAATACGGTTATTCTAAAATTGAAATCAATGAGTAAAGAATTAGAAAATATTCTGATTGCCAAACAAATCAATCCAACTGCAATGCGTTTGCTCGTATTGGAATTTATATTAAAACAGGAAGCAGCATTTAGCTTAGGCACTCTCGAAAAAGAATTGCAGCATTCAGATAAAGTAACGTTGTACCGAACGGTTAAAACTTTCGAGGAAAAAGGGCTGATACATACTATTAAAGATGGTACTGAAGCTGCAAAATATGCTTTATGTGAAGAAGAATGTAAAACAGGAGTGCATTATGATAAGCACATTCATTTCTATTGCACCAATTGTAAAGAATTGCTTTGCTTGCCTAAAGAGAATATGCCCGAAATAAAACTTCCTGAAAGTTTTCATGTGAGCGAGGTTAGTTTAGTGGCAAGAGGAATTTGTGATAATTGTAATAAGAATGCAATTTAGTTGCACAAGCCTGTTGAATAGCTTTGTGTGCTATAAAATATTTGAACATTTTCTTTCACATCAAAATTCAAAAAAATGGAACATGAACAACCAGGTCATCATCACACCGGGCACAAACACGAAGCCCTTATTCAGCAGCTTTTAGCTTGCGCTACTGCCTGTGAAAACTGTGGGGCATCTTGTCTCGATGAGCAGGATGTAACACCAATGGCTCATTGCATCGAATTAGACAGAGACTGTGCAGAAGTTTGCTTCCTTGCCGCTAAACTGTTGATTAGACAAAGTGAATTTTCGCATGAGTTTCTCGCTTTTTGCGAAAAAATTTGCCGCCATTGCGCGGAAGAATGCGACAAGCATGAACACGAACATTGTAAGAAGTGCTCAGAAGAATGCCGCAAATGTGCGGAAGCATGTCATGCACATCATGGCAACGTTCAGGTAAGTCAAAAGCATTGAGTATGTACTGCAAAAATTGCAGTATATACTTTTAAAAAAGCATTTATAAAAAAACTTAAAATACACATTATGAAACTCAATTGCTGGAAATGCATTGTATTGTTGTCAGCGCTAATGGCAATGGCAGCAGGCATCTAATTAAGGGTAAATACAACACAATTATGTTCAGCATTTTTACAGGGGCTTTAATCATCAGTCTGCTTCATGCAGTAATACCAAATCATTGGCTGCCTGTAATTGCTATCGGAAGAAAAGAAAATTGGAGCTTAGATGAAATTTCTTATGTAACAGTAATATGTGCATTAGCACATGGACTAAGTACAGTTCTTATTGGCGTTTTATTAGGTGTTGCAGGCGCAAAATTAGAAGCCCGGCTAAGTCACTTCACAAGTATTATAGCTCCCATTATTCTTATCTCAATAGGTTTAATTTTTATCTATCGTCATCATAAACATAAACATTTTCATATCCGGGAAGGAGCAAAGAAGAAGTCTAAAGCTGCAATAATAACTGTACTGGTAATAGCCATGTTCTTTTCTCCCTGTATGGAAATTGAAGCTTACTTTTTATTGGCTGGCACCCAGGCAAAATGGTTTGTTAGTTCAATAGCGTTAATGTATTTACTAATAACTACAACAGGAATGTTGCTCCTGGTTCGCTACGCTTATAAGGGAGTATTAAAACTAAACTGGCATTCATTAGAACACAATGCCGGTATCATAACAGGCGCAACATTGGTAGCAACAGGCATTCTAACATTCTTTATTCAATAATATTATGGCACACAATCACGACGAAGGCGAAGATTTGCAATTGGATAATCTTACAAAGATTACTGATAATAAAACACAACATAATCATTCTGATGGGGATGGACACGACCACGACCATACCCATTCTGATGATGATGACGACCACGACCATGAACATGGTAGTGAGGAAGGGGCAGGTTGGAAAACCCACTGGGATTTGCTTTTAGCTTTACTCATTCTAATAGTAATGATTGTTCTAAAATTTGGTTTTTACTTCGTGCCAACTCAATGGATTGATTTAACCATTCATGCTATCGCATTCTTCCTGGCAGGCTGGCGGGTATTAGACCTGGCTTTCAGGAAAGCAAAAAGAGGCGACATTTTTAATGAGTTTGTGCTAATGTCAGTAGCAACCCTGGGTGCATTTTATATTGGCGCTTATAGTGAAGGTGTTGCGGTAATGGTTTTTTATTGTATCGGCGAATGGTTTCAGGATGCAGCAGTAGATAAAGCAAAACGAAACATAAAAGCATTGCTTGACATAAGACCCGATGTAGTAACCGTTGTAAGAAATGGAAAGGCTGAAGTTACAGACCCATCCAAAATAGAATTAGGTGAAAGCATACAGGTAAGACCTGGAGAAAAAGTTGCTTTAGATGGTGAACTGGTTTCTGAAAATGCCTCATTCAACACCGCAGCATTAACAGGAGAAAGCAAGCCCGATACAAAACATAAAGGTGATGCTATTTACGCAGGAATGATAAACCTGAATACACTTTCAGAAGTTAAGGTAACAGCGTTATTCAAAGACAGTAAGCTAAGCAAGATTTTAGAAATGGTGCAGGATGCAACTGCAAGAAAATCACAAACCCAATTATTCATATCAAGGTTTGCAAAAGTTTATACACCCATCGTATTTTTTTTAGCCGTGGCTGTATGTTTGGTTCCTTATTTTTTTGTTGATGATTATGTTTTCAATACCTGGTTTTACAGAGCATTGGTTTTCCTGGTTATCAGTTGTCCGTGTGCATTAGTAGTATCCATTCCATTAGGTTATTTTGGAGGCATTGGATTAGCATCAAGAAATGGAATACTCTTTAAAGGCGGCAATTTCTTAGACGTAATGACAAAGATTGATACAGTTGTTATGGATAAGACCGGAACACTCACCAAAGGCGTTTTCAAAGTTCAACAAGTAGTACCCAACAACATAAGTAAAGAAGAACTAATTAAATTAACAGCAGCTTTAGAAAGAAACTCAACCCATCCCATTGCAAAAGCAGTTGCAGAGTATGCAGGTAATGCAAGTGATAGTGTAAAGTCAGAAGGTTTGGAAGAAATTGCCGGTCATGGTTTAAAAGGCACAATTGATGGCAAAGAGATATTAGCAGGTAACCTAAAACTCCTAAAGAAATACAATGTTCAATATCCGGCAGAGATAGTTAAGATTTCAGATACTATTGTTATCACTGCAATCAATAAAACGTATGCAGGTTACATAACTATTGCAGACGAGATTAAAGAAGATGCACAACAGGCAATTAAAGATATGCATAGCCTGAATATTAAAACAGTAATGTTATCAGGCGACAAGCAAATAGTGGTTGACCAGATAGCAAAAGTGATTGGTATTAATGAAGCCTATGGAGACCTTTTGCCTGAAGGCAAAGTAGAGAAGATTCAGCAATTAAAAGATGCAGGCAGACGGATTGCATTTGTAGGTGACGGCGTAAATGATGCACCGGTAGTTGCATTAGCAGATGCAGGCATAGCAATGGGTGGCTTAGGCAGCGATGCAACGATTGAAACGGCAGACGTAGTAATTCAAAATGACCAGCCATCAAAGATAGTTTCAGCAATCAAAGTTGGTAAAATTACAAGAAGCATAGTCTGGCAGAATATAACCATAGCAATGGTTATAAAAGTTATTGTTTTGATATTAGGCGCAGGCGGTGTAGCGACTTTATGGGAGGCAGTTATAGCAGATGTAGGAGTAGCATTGTTAGCGATTTTAAATGCTGTACGTATTCAAAAAATGAAACTATAATTTATCCTTTTAAGCATGAAATCCATTATTGACCAAATATTAAAAGAAAATAAGTTAAGCCTTACAGAAGGCAGAAAAAAGATATTGGAAATATTTCTGAAAGCAGACCATGCCCTGGTTAATAGTGATATAGAAAAAGAATTTAGTGGTTCAATAGACAGGGTAAGTGTTTACAGAACGTTACAAAGTTTTTTAAAAAAAGGTTTAATACATTTAATACCAACCACAGATAACTCAATAAAATATGCACTGACTAAAGAAGATGTAAAGCAAGGTCAAACACAAGACCATCATGTACATTTTATTTGTAATAATTGTAATAAAACTATTTGTTTGGATGAAATAGAATTACCAGCAATCAAATTACCTGTAGGATATATACAAGAAGATTACCAAATGGTAATTTCAGGGAGTTGTAATGATTGTAAATAATAGGTTGACTTGAAAAAGACATTGCAGATAATACTTAAATTCAGATACTAATTAAAGTTCAGCTCACTTGCAGAATTTTTCATTTTTGAACATGACTTTTTTCCTGACGGCTATCATATTTAAACACAAGTACTGCAAGCAGGTTTTATTAATAATAATTATGTACAATTATTAAGTCATCCACTAAACCAGGAACAAGAATAAAATCAACAATATTTTAAAAGCCGATACAACAAAACCCTACCTTTGCCTTCGTCTTGATTAAAAAACGCTTCATATCGTCCATTTTGCTTTGTGCATTCGCTGTACTTTTTGCACATAGTGTTGTACCTCATCACCACCATGATGAGGCAGCAACAACACAGCACCAGGCTTCAAACGATGACGACCATGATGATATAGACCATAACTTTTTAGGACAGATTTTTTCACATTTCCAGCAGGAGCATGGAAGCCGAATAGCATATGAAACCGCTTCGCCTGATTTGCAATATTCAAAGGTCAATTTTGATAAAGGCACATTTCTACTGGTTCAGTATATTGTTCAGGTGCTTTTTAAGCCGCCTTTAAATCATGCTGAAACATCTCCATTTTATTTTACATCTTCTTCTTATTCTGTCACCAGCCTTTTAAGAGGTCCGCCGGTGTTAGTGGCATAAGTATGCCCTGTTATTACTATTGCTTCTTGCAATACCCGTTCTCATTTTTAAAACACAATTGATACTGTAGATTTTATTGTTGTCCCGGTTATGATATTTCGTTGGGCTAAGGCCTGCAACAGCGCTGCTTTTTATAGCCGAAGCCTTAAGGCTTGGGTTATAAACTCAACGACTTATCTGATTAGCTTTAAGACGTTAGCCAAATAACAGAACAGGTTTTATTGCTCAATTAAGCTTTAACTGTACAAGAGTGCGACGCAAGGATGTTACATCTGTGTTACTAAGCCGGGTACAAAAAAAAATTGCATAGTATTTCTTTCTCAACGCTACTATTTTATGTTAGATAAAATCATTCACTTTTCTATAAAGAACAAGTTGATTATTGGCTTATTTACTTTAGCCCTAATTATTTGGGGTGTATATTCTTTAAAAAAGCTGCCAATTGACGCAGTGCCCGACATTACCGATAACCAGGTAATGGTTATCACTGTAACGCCAACCCTGGCAGCACAGGAAGTGGAACGCCTCATTACTTTTCCGGTTGAGCAAACAATGGCAAGCATTCCGAACATTAAAGAAATCCGCTCCTTTTCAAGGTTTGGATTATCGCTGGTTACCATTGTGTTTAACGAAAAAGTTGATATTTATTGGGGCAGGCAGCAGATTAACGAACGGCTTTCTGAAGCTGCAAAACAAATTCCTGAAGGTATAGGCACTCCTGAAATGGCTCCGGTAACAACCGGATTGGGAGAGATATACCAATATGTTATTCACGCCAAACCGGGATACGAAAAGAAGTATGATGCAATGGAGCTTCGCACCATTCAGGACTGGATTGTAAAACGGCAATTAATAGGCACACCGGGAGTGGCAGAAGTGAGCGGCTTTGGCGGCTATGTAAAACAATATGAAATAGCTGTGAACCCCGACAGGCTGCGCAGCATGAATGTAAGCATTGATGAAATATTTACGGCTCTTGAAAAGAACAACCAAAATACAGGAGGTGCCTACATCAACAAATCGCCCAACGCTTATTTTATCAGAAGCGAAGGGCTGGTTACCAAGATAGAAGACGTTGAAAAAATTGTTATCAAAACAATTGATAAAACGCCAATTCTGGTTAGAGATGTGGCAACCGTGCAATTTGGAAATAGTGTTCGGTACGGCGCTGCCACAAGAAACGGCCAGGGTGAAATTGTAACAGGCATTGTTATGATGTTGAAAGGAGCCAACTCATCGGAAGTAATCAATAATGTAAAAGCAAGGATAGAGCAAATTAGAAAAACATTGCCTGAAGGTGTGGACATAGAACCATTTCTTGACAGGAAAAAACTGGTGGATAATGCTATTGGCACAGTGACAAAAAACCTTATTGAAGGCGCATTGATTGTCATTTTTGTTTTGATTTTATTCCTCGGCAATCTTCGTGCAGGTTTGGTAGTAGCATCAGTAATTCCATTATCCATGTTGTTTGCCATTGCTATGATGAACCTGTTTGGTGTATCAGGAAATTTGATGAGTTTGGGTGCAATTGACTTTGGGTTGATTGTAGATGGGGCGGTGATTATTGTTGAAAGTGTATTGCATCGAATAACCGGGCATAACATGCAAACGGCAGGTGTTCTAAAGTTGGAACAATCGCAAATGGATACCCAGGTAAAAGAAAGCGCCAGCCGTATGATGAACTCCGCGGCATTTGGTCAAATCATCATTTTTATTGTATATCTGCCCATTCTTGCATTAGTGGGTATTGAGGGTAAAATGTTTGGACCGATGGCGCAAACTGTAATGTTTGCCATCCTCGGTGCCTTCCTTCTGTCGCTTACTTATGTGCCCATGATGTCGGCTTTATTATTAAGCAAAAAGACCACGCATAAAAGAAATTTTTCAGACCGGATGATGGATTTTTTCCAACGCCTTTATAAGCCTTTGATAAATTCAGCTATTCATCACAGAGGTTTGGTAGTTACAATAGCAGTAGCGTTACTTGCGGTAACCGTATTTACTTTCTCACGCCTTGGAGGAGAGTTTATCCCGCAATTAGATGAAGGTGATTTTGCGGTGGAAACAAGGGTGCTTACAGGCAGTTCCATTGACCAGATAATTGATGCTTCTACTAAGGCACAGAAAATTATTTTACAAAAATTTCCTGAAGTAAAACAGGTGGTAAATAAAATTGGTTCCGGCGAAATACCTACCGACCCCATGCCTATTGAAGCAGGTGATATGATGGTGATATTAAAGGATAAAAAAGATTGGGTAAGCGCTAAGACAAGAGTTGAACTTGCCGAAAAAATGGCAAAAGAACTTTCGGTTATACCAGGTGTAACCTTTGGTTTTCAGCAGCCCATACAAATGCGTTTCAATGAATTGATAACAGGCGCAAAACAGGACGTTGTTATTAAGCTGTATGGCGAAGACCTGGATGTATTGACAGAATATGCAAACAAAATTGGCAAGCTGATAAAACCTGTTGATGGCGCAGAAGATTTATATGTAGAAGAAGTAACAGGACTTCCTCAAATTCAAATACAATTTAACCGCGATAAAATTGCAGAATATGGTTTAAATATTATGGACATCAATAAAGTAATCAGGACAGCCTTTGCCGGTGAAACGGCTGGATTAGTATATGAAGGTGAGAAACGGTTTGATTTGGTAATACGGTTAACCAAAGATGACAGGAAAGATTTATCAGACGTTCGTGGATTATATATAAGCACTCCGACAGGACAACAAATACCATTGGAAGAAGTAGCAACTGTTGACTTTAAAAATGGTCCCAACCAAATACAAAGAGACAATACAAAGCGAAGAATAACAATTGGTTTTAATGTACGTAACCGCGACGTGCAAAGCATTGTAACAGAGATACAACAAAAATTAGATGCTAAATTAAAATTGCCGCCTGGTTATTATGTAACTTATGGCGGACAGTTTGAGCACTTGCAGGCAGCGAATAAACGACTGTCAATAGTAGTGCCTGCCGCCCTGTTATTAATTCTTTTGCTGCTTTACTTCACCTTTAATTCTATAAAAGAAAGCCTCTTAATTTTTACTGCCATTCCATTATCAGCCATTGGCGGTGTCTTTGCTTTATTGATACGAGGAATGCCATTCAGCATTTCTGCAGGTGTTGGTTTCATTGCGCTTTTTGGTGTGGCTGTTTTAAATGGCATTGTACTGATTGCTGAATTTAACCGCCTGAAAAAAGAAGGCATATCAGACATTTATGAACGGGTGCTGAAAGGCACTAAAGTAAGATTGCGACCTGTATTAATGACAGCCGCCGTAGCATCGCTTGGATTTTTGCCTATGGCATTATCCAATTCATCCGGCGCAGAAGTGCAACGACCATTAGCTACTGTAGTAATTGGTGGATTAATAACTGCCACGTTTCTAACGCTTGTGGTATTGCCTGTTCTTTATATCTTATTTGAAAAGAAAACAAAAAAAGAGACAAAAATGAAGCCTTCCATGATTACAGCAATGCTCATTCTTTTTGTAGCAGGTACTTCGTTGATGCCTTTTTCTTCTTCTGCTCAAAACAATTCAGGTAAAGAAACAAGAGCAATAACCCTGCAACAAGCAGTTGACGAAGCTTTAAAAAACAACGGCAGCATTAAAGCAGCCAGTTATTCCATTGACTTACAAAATGCCTTAAGAAGAAGCGCTGTAAATATTGACCGGACAAATATTGCTTTAACGCAAGGGCAGATGAACAGTGATAACAATGACAGTTATTTCAACATTACCCAGCGCTTTGAATTTCCATCGGTTTATACCAACCAGTTGCGGTTAGCAGATGAAAGAATAAAAGGCAGCCGCTACCAGCTTGCAGTGAACCAGTTAGATTTAGCTAATAATGTAAAAGCCGCTTATTATCAATTGGTTTATTTTATCAACAGAAGGTCTTTATTTTTTGCGCAGGACACTTTGTATAACAACCTCGTAAAAGCAAGTAGTGTACGCTACCGCACAGGCGAAAGCACGCTGCTTGAAAAAACAACTTCCGAAACACAATCGCTTGAAATTAAAAACCGGATACAGCAAAATGAAAATGACGTACTGATATCACAGCAGCAATTGCAGGTATTGCTAAACACGACTGATAATATAATGGTTACAGATACGCTCATCTCAAAAAGAGATATTCAGCTGCCTGCCGACACCGCAGTCATTAATAACAATCCTTTGCTTAGATACCTGCAACAGCAAATTGAAATCAATAAAAAAGAAACCGATGTACAGCGGGCAAAGCGTTTACCCGATTTTCTGGTTGGCTATTTCAATCAGTCCTTCAAAGGCATACAACGTTTTGATGGAGTGGATAGAAAATTTACCGGCGCAGACCGTTTTCATGGCTTCCAGGTAGGTGTAGCCATTCCGCTTTTACCAAGTGGTAACAAAGCAAAAATTAACGCTGCAAAAATTAATGAGCAGATAGCTGCGACCAATTTGCAGTACGAACAAGCAAATTTAAAAGGCAGACTGAATGTGCTGTTGCAGCAATATTACAAGCAGAAAAGTGCATTGGATTATTACGAAAATACAGCCCTGCCACAGGCTGACCTGATTATTACAAACGCAGACAAAGGTTTTAGAAGTGGTGAAATACCTTATATACAGTACCAGCAAAGCCTTGCTATTTCCTTAAAAATAAGGACAGATTATGTTGACGCTGTTTATCAGTTTAACCAGGTAACCCTTACTGTTGAAACCATCCTTGGTATAAAATAAAATTTTCCATTTCAAATAAATTATGATGAAGACGATTAATAAATTTCTTTTTTCAACATTGGTTAGTTCGGCAATGTTTACAGCCTGCGGCGATAAAAAGACAACAGATACAACAGAAGCAGAAAACAAGCAAACGACCACAACAGACTCTCTTGCGACAGCATCGGAAGTATCTTTAACCGACGACCAGTATAAGGTAGCAGCCATTGAATTAGGCAAAGTGGAAATGCGCAATTTAAGCAGCGTGATAAAAGTAAATGGCGTTATTGATGTAGAGCCTCAAAGCGTTGTATCTATATCTGCACCATTGGGTGGTTATGTAAAAAGTGCAGGGTTATTACCTGGTCAGCCGATGCGTAAAGGTCAGGTGATGGCGGTAATTGAGAATGCTGAATTTATAGATATACAACAGGATTATCTGGAAAGCAAAAGCCGCCAGGTATTTCTGTCGCAGGAATTAGAGCGGCAAAAAGAACTGCGTAAGGAAGAAGTGAATGCCGCCAAAACTTTGCAGCAGGTCACTTCCGAATACAATATACTGAATGCAAAAATTAGTGGTCTTCAGCAAAAGCTGTCGCTAATTGGTATCAGTACCAAAGCATTGAATGCAGGAAAAATTTCCAAAACAAGCAACCTGTATTCACCCATCAATGGTTACGTCACCGTAAGCAATGTCAACAGAGGCAAGTATGTACAGCCAAGTGATGTACTCTTTGAATTAAGTAACAAAAGCGACATGCACCTTGCGCTGAATGTTTTTGAAAAAGATGTACGAAAAATTAATGCAGGGCAATCCATCCGTTTTGCCTTAGCCAGTGAAACCGATTACAACAGAGAAGCAAAAGTTTTTCTTATCGGCAAATCAACCGAAGAAGATGGAACTGTGCCTGTACATGCGCATCTCACCATTTCAAATGATGCCGCTTTGTATCCTGGCATGTATGTAAAGGCTTTGATAGAAACCCGTACAGAAGACGTACCTGCTTTGCCAACGGCAGCTATCATACAGTCAGAAGGCAAAGATTATATTTTCATTCAAACAGATACCGCACAAAACAAAACAAATTTCAAAATGATACCCGTAGTTAAAGGCATAGAGCAGGAAGGTTTTGTAGCAGTTACGTTGCCTGAAAACTTTGATGTCAATACAAGCAAGGTTGTTATTAAAGGCGCTTATTCGTTATTGTCTGCGATGAAAAATGTGGAGGAATAATTTCTTTTGAACCGGGCTATTTGCTACTATAAGGCTTTACTTGCGTCGCACTCTTATACTTTTTTTTCTTTATTGAGCAATGTGCGAAGTACTTATTTATCTCTTGCAACACATATATTCATAAACCAAACATTCAGCATTCATTATTCAATATTTTGAGTTTAAATGTCAAATCCATTCAGTCCGTTAAAAGATAAAATATTTGCAAGGCTATATCTCTCTCAAGCCATCTCTTTGTTAGGAGATGCATTTACATGGGTAGGTATCGCGCTGCTTGCTTTTCAATTTGGAGGCAAAAATTCAGCAGCCATATTATCAACTGCATTAACGTTAAGAGTAACAGCCTTCATAATTTTTGGACCTTATGCAGGTGTACTTGCAGATAGAATAGACAGGAAGAAAATTTTGTACACAACACATTTTGTACGCATGGCAATAGTTGCCTGTTTACCATTTGTAACAGCAGCATGGCAAATTTATCTACTGATATTTTTCTTAAATATTTTTAATGCTTTTTTTACACCTGCATATAAAGCAGCTATTCCGCAATCAATAAAAAACGAAGACAATTATAGTTCAGGCATTGCATTATCAAATGCCACTAATCAATTGCTGGGTGTATTAGGTCCGGGTTTGGCAGGTGGAGTTGCAGCATGGCTGGGTGCAAGAGAAATATTTTTTGTAGATGCAGCTACATTCATAATAGCAGCGGTTTTTATCCTAACCCTTCCATCGTTATTAGTTGCAAAAAAGGAGAAGGGCAATGTAATACAGCCTAAAGTTTGGACAGATGTTTTAAAAGGCAGTCGTTTATTATTTACAGATAAAGCTGTTCGCTTTGCTTTATTGATAGAGTTGGTGTCAGCCATTGCAGGAGCACAGATATTAGTAAATACGGTAGGTTATATAAAAGGTCAATTACATTTATCTGATAAACATTATGGTTTTGTTATGGCAGCATTTGGTGTGGGTGCAGCAATAGCAGCATTTGCATCAGGCAATTTTGATAAATCAAAAAACAGGATAGCATCTTTAATGATTGGCGGAGGATTGGTTTGCGTATCAATAGCATTTGGAAATTATGTAGCATTCATTCCTTTGTTGATTTTATGGTTGATAGCAGGTTTCGGACAAACATTGGCAGAAATGCCATCACAGATTTTGATTGCTGAGAAAATACCAAAAGATGAGGATGGTAAAGTTTACGGAGCACACTTCGCATGGTCACATTTGTGGTGGGCATTCGCCTATCCCATTGCAGGGTTTACAGGTACACATTTTCAAAGCCGTGAGTTTTTGATTGGGGCAGGAATATCTATGGCATTATTCGTTTTGATTACACTATTGTTTTATCCAAAAAGAAATAAAAGCACATCACTATTGAGAAAGTTGTAATCTCTGAATTGTGGTAATTCTTATTAAATCCTTCTTCACAAACTGTACTTTTGAAAAAAAAACGATGCAAAAAATAGCTCTTATAACTGTGTTGCTTATTTATTCTTTCGCAGCAAATAGCCAGGAAAATTTGCGATCTTCATTATTGGCGGTCAGTAAAAACGCTGCTGCCCTGGACGGACTGATTTTGCAGGTTGACAACGATTTAAAAAAAGATAAGCACAAAGACATGGACCGGTTAGCCGGGGAGATGAAAAATGAACTTTCTGCAATAAATGAAAAATTGAGTACAATAGGCGAACCAAATCGTACAACGATAGCAGCAGTTGTTACCGGCTATAATAGTGATGTAGATAATTTTAGAAAGCTTACCAATAAAAGCGGGTTGTTTGATAAAGATAAACTGATGGATGAAGCTTTTGGTAAGGTAAAGGCGACACACAAACAATTTAGGGACTTATTAAAAACAACTTACACAAAAGCGCTGCAAAACGAAGAACAAAAAACACCTGAAAAGCAACCCGAACCCCAACAAAAGAAAGATACGGCAATGAAAGAGCCGGTAGTTGCTGCCCCGCCGGTTAATAACCCTGCACCAAATGCAGATAACCATGCAGCAACTACAGAAGTAAGCGGTTTGATTGCAGACAGTAAGAAAATGATAGAATTATATATAGACAGTGTGCACCTGGCAATGAAGAAAAATAATTTTTCACGTGTTGGCAAACTGGCAAAATATATTTCTAACAACTGTCTGCAAATAGAGGATTTATCGTTGATGCTTAAAAGTGAACAAAAGGAAAGCATAAGAATTTTAAGCGCCGGGCTAAGAGCGTATGCAGATGACTTACAACGGCATTCTAAAAAAGGCGCTGCAGAGCATCACGAGCTGCATGATGTGCTCGAAAAAATGGAAATTAAAGTAAATAGCCTGTCAGTTGCGCTGAACCTTGTACCGTAAGAGACGTCCTATTTAAAGCCATTAATTATACGGGCAGCTCAATTAAGCATACAGGAGGAAATATGGAGGTTGGCATAATTCATTCCTGGTTTTAATCTATCATAATACAGCAGGTTCTGAACATTCCTTTCATTTTAATAGAATTTTATTTTATCGTTAAAAGAATCAATTTTTAAACCGAATAACATGCAAACTTTCCTCATTATCTGGTTTTCACTAACTGCGTTATCCGTTGCATACGTAGCTTATGACCTTATTACCAATACACCTGAAATGAAAGTAATGAAATGGGGATGGGTAATGGTAACTTTGTATACAGGTGTCTTTGGGTTGATTGTATATATTCTTTCGTGTCGTGAACCATCACCTGGTTCGCACGAAAAATTTGTTGCACCGCTTTGGAAACAAACCGTAGGTTCTACAATACATTGTATGGCAGGAGATGCTACCGGAGTTATAGTGGTAGCTTTTATAACAGCGCTTCTTAATTTACCGATGGGTATAGATAGTTTGTTGGAATATATCGCAGGTTTTGCTTTTGGCCTCTTTATTTTTCAATCGCTTTTTATGAAAGATATGCTTGGTGGAAGCTATGCACAAGCAGTGCGTAAAACGTGGTACCCCGAATGGTTGTCTATGAACTTTGTAATGGCAGGAATGATACCTGTTATGATTATTTTGATGACCGGCGATATGCAAAATATGGAAGTTACTTCACTTCGGTTTTGGGGCATCATGTCGTTAGCTTCACTTGTTGGCGGAGTACTTGCAATACCTGTAAATTGGTGGTTGGTAAAAAACAAATTAAAGCACGGTATGGGCACCGAAAGGGCAATAGGAAATGGCGGCGCAAAAGTAAATAGCGACATGCAGATGGAAGGAATGAACATGCCAGGAATGAAGCCTTCAGCCGGTACCATGCCCGCAACAGAAACTAAAGATACCGGTATGAAAGAAATGAATATGCGCAAAACATCTGATGGCAATATGAAGGCAATGAATATGGAAGGTAATGTACCAACCGGCAGAAAAGTTTTTGTTGCTATACTTTCATTACTGGTATTAGCATTGGGCATTGCAGCAGCAGGGCATTGGGGAGACTTTACCATGCGGCCAAAGGATGGAATGCAAACTATGGAACATAACAACATGAAGTAAAAAATTATAAAAGAGGTTATTCAAAAAGCGGGGTTTAAGGCTGAAAAATTGTAAGTAACATTCGTTAATCTATTAATAAACACATAATGGAAAGTAAAAAAATTATAGAAGTATTGGGAGACAAAGCACCCTATCTGCTCAATCATACCTGCACTACCATTGATAAATCAACCCTCCACCTTCCTTCACCAAATCATATCGAAGAAGTATGGATAAACAGTAACCGCAGTAACCAGGTGCTGCGCAGCTTGCAGATTTTATCAGATAATGGCAGGTTAGGCGGTACAGGTTATTGCAGTATTTTTCCGGTTGATCAGGGCATTGAGCACAGTGCCGGTTCAGCATTTTCGCCTAATCCCATTTATTTCGACCCTGAAAATATAATTAAGCTCGCAATAGAAGGTGGTTGCAATGGTGTTGCTTCTACCTATGGTGTTCTGGGTATTATGAGCCGTAAATATGCTCATAGAATCCCTTTTATTGTCAAGATTAATCACAACGAATTTTTAAGCCTTCCCAACACTTACGACCAAACTATGTTTGGCACCATTAAAAGCGCCTGGAACATGGGCGCTGTAGCTGTTGGTGCTACCATATATTGGGGCAGTGCAGAAAGCCGGCGTCAGTTAAAAGAAGTAGCCGAATCTTTTGAAATGGCACACGAACTTGGTATGGCAACCATACTTTGGTGCTACACCCGCAATAACGGCTTTAAAGTAGATGGAGTAGATTATCATACATCTGCCGACCTTACCGGACAGGCAAACCATTTAGGCGTTACCATCCAGGCTGATATTATCAAACAAAAATTACCCACCAATAATGGCGGATACTTAGCCACTAAACATGGCAAAACCAATAAGCTTGTATATGAAAAGCTTACTACTGACCATCCCATTGATTTAACCCGTTACCAGCTCTTAAATTGCTATAACGGACGAGTGGGTTTAATCAACAGTGGCGGCGAAAGTTTGGGAGACAGCGACTTGCAGGAAGCTGTAATTACTGCCGTTGTTAACAAGCGTGCCGGTGGGATGGGTCTCATTCTTGGCCGCAAGGCATTTCAACGTCCATTTGATGAAGGGGTAAAAATGTTACAAATGATACAGGATGTTTATTTGGATAAGGATATAACAATAGCCTGATAGTAGTCTAAGGTCACTTAAGTTGTAATTTTTTTTGAGCCGGACTGAAGTAAACTAATGATGCTTCCGTTGCGTCGCACTCTTGTACATTTTTCTCTTTAAGCGGCTTTTTAAAAGCCGCTTAAAGTTTAAGTTATAGCTTTTTTTAAATAAGTTCTTTGTATTCTAAAAAATCAAAAACATTATTTTGAATCATATTTTTAGCACTAAAACGGACTTTTTTTGCAGCTTGAAATGTAGAAATATGCATTGCTATGCTAAAATACTTTCGGGCAAGTTTTGTTATTACATCTCATCCTATCCTATCTTTGCCCAGGTGAAACCATTTCTCAAATATTGTTTAATTCTATTGGCCTTAGCCGGCTTCCTGGCTTCTGCCTTTGAAGTGAATAATGAAGAGTTTAAGCAAAACTTTAAGAAGGAAAGTTACTCTTATATTATTGCTGCAAAATCAGGTGCAGTTCATGATTTTCACTTAGACCATCCGGTTGCTTTGCCTGTTAACCTTATTTTTCAAATAGCAGAAGAAAAATTTATACAGCAACAAGCTACCTGCAGTTTTTTCACAGACCCCGACCCGCCCAACAAACTTTATATCCGCAATTCAGTTTTTCGCATTTGATTTTGATAGCTATTCTTTAACTGTTAATGCAGGCATATATTCTATTGCCTTGCATAAATGAAATATGCTTTTCAAAATCAAAATGTATTTATTAAAATGAGACTATTATTATTGGCATTGGCTGTAACCATTGGTCAGCTATGCTATGCTCAAAACACATTTAAAACTGTAATTGTAAGCGAAAAAACACAAGAAATCTTACCGGGTGCAACCGCAACAATTAGTAAAATAAACCTTAGTGCTTCAGCCGACAGCACAGGCGCTATCACAATAACAAACATTCCTGATGGCGCTTACTCAATAACCATTTCTTTTGTAGGGTATGATGAAAGAAAACTATCAGTTACATTTCCCCTCACTAATCCTAATCAATTATTTACTGTACATTTAGAGCCACAAGGAACACAACTTGATGAAGTAGTTGTACAAACAACACGTACCAGCCGCAGCATTAAAAATATTCCTACAAGAGTGGAAGTAATTACGGGTGAAGAATTAGATGAAAAAGCATCTATGAAACCAGGTGACATTAAGATGTTACTGAATGAAAGTACAGGTATTGCCACACAGCAAACATCAGCCGTTAGCGGTACAGCTAACATAAGAATACAAGGGCTTGATGGCCGATACACACAGATTTTAAGAGACGGTATGCCGTTATACCAGGGCTTTTCAGGCGGGTTAAGTGTAATGCAGATTGCACCGCTCGATTTAAAACAGGTAGAATTTATCAAAGGTTCTGCATCTACCTTATTTGGTGGAGGTGCAATAGCAGGGTTAGTAAACCTTGTAAGCAAAACACCTGGTCCACAAAAGGAACTCTCTTTCTTACTAAATGGTACAAGTGCAAAGGGTTTTGATGGCAGTGGCTTCTATTCTCAAAAGTGGAAAAAAGCAGGAACCACCATATTTGGTTCATACAATTACAATGCTCCTTACGACCCTGCAAACATAGGTCTTACTGCTATTCCAAAAACAAACCGCTTTACATTTAATCCTAAATTATTTTACAACTTCAGCAATAAAACATCTGCGTGGTTTGCAGTAAGTACAACTTACGAAGACCGTTTTGGCGGCGATACAAAAGTGCTGCAAGGCATAGGAGATAATACCCATAGTTTCTTTGAGCGCAACAAGACAACAAGAGTAGCAACACAGCTTTCAGTAACAAGTCAAATCAACAGCGAAAGTAAAATCAACTTTAAAAATTCCATTGGCTTTTTTGACCGCAGATTAACCATGCCGCAAAGCAGCTTTAATGGTCAGCAGGTATCATCATTCAGCGAGATGAGTTACAACCATAACAAAGGAAAATCTGACTGGGTCGCAGGTATAAATCTTTGGACAGATAATTTTAAATCATTAGACACTTCAAAGATTAACTACAACCTTACTACCATAGGAGCATTTGTTCAAAACATTTATAAGGCTTCAGATTGGTTCTCTTTAGAAACAGGACTTCGGATTGATTATAATACTCCGGTTACAAACGACAAATGGAAAGGTGTATTTATTTTGCCAAGAGTAAATGGTTTGTTTACATTAAACAAACATTTGACAAGCCGTATCGGTGGTGGTTTTGGTTATAAAATGCCTTCGCCATTTAGTGAAGAAGCTGAAGAAAGAGGATATGTAAATATTCAACCCGTATCATTAGCAACAACTAAAGCAGAGAAAAGTTATGGTGGCAATGCAGATGTAAACTATCGTACACAAATAGATGAAGTTTCATTAAGTGTTAACCAATTATTCTTTTATACTTATCTCAACAATCCGTTAATACTGCAGGGCAACAACTTCGTAAATGCGAATGGTTATATTGATACCAAAGGCACAGAAACTAATTTCAAATTGAAATGGGAAGCCTTTCAGGCTTTTGTCGGCTATACTTATACCAATGCCAGTCAGCATTTCAATAATCAAAAAACATGGCAACCACTCACGCCGAGGCATAGAGTAAATGCAGTATTAATGTATGAAGCTCATGATAAATTTCGCTTAGGAGTTGAAGGTTTATATGTAAGCAATCAAAGACTTTCTGATGGTGCGACAGGTAAAGGATATGTGATGTATGGATTATTATTTGAAAAGATGTGGCAGCATCTAAATGCCTTCGTTAATGCAGAAAACTTTACCGATAGAAGGCAAACCAGGTGGGATACTATTTACGCAGGTTCAATTACCAATCCAACGTTCAGAGACGTTTATGCTCCGCTTGATGGCGTGGTTGTAAATGCAGGCATCAAAATCAAATTATGAAATTCACTATAATTTCCAGAACCATTTGGATATTATCACTTGTAAGTTTGTTTACTGATACAGCAAGCGAAATGCTTTATCCAATAATGCCGATTTATTTAAAGAGCATTGGTTTTTCTATTTTGTTAATCGGAATATTAGAAGGAGTTGCAGAAGCCACAGCAGGATTAAGCAAAGGATATTTCGGAAAACTTTCTGACAATTCAGGGAGACGAGTTCCGTTTGTGCAAATAGGTTATGCTTTTAGCGCTATATCAAAACCGATGATGGCGTTATTTATTTATCCGCTTTGGATTTTCTTTGCACGAACCATTGACCGCTTCGGAAAAGGAATTCGCACAGGTGCAAGAGATGCAATATTATCAGACGAAGCCACACCTCAAACGAAAGGAAAAGTTTTTGGTTTTCATCGTTCAATGGATACGATTGGTGCAGTTATCGGACCTGCATTTGCTTTACTCTATCTTTATTATTTTCCTGAAGATTATAAAACATTGTTTTTAATCGCTTTTATTCCCGGACTGTTTGCATTAATCGCTTCATTTTATTTAAAAGATAAAAAACAAAATAAATCTGAAAACAAAATCAAGACTTCATTTTTTTCTTTCATTCATTATTGGAAAACAAGTCCTGTTATTTATCGTAAAGTTGTTATTGGATTATTAGTTTTTACTTTATTCAATAGTTCAGATGTCTTTCTCTTATTGAAAGTAAAACAATCAGGAATGAGTGATGCAAGTGTTATTGGCGTTTATATATTTTACAATCTTATTTATGCTTTATTTGCTTTTCCCATTGGAATTATTGCCGATAAAACCAGTTTTAAAAAGATATTTATTATTGGGCTTGCACTATTTGCAATCGTTTATTTTGGAATGTCATTTAACAATAACATTTACATTTTCTTCGCACTTTTTTTTCTTTACGGCATTTATGCAGCAGCCACCGAAGGAGTTTCAAAAGCATGGATAAGCAACATCACCAACAAAAAAGATACAGCAACTGCAATCGGAACTTATTCAGCCTTTCAAAGTATCTGCACAATGCTTGCAAGTTCTTTAGCGGGGTTAATATGGTATCAATTTGGCGCAAGAGCCACTTTTTTACTTTCAGGCATAGCAGCTTTGCTGGTTGTTTTTTATGTTTATTTCATTCCTTTTAAAAAGGTCACAGAAGTAGGACAATAACTATAGTTAGTTAAGTTATGTTTTGTAACAGACATAGTACTTTTTGCAGACAATAGAAAATAATCATGAGGACTGCGATAGCAGCTTTAGTTCATATGGTCACTAAAAGTAGAATTTTCCTGATAACTGAAAGGCTTAAAAAAACAAATTGTAAATAGTTTAAACTCTTTTGTTTATTTATACAAAAATCATTTAGCTCATGACTAATTTTGCTCCCATCATCCAGCAATACAAAGCTGATAAAGAATCAGTTTATAATACCTGGTTTATAAATAACGAAGAAAGATTAAAGGCATTCCGCTCTATCCGCAGAGGTGTGTTGCAGGTAATTGATGATATTAAGTGCAAGAAGTTTCCTAATGACTTTAAAGGTTCTTCACTTGAATTTGTATTAAGTGTCATTACTGAACAAAAGCAGGTTTTTGAAGGTGCTTCACATCCCTTTTATTGGAAACCCAAACTACGTATTCCTGATATTTATGAAAATGAAGGCAACAAGCAGGCATTTGGGCAGTTTCTTGAATGCTGCCTTAATGCAAAAAACGAGGAACAGATTATAAAGGAGATAATTAAGTTAGATAGTTTATAGATTAAAGGCTTAGGCCCTGCCGTGGCAAGCATTCTTTATTTTTTACATCCTACCATAATTCCGCCATTTAATACAGCCATCATTAATGGATTTAATTTTCTTTTTAAAGACAAAAAAAGTTGGGTAGCTGGAGCGAGTATTTAAAATTGAGAGAGGTATTGATTGATACTAATAACCGTTTCCGTGCGGACCTTTCGCTTGATTTAGGCGCAATAGCAGGATTGCTGTTTGAAATTGGAAGTCAAAAATTGGTATTAGGTGGTGATGAATATTTGTCTGAACCGGAGCGGAAAAAACTTGAACAGCTAATTGAGAAAAGACATAAAGTAGTTCAGAAGGAAAAAGAAGACGAGAACTTACATACCGAAATGCAATATCACCTGCTGAAGATAGGGAATGCGTGAGGCTATGATGTTATCGCTGCATCTAATGACAGGTCAAGAAATTGTCATGGGCAAAGCTTTTCCTTTATCAGTCTTCAAAGTTTTCCAATTATTACAGCCGAAAAAGAGGTTTTGAATACTATTCAGTTAATAGATGTATTATGGTTTCAAAAAGGGACAAACAATGTAATAGCAGCGTTTGAAGTAGAAAAAAGCACCAGTATATATTCAGGAATATTACGGCTTGCCGACCTGTCTTATTCTATTGGAGATGATGATGAAGTTCTTTATCTCGTAGTGCCGGATAGCAGAGAGAAAGATGTAAGATTACAGTTAAGCCGACCTGCTATCAAAATAAATAACATTCCCATCAAGTACATCGTATTTTCAGAACTTAGCCAGCATTGCGATGCGCTTTGCAAATTTGGAGACAGTCATCGGGTAATGGAAAAGATTGCTAAAACAGTTTAAATATTTATCCGCAGAAGTAATAAGAATCAGATACGCTTTTTTATTTCTGCAAAACCGGTTTTACTAAATTAATAACCTCTATTTCTAAGTCTGATGAGTTCCTTTATTTTTTGGCAGAGATGGCTTTTTTACACCAGTTTGTTGTTCGCATTGTTTGGGATTGTTTTTGCAATATATGGCGATAATCCGCTGTTTGCACCTTATAACCATGCATTAGCTTCTATCTTTTGGCATGCTTCCGATATACCTCATGAAGTAAAGCCCTTCAGGGCGTTTATATGGGGGCCTTTGGGTGGCACTATTGCATGTTGTTATATATTGCTTGCATATATTACCTGGTATCCTTTTAGGAGAAAAGAAACCTGGGCTCGAAATGCCATTTTGGTAGCCTTTAGTACATGGATTATCCTGGATTCAACCGTTTGCGTCTATTATGGGGTGTACTTCCAGATTTACCTTATTAATGCTTTCTCTTTTCTTCAAAAGGCACTGCCGTTAATTTTTACATGGAAAGACTTCTCAAAATAACCTTGTTAATCAGGGAAATAAGTTTTTAATTTTTTAAACATATTACCGGCAACTGCATAATGATTAATTTTACTATTGTGCAATAAGAAAAGCACTCCGGATAATGAAAAAATTATTTTTACTCCTGTTTTTATTATATGCAGTTATTGCTAAAAGCCAGATTATTACAGAAGATGGTACCCCTGTACGTGTAAAATCTTTTGATGCATCACAATCTGTCAATACAACAAATCTGCATTGGTCTGTTGTTTGCTTCCTTCAATATGCAAAATTTTTAGTTGAACGTTCAAATGATGGAATAACTTATACAACTATCAATACCTTTCAGGCTGACAGGTTACGTTGCAAACAGCCGTTTGACTTTGAAGATAAAACAGCTAATGGTAAAGTATATTTCGTTTAAAAGTGGGTGATTTGGATGGCAATTTTTCAACGTCAAAAGTGGTTGCAGTTTTTGGTAAATCAAAAGGTTTTGATATTACGGCTATGGCTCCAACAGTTGTTACATCCGGCGCTCAAATCAGCATCACCTCTGCATCAGCAGAGAAGGCAAGCATTTTTATTACCAGCATGCACGGGATTTTAGTTTTAAATAAATCCATTTCACTTGCAAAAGGCAGCAATACTATTTCTTTAGACCTTTCTTCATTATCAAAAGGAAGCTTTGTTTTGTCATCATATAATAGTGAAGGAGAGGTGAAAACAATTAGATTTATTAAAATTTAGTTTGAAAATTATAGTATCTGACGCCTCTGATTCCGATTTTATTTTGGGTTCAACTTTTGAAAATTCAAATACTTTCTTTAAAGCGTAAGCCCCCTACTATTGTCATTTCCACAAACAATTCTACAGTTAGTGTTTTCAATCCCAAAATTATATAAATCAAATCCATAATTGTGTAACAACCACACTGTACTCTTTAGGTAATTTTGCATTATAAAACAAATAGTCATGAAAACGATAGAATTAAAAACAAATATCATGTGTGGCTCGTGTGTGGCAAAAGTTACCCCTTCATTAAATGAAGCCGTAGGAGAAGGAAACTGGAAAGTAGACACACAGAATCCAAAGAAAATACTTACTTTATCAACAGACGAATTAAATGAAGAAGAAGTGATAAAAGCGGTAGAGAAGGCGGGTTACAAGGCAGAAAAAGTAGCGTAAAACAAAATGTTATAAAGCCGGGCAAGATTTTTGTGCGGCTTTATTTTATATTATACCATTAACTTTGCCTTTAAACCGAACAAAATGAATTTTCGAAATTTGTTATGGAAAGCTTTTAAGGCAATTTTTATAAGAAAAAAAGAGTGTTGTAAATAAATAAGTCTTGAAAACAAACACATCCATAAAACTAAAAGCTGCTTTCCTAATCATGGTATTCGCCTTGAATACTGTAGTAGGATTCGCCTGTTCTGTAGGTGTGGATATGGGTTTCAATTCAAAACATCATCATGACGAAGAGGCAACAGAGGCCGTGGTGCACGTTCACAAAGACGGTAAAGAACATGTTCACCAGGAGAAAAAAGAAAGCCATAATCATGATAAGTCACACCGTCATGACGAGATAAATAATCATTCTACATCAGATAGCGATAAAGATAATTGCTGCAACGATAAAGTAACAAAGTTTGAACAGCTTGATAAGTCTGTTCCTCAGTCAGTAAACTTAGTTCATCCGGTATTCTTTACTGCATTTGTTGCTACCTACTATAACAGCAACGTTTTACCTCACGCAGATATCGTCAAAGACTTCAGGCAGTTTCTCCGAAGTTACCATCCCCCCATACCAGACATTCGGATAGCTATTCAGTCCTTCCAGATATGATTTAATGTTAGTCATGTCAACGGGCAGGTTTTGTACACGTATTAGCAATTGTAATTGCACAAATGAGTTGTTTGGCTCCAACTGCATTACTACTATGACGCTTTACTTGCGTCGCACTCTTGTATCATAGTTTCATTATGGAGCAAAAGGCGATGTAGATAACAGTACAAAACTTACTTGATGAACATGAGCACTGCTGTGCTTGTAATTAAGCTGAATATAGCGATTGCAAGTACAAGTGAGTGACACAACTATGTCCCAACTTGAACTAATGCCGGTTACAAAAAATTCTTTTGACCCGCATTATTGTTCCACTTACAAAATCAGTTTAAAAACATTTAAATCGAAATGAAAAAGACGTTATTATTAGTTGCATTCATTGCAACCTTATTTGTGCATCCCGCTTTTGCACAAGAAAACACCAATCAATCTTCTTTACTTACTACTTATTACAGCATCAAAGATGCACTTGTTAGCGGCAATGCTGTTGCCGCCTCTTCACAAGCAAAAGAATTCATAAAAACCGCGGGCACTTCGGATGAAAAATCTTTGCCAGTTGAATACAAAAATGAGCTATTGAAAGATGCAGAGCAAATTTTACAGAGTAAGGATATTAAACAACAACGTGAATTATTTGCCGGTCTTTCGAATAACATGACTGCTTTGGTTAAAGCTGTAAAGCTTACAACAGAGCCGGTTTATCAGCAATATTGCCCAATGAAAAAGGCATCGTGGTTAAGCAGCAGTAAGGCAATTAAAAACCCTTATTTCGGCAATACTATGCTTACCTGCGGCAAAAACACAGAGACTTTATAACTACTCAACCTCACAATAAACATTTAAAAATGAAACAAATGAAAAATCTTGTAATTGGCGGCGCAATAGCTATAGTATTATTTACAGCATGCAGCAATGGCAGCAGTAACACTGCTTCAGAAGATAAGAAGGACAGTGATATAGCAGCGCAGAATACAACTGCACAGGAAGCAACCACAACAAATGTGAATGATTCAAAGGCCACACCTGTAAAAGAGTTAGTAAGCCAGTATTTGCAGCTTAAAAATGCTTTGGCAAGTGATAATGGTAAAGATGCTGCAACTGCCGGAAGCGGAATTATGAATGCACTTGGTAAAGTTGATAAGACAGCCTTTACCGCCGGGCAAAAGAAAGTGTATGATGATGTGGCTGATGACGCAAAAGAAATGGCAGAGCACATTAGTACGAACGCAGGTAAAATTGAACACCAGCGCGAACACTTTGATATGCTTAGCAATGATGTTTATGATTTAGTAAAAACATTCGGTGCGGGGCAAACCATTTACAAAGACTTCTGCCCTATGTACAATAATAAAAAAGGCGCTTTCTGGCTAAGTGAAACAAAAGAAATCAAAAACCCTTATTTAGGAAAGTCAATGCCCAACTGCGGTTCTGTAAAAGAAGAACTCAAATAAAATTAGCATGAGTTGGAAAAAGAAAGCACTTCTCACATTATTGATTGTATTTATTGCAATTCAATTTATACAACCTGCCCATAATAAAAAGGGGCAGGTATTACCAACCGATATAGTAAAGCTGTACAACGTTCCGCTTAATGTGCAGTCGGTTTTAAAAAACTCATGTTACGACTGTCATAGCAACAATACGCGATATCCCTGGTATTTTAATATTCAACCGCTTGGCTGGATGCTGAACAAGCATGTTAAAGACGGAAAAGAAAATCTCAATTTCAGCGATTTTGGTTCTTACTCGGAAAGAAAGCAGAAAAATAAATTCAGGTCAATAGCAAAAAGTATTGATGAAGGTTCAATGCCTTTATGGCAATACACCATAATACATAAAGATGCAAGGCTAACAACAGAGACTAAAGCCCTCATCACTAACTGGATAGAAAAAACAAAAGATAGTCTCTCAACAAAATAATGATATGAAAAATATAATTGTAATATTCCTTCTGCTCGCTGGTGCTACCATAAAAGCACAGGATATGGGAGGTATGAAAATGCCTAAGCAAGAGAACAAAAAGCAAACTGAAACATACACCTGCGTAATGCATCCCGAAATTCATTCTTCAAAACCTGGCAATTGCCCTAAATGCGGAATGAAACTGGTAAAGGAAAAATCGAAGGCAACTCCGGATTCTAAAAAGAAAATGGATATGCCTATACCGAAAGTCAAAGAAGGCAGTGAGCAGAACATGCAGGGTATGCAGATGAACAATAATCAGAAAGAGCAGGTACAGCCTGCAACTTATACTTGCGTAATGCACCCCGAAATTCATTCAACTAAACCTGGTAATTGCCCCAAGTGCGGAATGAAGCTGGTGAAGGAAAAGCCAAAAGCAAATGCTGATAATAAAGCGAAGGATGACATGAAAATGGGTGATATGAAAATGCCCATGAAAGATGGCGATAAAACAAAGGATGATATGGGTGGAATGAAAATGGACGGAATGCAAATGGAAAATGGCGATGCAACAATGGATAATATCATGATGGCAAAAAAGAACTTAGGCCCAATAAAAACCATTACATCCCAGGCAAGACCTCATACCGTTCGTTACGATTTATATATTAGAGACACTACTGTAATCTTTGGAAAAAAACCAAAAAGAGCCATTGCGGTCAATGGCCAGATACCTATGCCAACGCTTACTTTTACTGAAGGAGATACGGCAGAAATTTACGTGCATAACGAATTAAATGAAGAAACATCCTTGCATTGGCACGGCTTATTTTTACCAAATCGTATGGATGGTGTGCCCTTTCTTACGCAAATGCCCATTAAACCTCACACAACCTATCTCTATAAATATCCTATTATTCAGCATGGCACACACTGGTACCATAGCCACACAAAATTACAGGAGCAAATAGGTATGTATGGCGCATTTATAATGAACAAAAGAAAGGAATGGGATATACCAACGATACCTATGGTATTAAGCGAATGGACGGATATGAACCCCAAAGAAGTTCACCGCAGCCTGCGTGCTGCCACCGATTGGTTTGCCATACAGAAAGGTACTACCCAAAGCTATGTAGAAGCTATAAAAACCGGGCATTTTAAAACAAAGCTTACCAACGAATGGAAGCGCATGAATGCTATGGATGTAAGTGATGTATATTACGACAACATTTTAATTAATGGAAAAAATCAAAATGAACAGCCACAATTTAAAGCGGGAGATAAAGTAAGATTGCGTATCGCAAACGGAGGTGCCTCAGATTATTTCTGGCTTACTTATTCCGGTGGCAAAATTACTGTAGTTGCCAATGATGGAAATGATGTGGAACCTGTGGAAGTTGACAGGTTAATTATTGCTGTTTCCGAAACTTATGATGTGGTGGTTACCATTCCTGAAAGTAAAAGTTATGAATTTTTAGTGACACCCGAGGACAGGACAAAGTCTGCTTCTTTATGGTTGGGCAGCGGTGAAAAAGTGCCTGCGACAAGATTGCCTAAGCTAAAATATTTTGCCGGTATGAAAATGATGAATGATATGATGGACATGCAAGGCAATATGATTGAAATGGAGGGAATGCAAATGGCTAACCAGGTAATGGATATGAACACCGTTATGTATCCTGAAATTACAGGACCAGAAAAGGCCGGAGATGAAATGAACATGAATGACATGAAAGATATGCAAATGGACAAAATGAACAAAGATTCCGTGCATCAGAATAAAATGGACAGCATGAAAGGGATGGATATGAATAAGCCTAAGAAAGACAACATGCAGGGTATGCAAATGCCCAATAATAACAGCATGGCAGGCATGAATATGGCGCCTGAAAACACTGATATTGTAACACTAAATTATGGTATGCTAAAAGCTCCTGAAAAAACCACCTTGCCAACCGGCCCCTGGCATGATTTGAAATTTGATTTAACCGGAAACATGAACCGATATGTATGGAGCCTTGATAATAAAGTTGTTTCTGAAACTGATAAGATCCTGATAAAAAAAGGCGAAAGATTAAGAATTATTATGTTCAATAATAGCATGATGCGCCACCCTATGCATCTTCATGGCCACGACTTCAGAGTGCTGAACGGACAGGGAGAATATGCGCCGTTGAAAAATGTGTTGGATATTATGCCTATGGAAAGAGATACCATTGAGTTCTATGCCGGGGAAGCGGGCGGCGACTGGTTTTTTCATTGCCATATTTTATACCACATGATGAGCGGTATGGCAAGGGTTTTCAGCTATGACAATACCTTGGTGGACAAAACAGATATTGCGGACCCCCGAGTGGCTAAGCGTGGTTTTAATGCTGATGGTAATAAGTTTCATCCTATGGGCAGAGTAGCCATACAAACCAACGGAAGCGATGGTGAATTTATGCTGGCCCAAACACGCTGGAAGGCAAGCACACTCTGGAATTTAGGCTATCACGACTTGCACGGATATGAAAGTGAAACTATGGTTGGCAGGTACCTGGGCCGCATGCAATGGTTGTATCCTTATGTAGGCTTCGATTATCATTATAAAAGAGATGGGGCTTTTCAAAAAAACTTTTTTGATATGCACGGTAGCGTTAAAAATATTTTTGGAAGTGAAGAAAAGAATTGGTTCGGCCAAAAAAGCGATAAGAATAATCGCCATACGGTTACCGCAGGCATTGCTTATACTTTACCAACCTTAACAGTTGCTGACTTTAGGGTTGATGGAAATGGGAAATTTCGTTTTCAGTTATCGAGAGAAGATTTGGCCGTTACACCACGTTTACGTTTTAACTGGATGATTAATACTGACAAAGAATACATGGCTGGATTCAGGTACATCACCACAAAATATATTTCCTTATCTACCCACTATGATAGCGATATGGGCATAGGAGCAGGAATAACACTTACTTACTAAATATTTTTATAACACAAAACAAAAACAAAAATGAAAAAGACAATTATTGCAATCGCGATTTTATTCGCAGCTAACACAGGAACATTTGCACTGGACAGTACACATAAACATGCTACCCATCAGCATGGTACTGCCGCAACCAAGTACACTTGTACTATGCATCCGGATGTGGTAATGGATAAACCAGGCAAATGCCCTAAATGCGGAATGACCTTGGTTAAAATGAAACAGGGAAAAAAAGATTCAAAAATGAAAGGAGATATGAAAGACATGAAGATGTAGAAAAGCAAGAAAATAAATTGGTAGAAGAATTGAGCAAGTTCAGCTTAAAATTAAAAGGATGGAAAGTTAGGACTCGAAACCTCTTGCCATCCTTTCCCGGATTCGCAATAAAAACAAAACATAAACCATCGTATTAATTCACAAGTGAAAGACATGAAAAGGATAGTATTTGTAATAGGAAGTGCAGTTGTTATAATGCTTACAGCCTGTACTAAAAGTAACAGCAACAACCAGTATTTACAACCCCACGATGCGAACCGCATGATGGACACCATGCATGCGATGATGAACAGAATGGAAGCAATGACGATGACCAATGACCCTGAAATTGATTTTGCTAAAATGATGATGATGCATCACCAGGGCGCTATCAATATGGCAAACGTTGAAATACAGTCAGGAAAGAATGACTCACTGAAGCGTACGGCACAGAAGATTATCAAAGAGCAACAAATGGAAATTCAGCAATTTCAGACCATATTATCCTCCATCACTATTGACAATATGGATATGGAATATATGATGGAACAAATGGACGGTATGAAAAAAATGGGTAAAGCGGCAGATGTCCAACTAATAACCGGAGATATTGATAACGATTTTGCAACACTGATGATAGGGCATCATCAGGCTGCTATTGACAATG
>JAABUT010000472.1_pt1 | contig 65068 bp, 76 predicted proteins | sample 5559281 | NCBI WGS metagenome assembly JAABUT01 (sample SAMN10711880, study PRJNA513359) | rock metagenome | isolation source: Antarctica rocks | place: Antarctica: Victoria Land, Ricker Hills nord | collected 2016-01-04 | reverse complement strand
CGTCGCTGGCAAGCCACGAGGTCACCACCAACCGTCGGGTCTGCAGTATGCGCTCGCGTGACACCCAGTCACCCTCCCACGGCGCCCCCCGACTCAACGCCCGCAAGCGGATCCCTGCGGGAGTTCGAGCAGCGCTAGATAGCGCTGCTAGAACACCGCCAACTACCTCTGACAGTCACAAACAGCCCATCGACCGACTCAGCTCTCGAACGTCTCGAGAAGGATGGCGTTTGCGACGCCATGCAGACGCCTGCATAACGATCATTGTCCGTCTGTGACGGCCTGATCAGCGGGGACCGCGGCGTCTAGTCGCTCATCGACAGCCACGACGTGCCACTCAATGATCCGCTCGCCGGGACGAGTTAGCCGGCTTGTAGGTAGGCGCCTATGGCGCGGCGGATGACGTCCGAGACGCTGGTGTTGTCTTCGGCGGCGCGCAGCAGGAGTTCGCGTTTGAGTTCAGGGTCGAGCCGTACTGATTCGACGCTGGCTGCTGCTGAGCCGATGGCCGGTCGACCTGCGCGCCGTCGCAGGATCTGATCGACGTCGTAGCCTTGCTCGGCTTCGGCTGCGTAGGTCTCGACATTCTCGGCCGCGCTGCCGTGCTCGGCGGCGAGCCTGGCCGAGCGGCGGCGGATCTTCGCTGTCTTGGCCAATGTGGTCACTTCCCTTGCGGTGTTAGAAGTCGTTGGTACTGGGGACGCATGGGCATCGCGTGGATCACTACTGGCCCGTTCGGGCGGTCGAGAACGACGAGCTCGAGCAGGTTTGCGCTGCGGTCGGGGCCGAGCACGAGATAGCGGGTCGGATCTTGACCTACCTCCTCGATCACCAACGCATGCTGTAGTGCGTGTTCGATGTCGTCGGGGTCGACGCCGTGTTTGAGCGCCGAGCCGAGCACCTCCACCGTTGAATCGTAGTACGAAACTGGTGAGAGCGGCTCTTGGCCGCCGCCGGAGCCGACGCGCCTGGCGCCGGCACGGCCGCAGGAAGGAGCTGCAATGAGCGGACTGCTCATCGGCTACGCCCGCTGTTCGACTGACCAGCAAGATCTCACCGCCCAGCGTGATGCGCTGACCGCGCTTGGGGTGAAGCCGAACCGGATCTATGTGGATTATGCCGACGGTCGTGTTATGCCGACCTCGGTCGTGGAACCGTTGTCGCGGAGGGTGATCGCGCCCTGGAGGTCAGCATAACGCCGGTGGCTTGACGGATCCTTTCTTCTCCGATGACGGAGACGGAGGAGCAATGTCAGGAGCGAAGAGCAACGTGGCCACGGTGGTGGTCAGGGGGGTGGTCGGCCATCTCGCGGCCGCGGTCCCAGGTCAGGCTGCGGCGCTGCCAGAACGGCACCTGGTTCAGGTCCTCGACCAGCGCCTTGCGGACCGAGACGGCCTTGATTCCTTTCGGCAGCGCCACCAGCCGTAGGTACCGGGTGCGGCGCTCGACGAGCGTTGCGACCGCCGAGGGGCGCCGCCGGGCCATCACCAGGTCGCCTTCCGTAAGACTGAAGGTGGCCCGGGAGGGTCGGGTGTGGCTGAGGTCGCCTTGCGCTCTGGTCGCTTATTGGGAATGTCCGCCCGGCTCTCCGGGGTGCCCTGGCTGCTAATTGAGATCTGCGCTCGGTCGCTGGTTACGGATGCGTCAGCGGGGTGTTCCACGGGCCGCTGTCAGCATCGGGATCGAGGAGACGGAGACACAGGCGTGGCAAAGCGGGACAGAGCGTGGGTCGGGGTGGACGTCGGAAAGACGCATCACTGGGTGTGTGTGGTCGATGACCAGGGCGCCCGTCTGTTGTCGAGGAAGGTCGCCAACGATGAGGCCGACATCCTCGCGATCATCACGGCTGCCCGCTCGTTGGCGGCCGAGCTCGTGTGGGCGGTCGACATCATCGGCGCACCGTCCGCGCTGCTGCTGGCGCTGCTGGCCGGCTCAGGGCTAACGGTCCGGTATGCCTCCGGTCGGGTAGTTGCGGCGATGAGCGCTGGTTATGTCGGGGAGGGCAAGACCGACGCCAAAGACGCCTACGTGATCGCCGAGACAGCCCGGTTGCGCCGGGACCTGGCAGCCATCGACGCCGACACCGACCTGGTGAGAAACCTCGCCGTGTTGACCGGGCATCGGGCGGACCTGGTCGCTGATCGAGTGCGCATGATCAACCGACTCCGAGACCTGATGACCAGCGTGTTTCCCAGCCTCGAGCGGGCCTTCGACTACTCCAGCCACAAAGGCGCACTGGTTCTGCTGACCGGTTATGCCAGTCCCGACCGGATCCGCCGCATCGGCGAAACCCGGTTGACCGGCTGGCTGCGTCAGCGCAAAGTGCGCGACTCCGCCGGCGTCGCCGCCCGCGCCGTCACCGCGGCAAAGGCACAACTGACCGTGCTGCCCGGTCAGGACCTGAGCGTCGACATAATCACCGAGCTGGCCACCAACATCCTCACCCTCGATGAGCGGCTCAAGAAGCTCGACACCCAGATCGAGGAGCTGTTCGCGCAGCACCCGCAGGCCGCGATCATCCAGTCCATGCCCGGCTTCGGTCCGTTCCTCGGCGCGTCCCTGCTCGTCTCGGCAGGTGACCTGCGCGCATTCCCCAGCGCCGGTCATCTTGCTGCGGCCGCCGGGCTGGTCCCGGTGCCCAACGACTCCGGCCGACGGACCGGCAACCTGCACCGTCCGTTGCGCTATAGCCGTCCACTGCGGCACGTCTTCTACCTCTCAGCCCAAACCAGCATGATGCGCGCCGGCCCAAACCGTGACTACTACCTGAAGAAGCGCGCCAGCAAACGCACCCACACCCAGGCCGTGATCGCCCTGGCCCGACGTCGCGTCGACGTCCTCTGGGCACTCCTGCAAGACAACCGGACATGGACCACCGAACCGCCGGCGGTCGCTCAGGCAGCTTGACAACAACATTGAGATTCCCAGTGCCCGCCTACGACACGGTCCTCCCCGTGCGGTGGACGTCGCTGGATCGGCACCATGTCCTTGATCCGACCCCGCCCGGAGGGCTGCCGGGCTACCAGCGGCAGCCGCATCTGACGCCCGGTGCGCAGCTGGCGATGCAGCCGCGGACGCAGCGCCCTACGGACGGGCTGAAAGATCGACAGATAGATCGTCTCGTGCGACACCCGCATCGACGCATCGCCGGGAAAGTCGACCACGAGGCGGCGGCTGATCTGCTGCGGTGACCACTCCAGGTCCAGCCCAGCCTCCACCCGGGCCCGCAGCACCGGCCTGGCTGCCAGCAGCGACGCCTTCGGTCGGCGGCCCCGTTCGTATGCCGCGTCGTCCGCGCATCGAGCTCGGTACTGCTCGCGGCCGCCGTTGCGGGCGATCTCTCTGCTGATTGTCGCCGGGGCGCGCTCGAGGCGGGCGGCGATCACCCGCGCCGACTCGTCGGCCGCGATACCTCGCGAGATCTCCTCACGCTCGGCGCCGCTCAGATGCCGGGCAGACCTGCACCGCGGGGCCGGCCGGATGCCGCCGGTCTGCCGGAAGTAACGCTGCACGTGCTGCAACGGGACTCGATGATGCCGGGCGATCGAGCGCACCGACTCACAGCTCGGAGCGAGCCCCACACCTGATCCTGCTGGTCATTTGACAGCCCGTACGTCTGCACCCCGACACCTTCCCGGACCCGTCAACAACCTCCGGTGGTGCGTTGACCGGTTGAGACTGCCATCCCTTGCGGACACCACAAGGGATCGGATGTGGTCTCGTGTGACTTCGGCGCTTTCGGCACGGTTCTGACGGCGATATTTGGCCGGGCTGCGCCGCGACCACCTCAGGCACACCGGCGGATGGGAGCCACCGCGGCGTGCGCATCCGGGGGAAGGGCCCTGGCGGGGACCTGGTCGCGGCTGGCAGTGGGATACCGGCGGGCGGCTACGCATGCTGGCCTAACCGGTTTCGCGTCGTACTTCGATCGGTGAGCTAGGGCGCTTGAGTCCCCTCTCGGCCGTAGGCGTCGCTGAGTCGAACCACGTCATGGCGCCAGCCCTCGAAGGCTGTTGAGCACTCGACGAAGACGATGTCGGTGACTGCTTCGATACGGTGCACGACCCCTGCCGGAAGGTGGATGGTGTCACCTGGCGTGAACACCTGGCTTGTCAGATCCTCGGCGTCAGGGCCGTACTCGATGACGGCCTGTCCCTCTACGAGCGAGATCGTCTCTTCCTTGCGGTTGTGATACTGGCAGGACAAACTGTGGCCGGCACTCACGTAGATCAGCTTGCCTACGTACTTGCCCTCCACCGCAGCGAAGATCGTTTCGCGCCCCCAGGGTTTCTGTTGATCTGGCGCGGTGTAGACGCTTGCGGTGGTTTCAGGCGAGGGCAAAGGAGCCTCTCTTTCGCTTGGATGCTGCGCCCAGTTTGCTACAGAGCAGTGTTACAGGCGGTCGCACCGGCTGGCCAGCGCCGTCGAGGACATGCAGGTGCACAGCGTGTGATCGGCCTGCGTTGCTCATTGGGCGGGGCCGGGGCGCGCCGGTACACCAGCTCGAACCGGTCCCGGTAGACCGTGTCGCCATGCAGGGCAAGGGTGCGCAGACCCGGGTCAAGCCCGACGATGATGCCGCGCACCGTGGTGTGCTCGGCAAGGCGAGTTAGCGCCCCGTCGTCGAGGTGCCGGCGTAGCAGCGCGGGGCTCTCGTGCGCCGTCAGCCGTGCTGGGGCCACCGCCGTCTCCGGCCGGTTACCTCGCGGTGTCGGCGGTCGGCTGCTCGCGGCCGAGCGCGTGGCTCCAAGTCGTCCGACCGTCACCATCGCTTCGGCGGGCGAGAAATCGTCGGCGGCCCATGGTCGAATGAAGGGGTGATCGTCAACGATGAGCAGCAGGGCCTATGAGAAACAGGTTGACGTCGTCATCTCCCGCTGGGACCGCGGTCCGGAAGTCCTGATCTCGACCAAAGCTCAGCTGTCTAGCTTCGGCAAGAACCTGCCGAACCGGTTTGAGGAGTTCTACGGCGACGCCGGCAACCTCCGCGGGCGGTACCCTCTCGCCGCGGTCGGCTACTTCTTCGTCCAACGCGCGGCCATCCGCACCAAGGAACCCGACGCCTTCGAGCGCAGCGTCGACATGATCCGCAAGCTACGCGACATCGGCGACACCAACGGCTACACCGTCACCGCACTACTCCTGGTCGACTGGGACGCCACCGCCGACGAACCGGTCGTCACCGTCTACCCCGACGACGTCCCTGACGACATCGGCCCAGCCCAATTCTTCACCGCCCTCATCGACCGGCTACTCACCGTGACACTGATCGCCCATCACGTCGCGGTCAGAGAACGTCGGGAACACCGAAGCATCCCGGTCGCAGAAACCGACGACTGAAAACGCCATGACCTGTTGTCATCCTGAGCGGTCCACCGCCTCAGGGTTTGTGTCGCCCTGACGGCCTGGAAAGGCGATCAGGCGCTTGTCCGGGCTGTCGAGCAGGTCGAACAGCAGCGGTTGGCCGTTGCGCACCGACCCCTCGTCGCTCATCGCCTGGGCTGTTGGGGGACGGGAATGAGGTAGTGGATGACGTCCTTGCGGGTGCCCTCCGCGGCGCTGGCGTCACCCCCCTTACGATAGAACGGGTTCTATCGCTTGCCCTGAGCGCCGGGATCTTCTCCGTTCACGGCGACCAACCCGGCAGCGCGTGATCGCGGCATGATCGTGGGTTCACAGCGACGCGCGATACGCGGCATGAGCGGTGGAGCCGCGACGAGGCATGATCGCCGCACGCAACGGATTGCAGAGTCGGGGTGTCTGAGAGTCGAGACGCGGCGTGCCGCTGAGGGTGTAGGAGAGGCAGGGTTTTGATGAGCAGAGCGCACGTGTTCGGCGGGGCGGTCGGGTTGTTGGCCAGCGCGATCGTGATCTCCGGGTGTTCGGGCTCGGCAGCACGCACGGTGTCTTCCACCTCGACCTCGGCGTCTCCGTCGGGTTCGACTGCCATACGTTCGACCGCGCCCGCCGGTGGGGGCCCGGGTCCGGCTAGCTCGCCGGTGGGGGCCTCGCCGAGTTCCGGCGGGTCGCCGGCGACGCTGGTAGGCCCGGTCGGCGGGCCGGTGCCCCGCGGGTTCAAGCCCTATTCTGCAACTTTCGTCAGCCCGGCTGAGGGGTGGTCATTGGGGGACGCGCCCTGCGCCTCGCCACCGTGTACCTCGGTCGTGCGGACGTTGGACGGCGGCGCGTCATGGCGCGGGATTCCTGCCCCTCGGGCGGCTATCGCGCTGCTGAACGACACGGGGGCGGGCCTGACGACGCTGCGGTTCGCGAACGCTCGTGATGGTTGGGCCTCCGGCAACGCCCTGTACGCCACACACGATGGCGGCGGCACATGGCGAGGCGTTCCGCTCGGTCGCTCAGCCAGCGTGATCAGCGGACTGGGTGCCGGCGGCGGCGAGGTGTATGCAAGCGTGTACGGCTGCCCGTCGCAGGGCGGCAGCCACTGCTCCCAGACGACCCGGGTGTACGCCTCCCCGGCTGGCGCTGACCGCTGGGCGCCGGTGTCGGACACGCTGAACGGCGGCGGGTTGCCGCGGCTGGTCGTCGTCCAGGGCGGCGACTGGTACCTCCCGCTGCCCGGGGGCATCTATCACGGCCAAGGCGAGGCGATGGCCAGGAGGCTGCCGAACCCGTGCCCGCAGTACGGCGCTGTGTCCGTGACCCCGGCGCTGGCCGTGGCCGACGCCGACCACCTGGATGCCATGTGCGCGAGCGGAGGCGCCGGCGGCAGCACGGAATACCAGCTCTACGGCACCACCGACGGCGGTCAGCACTGGAATCAAGCCGGACCGCGCAGCCGGCAACCAAGTAACCTCGAGGGCCTTGCCGACAACACCCACGGCGTCCTGCTCGTCGCCTGCTCAAGCGGCGGCAGCGCTATCCTGCGCAGCACCAACGACGGGACTACGCTGAGCTCCGTCCCTATCAACGCCCCCAGCGGCGGCATCCCGTGGTCAGAACTCGGCTTCACCACTTCCACCCACGCAATCGCTGTCTTGCAAGCCAGCACCCTCTACCTGACCCACGACAGCGGGCAGACGTGGAGCCCAGTGCGCTTCTAACTCCGCGACCCGAGCACGCCGACTTCAGGATCTCATTCGCCCGACGCACCCCGTCGGCAGATCCGGCCCACGGTGCTACCGGCTCTCGGCATCAGCGGATGCTTCTTGGCACCGCCGCCTTGGTGCCGGTTGGGCCACCGAGCTGCCCCGCATCGGCGGACCGGGAGCTGGGTACCGCGGGGCGGCCCATTCACGACACATACCCCGCTCCTAGGACAATAAAACCCACTCGCGCGTAAGGGGGGCGTCACAGGCGCTGGCCTGGACGCCCGCTGTGGCCTCGTCTGCGTCAGGCTGCATCGGCCGGCGCGCTCTGACCGGTATTGGTGTGGAACAGCTGCGCGGGTGGCCAGCCGGTCTCGTTCCGGATGAGTTCGGTCAAGTCCTTGCGGGCTGCGGCCAGCACCGGCATCCGCTCGTTGTATCGCACCGAGGAACGCGACGCGTAGCTTGGCTGCTCCGGTCAGCTTCGGTCCTGTGCTCAGCACCGCCGTGAGCTGCAGGCAAGCATCGAGCACGGCGTTCGACAGTTCGACGCCGGGGGGTGACGCGCACGCCCAGGCCCGCGAGCAGGCATCCATCAGCGGGCGAAGGTCGACGTCCATCCAGTCCTGCAGAGTCATTGGATCCAGCGGCGCCCGCTGGCGGAGGGTCACCGCTATTCCCTCGGCCAAGCCTGACCGGTTCTCCACCGTAGTGACCAGTTTCGTGACCCGTAGTGCGAACGTCTGACTCCAGGCGAGCAGGTCCACAAACGCCCGCTCACGGGCATCGGACTCCGCGGCTTTTCCCGCCGCATGTCCCTGCCGCAAGGTTGCTCCCGCTCAACGGTCCTCGGGCGGCGAGCTGTCCGCTCACCGCGTTCGCCGTGCGGGACGGCCGGTGTTGTCAATGCCGATCCGCTGACAGAACCGCGCGCCACATACCGATCGCGGTCACATGCCGACCCGTCGTCGGGCACAACGACCAGGCCGTATTCGAGGCAGTTCAGAACGGCGCCGCGATCAACCCCGGCGTTGACCGACTTCAGGGCCACCCGGCCACGGACCGGCCGGCTCAGTGTCTCAAGGACGATCGTTGCCGACACCTGACCGCCGATTCGAACGGTGCGGAAGTCAGGTCTCCAGTGTCAAGAGACGACGGTCGTTGCCGGCGCTGGGTACTGGGCGTGTACCTCGCCGTCGAACAACTTCCCGTAGAAGCTGTTCATCCTCGCCGCAGCTGGCGCGTGGCGAGCCAGGATTCCGGCGACTACCCGCGGTACGTCACGAGGGATGTCACCGCCGGCACAGCGGACTACGTACTCGTTGCGTGCGGCGTAAGGCGCGGCAACGGACGACGGCACTGCGCATGCGTCGGTCACAAGCCAGTTCACCAACCGCATGGCCGCGTAGTCGGCGTCGTGGGTGGCATTGCGGTCGACGAAAGCACGCTCATCGACCGTGAGGTCGAACCGTGGCGAAGTGGCGAGCCCAAAGTCGGCGAGGTAGATCCGTTCGCCGTCGGTGCGCATGTTCTCGATGTGCGCGTCCATATGCAGTAACTCGCAACTGGCCAGGGCCGCCACGATCTCGAACAGCTGCCGCTCCACCCGGCTGGCCTTTGCAGCTGGGTCCTCGGACAGCCAGCGGCGCAACGGCAAGGGCAGGTACTCGAAGAACAGCACGAGGCTCGACGACGCGTCGGCCAACGCGGTGAGGCGTGCGCGAACGGCGGGGTGACCGTCCAGCGCGGCGACGGTCGCATCGATGTCGGCGTGCTCGGCGGCAACCGGAGCGCGCCCGGGCAGTACCCGCCAGTGGTAGAGCAACGGGAACGACTCGGTCTCGCCGGACAGCACCAAGTCGGTGACCGTCAGGTTCGCCTCCAGTTCGCGCCACGCGCTGAACGACGGGCCGCCCATGCCGTACTGGCAGGACATCGGTAGATCGAACAGGTTGGCCGTCGAGCGCGGATGGGCACGCTCTCGGTCGGTCAACGGGATTTGCTTGACGAACAAGGGCATGGCTCCAAGGACGAGCACTCCTGAGCCGCCGCCCACGCCCACGCTGCCTTCGCGGGCCGTAGCTACCAGCGAGGCGAGCTCACCGTCGCTGTAAGAGGCGAGAGCATCCGAGACCTCCGCGTGCTGAACGATTCGCCCGACGGCCACCGCGCGAACCTAGCAGCCGGCCGCCTCGCCGCCTCGCTACCGCGATCGCCGACGGCACCCTCTCAGTGTCCCGCATAAGCACGGCGGACAACCTCGATCAACTCGCCGTCGGCCAGGTTGCTGGCTACCCCGGCGGTCGTCAGCGGTTCCGCCTGAGACCACCTCTGGTTGACTCGGTTAATGGGCGAGGTTGACCTGCGTCCGGTGGTGCTCGCCTTTCTCGATGAGGTCGACAACCCCGAGGGCGTAGTCCTCGGTCGCGATTGCGCCACCGTCCTCGGGCTGGACCGCGACGTCGTCGCCGAGCCGATAGCTGTTGAGTCGTTCGCCGGGCACCCACGCGCCGAACCTGAGTGCCGGGCTGACGAACACCCAGTCGAGTGTCGTGGGCGTGGCCGGGAGGTCCTCGATGATGAGCGCCGCACCGGCGAGGATCTCGCCGTGAAGTTCTACCGGGATGTCGCTGAGGTCGCTGACAAACCGATCCGCCCCGGGCGCGGGGCGCAGCGAGGAGTAGCCGCCGACGACGAACAGAGTTGCGCCGGCGGTATCGGCCAGACGCGCGACAGTGCGGTAAACGTCGCGGAAGCTGCCGGAGAGCGCGCCGCGTGGGGCGAGCGCGGCCACGACGACGTCCGCGCCCGCGATGGACGCCGAGAGCGTTGCTTCGTCGGCAGCGTCGCCCTGCGTGTAGGTGACGTTCGGAATCGTTGCGTCGGGCCGCGACCGGCTCAGTGCAATGACCTGGTGACCGCGACCAGCGGCCTCAGCGACGATGGCTGAACCGGCGTAGCCGGTGCCGCCGATGACAGTGATGCGGGACATGAGGTGCCTTTCTCCGTGGTCGGTGGCGTCCGAATAACGCGCTGCGAACATTGATGGGTCGGTCTCGTCCTGTGCCTGGCTGGGCGGGGTGCTTTCGAGGATCAGCTGACCGTCGCCGGCGAGGATCAGGCCGCGACGATGCCTCGGTAGATACGCGCTTGCTCGGCGACGCGTGCGCCGAGGTGTCGCGCCGTTGCCACGTCGGCTGCGTGTACCGCGTCAGGTCCTTGGTCGTTCCATGTCTGAGCTCCGGCACCGAGGTAGAACCCGAGCCGGTTGTGGTCGTATTCGCTGCTCACTGTCGTATTCCAACCAGGCATCAGCCCGAGACTGATCCAGTGCATTCCGTGCTGTGCCGCAAGCAGCGAGAGGTATTGCAGGGTGTGCAGTTTGTCACCGCTCATCGAACCCGAGTTGGTGAAACCGGCGGCGAGCTTGTCTTTCCACGCCATCGTCATCCATCTCTTCGATGTGGCTTCGGCGAACATGTGGAACGCTCCTGACGCCGACCCCATGTAGGTCGGGGTGCCGAAGATGATCGCGTCGCACGCGTCGAGCGTCGCCCAGTCGGTGTCGGTCATCGTGGACACGTCGATCATGTCCGCGTGGGCGCCTGGTACCGACTCGACCCCGTCTTTGACGGCTTTGGCGTGTTCGCGGGTGTGGCCATATCCGGAGAAGTAGGCGATCCCGACATTGATCGGTGACATGAGTGATCCGTTCTTGATAAGTGGGGGCCGAACCGGTTCGGTTGCGGTCCGAGATCTCAGGCGAGCGAGGTCGGGTGTGATGCGGGCGGGTCAGGACTCGCGTGCGCCGGCGGTCTCATTCATGTCCGGGTATCGATCACCGCAGACCTGGTCGGCGATCGGCTCAAGCTGCGCAAGTTCATCGGCTGTCAGCGTCACCTCGATTGCATCGAGGTTCTCCAGCAGCCGGGCCGGCTTCCGGGTGCCGGGGATCGGCACGACCGCCACGTCGTGGACGACGGCCTGCCGGTGCAGCCACGCGAGGGCGACCTGCGCCATGGAGATTCCCCGCGCTGCGGCGATGTCGGCGATGGGCGCGAGCAGCGCCGCGTTGCGTTGCCCGTTCTCGCCGGTGAACCTCGGGAACACCGATCGGACATCCTTGCCGGTGAACTCCGCCGGCAGCGCGCCGGTCAAGAACCCGCGACCGAGCGGGGAGTACGGCACGACCCCGACGCCGAGGTCCGACGCGGCAGGCACGAGGGTCCGCTCGATGTCGCGGGTGAACAGCGACCACTCCGACTGCACAGCCGCTATCGGGTGGATCGCGTAGGGCCGCCGCAACTCGTCGCCGGTCACCTCGCTCAGCCCGAGGTAGCGGACCTTTCCCTCAGCGACCAACTCCGACATCGCCCCGACCGAGTCTGCAAGCGGGACCTGCGGGTCACGACGGTGCATGTAGTAGAGGTCGACCACCTCCACACCGAGCCGGGACAGGCTGGCGTCGATCGATTGACGGATGTAGCCAGGGTCGTTGCTGATCGACATCGCACCGTCGGCGTCGCGGACGTTGCCAAACTTCGTCGCGATGACGACCTGCTGACGGTAGGTCCTTAAGAACGGTGAAAGGGACCGCTCGTTCTCTCCCAGGCCATACATGTCGGCGGTGTCGAACATCGTGACTCCGCGAGCCAACGCCGTCTCTAAGGTCTCGCGCGCCGCGCTCTCGTCGGTGTCGCCGTAGAACTCGCTCATTCCCATGCATCCCAAGCCCTGCGCGCCGACGGTGAGACCGCTGGCGCCTATCTGGACCTCAGCAATCCGATGGTTTTCAGTCATGGTCACTCCTGCCGCAGGCGTTGTTTACGTCGTAAACGCTATAGCGGTGACAACGTCACTGTCAACGTCAACAGGTTTCAGTTACCATCGACACATGGCAGTCGAGTCCAGCGGTTCGTCGACGACGGACAAAGACGAGCAGCAGACGCGGATACTTCGCGCCGCGGTCAAGCTGCTGGCCGAGCTGGGCCCGACCGGCATCTCCACCCGCGCGGTCGCTAGCGCGGCCGGCGTGCAGACCCCGACCCTGTACCGCCTCTTCAAGGACAAGGACAGTCTGCTCGACAGCGTCGCCAGCTTCGGGTTCGAGAGCTACCTAGCCCACAAGCGCGCCTTCGAGCCGAGTGAGAACGCCGTGGAGGACCTACGACGAGGCTGGGACATCCACGTCGAGTTCGGCCTGACCAACCCCGCCGTGTACGCCCTCATGTACGGCAACCTTCGACCCGGCCGACGGCCCGCGGCAGCGCAGGAGAACAACAAGATCCTGCGTCACATGCTCGAACGGGTCAACGCCCAGGGACGACTACGCGTACCGGTAGAAGCGGCGACACGCGCGATCGAGGCATCCACCACTGGCGCAGTCCTGCTCCTACTAGCCCAGCCCGAAACGCAACGAGACCCACGGCTGATCCGCCCCCTCCGCGACACCGTCCTCGACTCCCTGACCACCGAGCCGACCACCGGCGCCGACGCGGAAACCGTTATCGCCGCACGCGCGCAAGCCCTGCTCGCCGTCGTCGCGCCAGACGATCAAGGCGATCCGCTGCTACCCGCTGACTTCAGCCCAGCCGAGGCAACTCTGCTGCGCGAGTGGCTCACTAAACTCGGCACGCCATAGCCTCTGCTCGTCATCCAGCCAACCGCGACCCACGCAACCTGGCAGTGCGGACCCCAGGCCCGCGAAGCCAACCCCACCTCCCAGCCGCCCCGTCAGTGATCGCCGCACCGCGGACAAACACCGGAGACGCTCCGGACCGGCCGGCACGCCATGCTCCTACGAGCACGGTCTCAAGGAGCTGGTCTAGAAGGCCCAGAGCATCCTCGGTCGCAGCGGTTTCGAGCTGACAGACGACGGCGAAGAGGGTGGCGTCACGCAGGATAGAAGTCCTCCGCGCAACGGTGCGCCTTCGCCCCGGTGGCGTGCCGCGCGAGCACGGCGAGCCGGCCGGGTGAAACCGCCGACAGCGTGGTGTCCGCTCAGCCATCGACTATCGGGCCGGCTGTGTGCACCGAGGCGATCGGTGCTACGCGTTGCCCAGCCGTGCTGGCAGTGTGACGGGATGGAGCAGCGCATCTGCCTGGTCACTTTGGGTGTTTCAAACGTCTCGCGGTCCTTCGACTTCTACAAGCGGCTCGGGTGGCACGGTCAAGAGGTCGAACAGACCGTGTTCTTCCAAACGGGTGTTATCGGTGTTGTGCTGTGGCAACAGGACAAACTCGCCGACGACGCAGGTGTCAAGCCAGTATTGGGCGCTGGCTTCCGCGGAACCGCCATCGCCCACAATGTTCGGACGAAGGACGAGGTCGACGCCGTCCTCGCGGCAGTGGTGGCCGCTGGCGGCCGAATCACGCGAACCCCAGCAGAGACGTTCTACGGCGGCTACGCCGCCTACTTCACTGACCCGGACGGGCACGTATGGGAGATCGCATACAACCCTGGCTTCCCAATCAGCGGGAGCGGAGCGCTCACCATTCCCGATTTCGGCAACCAGTAAGCGGCCAACTCCACGCAGGAAACGCCGATCCGCGATCGTCGGCCAGCCCAGCGTCCCAGCCGACGTTCATCTACGGCACGGTCGTGAGCAGCTGCCGCTCTCGGTCCGGCAGCAGGCCCGCTTGGCGTGGCCGCCGGTCGAGGCCGCGGTTTCGTTCGTCGGCCAGGACGTCGGCGAGCGTTGCCTGCAGTGACCTGCACCGCAGGCCGGCGACGTGGGCGGCAGCACCGTTGCGTGCCGCGAACCCGTACATCCCGGGATCGGAGATCCACAGGGCCATCGACTCGGGCCCGGCGAAGGATCCGACGCCGTGCTCGGCGAGCCACCGGCTGGACCGGGCGGCGACGACGCCGGTATGGCCGCCGACCCGCCGCGACGTCGCCAGCCACTCCGAGAACGGCTGCTGCGGGCCGACCGCGTCGAACGTTCCGACCACGGCGTTTTCGGCGGCGTCGACGAGCCAGGCGGCGAGGTCACGCACGTCGATGACCTGCGTCGGGCACTCCTGCTCGGTAGGGACGAGCATCGGCTCACGCGGCGCCCGAGCCGACCGGGCGACCCAGTACCCGCAGCGGTCGGAGGCATCACCGGGCCCGCCGATCACACCGGCCCGGGCGACGACCAGCCTGTCCGCGACCCGGTCCCGGCACGCCACCTCGCAGGCGACCTTCGCCTCGCCGTACTGCCCGTCGTCGGCGACATCACCGACCACCGCGGGCAGTAGCGCCGCCGACTCGTCGGCGTTGACCGCTGCGGCGTCGGCGTAGACGCTGGTCGACGACACGCACACCCAGTGCCGAGCCGAGCCGGCCAACGCCGCCAGCGCACCGCGGACGAACCCCGGTTGCCAACTCACCTCGATCACCGTGTCCCACACGGCGTCACGGACCGTGTCATAGGCCCCGGGCCGCTCCCGGTCGGCCTCCACCAGCTCAGCACCGACCGCGACGGGGCCGCTGCGGCCCCGCGCCAAGCAGGTCACCTCGCGCCCGCGCGCTACCGCCGCCGCCGTGTACCGGCCCAGCCACGCCGTACCACCCAGGACAAGAACCCGCACACCCCGATGTTGACTGAAGGCCGCCCGCCGCGCCAGATCAGTAGATCGATCCGCCTGTTGGCCGTTCCTCTACGGGACGCCCATCGCCCGGAGCAACGGCACGGTCACATCGGCGTTGAACTCGGAGAGTTGCGCGTCGAATCGGTAGATATCGGATCAGTTTCTTGACAGATCGGGTGGTGTCAGAAACTCATGTCAGCCCCAGCGGCCCCACCAGTCACAGCGGGCTTTACACGAGTTCCTGACGCGGCCAGTCGACTTCCTGGCTTTACGTCAAGAAATCGATCGTTGCTGACAGTGGACAACGAGATCGAAGGTCATTGGGCGGTACCGGTCGGTTGAGACTGAGCGATGCGGTCAGTTGGGAAATCGGCGGCGAGGCGCGCGAGCGTGCGGCGACCCATTGCGCTGGCTGTGGGATTGCTGTCGCCGTACCAGATGACCCCTAATGCTTGCTCGAACGCCCAGGCGGCACCCCGTGCCCATTCCAGGTCGTCGCAGCGTAGGACGCCTCGGAATACGTGGCGGGGGCCGGTTTCCAGCCCGTGCCAGGCGGCCACGATATCCAGCGCTGGATCTGCCGGTCCGAAGTCGCCGACGTCGAGGACACCTGCCAGCCGGTCGCCGTTGACGAGGAGGTTGGCGGGAATCAGGTCGCCGTGCGTCATCACGTCGGGTGTCGTGCGGGGCAGCGTCCGCAGCGCCGCCCATGTTCGGCTGAGCCAGTTGCCGTTGAGCAGCCGACCGTGGCGGTCGATGCATTCCTGCATCCAGGCGTCACGCGAGGTGAGGTCACCGCCACGGTTGTTGCCGTCGAAGGTCCGGCCGTGGGTGTCGATCGAGCGCAGCGACTGGATGAACTCGGCCAGGTCTCGGGCGTAGGAGTCCGATCGGCTGGGGTCTTGCGTTGCTGCGACGGTTCCGGTCAGCCAGGTGTTCACCGTCCACGGCAGGGGGTAACCCGCGCCAGGTTCCCCGATGGCCACGGGCTGTGGCGTGGCGAAACGGGTCGCTCCTGCAAGTTCGCGCGCGGCTGCGGCCTCGCGGCGGAGCCACCGCCGTGTGGTCTCGACCTCGGCGGGCTGTAGCGGGAATCGGGCGACCATGTCGTCACCGATGCGGAAAATCGCGTTGACGGTCCCCGGTGACGCAACGGCGCGGACCGGTCGGCCCACCCACTGCGGATACTGTTCGTCCACCAACTGCCGCACCATCGCGGCATCGATGGTCAGCTGGCCGGCGTGCATCTGGCTCACTGGCTCATCATGAATGTCAACCGGGCCGACGCCGGCAAATTTGGCCAGTCACCGACCCGGTCGACTGGGACGCCGAGGCGTCTCCTGGCGACGTCGACTCGACGACGACGCACGTCGCGGTCGTGATCCGGGACTATGGCGCGGTGGCTAACGCTCGAGGCGCCGGCGCGGGCAGGGTCATCGTGCTCAACGGCGCGTCCAGCTCTGGAAAGTTGACGCCGGCCCGTGCTGTGCAAGCCGCGATGGGCACGCCGTTCTTGCACCTGAGCAGCGACCAATGGATCGAGGGCGGGGTTGTTCCTGACCGGCGTGGCGATGACGGACCTTTCGACTGGGTCAACTCCATGCGGCCACGGTTCTTCGACGGGTTCCACCGCACCATCGCCGCCATGGCCGCTGCAGGCAATGACCTCATCGTCGACCACGTCATCGAGTACCCGTCTTGGCGCAGCCAGCTGGCCGAGCTGCTCAACGGACTGGACGTGTTCGTCGTAGCCGTCGTATGCGACCTACACGAGCTGGAACGCCGCGAACAGCACCGCGGTGACCGGCGCCCCGGTGAAGCACTGGCCCACCTGCGCGAGAACGGCATCCACGACCTGGGACCGGTCGACTACACAATCGACACGACCGCCGGGATTACCCCAGCAACTGTCGATGCCGTCACTACCGCCTGGAGACATCGCACTGCTCACAGCGCGATCTTTGATCCACGCCCGTCGTTCTACGACGCCGGTGACGTGTTCGACCGTTATAGCGCCCACCGCGGCGGTGAGCGGTACCGCAGCGCGAACGCCGTGATGGAAGAGCCCGCTGTGCTGGCCGAGGTGGGCAATCCGACCGGGCTGCGCGTGCTGGACCTGGGCTGCGGCGACGCCCACTTCGGCCGACACCTGCTCACAGCCGGCGCCGCCAGCCACCGCGGCATCGACAACTCCCAACGCATGATCGAGGCCGCCAAGAACCTGCTCGCCGGCACAACCGGCCGCGTCCAACTCGCCTCGATTGAAGACGTCGACGTTGAGCCGGACTCGGTCGACCTGATCACCGCCCGCCTGAGCCTGCACTACCTGCCCGACCTGCAGCCCACATTCGCCAAATCAGCGAAGCGCTCGTGCCGGGCGGCCGGCTGATCATCACCGTCGTCCACCCGGTCATCACCAGCCACGACAACCACCCCGACGGGCCACGAACAACCTGGACGGTGCACAACTACTTCAACACCGGCCCCCCGCCACGCGACTGGATGGGCGCCCAAGTCACCTGGGCGCACCGCACCGTCGAGGACTACGCCGACGCCATCACCGACGCCGGCCTCACCATCACCGCCGTCCGGGAATGCCGTCCCAACCTGGCCCACTTCGACGGCCACACCGACGAACTCGCGCGACGACGTCGTGTGCCGCTGTTCCTGCTACTCGCCGGCCGGGCCGGAACCTTATTGCCCAAGCACGACACCCCAGCCTGACCAGCCCGCCCGCAGCAACACCGCGCCAGGTGAACACATAGGGGGTGCGGTCGCTGTTGGCTGACATCGGCGTGGCCTCTACCGGACATACCAGATGGGTTTCTGACAGCGGTGGACCTGTCAAGAGACTCATCCGGTATGTGGGTGTTCGTCCCCGGCGAGTTTACTGAATCCACGCCCCTCCAACTTTGCTATCCCGGCGCTATGGTAGTGCCGCCGCTGACCGCGTGGACGTTGAGATCAACTTGTGGGCGCAAAGAGTCACCCGTCGGCGGCTTCGGGTTAATCTGTTGCGAGAATGCTGTGGAAGCGCGTCCGTCACCGCTGTGTGTGGGCCTACATTTGACCGGTGTCGTGGGGTGCATTTGATCGTCCGGAGGGCCGCTGGTGACCTCGGCTGGCACCGCGTCTGATGTGAACGGTGTCCGTTGTCGGGCGGCTGCGCGGGCGACGGCGGCGGCGTTCGTCAGCGTCGGTGCGGTGTCGGCGAGTTGGACGTCGCGGATCCCGCAGATCCGGGCGAGTTTGCATCTGAGGCCGGCGCAGGTGGGTGTGGTGTTGTTGGCGATCGCTGTGGGGTCGTTGGTGTCGCTGCCGTGTGGCGGAGTGATCGTGCACCGGTACACGTCGCGGCGGACGGTCGCGGCCATGGCGGTACTGCTCGGCGGTGGCCTGTCGATCGTGTGCGTCGGCTATCACGCCGGCATCGCAGCGGTCATCGTCGGCTTCTTTCTGGTCGGCTTCGCTGTGGGCGCGTGGAACGTGGCGATGAATGTGCAGGGCGCGATCGTGGAACGCCACCTCGGGCGGGCGGTCATGTCCCGTTTCCACGCCGGTTACAGCATCGGCACGGTCTGTGGGGCTGTGCTCGGCGCGGTGGCGGTGCTGTTGAAGGTCCCGGTCACCGTGCACTTGCTTGCCGTCGCTGTGCTCACCGCCGGGCTGGTCCCGTGGGCCGTGCGCGGCTTCGTCGCTGACACCGACGCGCCCGCGACAGATGCGGCGGGAACCGATGCAGGCGGTGTTCGGTCGAGGCTGCTGGCCCGTTGGACGGAACCGCGGACGCTGCTGATCGGGCTGTTCGTCCTGGCCATCGGCTTCGCCGAGGGCAGCGGCTACGACTGGATCAACATCGCCTTCATCGACAGCTACCACGTGCCGGCTGCTGTGGGCACGCTGGGCCTGGCGACCTTCCTCGCTGCGATGACTGCTGGGCGCTGGTTCGGCCCGACCGTTCTGGACCGGTACGGCCGCGTCCCGGTGCTGCGAGGGTTGGCGCTGTCGGCGTTCACCGGGCTGCTGCTGTTCATCTTCAGCCCCGCCGTCGCGTTGGCGTTTCTCGGCGTCGGTTTGTGGGGGCTGGGTGCATCGCTGGGTTTCCCGGTCGGTATGAGCGCCGCCGCCGACGACCCGAGCGCTGCGGCGGCGCGGGTCAGCGTTGTGGCCTCGATGGCCTACTGCTCCTTCCTGTGCGGCCCACCGCTGATCGGGTTGCTCGGTGACCACGTCACCGTCCTGCGGGCGCTGCTCGTCGTCGCGGCCTTGGCCGCTGTCTCCGCCTGCATCGCCGGAGCACTGCGACCCCTGCCGCCCGCGGGCCTGGCCCACCCACCAACCGACGATGAGGGAGCCCTGTGACCACAGCTCCGGACGCGCAGCAGGCCGCTGCCCTCAGCGGGTGCCGGGTGCGCGACCTCAGCCCGAACCAGCTGCGGGCTCTGCGACCCTAGCCGAACGGAGGTACTGATAGACGGTTTCGCGGCTGATACCGAACTCGCGGGCCAGGTCAGCTTTCGCACGGCCGGCGGCGGCGCCGGTGCACAGATCGGTGACCTGCTGCTCGGTGAGGGCTCTGCGGCGGCCGCGGTAGGCGCCGCGTTGTTTGGCCAGGGCGATGCCCTCGCGTTGACGTTCACGGATCAGCGCCCGCTCGAACTTGGCGAACGCGCCCATCACCGTGCTGAGCCTGGCGTAACCGACACGCTGACCACTCATCCGATCCCTCGAAGTGTCAGGTTGGCATCTATAACCCCGCACAACGAGTGTCAAACAAAGACGGAACCGGACCCTAACCTGACGAGGGCCGGCGACGGTGTCTGACGTCCGGTTGAGGTTGTACCCAGCCTGACGTCGGGACCCGCATTGCTCAAGCCTCAGGTCAGGGTTGAAGGGAGGTTTCCCGAAGATGGCGGCCGTCGTGAATTTGGTGGCGGCTTCTGAGGAAGCCAGCCCCACAGCCGTAGTGATGTTCGGGGCTTGCGATGTTCGTGGCTGGTGATGCTGCGGTGACGGGTACGCATGGGCGGTGTTGGTCCACGGTCTGCGGACTTGGCGACGCTTCGCTAACGCGCCGCTTGTCTCTCTGGCCCTCGTGGTGCTGCCATTCGACGGGCCGCGTCGACGGTGAAAGTGCGGCGTAACGCCAGTTCATCAGCGTCGTCGGCGCTGGCGCCGGTGATCATCTCGGCTAGCTGGGGGACGGTCTGCCACCAGGCGGCAAGGGCGATGAGGGCGAACACGAGGTGCGCGGGACTGACGGCAGAATCGAGTTGGCCCGACTCTTGGGCGCGGGCGAACCGCTCGACCTTTTCCCGGTAGTGAACGGCGCGCTCGTCGACATTGGCGGCGGGCCCGTGCTGCAGACCCTCCCACTGCAGAAGCCGTCCGAGCTCAGGATGCGCCGCGTGGTAATCGAAGGTCGCCCCGGCGAATTCGCCGACGTCGTCAAGCCCGACACCTGTGAGTCGGATTGCCGCAGCAAGCTTCTCGAGCTCAGTAGCCAGCACAAGCTCCCACAGGGAGTCCTTGTCACCGAAGTAGCTGTAGAGACGCTCACGGTTAACGCCGGCCCGCTCGACGATGGCGGCGATGCTCGTGCCGTCGAGACCGTGAGCGGCGAACTCGACGAGGGCTGCCTCCCGCAACCGACGACGGGTCGCGTCCGTGTCCCAAGCCATTCGTCAGATTAGCTGTTCCACCCGGACATCGAGATCGGCAGTCCCCAACTCCAACATTGCAGTTGTAGTCTTGACGCGTGATGAACATGGAACGACTTCCCGACCCGGTGCAGCCGGCGGATGGCACTACAGCACTGGTGACCGGGGCCAACACCGGTATCGGTTTCGAAGTCGCGAAGCAGCTGCTCGCCGCCGGGGTGTCGGTCTGGGTGGCCGCGCGCAGCGTCGAGAAGAGCGCAGCAGCGGTCCTAGCGCTCGGTGACGGCGCGCGGGTCCTGCAGCTGGATGTCACCGATCCTGACTCGGTCTCGGTGGCCGCGGCTCACGTCGCTGAACTCGACATTCTGGTCAACAACGCGGGCATCAACCCCGGTGGAGACGACATCGGGTCGGCGTCGCTTGAGCAGCTCCGAGGCGCCTACGAGACCAACGTCTTCGGTCTCGTCACCGTGACCCAGGGCCTGTTGCCTGCGCTGCAGGCCTCGGCGCATCCACGCATCGTCAACGTCTCCAGCGGCACCGGGTCGCTGACCTGGAACTCGGGACCGAACCCTCAGTTCGACTGGGAGCGCGTGAAGGGCAGCGGTCTGGCCTACCGGACCTCGAAGACGGCCGCGAACGCCGTCACGCTGCTGACAGCGCAAGCGCTCGGCGACCGATTCAAGGTCAACGCTCTCGCGCCCGGTCTTCGCCGAACCAACCTCGTGCCCGGCATGACTGTCGGTGGCGACCCGGGTGAAGCCGCCGCAGGGGCGGTGCGCCTGGCACTGCTGCCCGACGACGGCCCGACCGGCGCCCTCTGGTCCTGGGACGGCACCCGCGCCCCCTGGTAGACGACACGGCAACAATCCACATCTCCCACATCGAAATAGACAAAGGAGTCAGCGTGCGCGCTGTTCAGATTCCCCGCCCCGGCGGTCCAGAAGTCCTCCAGATCGGCCACGTGGCCTCGCCCCAGCCGGGCGCCGGCCAGGTGCTGATCCGGATGGCGGCCGCGACAGTCAACCCGACCGATCTGGCGCTACGAGCCCGCGGCGCCGGCGATGCCGTACCGGCGCCCTGGACGCCCGGCATGGAGATCGCCGGGACCATCGAGAGCGTCGGAGAGGCCACGACATTCCGCACCGGAGAGCGGGTCTTCGGCATCGTCAATGCACACGGGCCCGAGGGCGGTGCACAGGCCGAACTGGTCGTGCTGCCAGCCGGCTCGGTCGTCGCCACTCCGGACAACGTCAGCGACGTGGAGGCCGCGACGCTGCCGATGAACGGCCTGACCGTCCTACAGGCCCTGCACCGTCTGCATCTTGCGCCCGGTCAGACCCTCGGCGTCATCGGATCCGCCGGCGCCGTCGGGCAGTACGCAATCCAACTCGCAGTCGCAGCAGGCCTGCGAGTTGTTGCAGACGCAAAGCCCGAAGACGAAGACCTCGTAAGGGGATTCGGCGCCCACGACATCGTCCCCCGCTCCAAGAACGTCGCAGCGTCATTCCGGACCGTCATCCCTGGCGGCACGGACGGCCTGATCGACGCCGCGGTCATCGATGCACTCGCTCTAGGAGCCATCAAAGACGGCGGCGCCCTCGCGACTCTCCGAAGGTGGAACGGGCCAACAGAACGCGGCATCCGCATCGAGCCGGTCTGGGTCACGGATGAGACCGAAAACACCGCATGGCTCCAAGAACTCGCCGACCACGCACACGCTGGACGGCTCACGCCGCGCATCGCGGCCGTACTCCCCATGCAACAGATCCAGGACGCCCACCGACGCCTAGAAGCGGGCGGAACCCGGGGACGGATCGTTCTCGTCCCCTAGACGCTCTGGACGAGACACCTACATCACTTTGCGTGCCTCGGCTCCCCAGATCGACGCAGTTTGTAGAGCACGATCGCGAACAGGTGCAGCCTGCACCTGGCCCGGGACGTCCATATTCCTCCTGAATCTGATGCCGGGCGGCAAAGCGCCTTCGCTCCAGCTGACGCCGGCCGGCGTCCCTCAACGCACGACCGCTCCTGGCCTCGACTGACAACTTCGTAGCCGATCCTGCTGACATCTTCGCCGTACTTCACACGGGCCCGGCTGGGGTGTCTTAGTCTCGGAACTCGTGGCCTGAATCAACGTCTCTCTATGCCCTTCGATATGCGTTTATGAGACACCGGTGTTGGGACTTCGGGAGGTTTGGATGACTACAAGCGGAAGTGACCGTCAGCCCTACGTTGGCGCCGGTGAGGACGGGTGCCGTCGCTCGGCGCAGATCGATCGGGGGCAGGCCGACGCGCTGAGCTGGGGGAGTGAACGCAAGGACGAGCTGTACGCATCGGCCGAGCGGTGGGAGGACCAGGCGCACCGGGCCGTGCTGGAACGGGTGGCTCAACTGCGTGTCGACGTCGGCAGTGAGGAGTGGCTGACGGCCCTGGCTCTGCTGGATCTGTCCCCGGACATGGCACGCTCGGCCGCGCAATTCACCGAGTGGTCCCGCGACGGTGGCCGATTTACCTATGAGGGCGAGGGTGAGGACAAGGTGTCGACGTTTCACCCGAACGCGCAAATGGATTGGGAGGCCTGGGCGAACCACATCGATGAGGCTGGCGTCGGGTGGTCATCGACCGAGGCCCGGCTCTACGAGCTCGTCACCGCACTCACCGTCCAGGGCCGCAAGGTGTCTCTGGTGGGCGTGCTCGATCGGCTGGGCTCCTGGGAGCGCGGCGTGCTGGACATCTTGGTGCAGTGGGAATCGGGCGGCAACAACCGCGAATACCCTGGCCGGCTCACCGTCACTGAAAACCAGTCATGACCACATCGAGCTACTACGGGCCGCGGGGCCCGTATGACACCGAGGCCGAAGCGTCCGCGGCGAATGGGTATCGCGTTCTTGACCCGCAGGATTACTCCGAGCACAACCGGAAACGGCTCGCTGATGCGATCGCGGCCGCCGGTGTCGAGCTGGGTAGCTACGACCGGCGGATCCTGGATTGGCTGGCCGGTTGGGAGCCGCAGACGGTCGAGGTGATCGCCGCTCTGGTCGAGCGTGCTGCCGGTGTCGACCGCGCCGTGATGCCGGCGGATCCGCGAGAGCGGTAGCCGATGGCACACATCCTCGGCTACGCCCGGGTCTCGACCGTCGAGCAGAACACCGCGCTGCAGCATGACGCCCTGACCGCGGCCGGGTGCGTTCGAGTTTTCACCGACCATGCCTCGGAAAGCTTGACAGCCGGCCGCAGCTCGACAAGCTCATGGAGACCCTGTTGCCCGGTGACACCCTTGTCGTGTGGCGCCTGGATCGGCTGGGACGCAGCTTGAAACACCTGATCGAGGTCGTCACCGAACTGGGGGAGCGAGACGTGGCGTTCCACTCGATCACCGAGGCGATCGACACCAGCACCGCCGGCGGCCGACTCATCTTCCACATCATGGGCGCTCTAGCCGAGTTCGAACGGCAGCTGATCAGCGAACGCACCCACGCCGGCCTGCAGGCCGCCCGGGCCCGCGGCCGCCACGGCGGCCGGCCCGCAGCACTGAGCGCCGACCAGGTAACCGTGCTGCGCCAGCTCTACGACCAACGTGAGCACACCGTCGCCCAGATCGCGAAGATCCTCGGCATCAGCCGCGCGACCGTCTACCGGTACCTCGAGTCCACCGAGCAGCGACAGGCCACGACGCCGCCGACAGCGAATCCCGAGCAACGAAAGGACACCCAGTGACCGACGAACCGTTACCGCAACTGCTGTTCTCCAGCAGCCCGCGCTCAACCTGGCTCTGGGCGCCCGACCTCGACGCCGCTCGCCAGGTCCGTGCGCACCTGGATACCGGCGGGCACTTCTGGCGATCGGCCGAACGCGCCCGGCAGAAGCTGCCGCTGGTCACCGACGTCGAAATCGGCGTCACCGCACTCGAGGCCTGCCTGTCCTTGGCCGACCTCGGCTACACCTTCGCCTGGCACAACGACGTGCCCGGCATCGACCGCAACGGCTGGCCAGACACATTGCCCGGCATGCCCGCGCCACGCCCACCGATCCGCGATAGCCCAGCACGATGCACCCGCCGGCAACTGCACGCCCACTCGTCGGTGGCAACACCCGCTAGACGGTGTTCAGCAGCTGACACTCACTGACGAGCGCCAGCACCGGTACGGCTGACAGCATCACCAGGACGGCCCACTGTGATGATGCTGCGTCGGGTCCGGGCCGCGCCGATCGTGACCATGCCCTGAATCAGAATGGTCAATGCGAACAGACCGATTGCCGTCAATGTCGCGTGGTCGACCGTCTGCTCGCAGGAGGGAGGAGTGGCGGTACAGCCGTCACTGGCGAAGAAGCCCAGTGCGCCTAGCGTGAACCATCCGAACGACCAGGCGATCGTGAGTCCGCCGGCGATCAGGACTGCCGCTGCGAGCGGTGCCCGGGCCGGTCGGGGGAGGGGGAGTGGGTATGCCGGCATCGGCGAAAAGCTCGCTGCTGTGCTTGAGGTCTTGGGGTCCGTTGCGGCCGGCTGCTGGTGACGAGTGTCCCTAGCTTGAGCGTGGCCGGGCCGGAATGCCTTCGGATGAGCACATCTACTCGGCCGGCCTGCCGGGAGTGAGGCCTAGCCGCGGGGGATGGCTGGCAGCACGCACGGCGAGTCCTTGGACGTCCAGGTTCCGGGCGAACGAGTTCGCCGACCCCGCACCCGGCTAGCTTCCTGTCCTCCACCACAACTGCGGTTTCGAACCAGGAACCAACCCCAAGCGCGGTCGGCGATCCTCGCCGGCCGCGCGCCGATCGAGGAGGCCCAGGCACCGATCTGGCAGCGTTGTCGGTGGGCCGGCCTAGCCTTGACCGGGTCCAGCATCCTGGGTAGACGCGGCCTCCTGTGACAGGGAGCCAGCCGCACCGTAGCCGGACCCATGGCGGGAGGCCCCAGGCTCTAACGTGACCGACGCGGCCCGCCCACCGGGCGCCCGACGGAAGGACGCTCACCGTGGAACGAACCTGTCACCGCTGCTTGAAACCCACCTTAATCAATGTTCGAGAAGCTGGCCTGGTGCCGCGAGGACTCCCTGGCCGAGGTCAACGCCGGCCGAGGCCAGAGCAGCCACCCCAGGCAGTAGCGACATGCGATCGATTTAGGTCTGGATTACAAGGGATGCTGGCGCCGCGGTCCGCGGGTCGCAAGATGGAATCGGACCGTGGTCGGTGTGGTTTCGGTTTTGGGTCTTTTAGTCTGTGGTTCGGTCGAGCCAGTTGACCATCTGGTCGGGCCGGTTCAAGGTGGCGGCGCCGAAGTCCATGATCGTGGTGAGCCAGCCGTGTTCGGCGGCTTTCCGTTGCGTCGATTCAGTTCCACCTGATGCCTGCGGGGGTTTCCTGCCCCGTAGATAGCAACCATCACCCGGGCGGGGTCGACGTTGCGGCCGATGGCGTCGGCCAGCGGCACGTCGTGCAGTGAGTGGCCGAGGACGAATACCCTTTTCGCGCGGGACAACGCGGTGTCGAACTCCGACCAGAGGTTGCTGATGAGCAGGTCGTCGGCGTAGATCTTCTTCAGGTCCGGGAGCATCACGATCGGCACGCCGTAGCCGGCTTCGTGCTTATTGGCGTAGCTGGCATAGACCTCGCCGGTCTGCCGTCGGTACCAGCCGACCCTGCCGTGCAAGTGCAGCACCGGTGTCGACCGCGGCACGGCGTCGACCAGGTGGGTGACGTCGAGCTGGTGCTCGCTGTAGAACATAGACGAGGCGGCTTGCCGGCGTGATGCCCAGCAAGGTCAGCAGATTGGAGTAGGCCTTGGCCGCATCCTGCAGCTTGATGTTGCTGCCGGCGAACAGTTCATACAGGGAGGCCCGGATCAGGTCGACGATCTTGTCCAAGTGGAACTTGGTGGTGTTGTGCCATCCAGGCAGGACACCGTCCGAATTCAGGGCGGCGCTGTTGACCTGGCCCGGCTGCAGGCCCATCGTGAAAGGCACCAGCGGCCGGATCTCCTCCCACGCCTGGACTTGGTGCAGAAACTCGCCGAGCACCCGCTCGAACTCTTCCGGGCTGAGGTCCGTCGACAGCCGTGTGGCTTCCCGGTAACCAGGGCCCGCGCTGGCCAGCTTGCGAACCAGACTCTCGCACCAAGCGCCCATCAGCGGCGTTCCGAACGGACAACTCGCGCCCGCCCCGGTGATAAGCACAGCGTCATGGTCATACGCCACAGGGGGATCCTCTCGAAGAACCGGCCGACCACATCAAGGTCTACCAGTCGGAGGTGACAAGCGTTCGAATAGTGTAATCAGCTTGCAGGGGGGTCGTTACGGTCGGTTCGTGACCACAAATGCGAACACCGTCGATGCCGGCACCGATCACACGGGAGCGGCGAATACCACGACGTTGTCGAGGTAGTTGCGGGTGGCGCGGTCGAACGGGCCGCCGCAGGTGATCATTACCAGCCGGGGCGTACCGGCCGTGGTGAACAGGTCGGCGGGTAGGCCGTCGTGTTTGAGGAACACCTGCCGCTGGTAGACCCGGTAGTGCCGCAGCACCCCCGCCGCGTCGGTGATCGTGACCAGGTCACCGGCCTGCAACTGCGAGAGATGGAACAGCGTCCCCGTGCCGGTGACCGCCGAGTCGACGTGCCCGTCGATGACCGTCGAGCCGGCCGCCGAACCCGGCCGGGCGCCGCCGGTCCACCAGCCGACGTCGGCGATGTTGTCGGGCACTCCGAGCACGCCGTTGGTGGTGACGACCTGCCGGACCGTCGCCCGCACGTTCAGCGCCGGCAGCGACAGGGTCACCGGAGCCGGGGGTGCCGCGGTCGGCTTAGCAGACGACGCGGGGGTCGGCGATGAAACCCTGGGTGTCGCGGAATGGGAAACCGTCGGCGCCGGGACCGCGAAGTTCGCAGGCGTGCGCCGATCGTGGTGCAGCTGTGTGACCGCAACGATCACCAGCACGAACCCGACCGCGAACGCCGCTGCCGAGAAAGCGGTCCGCCGTCGATTCATGAATCTCCTGAAGGGACGAAGTAGATCGAGGATGCCACAGTCCGCACTGTGAAGGTGTGGCACCCTCCGCGATCTGCAGACTCAGCGCTGGCGTCTGGTGGCGCGCCGCCGTCCGAAGCCGACGCCGCCGGCCAACAGTAGTGCGATGCCGCCGGCCGCCAGCCCTTCCTGGGCCAGCCGGGTGTTGTCGCTGGTCGAGCCGGCGAGGCCGCCGGAACCGGCCGGGACAGCGGTCGGCACGCCACCACCGGGTGCCGTCGGGGTCGGTGTAGCGCTCGGCGTGCTGTAGGCCAGCACGGCGACGCCGACGTAAGTCAGGCCCGTCACGGGGTCCTTCGCGGCCGCAGCCAGTTCGAGCTTCGGCACACCGGCCGCCGACAGCGCCGGCACGGTCACCTGCACGCTGAACGAACCGGACGCACTGGTCTTCGTCGTGGCGAGCAACTTACCCATCTTGGAGGCCGCTTCCACTCCGACCTGGACGGTCAGCACCGGGGTCGGCTTAGCCGTGTTGCCCTGTGCGGCGCAGCCGGAGAAGTTCACACCGGACACCGTGACCTTGCTACCGGGCGAGGCCCTCAGCGGCGATACCGAGAACACTGGCGTCTTGCAGGACGCCGACGGCTTGGGCACGGTCGTCGCGGCGTTCGCCGCCACCGGCAGCACTCCGACGAGCGCCAACACGCCGCCGCCGACGACTCCGGCGGCGATCTTTGCGGACTTGGACATACAACCCCCACGGTTAAGGTGGCCGGCGAGTTCGCCGGCCGTGCGGACCGTATCGCCACGACCGCCCACTGACAGCGTGCCGACAGGCCAAACATAGGAAAAACACAGGCGTAGCAGCACCAGAAGGATGCCGCCCCGTCAGCAACCTTGGGTCATGGCTGAACCGCTCAGTGCCAGTTCGTAGAGTCTTTGCTGTCGTCAACCTGTGGTGCTGGCCCCGCAGGTGCGGCACTGGATGGGCGGTGGCCGCGCTGGCCTCGGTGCAGGCGCGGGGCCAGACGGCGTCGGTGTTGCCGACCCCCGACCTCGGAGATAAGGTGGGCGTTAAATATGTTCGAGCAGCGCGGGCCGCTGATCAGCGGCGGCAACGGGGGAATCTTGATGCGTTCATCTGGGCCGGTAGCCAGGAGAGTTGTGGCGGTTCCGCTGGGAGTCGCGGTGGCCGTGGTGGTGCTTGCCGGCTGCGGTCACAGCACAACACACGCGGCGGGTAATGCCACCTCCGCCGTTGCTCCATCTACCTCCGCAGCCGCTGCGACTTCATTCCCGACGTCGGCTTCTCCCAGCCCGAGCTCATCGTCGGCCGCGGCGTACAAGCCGTTGACCAGGAAGCAACTGGCCGCGCTCCTGCCGCCCCGGTCCGCGCTACCCGGATTCAAGGCCACCCCGGCGGACAACTCTGCCGACGATAAAGCCAGCCACCAGCAAGACGCGGAGGTGGCTGCGTGCGTCGGGACGGTCGACACCGACCCGCTTCAGGTCGCGCAGGCCTCTTCACCCACGTTCACCCTCACCAGCTCCAGCGAAGTACAAGCCATCACAGCGACCGCCGTGAGCTTCAAGACAACCAGCGCGGTCACCTCCGACGTGAAGTCCCTGAAAAACCCCCGCTACCTGCCGTGCTTCAAGAAGGAACTCTCAGCCCACGGGGCGAGCTTGTTCGGTCACGGCCTGACCTACGTCAGCTCCAAGGTCACCATCACCCCGGGGAAGACATCCACCGTGGCAGGGGAAATAGATGCGGTGCTGCAGCTCAAGACCGCAGCCGGTAAACCCGTCGTACTCGGAGTCACCGAGGTGCTCCTGATCCGCCGCGGCGTTGAGGAAGCCCTGACCTTCATCGCGCAAGGCAAGGCCGTCACCGCCACCGTCGCCCGATCATTCGTCACCGAGGCAGCCACCGACCTTGCGCGCGGCACCGCCACCGTCAGCGCTTAACCTGCTCACACAACAGACGCGTCGACGCTGGGTGGGATGAACCAGGACGATCCGGTGAACGTCGCGCCCGCCCGGTTTATGGTGATGTGTTCGCCGTCATCGCGGGCGATCCGTTCGGCTTCGCGCCAGACGTGTCGGCTTCGGCTTCGCTCAACGGCGCGCGGTGCCGTTCTCAAGTCGGCGTTGCCGGGCGCGGATCCAGCGCGTCGTCGCCAGCCGCGATCTCCAGGTGCCGCGCCGCGGCGAGCAGGGTCGCGGTCCGGGGCTGCCCGCTCATCCGGGCCACGGCTTGCGCCTTCGCTGTGGTGGCATAGCGGGCCACCGCCTCAGCCGACCGGGAGGCGCAAAGCTCAGATCAAGCCCACCGACTCCGAGGGCGCGGATCTCCTCGAATCGGTGCAGGGCGCCGAGCAACCCGGTGGCAGTGACACTGGTCGGTCCTCGCCGCAGCCGATCCAGTGTTGAGGACCGCTCCCCGGCACGGACGACGAGCAGACCCTCCAGCCGGGCTCTCTGTCCGGCATCGGGTGCGGCGGCCAGCGCCCGCCACAGCCGGGTGGCGGCCTGGCAGCGGGACAGCGACGCGGCCTTCGCTCTCACGCTTGCGTACTACGAGGCGATGCCGGCGGTTATCCAGGAGGCTCACCGGCAGGGCGGACTCTGTCAGGTCGGTCAGGCCTGGTGACGGCGACCGGGAGGTGGATCAGGTAGTTGCCAGGGTTTCTTCGAGCCAGTCGAGGATGCGGGTCATGGCCAGCTTCTCGGCGCCGGCGTGGCCGTGGGCGGCGGCGCCCTCGGCTGGGGTGGAGGTCATGAGGGTGGCTGGGCAGGTCAGGTGACGCATCAGCTCGCGTGGCTGGGTGGTGCCGCGGTCGTCGGCGCCGAAGAAGATGTCGTCGCCGGCTTCGCAGACCAGCGTCGGGCAGCGGACTGCTCGGCCAGCCCGTCGCGAGGTGGTAGCGCAGGTACTGGCCCAGTAGGGCGGTGCGGCTGCTCACGCCCATGGCGTAGCGGCCGTGGCCGAAGACCCACGACAGGACGGGGCTGTCGGCGGCGGCGGCGAGCTGCGCTTCGGCAGCCGGATCGGCGGCCAGTCGCCCGAGACCCTCGCGGTCGGTCCCGAGCAGGTCGGCGAGGGTGCTGCTGGCGTCGTACACGCCGTCCACGCAGATCAGGGCCCGGATCCGCGGGTCGTGGGCGGCGGCCCTCGGCGCGAGCATGCCGCCGAGGTTGACGCCCAGCAGCGCGATCCGCGTTTGGTCGATGTCCTCGCCGTGGGTGTGGAGGATGTGGTCGAGGATCGGGGAGACGACGGTTTCCCAGTCGGGGCGGAACGTGAGTCGGTGGTCGCGCAGCGCGGAGGGCTGCCCGGGGCCGTCGAAGGTCAGCGTGTGAAACGCACGTTGCGCGCCTGCCAGCCCGCCGAGGTAGTGCATCTCCTCCGCGGGCCCGTCGAACCCGTTGTGCAGCACCAGCAGGGGTCGTGGCCCGCGGCCGCGGTGCGCCTGGCTGAACCAGCCGGTCAGCTCGACGCCCTCGAACGGGATGCGCACGGGGGTCATGGGGTGCTCGACGAGGGCGGCGTGGGAGGCGAAGCAGGCGGTCGTTTGGCGGTGGGCGTGCTCGACCCGCGGGTCGTCCGGGTCGGCGTGCAGGTAGAAGTCGGAGATGCGGTGGTAGGTGGACGCGCGCAGCCAGCTGTCTCGGGCGCTGACCGGGTGGCCGGCTGCCTGGCTGTTTCGTGCGGTGGCTGCGACTCGTTCGGCCATCGCTGACCAGGCGTGGTGCCAGCTGTTCGGGTCGCCGGCGGTGATGTCTGCGGCGGCGGTGAGGACCTCGCCGACGTCGGCGCCGCCGTAGCCGGTGTGGCCGAGCACCCGCAGCGTCTCGAACCAGTAGTGGTCGTGGTCGGGGAACAGCAGCCGTCCGCCGGTCATCGGGTGAGCTCGGTGGCGTGCCGGGTGACGAAGTCGTGCAGCGTGCCGGCGGGCCGTCCGGTGACCTGCGCGACGGTGTCGGTGACGCGGTCCTGGCTGCCCCGGCTGATCGGCTCGTCCAGGCTGGCCAGCAAGGGCGCGTAGGCGGCGGGGAGGCCGGCCTGCACGAGGTGGTCGGCGTACTCCTCGACGCTCACGCTGGAGTGGTGGACGGGGTCCCCCCGCAGGTTTGCGACGAGCTCGCACAGCTCGGCGTAGCTGTGCGCGGCCGGCCCGGTCAGGACGAGCTCGGTGTTCAGTGACGGTTCGGCGAGCAGCGCGTGCACGGCGACGGCCGCGATGTCGTCGGGGTCGATGAAGGCGACCCGGCCGGCGCCGGTCGCGGTAACGACCTCGCCGGCCCGCAACCCGGCTGCCAGCGGGGTCCCGCCGAGCATGTTGGACATGAACCACGACGGTCGCAGCACCGCCCACTCCGGCACCGCGGCACGGACCACGGCCGGCAGCGCTCCCGGCCCAGCTGGTGCCGGCTCGAGCGCCGACGAGCTCAGCAGGACCACCCGCTGCAACCCGGCGTCAGTGCCCGTGCCCAGGAACCGCGCGACGACCGGCGCCGGGTCCGAACCGTCGGTCGGAGGCACCAGGTACAGCCGCCGCACCCCCTGCAGCGCGGGCTGCCAGGTGGTCTCGTCATACCAGTCGAAGCGCGTCAGGCCGACGGCGGTACGACTCGCCTCCCGCGGCACGGCACCGCGTTCGCGCAGGGCCGCGACGACCCGCGACCCGGTCGTCCCGGTGGCGCCCAAGACCAGCACTCTCGGTGTCACGCGGCGTCACCCGCCGGGTCGGTCGGGGTGAGCGCGTCGGCGATGACAGCTAGGTTCCAGTAGTCCCGGTAGCCGGTAATGCCCTCCGGACCGACGGTGATGACGGCGATGTAGGGCATGCGGTAAGGCCGGCTGGTGGCGACGACGACGCCGCTGGCCGCCCACTCGGCGACCAGGGTGTCGGGGTCGCCCGTGGTGTGCACCGCGTGCACCTGCACGTCGCGCACGTCGACCATGTCTGTGTAGTGCCGCAGATACTCCATGACGGCGTCCCGGCCGTCCAGACGGGTGGGCTGCTGATCGCCCGCGGCGAACGGAAAATCCATCGTCCCGGCCGGCGCCCACAGCTGGGCGAAGCCGATCATGTCGTGCTGCAGCAGCAACTCCACGGCCCGGTCGAAGGTGCTGCGGGCACGGTCCCTGCGGATGGCGGCGCTGTCGAACGGGCTCACGAGATCTCCCTACAAGAACGATACTGTATCGTTCCGACCATAGGCGGTTTCCCGATGATCCGTCCAGTTACCGTCAGATCATGAGTCCTGCGCCAAACCGCACAGCGACCGGTGCGGCCGTCCGCCGCACCCACATCACCGACGCGGTGCTCACCGCTGCGCTGGACGTGCTGGAAGAGACCGGCTACGAGCGGCTGTCGATGGAGGAGGTGGCGCGTCGGGCCGGCGTCGGCAAGGCGGCGCTGTACCGCCGGTGGTCAGGCAAGCTCGACATGGTCCTGGACGCCCTCACCCGGCTCAGCGCGCCGCCCGAGCAGATCGAGGCGGTGTCTCTGCCCGACGCGGTCGATGAGCTCCTGCGCCAGGCTGTCGCCTGGCTCACCGACCCCAAAACCCGTGCCGTTCTGCCCGACCTCATCGCCCAGGCCGGCCGACACCCCGAGCTGGCCACCGCGCTGCGGCAACACATCGGCGGTCCTCGGCGGCAGTGGGCGGACAAGGTCCTGCGCGCCTGGACACCGGACACCCCGACCGGCAGCCGCAGCCGCGAGATGGCTATCGACCTGCTCGCGGCCCCGCTGTTCTGGCGCCTCGCTCAGCAGCTCACGATCGACGACGACTACCTGCGCCGCCTGGGCGACCTCGTTACGGACGCACTAGCCGACACCACACGGAATTAGCCGTCTGCTTCGCCGCCCCCGGGTGGCGTCGTACTCGACGGCCCATTCCTGCTCCTGGTTGGTGAAGCGGTGCTGGCTCATGCCGATCTCCACAGCTGTCGGACGAGGCGGCGTTGGTGGGACCCCCGGGTTGAGGAACAGTGGAACCGTGGTTAGCGGTGAGAATGATCTTCGTCGTGGTGGCCGTTGAGTCTTGGGTCAGGACCGGAGCGCGGCTACGGTCGTGATTCGTGCCGGTGGAGTTCCTCAGCGACGAGCAGGTCGCCGCATACGGGAGCTTCGCCGGCGAGCCCGTGTTGGCCGAGGTGGAGCGGTTCTTCTATCTCGATGACGGCGATCGGGACCTGGTCGCGAAGCGTCGATCGGATTCTCATCGGCTGGGTTTCGCGGTGCAGTTGGGCACGGTGCGTGCCGTGGGCCGGTTCTTGGAAGATCCGCTTGACGTGCCCGGGTCGCGGTGGAGTTCCTGGCCGGCGTGCTCGAGATTGCGGACGCGTCGTGCGGGAAGAAGTACCTCGACCGTCCACAGACGGCTTACGAGCACGTTCGGCCGCGACGGGCATCCCAGCCCACTCGGACAAGGGTTCGCCGAATACGGCCGCATCGCCAAGACCCAACACCTGCTCGCCCTCGTCGACCCGATCGACGACTCCTACCAGCGCCGGCAGAACCGGCAGCTCAGGATCCAGGAATCCCGCCACCGCCTCTACCGCAAGATCTGTCACGGCAACCGTGGCCAGATCCGGCAGCCCTACCGCGAAGGGCAAGAAGACCAACTGGCCGCTCTCGGCCTCGTCCTGAACGCCGTCGTACTGTGGACACCCGCTACCTCGACGCGATCGTCACCGGCCTGCGTACCAAGAACGTCCCGGTCCGTGACGAGGACATCGCCCGGCTGTCCCCGCTCGGGCACGCCCACCTCAACTGCCTGGGCCGCTACGCCTTCACCACCCGCGCCGCCACCGAACTGCGTCCGCTGCGCGACCCCGCCGCTGGTGACGACACCGACGAGTCGGACTGAGCAGCATGGACCAGCTGCTCATCGCCGCCAACCCCGACCCGGACTCGCGGCTGCCCTACCTCCTGCGCCTCCCACTGTCCGGCGGCACGGTGTTCCGAACCTCCGGGACCTGGCCCCGCACCAAGGCGCTGTACTGCTACCCGGTCGACATCGAGGAGTGGCCGGACGATCCAGAGATCGTCGAACAGATCGCGATCCGGTCCTGTGTGCGCCGAGGAGGCGCGCCGATCGATCTGGTCCTCGACCGGGGTCGAGAGAACCGTTCCCAACTGGTGTTCACCACCGCCCGCGGCCGGGAGGCGGTGTTCCGGCAGTCGCCACGCACCCGCAAGCAAGCCCGCCCGAAGGTGACCACACCGACCGCACGCGCCAGCGGAATCCCCGAGCTGGAAATCCTCGTCGATACCCGCGAGCGCTACGCCTACCGCTTCACCAGCCAGCACGTCCGCACCACCAAGCAGGCGCTGCCCTGCGGCGACTACGCCGTCACCGTCGACGACGCGGTGGTCGCGGCGGAGGAACGCAGGTCCCTGCCCGACCTCGTGTCCAGCCTGCTCAACGGCACCCTGCGATATGCCCTCGGTGAACTGTCCGCCCTGCCCGCGCGGCAGTGGTCGTGGAAGACCGCTACTCCCAGATCTTCAAGCTCGACCGCACCCGCCCGGCCGCCGTAGCCGATGGCCTGGCCGAACTTCAAGTCCGCTGGCCCGGCGTGCCGATCGTGTTCTGTGAAACCCGCCAACTTGCCGAAGAACGGACCTACCGCTACCTCGCCGCCGCCCACACCTGGGCCAGTACCGAAGCGGCTGCGATCGCTCGCATCAGCCCGCCCGGCCGCACGTCCGTCGAACCAGCCGAACCAACGCCGTCGGCCCCCCGGCTCGCGAGCTGCGCGCCTGGGCCCGGGCCAACGGACTCACAGTGCCCGACCGAGGGCGACTACGACCCGAAATCCTCACCGCCTGGCGCGCGGGCAACACGACATGACCGCCCGCAAGCGGATCCTGTTACGGCGATTGACAGGCCTGCTCTGCGGTCGCAGTCGAACAGCGCGGGTAGTTGACCGGATCGGTTGGGTCCAGAGTTCGACCGTTGTCGGCCGCGACGATGGCCATCAAAGCAACCAGTACGCCGAGCACGGCTGCCGCAGTGATCCACGCAGCTCGGACGACCCTCGACACCTCGAAATTATGCATGACTGCGTCGCAGCAGTGGATCCGTCTCCGGGCGGGTGCGACGGGTTGACGAACGGACGAAGGGCGCCTTTAACGGGTAGAGCTACTGCTCGCGTCGGCGTGGATGCCGGCTGCTGAGCGGACGAGTGCTGCGACGCTCGGTGAGCGGCTGGCGGCCGGCCATGCGCTCACGGTGATGATGACCGGCGCGTCGACGACGGGCACCGCGACGTGGGCGGGCCACTGCCAGGCACGGCTGGAGGCAGGGATAACGAGCAGCGTTAGTCCCAGCGCGACCTGCTGGGCGAGCTGTGACTGAGTGTGCACCTCCGGTCCGGGCCCGTCCGGGTAGGAGCCGTCGAGCCGGGGCCATCGAGCCATTGGCAGGTCCGGCACATTGCGCACGTCCGCCAGCGTGAGGTGGTCGCGTGAAGCGAGCGGGTGCCTCGCGGGAAGAAGCGCGACCTGTCCCTCCGTGTGCAGGTCCTCCGTATCGAATCCGGCGAGGTCGTCGACCGGCCGGTGCATGAGTGCGACGTCGGCGCGCCCGTTGCGAAGCAGCCCAGCCTGCTCGCCGACCTCGCACAGCAACACATCCACCGGTATCGCATCGGGCCCGCTGGAGACCGCAGCGAGCAGCCGTTGCAGCAGCTCGACGGACGCCCCGGCCTTCGTCGCGAGCACCAGCGTGCGGTCCGGGTTGCCGGCACGCCGCGTTCGACGCGCGGCGGCCGCGACGCCATCAAGAGCAGAGCCGGCCTCGTGCAGCAGCACGCTTCCGGCGTCGGTGAGGGCCACTCCCCGACGGTCCCGTACGAGCAGCTGGACGCCGAGGCGCTGCTCGAGCCGTCGGATCGCGCGGGACAGCGGCGGCTGTGCGATCCTGAGCCGAACGGCGGCGCGTCCGAAGTGCAGTTCCTCCGCGACGGCGATGAAGTACCGCAGTTCGCGGGTCTCGAGGTCTGCCACAAGTCTGAGGATACCGGCCTGATACCTCACGGGTACCTGGTGCAACCGGATCGGTCTTGGCCACGGGCGTGCGAGTCGATGAGCATGGACCAGGTGAATGACACGAAGACTGCGCTGATCACCGGCGCGAATAAGGGAATCGGCTTTGCCATCGCACAGGGTCTCGGAGCGGCCGGTTTCACGGTCGCCGTGGGTGCGCGCGACGACGCCAGGCGTGAGGAAGCAGTGGACCGTCTGCGCACTGCTGGCGTCGACGCGTTCGGAGTCACGCTCGACGTCACCTCCGACAGCAGCGTCGCCGCGGCAGCAGCGACCATCGAACAGACGGCAGGACGACTCGACGTTCTGGTCAACAACGCTGGCATCTCCGGTCGGACCGACGATAGCGCGCAAAATCCGACGACGCTCGACCTCGATGTCGTGCGCACCGTGCTCGACACGAACGTGCTCGGGGTTGTCCGCGTGACAAACGCAATGCTTCCGCTACTGCGCCGCGCAGACTCGCCGCGCATCGTCAACATGTCCAGCAACATGGGCTCACTGACCCTGCAGACCGGCCCAATCATGGCCGCATACGCACCGTCTAAGTCAATGCTCAACAGCGTCACCGCACAGTACGCCCGCCAACTTGCCGACACGAACATCATCGTGAACGCAGGCTGCCCCGGTTACGTCGCCACCGACTTCACGGGCTTCAACGGGCCACGGACACCTGCCCAGGGAGCAGCGATCGCGATCCGGCTCGCCACCCTGCCCGACGACGGGCCGCGCGGCGGCTTCTTCGACGACCAGAGCGCCATCCCCTGGTGATCTACAGACGGCGAGGCGGCCAGCAGTTGTGTGGTGCGAGCGTAAGCAATCTGGGACGGACACGTACCCGTTAGATGAACCGCCTCCGGCGACCGCAGACCTCACCCACTGGCTTTGACCTGGCGACCAGCTCGTGTCGCAAGAGGATCCCATGCGAGACGGCTCGACCGTCATGTGCTGTGCGCCGGCTGATCACGCCAGGTATCAGCGGGCTGCGGCCGACGCTGACACAATGCCAGCATGTCGCTAGTGCCCGTTCTTAACACCCTGGAGACCGATCGCCTCGTCCTTCGGGATCGCAGAGTGGATGAGGCCGCCATCTATCGCCAGTTGTGGACCGAGCGGGATCCGAGGGTGCCGCCGCCTCGGCGGATAAATCTTGAGGGCCGACCGACCGTGGAGGACATCGCCGCGCTAATACGCGCAGAGCGTGAGGAATCGGGGCCAGGGCTCCTGGCGGTGGAGCGGAAGGGCACGGCCGACGTCATCGGGTATTGCGGGCTGATCTTTCATGGGAACGGCTCGCCCGACGAGCCTGACCTGGCCTACGAGTTACTGCGTGCGGCTCACGGCTTCGGCTACGCACCCGAGGCAGGTCGGGCCGTGGTCACGTGGGCGAGGGAGGCGGGCTACCGGCGGTTGTGGGCAGGGGTCCGGGACTGGAATGTCGCGTCGCGACGGGTCCTTGCGAAGCTCGGGTTCCGCGAAACAGGCCGGGTGGAGCCCGACGCTATCTACGGTGACAGCCTGCTGACCGTACGAGAGTTTTGAAGGGTATCCAGTGGCCGATCCCTGGACGGAACGAGTGCTGGTTACCAGCCGCGAGCCAACACCGCGAAGTCGTCGGCATCGAGGTCCGGTCGGCGGATGAGACCGGTGTTCTTTGCTACTTGCAAGGCTGGCAGGTTCGAAGGACGGGTACGAGCCACGACAGGACACGCCGGGCGTTGCGCCTGCGCCACCGCAACCGCCTCACTCGCGGATTCGACGGCAAGTCCCTGCCCCCACACGGACGGCGCGAATCGGTAATACAGGTTCCAGCACTCCCGTCCTTGGAAGTCAAAAGGGCGTACCCCTGCGACTCCCACCACCGCCCCGGCGAACTCAACCGCCCAGTATCCGGTCCCACGCTCGCGCCAGCACCGGATGAAAGCGTCCACTACAAGCGCGCTCTCTCCGCACGGGACGGGGCACCGCCAGGCCGATGCGCGTTCGTCCGCGGGTCGGACTGGATGGCGACGATTGCAGGAGCATCGGCCGAGGCGATCCGGCGCAGAAGCAGGCGCGCAGTCCGACGCTTCGCGATCGGCTTCGGCAGCGGCCTCGACACCCCCCGACTCGCCCGTTCCCTGACCGACGCCCGCAACATCGTCGAGGAACTGACCGAAGGCGGCGTCAAGCTGAACATCGGCGGCTCGCTGCACGACCCGACCGACCCGGTCGGCCGGCTGCTGTTCAACGTCCTCGGGATGATCGCAGAATTTGAGTCGGACTTGATCAGGATGCGGACGAGGGAGGGCATGAAGGTCGCCAAGGCCAAGGGTCGATTGCGCGGCAAGCAGCCCAAGCGCAAGCCAGCACAGGAAGCCCACCTGGTCGAACTGTGGCGTGCAGGCAAGCACACCAGCGCCGAGCTCGCCGAGCTGTTCTCCGTCGCCCGCTCCACCGTCTACCGCGCCGTGCAACGCGCCGGAGACCCGAAGCCCGCTCGGGCCCGCAAAACGTGAGCGGGCACGTCTTTGTGGACGAGACCAAGGACCGCGACTACCTGCTTGTCGCCGGCGTCGTCATTCCACCCGATCTCGACCCGGTCCGTCGCACTCTTCGGACGCTTGTCATGCCTGGCCAGCGGCGCCTACACATGGCCAAGGAGCGCGACCAGCGGCGACGTCAGATCGTCGATGCCATCGTGGCCTCCGGAGTCACAGCCACCGTCTATGACGCCGGACGCAGCCACTGCACCGAACTCGCCGCACGCGAAGCCTGCTTGCGGGCCGTCGTGATTGACGCCGCCGAAAGCTCCGCGCACATGCTCGTCCTCGAACAAGACGACTCACTGCTGTGGTGGGACCAGCAACGACTCATCGAAATCACCCGCGAGGTCGGCTGCCGGGCCACGCTGCGCTACGAGTATCGCCGAGCTCGTGAAGAGCTGCTTCTCTCGATCCCCGACGCCATCGCCTGGTGCTGGGCCCGCGGTGGAATCTGGCGTCAACGAGTCGAGCCCGTGGTCATTAAGCGACAGAACGTCTGACCCCGGACAGCGCGAAACCCGGCTCACCAACCGTCCGGATGGCTGCCGGGCTCACTTCCTGAAGCTCAACGCAACAGGCTGTCATCAAGCATAGGCGACCCGACCGCCGCTGTCACCCCAATACCGGCAGCCGACCAAACGCCGAGCAAGATCATTCTCACCGCTAACCACGGTTCCACTGTTCCTCAACCCCGTAGTCGTGCCGCCCTGATAGCGGCCGCCGCGACCGTGGAGGCGTCCCGTCCACCCGCACCCTATGAACGCGCCGACTCGCTACGCCAAGCACGGGCGGCGATCAGGCAGGCTCGAGCTGACTTGGCGATCCCCGACCTGGTGGTGTCAACGCGTCATAGGAAGACGTTCTGCGCTGCTGGGTCCCGGTTACTTCAGTGCGGGCAGGATGTCGCACCAGATGGCGTCCAGAATGTCGGTGGTCGGTCCTTCGTAGTGCGCGGTCACCGTTACGCAGGCGTTGTGCTGAGGCAGAACGATGCTGAACTGCCCGTAGATGCCGTCCATGCGCCAAGCGTTGTCGCGGTTGCACAGCCAGACGTGTCGTCCGTAGCTCGCGTTGTCCAGATGGGGCTTCGCCGCGCGGGTGGCCATATGGCCGTTCGTGGGCACGTTGTCGGTGGTCATCGCAGCCACGTAGTCGGCCGGCACAACCTGCCGGCCGCGATAGCGACCCTCATCCAGCAACGTGTGGCCGAGTCTGGCCAGCTCCTCGGTGCGTAGCTGAAGCCCGACCGCGCCAAGAGAGTAACCGCGCGGGCAGCGCAGCCATTGGGGGTTTCTGATGTCGAGCGGAACGAACAGGCGCGGGAGAAGGAAGTCACGAAGGTCCTGACCCGAGCAGCCGTGCACGATGCGGCTGAGCAGGTAGGAGTTCGCTCCGCGGTAGGCGAACGTCGTTCCGGGCTCGGTGCCCAGCGGCGTGCTCAGGATGTCAATCGCAGGGTCATCCGGATGATCGGCGTCGGGATCGCTCCACCGGTATGTGATACCTGACGTCATGGTCAACAGCTGGCGCACGGTGACCGCGTCCATGCCACGAGCCGGAGCGGATGTCAGATGCCCGAGATGGGACAGCACCGTGTCGTCCACATCGAGCAATCCCTCAGCCTGAGCCATTCCGATCGCTACCGAGGCGAAGGTCTTGGAGGCCGAGAAGATGTCACGGCGGATGTCGGCCACCCAGTGCCGTGTAAACGGCGACTGGCCGTGCCCGGACACATGAACGCCCTCGACGCCCAGGCCCCGCGCGCCGAGGCGCTCGATCGCCGCCGCAAGCTCCCGACTCGACCGACTTTTAGCGACCATGATTGACGACGATAAGCGCCGGTATCGCCATCGAGCGAACCGCCAAGCTCACGCGCGCGCCTTCGCCCGTCGCGGGGAGATCCGTAAACCGCCTGTATGACGGGGCAGAAGCGGCCGTTTGATCGTGGCCCTACCGGCGACATATCTGCCCGCAAGCGGAAGCCTGACCGGCACGCCTGTCCGATAGTCGATCCCGCCGGGGGCACCCGTCCGGTGGTGGAGCGTCCTACGGGACGACCTAGATCATCACCCAGCTCGCTCGCGAACCGACGCCCTGGCGTACTGCCGAGGTTCGTCTAGTGGGACTACTGGTCAGCCGTTTCGGCCGAGCAAATGGGGCCGTTGCGCCACAGGCCGTCCGCGGTTCCGGCGGCGACGTGGTCGGCGTAGATCTCGATCTTGTGGCGGATCACGCCAAGGGCGTCGTCGAGTTCGGCGATCTGCGCGAGCACGCGGGCCTCGTGACCGCGCAGGATGTCAAAGCGTTCGGCGACGGTGTCTGGGCCCGCGACGACGAGCTGGGCGTAGCGGCGGATGTCGTCGAGGGGCATGCCGGACGCCCGAAGGCGGGTGCAGACTTTCAGCCATTCCACCTCTTCCTCGGTGAACACGCGCCGGCCGGCCGAGTCGCGACGGACGGGCGCAAGGAACAGGCCCTCCCGCTCGTAGAAGCGCAGCGTGTGCGTGGTCAGGCCGGTGAGCTCGCCGACCTCACCGATCGTCAGGGTCGTCGCGGCGCTCATGGGTTCCACCGTACGTGGCTTGCCTTCGAGTGGACTCGAACTCCTAGCGTAGGCAACGTTCCACCGACGAAGGGGAAATTCGTGTCCACTACTTGGTTCATCACCGGAACGTCGAGTGGTTTCGGACGGCTACTCACCGAGCAGCTGCTCGACCGGGGCGACCGCGTCGCCGCCACCCTGCGCCGTCCCGAGGCCCTGGACGACCTGCGCGCCGAGCACGGCGACCGGCTGTGGGTCGCGCCGCTCGACGTCACCGACACCGACGAGGTACACCGCGTCGTCGACGACGCGTTCGCCGCGCTCGGCGGCATCGACGTCGTCGTCAACAACGCCGGTTACGGTGTCTTCGCTTCGGTGGAGGAGGCGAGCGACGAGCAGATTCGTCGCGTCGTCAATACCAACCTGCTCGGCTCGGTTCACGTCATCCGCGCTGCCCTGCCTCACTTGCGCGCGCAAGGCCGCGGGCACATCCTGCAGGTCTCGACCGCCGGCGGGCAGACGACTTACCCCAACTTCGGCTACTACCACGCGTCCAAGTGGGGCATTGAGGGCTTCTGTCAGACCGTCGCCGCCGAGATCGCACCGTTCGGGATCAAGCTCACCATCGTTGAGCCCGGCGCGACGCCGACCGGCTTCGGCAGCGGCCTCGACACCGCCCCTGCCATGCCCGAATACGACGCCACCCCCGCCGGCGACGTCCGTCGCGCGCTCGCCGACGGGGCGTTCCCGCTACCGAGCAGCCCTGACAAGATCGCGGCGGCCATGATCGAACTCGTCGACTCGGGCGCCGCCCCGTTACGGCTGCCGCTCGGCAGCGACACCTACCAGGACGTCCGGTCAGCACTCGTCGCCCGCCTCCAGGAGCACGACGCGCACCGCGACGTCGCCTACTCAGTCACCCGCGACGACATCAGACATTGAGCACTTGCACCGACACAAGGACGACCGCCCGGAGGGGGTTCCGCTTACGGCCGAGTGAAGGGACCAGATTCGCTCAGTTGTTACGGCGACCCCTTAGCGCCGGCCCGGGCCTGGGAGGCCGTGACCCGGTGTGCTGGCCGGGCGTCGTCGGCCGGGCGCGCGGTGGCGGGCCGGATGACGGCGGTGCGTGGTGTGCTCATCGCGGCCAGTTGGGCGGCGGTGGCGGGGGGTGCTGGCCGCGATCGAGGTCCTCACGTCGGTCTCGGCCGGTGAGTCGCCCCAGGGCATCAGCATCGGCATCGGTTACGCCGATCCTTTCGGCGAGCACCGTTTGCAGCATGTCCGCTGGAGCCCGGTCGGGGCGGTGACGGCTGTCAGCTCCCGCTGCCAGGTGTCCAGGGGTGCTTTGGCCAGGATGCCGGCCGCGATGCGGGCGGCCGCTACGCGGTCCTCGGGCCAGGTCAGGTCCCGCCCGTTGAGGGCGTGGTCGACGAGTTGGCGGCCGATCGGTTCGGCCCTAGCGAGCCGGTCGAGGAGTGCGGCCGGGCCGTGCAGCTCGCCGAGCTGGGCCGGGTCCGTCCCGGGCGGCAGTGCCGCGCCGCGGGGGTCGAGGCTGTGGGCGGTGAGCCGGTCGTAGGCCGGGCCGGCGGCCTGTACACCGGCCGGGTCGGCGTCCGTGTCGGCACGGAGGGTGTCGGCGAGCTGGCGGGCCTGGTGCTCGGTCAGGGCGGTGCCCAGCGGTGCGAGGCCGGCCATCATGCCGCCCGAGGCGAGGTCGACGGCCAGGGCGTCGACGGGCCCTTCGACGAGGACCGCGAGACCGCCTCGGTCCAGGGTCGCGGCGTTCCCGGCGAGGCCGTAGAGGTGCTCGCCTTTGGTGTAGAGCGGGGTCTGGCCGGTGTTGAGGTACTTCGGGTTGCGGATGCCGGTGCTGGCGTCCAGGCTCGGGTTGCGGCGGCCGACGAAGCCGACCACTTCCCGGCCGCCGCCCTCGGTCCGGGCGTGGATCGGGAACATCAGCCGATCCCGGAAGCGATCGATGACCCGGCCGGGAGGCGCGGGTACCCAGCCCGGCGCCGAGGATCTCGGCGTCGGTGAAACCGTTGCCGCGCAGGTGCTCGGCCAGGTGGGTCCAGCCGGGGCGGGGCGTAACCCACACGCCCGGCCGGGTCATCCAGCATGCTCGTGCCGGGTGTCGAGGTAGGCCGGCGCCCACGAGGCCCGGTACTGGCCGGCGTAATACGCCGCCGCAGCCGCGTTGGCCGCGACCAGGCGGTCCCGGTCCAGAAAACCGGGCTCGGGATCCGTGCACGGTTTTCTGCACTGGCCCGCAGTGCTCCGGTGCGGTCGGCGCCGGCCACCGCGCGCGCGGTCAGCTTGTCGGCTTCGGTGGCCACCGCCGCCGGGGTCGCTGCCGGCCCGGGCGTGAGGTGGTCGTGGCTGCGGTCCAGGACCTGATGGGCGGTGCTCAGGACGCGGGCACCGGAGGCGCGCAGCGCGGCGTCGACGTCACCGGTCTGCGCGGCCCAGCCGGCGACGTAGGCGAAGGTGTACTCGGCGGTGTCCAGGCCATGATCGGCGGCCACCAGGTAGGCCAGGGATTCGGCCTCGACCTCGCGGTCACCGCGGCACTGCTTCGTCACACCCTGTGGAAAACCTTGTGGACCATGCATCAGGACGTGGCCCAGTTCGTGGGCCAGGGTGCATTGATCTGACTGCCAGGGGTTCGGGTCACTGAGGAGTCGGTGTGGGTGGGGCCTGTCTGGGTCTGATCAGTGCGTACGGGCAGAGTGTGTGCTTGCCCGCCTTCAGGTGTGCCACTCCGGCGAAGCCTTGCTTGGGCCCAGTGTGGCGAACCTGCTGGACGTCGGGCCGGGAAACGCCGGTGGGCACGTTGAGGGTGTACTTGTGGTCGACGGTCATGTGAATGACCAGCGGTTGGCTGGGCTTATCAGGATCGGCGGCGCAGCCGACAACGTCTGCTTGGCCTTTGGCGCCGACGGCTCGGTCGATGTAACCGAACGGGTTGTGGCTGGACGGAGTTGCGGCGCTGGCAGGGCCGAGGCCCGTGACGAGCGTGCAGGTGGTGGCTACTGCGACACCGGATAGGACGGCGATGCGCCGTGAGATGCGTTTCATGGGACCGAGGTTGGCGCACAGGGAGCGTGATACCGCCATCGGTGACCTTCTATTCACATCCCTCACTTAACCGAACTAAGACCAATCTCAGGGTCATCACGTTTGTTACGGTGGAATGCATCGGCGGTCAACGGCGGGAACATCTCCCCGTCGCTCAGGCCCGGCACGCGATCCTCCACCTTGCCCACCAGCTCGGCGAGTGCGGGGTTGGCCAGCACGAACCGGACGTCGACGTCCCTTGGCGTAGCTGACCGCCCGCCAGGACGCCAGCGCCCCATCGAGCAGCTGTTGATTACGCTCCAGCGCCGCCGCCCCGACAGCCGCATGCTCGACCTCGCACTCACCGGCCTCACACGCCTGCCGGCGAAGCTCCAACCGCACCATAAGCTGGCCGGGCCAGCAGACGCAGCTGGTGGCATTGGAGTTCGGTCAGGATCCGACGCGAAGCGACCCGGAAATCGTCGACAGGCTAGCTAACTTGACACACTCGCCTGCCGAAACGCGGTCGAGCACGGTTGCTAACCGGCTGCCGCAGTCGGTCAATCCGCTGGCCCGTCCTGGCCGCTCCCCCTCAAGGACACCGGCCCTACATTGGCGAAGCGCTCGTCGAGGCGGTCGATGTCCTCCGCACGGGCGTCGGCGCCCAGCTCGGCCCGGGCGATGAAGTACTCCTCGTTGCCCGAGGGAGAGCACACGAACAACATCCGGCCTCCTGTGTCGGTCGTGAAGGTGTGCTCCACGCCCCGCGGAACGACGACCAGATCGCCCCGCGAGGCATCGAAAGTCGACTCGCCGACGCGCACCGAATATCGACCGTCGAGGACATAGATGATCTTCATGTAGCCCGAGTGGGGCCCAGCCGCCGGGTGGGACCGAGATCAGCGCCGTATGCACCGATCCGCAGTACCGCGGCCAGGGCCTGGCTAAAGACGTCGTGCACAGCGTGTTGGCTGGCATCAGGACCCAAAGCCGACGCGGCTTCCTCTACGTCGCCCGAGAAAACCCTGCAATGGACCTCTATCAGCGCCTGGGTTTCGTGAACCAACGTGAATACGTCGTCACTCACCTCCTGCGCGATGTGGCCACTCAGCCGCCTGACCCATGTTAGCCCGGTTGGCAGGCCGAGGCCGACGGCCTCATCACCGTCGTGCTGGACGGGCTCCGCCCACGGCGATGACACCACGGATGCGGCGGAAGGCCGCGACGGGGAGCACCCGGCGGCAGTTGGCGGTGAAGTCTTCCCCGCTGCAGTGAAGTCAAGGTGCGGACACGAGTCGGAACCCGCGCCGAGGTGTGCTGATCTTCCGCCTTTCGGCATGTCCGGTAAATCGGGGCTCCTCGCCCGTCCCACTTCCGACGCTCCACCGGAACGGGTCAACCCCCAGCTCGTTTGCCGCAGAGCCGCCGAGGTGGCCGCCCCGTAAGCCTCGTCCGGTGAAAATTCCCGCAGGGGTACGGCCATATGACTCAGCGCGAGGTCGGCTCGACTTGCCAGTCCTCCTCCACCGCCCGGTGTAGGGGGTTACTTGGTCATGTCGAGAGTTTGGCCCAGGCGGCGATGTGGGGTTCGTGGGCTTTCATGTCCCACCATTCCTCGAGGTTGGCTCGGCAAGTGATGACGAATGATTGTGGGTCGAAGTCGTGCAGAGGGTCGTCGCGGTTGTCTGGGCCGAGGGGGAGCGTTACCCGCCAGCGCTGGGGTGTCCGGGTTGGCGGTGGTGTGCTCGTACATCGAGCAGAAGCTCACGCTCAGCGCCGGTCTTGAGCAGCTCAGTCGGCTTGCGAAACTTGTCTTGTGGGCGGCCGGCTTGTGCGGCGCAGGAGCCGCCTATCATCGCCGAGTGTTATTCGGAGCCCGCGACGCCTTACCGGGGCGTCCGCATCGAGTGCTAGTAGCAGGCACTTCCGGTGTCGGCAAAACCTCTCTGGCTGCTCGCCTCGGCGAGGCATTTGAACTGCCGCATGTGGAGATTGACGCCCTCTGTCACGGACCAGGCTGGACACCACGCGACAGCTTCGCCGCCGAAGTTGAGGCCTTCAGCGCGCAGCCTGAGTGGGTAACTGAGTGGCAGTACGGCGCAGTGCGCGCGTTGCTGGCCGGGCGGACTTGCTGGTGTGGCTCGACTTGCCCCGAACCAAAGTGATGCGTCAAGTGGTCGCGCGCACCATCCGTCTGCGCTTGCGCCGGCAAGTTCTGTGGAACGGAAATGTCGAGCCGCCGCTGAGGACTATTTTTACGAACGCCGAACACATTGTGCGCTGGGCGTGGACCACGCATGACAAGAGCGCCCAGCGGATCGCTGACTTGACCCGCCAGCGGCCGGAGTTGGCCATCGTGCAACTGCGCACCTGGCACGAGGCGCACCACTGGATGAGCGGTGCTGTGCGCGACGCTGCCGCATCAAGCAGCTGATCCGGCAGCCGAATCCCGCCGCGAAACGGCGGTGTCGCTACAACTGCAGGTGGAGGCGTAGCGCGTCGTCAAGCTGTGCCATGACGTCCGCAGGGGCCTGTCCGAGGATCGCGCCCAGTCGCTCGACGGCGATCGAGCGGACCTGCTCGGCCTGGGCCTTGGAGTCCTGACGTAGCCCGGTCACAGCTGCGGGCAGCAGAGCCTGGAACGGGAAGACTCGGTCGGTGTTGCTGGTGACCGGCACGACGGTGACCACTCCGCGGCCGAGCCGCACTGCGATCGAGTTCGCGTGGTCGTTGCTGACGATCACTGCTGGACGTCGTTTGTTGGCCTCGCTCCCGCGCGCAGGGTCCAGATCGGCGAGCCGGATCTCACCGCGGAGCATCGGCGATCCCGTCAGCCGCGGTCGCACTCCACGCCGCGTGGTCGCCTGACGCTTCCCACTCGTTCCAGGCGGCCTCGTAATCCTGCTCCAGCTCGGGAAGGCGCAGCATGCGCACGGCATGGTGCAACGCAGCCGACCTCGAGGAGAGGCCAGTGGTGCGGGCAAACTCGTCGAGGACGGCCACATCCTCGTCCGGCAGACTGACGCTAAGTTTCATACCGCAATGCTACCGTAGTAATACCTCCAGGTAGCAGGCACCGGCGGCTGCCGCCGTCGCGCGAGCATCGTCCCGAGAGCGGATGAGCTCGCGGGCATCGGTCAGGACATGCTCGAGCGCCTCGGCGCGCTGCTGATGCCCGTCGTGGCCAAGGCGCCCTCTCCGCCAGCGGACCAGCCAAAAGATCCAGAACAGGGCCCGGCCGTCGCCACCGACAGTTAGATTCAGCGGCATGGCCGAATCCGAGAGTCTCGACGACGAAGCCGCGCAGACGCTCGTCCGGCAGCTGCTGGAGCGCCAGGGCGAGGACCGCAACCTCGACTACAAGGCGGCGATGGCCTTCGCGCCCAACGAGGTCAAGGGCAAGCTCCTGAAGTGCATCATGGCCTTCGCCAACACCCGAGACGGCGGCCACATCCTCATCGGCGTGGAGCAGAAGGGCGTCCGCTTCGAGCCCACCGGCGCCACCGAGCAGCAGGCGCGCTCATTCGACCCGACCGACATCGGGAACTTCGCACGCAACTACTGCTCGACTCTGCCGCGCGTCACAAGTCGCGAGGTCACGATCGACGGCGTCACGCTGCTGCTTGTCCGAGTCGCCGAGTTCGCTGACGAGCCCATCGTCTGCACCAGCGACCTTCATGGCGCCGACAATAAGCCGATTCTGCGCAAGGGCAGCATCTACGTCCGGACCGAGGACGCACGCTGCGTGGCAATCGACTCCAGCGAAACCATGCGCTCTTTCCTCGCTCTGGCTGTCCAGAAGTACGGCGAGGGTCTCCTCGAGCAGATTCGCGGCCTCGTCGGCGCTGCCTCCATCACCAACGCGCCCATGCCGCCGAACGAGCTGTACGCCGCTGAGCTCACCTCCGCCGAGGACATGTTCCAGCGTGAGGAGCTCACCGCGCCGCACGCCTACTGGTACTGCACGATCATGCCGGCGTCCTACGACGCGGACCGCATCCCGACGACCGCCCGACAGCGCGAGATCCGGATGCAGTCCGAGGTTGCGCTGCGCGGCTGGAACTTCCCACACACCGACCGCGAGCAAAACCAACCGTTCGAGGACGGCATCGAGTCCGTCACCCATTGGTCGCGCCACAACGAGGCCAGCCGCTTCTACCGGTCCGGGCTGTTCACGTGGAGGCACCTGCTGCGCGAGGACGCCTCACCCGAGTACGACGGCGCCATCAGCTTCGTGTCCTCGATTTACAGCCTGCTCGAGGTGTTCGTCTTCGCCAGCAGGTACGCCCCGATGATCGCCGACACGGAAGAGTTCGTCGTCAGCGTCGGAATGGCGAACATCGGCGGCTACAGCCTGCTGTTGGACACTGACGGCTTCCGCGAAAGGAAGGCCACGGCAGCATCAAGTTTCGCGCGCGAGTACCGCGCCCCGGTCGCAGAGCTCCGCGCGTCCTACCGGGACTACGCCACTGACGCGTCCCAGCGCCTGTTCGACATGTTCGGCCTAGATGTGCCGGTGAGCTCTGTCGAGCACTGGCAAAATCGCCTACTCGAGCAGCACTTCTGACCCGCCCACTGGCGGTCTACCGCTGGTCGTCGGTGCGCATAACCGGTGCGCCGCCCCCGCGGCGAGCAATGCTCTGCTCATCCAGCGAGCGGCGGACGGCTGTCTGGCTGCGTCCGGTCAGCGTCGCCAACTCCCGCAGCGAACGTCCCGCCTCAGACCCTCGGTGACGAACCGGCGCCCTTGACCGTCCAACCGAGCAGCTCCCCGTAGAACTGCGCGAGGACCTCTGGGTCCGGGCAGTCCAGAACTAAGCCGGGAAACCGCGCGATAGCCACACCGAAACGCTACCGGTCGGCTTTGCAACCCGCCAGGAGCAGGACGTCGGAGTCTTCTGACAACAGCGGGCAGGAGCCGTGTCGGAGTCCCTCACTCATCGAGGCCACGATGACGCTGCTCTCGCCGCAGCTCCGGCGGATCGCGGTGTCCGCGAACGGACGACGACGGCCGCGCTAGCGAGCAACGTCGCAGCCGGTCCTCGGGCGATCACGTCAGTGCCTGGTGGCAGCGCGCCGGCGGGTCTCGACCAGGGATCGAGCTACGGGACACAGCGGCCTCATCAGCAGCAGCGATATGGGGCCAATCTAGGGCTTTGCCTTCCAGATGGCGGTCGAATTGGACGTTGCCATGGCGGCCAGGACGTGCAGCGGAACTTGGGTCAGCGGTCTGAGTTGAGCGGGGCGGCGGCGGTGTAGGAGGCGAGGAGGGTGAGCTTGTCGGCGCTGTCGGTGCCGGAGTCGGGGTGATAGATGGCGAGGACGAGTGTCTGTGCGGTGTCGCCGACGATGAGTTTCTCGCGGTTGAGGGTGAGCGCGCCGACGAGGGGGTGGTCGATGGTGATGGGCCAGTTCTGTCGGGCTTGGACGTCGTGCTGCGCCCAGAGGGTCCGGAATCGGTCGCTGGTAAGGGAGAGTTCGCCGACGAGGTTGATGAACCTAGCGTCGCCTGTATCGGTGCCGACGGAGCGGCGGAAGCCGGCGACGAGGCGGGCGGTGGTGTCGTCCCAGTCGGGGTAGAGGGCTTGTTCGTCGGGATCGAGGAACACGGCCCGGAGCCGATTTTCACCTATGACGAGCCTGGGTGAGAGGGCGGTGGCGAGCGGGTTCGCGGCGAGGACGTCGAGGTAGCGTCCCTCGACGAACGCGGGCAGCTGAAGCGACGTCAGGAGTTTGCTGATGCCCTCGGGGACAGTCTCGCGTCGCGGCCGTCTGCGCGACCGCGTTGCGGATTGCTCGGTGAGGGAGAGCAGGTACGCGGTCCCGGTGGGGTCGAGGCCGAACACGTGGGCGAGGGCTTCGAGGATCTGCTGGGAGGGTCGCCGATCGCGGCCCTGTTCGAGGCGGAGGTAGTAGTCGGCGCTGATCCCGGCCAGGAGCGCCACTTCTGATCGTCGGAGCCCGGGCACGCGGCGGTTGTTCCCGGCAGGCAGGCCGACCTGGTCGGGGCGGACGCGTGCGCGTTGTGCGCTGAGGTAGCCGCCGAGCATGTTCTCCCTGGAAGGCATGTCCGCATCGTAGGACGCTCACGCATGCGTGGTCGTGGTCTTGCGGAGCCCACTGTCACGGGGGCGTACCCATGCCAACAAGTCCGGGACCACCATTGGTTACAGGCCACGCGCCGCCCGTGTCCACCGGGCCGGCGCATCCAGCGCCGCGGCAGCGGCACATGAACGAAGGAGAACGAGTATGAGCGGGTTGGCTGTTGTAACGGGGGCGTCGTCGGGGATTGGCCGCGAGTACGCGCGCCGCCTGGCGTCGCAGGGCACGGATCTGATCGCGGTTGGTCGTCGGCAGGAGCGGCTCGAAGAGCTCGCGGCCGAGTTCCCGAACGTGACCGTGCAGACCGTGGTCGCGGACCTATCAACGCAGGACGGCATCGGGAAGGTCATCGCCGCGGTCGGGGACCAGCCGGTGACGATACTGGTCAACAACGCGGGCGTGGCGCACTACAAGGCGTTCACCGAACTGTCCGAGGAGCAGGCCGCGGAGCTGGTGGGTGTGAAGGTGCTTGCGCCGACGCTGCTGACCCGCGCGATCGCGCCGGGCATGGTCGAGCGCGGCGTCGGACAGATCGTGAACGTTGCGGGCATGATCGCGTTCAGCGGCCCCGCGACCCTGGAGCAAGTCCCGCTGCGCCGCGCCGTGTACGCGTCGGGCCTGGCCTACGCGGTCGCGCTCTCCCAGACCCTGCATGCCGAGCTGTCGCCGAACGGCGTGAACGTGCAGGTGCTGTGCCCGGGCGTCGTCGCGACCGAGTTCCACGAGCGGCAGGGCATGGACCTCAGCGCCGCCCCCCGTATGAGCGCCGCCGACGTCGTCACCGCAAGCCTGCGCGGGATTGAGCTCGGCGAGACCGTCACTGCCCCGGGCGTCGAGCAGCACGACCTGCTGCAGGACGTCTTCACTGCTGACCTCGCCGCGTTCGGCGGGCAGTCACCGGAACTGGCGACCCGCTACCGGTCCTGACCGACCATACCCCTCAGCTTCCGAAAGGAGACGTCTGTGACAACAGCATCAGAACACCCCGCCGCCACCGAGAACACGGCGGCACGGCTCAAGGTGGGGTTCATCGGCCTCGGCGATCAGGGCCTGTCGATGGCGACCGCGATCGCGGAGCACGGCTTCGACCTGCACGTCTGGGCCCGCCGTCGCACCTCCCTTGCCCCATTGGCGAAAACGCCCCATACCGCACATGACGCCGTCGCTTCCCTCGCCGCCGTCGTCGACCTCGTCGCCCTCTGCGTCAGCACCGACGACGACGTGCTCCGCATCGTCGAGGACGACGTGCTGCCCGCCCTCCGCACGGGCGGGATCGTGGTCAACCACGGCACCGGCACCCCTGAAAACGCCCAACGGCTTGCCGACCTGTGTGCAGCGTACGGAGTCGAGGTGATCGACGCGCCGGTTAGCGGTGGCCGTCCGGCCGCCGAGGCCCGCACCCTGACCGTCCTCGCCGGCGGCCCCGACACAGCCATCGCCGACACGACACCCGTGTTCGACTCGTTCGCGACGAACGTGGTCCACCTCGGCCGCACCGGAACCGGCCAGATGGCGAAACTGTTCAACAACGCCCTGCTGATGCTGAACCAGGCCGCCATCGCCGACATCCTCGAACTCGCAGCCCAGGCCGGGTTGCACGCTCCCGACCTCGTCGACGCCCTCCGGCTCGGCTCCGCGGACAGCCGCGCACTCGGGCTGATGAACACCATGGTCAACTCCGACACCGTCGACCACCTTTCCAAGGTGGAAGCGCTCGACATGAACCTGTTCGAACAGGCCATGCGCGACGCTGGCGTCCCCGCGGCCGCAACCACCGCCCGCGGCCTCTCCGGCGCCAACCGGCTCCCCGACGTCATCGACCGGCTCAACCCGTGAACGACACCACCGTCACCACCGCCGGGAACACGGCGACCGCGGCGGACAGTGAAGCCGTCACCCAGCTTCTCCTCCGGGAACGGCAGACCCGCGACCGCGGCTGGTACGACGAGATGGCCGACTGCTTCACCCCCGGCGCCACGATCACCATGTCCTGGTTCATTGGACTCGCATCCGAGTTCATCGCCTCCACCAGAGCCCGCACCGCCAACGGCGTCTGGGGCAGCCACCGGCTCTCACCGGCCACAGTGCGTATCTACGGTGACCGTGCATGGGCGGAGCTTCCGCTCGCGATCGAGTTTGCCATCGACATCGACGGGATTCCCGCGGACCTCGTCTCTTACTGCCGGTCCCAGTACCGAGCCGAACGCACCCACTCCGGGTGGAAGATCGCCGACATCACCTCCATCTACGAACGCGACACCATCACCCCCGCCGTTCCCGGAAAAACCCTCAACTTTGACCCGGCAGCGTTCACTGGGTTCCGCCCGTCGTACCAGTGCCTCGCGTGGTATTTCAAGCAGCAAGGTGCCCCGCTTCCAGACGACCTCCTCGGCGACGACCAGCCTCATCCAGTCACCAAGCAGTACCGGCGCGAGCAACTCTGGCTCCGCCTCGGCACCGGCCCCGCGACCGTCGAGCATACGTAACGGAATCCATCATTTTCGAGACGGCCTGGCAGGTGTCCGGCCAGTGGTCGCGCGACGGTTTGCGGACGTTTCGAGAGGCGTGTCCAGGCTCGAGGTCTTGGTGCCGGCGCTGCGCTACGGCTCGACGTCCGTCGCCGGCTGCGGCTCGCCGCCTGCGGTCAGAGTGCCCTCGCCGGCCAGCGGCGCGGCCGCGCTGGGTGACGCGAGACCCACGGTCAGGGTGCCTTCTCCGGACAGTGCCGCCGCCACTGCTGTCCCGAGCTGTTCGCTGGAGGGGACCGCCTCCCGGACTGCGAGGGGCAGCGTGTCGTAGGTGTAGTCGGCTATGGCGAGCGGGGCTGTGGCGCTGGCGAGCGCGTAGCGGACGACATTGTCGTTGCGCCCGGCGCACAGCAGAATGCCGATGGTGGGGGAGTGGCGGTCGGGCTGCCGGAGGTTCTGGTCGACCCAGGCGACGTAGAAGCCGAGCTGCCCGAGGTGGGCGGGCTCGAAGCTGCCGATTTTGAGTTCGACGACGACGAAGCGGTTCTGTGCCCAGTTGAAGAACAGAAGGTCGATGTAGAAGTCGTCGCCGTCGACCTCGAAGTGGTACTGACGGCCGGCGAACGCGAAGCCGTGACCGAGCTCGAGCAGCAGGGCCTGGACTCGGTGGACGAGGGCGTCTTCGAGGTCGCGTTCGCGGACCCGGCTGGTCAGGTCGAGGAAGTCCAGCACGTTGGGGTCGCGGGTCAGTTGCTGGGCGAGCTCGCTGTCCCCGGGTGGGAGTTGGGCTGGGAAGTTGGAGGGTGCTGCGCCGACCCGGCAGTGCAGCTGGTTCATAAGCTGCTGCAGGAGCACGTTGCGGGACCACCCGTGCTCGACCGCGGCGGCGGCGTACCAGTCGCGCTGCGCCTGATCGTCGAGCTTGTCGAGCTTGTCGAGCAGGACGGTGACGTGACCCCAGGGAAGTTGGCCAACAGGCTGTTGGCCTATTGCCTCCTCGCTCCAGGCTGCGGCCATCTGCCGCATGTATTTGAGGTTGCTCCGAGACAGGCCGCGCATGTCGGGGAACGCGGCGCGCAGGTCGGTGGCGAGCCGGTCGATGACGCGAGTGCCCCAACCCTCCTCGCGCTGGCGCTCGAGCACCGCGTTGCCCAGGCGCCAGTAGAGCAGGAGCAGCTCGGTGTTGACCACGCGCTGCGCCTGGTCTGTGGCGCGCCAGGCGGGTGTTGATGAGCAAGCGTGCTGAGGCCATCGATGACGAGGACTTCGACCGCACCCCGCGGTGGTCTGTGACCGGAAATCTCCTCTCCGCCGAGGTCGGGGACTGGCGACTGACGTTCGCGAACAATGCCACGAAGATGAAGACCGCGAAGCGCGACCTGTCGCCCGCTCGCTGGGACGAGCTGCTCCCGAGTCTGACGCCCTACACCGCTACAGCTGTGGACCTTCGCGGCGTCACAACCAGGAGCCAGTACGGCGCACAGGAGTCGACGGTGGACATGAAACAGAGAATCGCCGCCTTCATCGAAGGCACCGACGATTCGTTCCACCTGCCCACCGTGACGATCGCAACGGGCGCCGGTGACGAGGCGTCGGAGATTACGGCGGACTTCACCGAGATGATGCTCGACGCCAGGCCCGACGCCGACCCGGCGACGCTGGCGGACACTGCGTTGACGATCCTTGGCTACCGCTACCCGACTGACGACGCGGACGTGAACGCTCTGCTCGCGGGCAGTCCCCTGCCGGCCGCCGAGGAGCGCAAGGACAACCCGAACGACAACCACTCGGAGAGCTCAGACCGGCGCTAGTAGGAACCGACTGGACTTCCAACCTGGTACGGAGACCGACGAGGAGACGGTCCGTCCGTGCGACGGGCCTTCGCCGCTTAACCCAGAGAAGGCCATGTACCTCATCGCAGCGACGGCCGACCTCGCGGACGGTTCGCCGCTCCTTGGCTCCTACTTCGTAACCCGGCTGACCAGGCCCTCAACGATCTAGTTCTCCACCGGCCGGGTCTGGTGATCCGGTCACAGCGGAAACAGAAGTTCTCCAGCGCTCATCGGCATGACAGTGAACGGCGGTCCGTCCAGCAGGCGTGGGAGGGTGTCACTGCGCTCGCGTCAAGTGGATTCATCCCGCTGAGGGATCGCCCAAGGGCAGCCGGGGTAGAGCACCAGCAGATCCGCGCAACAATCCTCTCCGGAACGCGACCAGCGCGCAGCAAGTCAACGTGGATGGATCCAGGGCTCAGGGTGCGTCGCCGATCCAGCGTCTTGGCTGCTGGCCCGGGAGCGCCAGGAAGTGAGGGGCGCGGTGGTCCCGCTAAGACGGTGCGTCCTCGCCCACCAGCCCGTCGATCGACTCACGGATTAGGTCGGCATGGCCGGTGTGACGGGCATACTCCTCGATCAGGTCGACGACCACCCGGCGCAGATTGGGCGTCTCGGACCAGTCGGAGATCGCTAGCGGGCGGTCGAGACCAGCGTCCGCAAGTACCTCATCGACCGCGGCCTCCGAGCGTGCGACGGCTTCGAACCACAACGACCGCAGCTCCTCGGAGGAGTCATCCGCGGCCGACGTCCAGTCCCACCCGTTATTCTCCGTCATCGGCGCCCACACGGTCGGGTAGTCGCGGCCCAGCAACTGGTGGGTGAAGTAGTGGTCCTCGACCAAAGCTAGGTGCTTGACCAGACCACCGAGGGTCACCGTCGACGGCCCGAGGGTGCGCCGCATCGCGGCGACGTCTAGCCCGCCGGTCTTCCAGGCGAAGGTGCGCCGGTTGCGGTGCAGCGCGCCGAGGAGGGCCTCGACCTCATCGGGGGTGGCGGAGAAGGGACGCGGGATCAGTCCGTCGGGCTCACCCATGCCGACGAGGGTACGACGGGCACCGGGCGAACGACACACGGACGTCCGGATAAGGATCCTTCTCCGACGACCACGCGAACCGTTAGGGCGCGATCCGGTGGAGGTCTCGGGGGAACAGGGTTGTTCGCCGGACGTTGTCGGCGGTCACCAGGCGTGCTACCCAACGCTCGAGGCCGATCGCGAATCCGCCGTGCGGCGGCATTCCGTGGCGGAATGCCTGCAGGTAGCTCTGGTAGGGCGCGGTCGTCTCGCCCCGCGCTGCGAGTGCCGCCTGGTAGTCGCTGTATCGGTGCAGGCGTTGGCCGCCGGTGACCAGCTCTAGGCCACGGAACAGCAGGTCGAAGGAGTTCGTCCAGCGCGGGTCGTCGGGCTGCGGGTGGGTGTAGAAGGGTCTCTTGGAGGCTGGGTAGCCCTCGATGACAACGAACTGCGATCCGTGTGCGTCCAGCGCCCACTGTCCCAGTGCCCGCTCGTGTTCGGGGGCCAGGTCGGATTCGTCGGGGGCAGCGCCCACAATACGCAGGGCATCTGCGAAGTGGACGACGGGAAACTGGTCGGGCACCACAGGTAGCTGAACGTTAGCGAGGTCAGCGGCGTCGCCGGCGTCGCGGACGGCGTCGACCATTCCAGCGAGCACGTCACGGAGTACGGCGATCACATCGTGGTGGTCGGTGATGTAACCCAGCTCGGCGTCGAGGGACACGTACTCGGCGAGATGACGCACCGTGTCGTGTGGTTCGGCGCGGAACACCGGGCCGACTTCGTAGACCCGTTCGAAGACCCCCACCATGGTCTGTTTGTAGAACTGTGGTGACTGGGCCAGATACGCCGGGCGACCGAAGTAGTCGACGACGAATACGTTGGCGCCGGATTCGGTCGAGGATCCGACGAGCTTGGGCGTCTGGATCTCGGTGAAACCCTGCGCGTCCAGCGCGGCGCGGTAGCCGCGCAGTGACGCTGCCGCGACACGCCACACCGCCTGTTGAGCGGGATGGCGCCATGCGATCGGCGCGTTGTCCAGCAGGACGGGAAGGCTCACGTTCAGGCTCGGGCGCCACAGCTCGAACGGAGGGGTAGCTGCTGGCTCGCCCAGCAGCGTGATCGTGGGGTCAATCAGCTCGGCCCCACCGGGTGCTCTGTCATTCGCGATAACGGTCCCAACGACTCGTACCACGGTCTCCTCACCGAGACCGTCGATCACATCTCGGACCTGATCGTCGGTGGCGACCACCTGTGCCAGACCGGACCGGTCGCGCAACACCAGAAACGTGACTGCGGCGTGCCGCCTTCTTCGATGCACCCACCCCTCGAGCACAACGTGCTCGTCGTGGTGGCTGGGCAACTGTGCGGCCAATGTACGGGACATCAACAACCTCCTCGGGAACGTCTCCCGGGAGGTGTGGGCGATCGGGTAGCTCGCGGTGCCACCACACCTTCGCTGACAACTGCCAGCCTCTCAGCCCGTATCGCGGGCCATGCGGACCAGCTCAGAGGTCGTCACGCTCATCGCAGCTGTGTCACGGGCCAGCCTAACCGACGCCAGCACGCCGCTGATCCGCTCTCGCCAAGCGCCTCATGACAGTCGAGACACGCAGTCCCGCAAGGAAGCTGATCGGTACAGCCAGTGCAGTCCGAGTGAGGATGTGTTGTGGTCACCAGCGGGCCGTGGGTTTCGTCAAGTGATCTGGCCTCATCCGCCGTCATGGATTTTGGGCCCAGTTGCAGCGGCTCTGAACTGAGCGGAAGCAGGCCGAATGACGTGGTTGCCGCGGGTAGCGTTCGCAACTGTGACGTTTCGGGTGCGCTCCGTGCGCCGCTATCCGGTGAAGTCGATGGGCGGCGAAACGTTGGACCGGGTGACTCTTGACTCGCGTGGTCTTGGCGGCGACCGATGGTTCGCGGTGGAAGACGATGATGGACGTTTCGCGTCGGGCAAGGACACGCGCCGGTTTCGACGCCGGGACGCTGTCTTCGACTACGTCGCCCGCACCGGTTCGGACGGGCAAGTGTGGGTGAGCAGGAACGGCGCTGAATGGATGGTGGGCGATCCGCGACTCGACGGGGACGTGTCGAAACGCATGGGATGCGCAGCCCGTGTGAGGCCGGAGGCGGGCGTTCCTCACCAAGACATGGGCGCTGTGTCGATCATCGGCACGGCAACGCTCGACTGGTGTTCGCACGCTTGGGGAGGTGACGGCGACGGGCGTCGTCTCAGGGTGAACGTGGTCATCGAGACGATCGAACCGTTCATCGAAGAGACGTGGCTGGGTCGAAAGCTTCAGGTCGGAACAGCTGCCCTTGTCGTTGCCGAACGGACACCACGGTGTCGGATGATCGACGTCTCCCAGGACGGCACTGCGCCAACTGCGCACTGGCTCAAAGGGGTCGCCCGTGACCGCGACATGCTCCTAGCGGTTTATGCCGACGTTCGCTCGCCCGGGCGGTTCCGCGTCGGCGACCAGGTGGACGTCCAGTAAAAGAATCGTCGGCTGGCGCGGTTGCCGAGCCGGAGATCGGTCAGCGCCGCCGTCGCCGTCACGACTTGGGTCAGTCGGCTCGCTTGCGCCGAGCGGAAGTCTTGCTGGTGCGGAGCCGGTAGGAGGTAGGACTGGGTGCCGGTTTCGAGGATATGGACGTTGAAGGCGACGCGATCGACGATGGCGGCGACGAGACGTGGGTCCGGGGAACACCGTGCCCCATTCGCTGAAGGGCAGGTTGGTCGCGATCGCGATGCAGGCCCGTTCTTCGCGTTCGGTGATGACCTGGAACAGCAACTCGGCGCCGCGTGTCGGCCGCGGTTGGCGTGGGTGCCGCGGCGAGGATCACGCGGGCCTCAGCACGCAGCAGCCCGTCACGCTTGTCGGCAAATGCAGCGAGCAGATTCGGGTAGTACTCGCGTGAAGGGAGAGCAGCACGTCATCGACGCGACCTACACTCACCCTGGCAGCGCGGCACCAACGAGAACTTCAACAGCCTACTGCGCCAGTACTTTCCCAAGGGCACCGACCTGAGCGTGCACAGCAGCGACGATCTCGACTGGGTCGCCCAGGAACTCATCGACCAGCCTCGTAAACGACTGGCGTTCAAGAAGCCGATTGAACTCATCGGCGACCTGCTGTTGCGATGACCGCTAGAGTCCGCCGTTCGGCAAACGGGCAGATATTCGGTCGACGGTCGGCTTGCGGTCGGCCCGCCCGTTGTCGGTCCGCTTGCGGACCGAGTCGCGTCAGGTCTCTATGGCGAGTTTCGCGCAGAAGCCAAGGAGCACGGTTGCGGTGAGCGTATCGAGGGCGCGACGGATGTTTCGCCGGCTGAGCAGGTTTCGGGCTCGGTCGACGCTGGCGACGATGAGCAGGCACCAGCAGGTGCCCAGTAGCGGCAGGGTCCAGGCGTGGGCGAGCCATGCCCACCATGGTGCGCCCGGTCCGAGGAATTGCGGGAGCAGGGCGAGGTAGAACACCAGGATCTTGGGGTTGGTCGCGTTGCACAGGAATCCCTGCCGGAAGCCGCCCAGACGCGAGTACTGGCGCTGTCCTTCCTCAGCGGGCGGGTAGTTCCCGCGGCTCGCGCTGAGCAGCGCGGCTGCGGCGAGGTAGGCCAGGTATGCGATGCCGGCCCACTTGATCGCAAGGAACACCGGGTGCGCGCCCACGATGAATCCGGCAAGTCCGAAGGACACCAGAAGGCCTTGCAGTGCTGCTGCCGTGCTCACGCCGATTGTCGTCGCGGTGCCGACGTGACGACCGCCGGTGACCGTGTTGCGAACGATCACAGCGAAGTCCGCACCAGGGGTCAGCACCAGCGCGATCGCCACGGCCAAGAACGTCCACGAGTAGGTCACGGCGCAACCGTATCGACCGCAGGGCGAGACGAGTCCCTGTATCGATCAGGAGCCAGCCCCGTATGAACACAGTTCACCCGGCACGCCAGAGTGGTCCTCTCCCCCAATGGACTCGAACCCAATGTTTGTTCAGGACACGTCGACTAACGGGGTTGTCCACGGCGACGTACCCATACAGCGGGCAATCTGCGGCATGGATCAGGTGCCAGCTCACCAGGGCGGCACCAATATCGGTCGCCAAGCCCTGCCCCCACACGTCGCACCGGATCGGGTAGCCCAGCCCCCCGGCCGTCCCGCTGCAGCCCGAATCCCGCTCGACCGACCAGGTGATCATCCAGCTCAGCCAAGCGCCATTTCGGCAAGCCTGTGGCGGTGCGCTCGGCGATGCACTGCCCGACAAGAGCCGCGGTCTCCGCACGCGTCTCAGGCCGACCCTGACGCACAAACTGCATGGTCTACGCGTCCGACTGCGCGACGAACAACCCGCCCACGTCGCTGGCAAGCCACGAGGTCACCACCAACCGTCGGGGAAGCGCACCTGGTCCAGCCGCACCGCGGCCGGGACAAGAGCCCAAGGGAACTGGCCGAACTCTTCAGCGTCGGTCGGCGCTGTTCTTGATCGGTGCGATCGTGCTGGTCGCCGTCGCCGTCGCCGTCGCCGTCCAGGCACCGCGTCCGGCCTACCGGCAGGCTTCGGCCATGCGGGCCGAGCCGGCCGTGCCGCCGCTCGCCGAGGTTGACGGCTGATGAACCAAGGCGACGAAGGCTGATCGAGTCAGCGTGTGTGATCCGGATCATCCTTGGCTTTCGGGGCAAATGGAACCTTCTCCCTTCCAAGACGTCTATGTGGCGTGCGGGATGACAAGGGTTTCGGTCGTGGCGGCTGGTCGCGTCCACCCGGCGCCGGTAGCAGCAACAATGGGCGGGGTGGACCTCCAGTCGCTGTATGCCGCTCAGTGGCGGCCGCTGGTCCGGCTGGCCGTGCTGCTGGTGGATGACCTGTGTAGTGCCGAAGATGTGGTGCAGGACGCCTTCCTCGGCGTGCACCGCCACCAGAGCCGGCTGGTCTCCCCCGAGGCGGCCGGTTTCTATCTTCGCCGCTCGGTGATAAACGGCTCGCGCTCGGCCCTGCGGCGGCGGCGCACCGCCAGGTTGTTTTTTGCTCGCGACCGGGCAACGGGCTCGCCGGCCGACATCGTGGACCAGGCGCCGCCAGGCGAGCAAACCGAGCTGCTCGCCGCGCTGGACCAGCTACCCGGCAAGCAACGCGAGGTGCTGGTGCTTCGCTACTGGAGTGAGCTGTCCGAAGCCGAGATCGCCGCGGTGCTGCAGGTTCCCGCGGGAACGGTCAAGTCCCGGGCGAGCCGCGGGCTGCGCACCATGGAGCGACTACTGAGGAGCCCGTCATGACGAACGAGCTGGAGGAGCGGCTTGCGGCCACGCTGCGGGCCGCCGCGCTGCGCCGGGTTCCGGAGGCCAGCACGGTCCCGCTGCTGCGGTCGGACATTCTGCAGGACAGCGGCACGAAGGCCGACTCGTCGGCACCTCGGCGTTCGGTTACCCGGTGGGCCCTGCCGCTGACCGGCGTCATGATCGCCAGTGCGGCGATCATCCTGCCGTTCGCGATCGCTGGTCTCCACCGGAACAAGACAGTGCTGGCGGCGACACCATTGACGACGGCGTCCTGCCCGGCTGGCTACTCCGGCAAGGCGCCGTGGGTGCCATCAGCTCCGACGGTTGCCGGCGCTAGCGCGAGGCTGGTGCCCGAGCAGCCCCCGACCTCAGCCGTCATCTGTGCCTACGGATTGGGCGCTACCGGTCCGCACAGCGCCACGGTGCCACTGTCCGGCGGCAAGGTCCTCACCGTGGGCCTTGCACGGTTGGCTTCGGACCTGTCCAAGCTCCCACCTGCGCCGCCAGCCGGCCGTCCGGCCGAGGCGTCCAGCTGTGCGGACGCGGCGGCGCCGCGGGCCACGCGCGTGAGATGGCGTTGGCCTGCAGCGCCTGGCGGGTCGGGCTCAGACTTCGACGAAGACCGTGTCGGCCATCGCTTGCTTGTCGGGGCTTTCGACTCTGGCGTTCGTGCCGGTCGGTGCGCTGGCGGCGGCGCGCAGCTCGGCGATCCGCGTCTTCGACGGAAACAGCGACGCGCCCATGACCGCGCCGAGCGCGAAGAGCGCGGAGCTGACAGCGAACGCGACGCTGAAGCCGTGCGTTGCGGCGTTGTGGGCGATGTTCGCCGTGCCCGGAGGGCGCGAGGCCGCGTAGTTGGTGGTCGCGGTGGCCACGATCGTGCTGAGCACGGCCGTGCCGATCGCGCCGCCGACCTGCTGCATGGTGCTGACCAGGGCCGCGGCGACGCCGGAGTCGGCCGGCTGCACGCCGGCGGTGGCGGTGTTCATCGCCGGGGCCATCACCATGCCCATCGCGAAGCCCATGACGATCAGCGAGGGCAGCACGTGTGCGGCGTAGCTGGAGTGGACATCGATTCGGCTGAGGTAGGCCAGGGCGGCGCACCCCAGCAGCATGCCGATGGTGATGACGGGCCGCGGGCCGAAGCGCGGCAGCGTGACGATGTTCGACGTGTTGGAGCTGATCATCACACAGGCGATCATCGGCAGGAACGCGAAACCGGATGACACCGGACTGAAGCCCTTGACCGCCTGCAGGTAGTAGGTCAGGAAAAGGAAGACGCCGAACATCGCGATGCCCGCCAGGCCGACGGCGGCGAAGGCCGTGCCGCGCGCGCGGTCGCCGACGACGCGCATCGGCAACAGCGGCGCGTCGATCCGTTGCTCGATGACCATGAACACGGCGAGCAGCGCGACGCCGGCCACGAGCGACAGCACCGTGGTGAGCGCCGACCAACCGTCGGACTCGGCGCGCGAGAAGCCGAACACCAAGGCGAACAAGCCGGCGGACGCGAGCACCGTTCCCACGACGTCGATCCGCGGCCGTGTCGTGGGCCGCTCGTGGGTCATCCAGATCAGCGCACCGGCCGCGGCCGCGACGGCGAAGACGACGTTGACGTACATCGCCCAGCGCCATGACAGGTACTGCGTCAGCACGCCGCCGAGGATGAGGCCGACGGCGCCGCCGGCAACGGCCACGGTGCCGAAGACGCCGAAGGCCCTGCCGCGGTCGCGCGGGTCGCGAAACGTGGTGACGAGCGTCGACAGCGCGGCGGGCGCGAGCATCGCGCCGGCGACACCCTGTAGCGCGCGGGCCGTGACCAGTACGCCGAACGACGGCGCCGCACCGCCGATCGCCGATGCGACGGCGAAGGCGGCCAGTCCGGCGAGGAACACGCGTTTGCGGCCGAACATGTCGCCGACGCGGCCGCCTAGCAGCAGCAGGCTGCCGAAGGCGAGCGCGTAGGCGGTAACGATCCACTGCCGTTGGTCACTGCCGAAGCCGAGGTCGGCCTGCGCCGACGGAAGGGCGATGTTGACCACGGTCGCGTCGAGCACCACCATCAGTTGGGCGATCGAAACGACGACGAGGATGAGCCACCGGGGATCCTTGGCGTGCGGCTGGGCCGCTGTGTGCTCGAGCGTCCTGGTCGTCGTGCTCAGAGTGACATCACTGCTGGGCATGCAATTCTCCTGGGTCATGTGCGAGCCGGTCGCGCAGCGACACGAGTAGCCGTGCGAGCTCGGCTCGAGCGGGGGCGTCAAGCGCCCCGAAGATGTCGTGCATGGCCCGCGTCTTCGCGGCCATGGCGTTTGTGAGGGCGGTGGCGCCCGCGGAGGTGATATCGACGAGCCAGACCCGTCGGTCGTTCGGGTCGACCCTACGCACGGCGAACGACTGCCGTTCCAGCGCGTCGACCGCTTCGGTCACCGAGCGGCCGGCGAGGCCGAGTGTGGCCGCCAGGCTCACCTGCTTCATCGGGCCGTTCTCGTGGAGCTGCTTGAGCACCTTGGCCCGTGACAGCGACAGCCCGGCGCTGACCATCGCCTCGTCGACAAGTCGATAGAAGCGGTGATGCAGCTCCAGGTAGAGCTGACCGAGGTCAGCCGACGAAATGTCCTCCACGCAGGCCCCGCCCCTCCTACTACCACCTCATCATGAGGTACCTCAAAGAACGTTACCACTCGAACCGGCAGCCACGAGACATCGGCCACCGGACGATATGAGGCCAGGGTTGCCCAAGGAGCCTGCTAAGCAGCGTCGCTCGTTGACTGCCACCACGGCGAGGACGCCAGAAGCGACTGTTGTTCAGCGCAATGAAAGGCGCAGACAAGGTGTCGGCAAACGATCGGTTGTTGACGGTCGGTCGGAAGTCGTTGAGCGAGAGCGCGCGGAACCGTAGGTGCCGTCGAGGTCAGTCTCGACGGTGAACGGCGCCTTGGTGATGTGGCCCGCGGAGTTGTGACGCCACGCTCTGTTCACCGCGTCGACGTAGCCGTCCGGGTCGGCCCAGTGTGAGAACTTGACGTCGGACCGCCGCGGTCGCGTTGTGCGCGCGAGCGTGCTGGTGATGGGAGTCGGACGTTACGTGCGGTGATTTCATGCCATCAGGTTTGCTACGAGGCCCTGTGAACCTTCGGCTGTATATGTCAGACAGCGCGCAGTCCGCTGGGCCTGAATAGGGTGTTGCGGCTGGGGTCGGAGAATCCGGCGATGGTGGCGACCTCGTTGGCGTTCAGTCCTCGGGAGGCGAGGCTTTGTCCGATGGACTGGGCCAATAGTGGGAGCTCTGGGGCGATGTCGTCGCTGCCAGGTTCGCGGGTGCGCCAGCCCTTGGCGCTGAACATCTTGTACAAGTTGGTCCGCTGTGTGGGGCTGAGTAGCCCCAGCTGGTAGGCGCGTTCGATCAGTGCCTGCATCGAGACGAGCAATGTTTGAAACCTGTGGTTGAGGCCGGGTGGGACGTACCTTCCCGGTAGCCATGTGGTGATCGAGCAAGGCCGGCGCTGCAACGCTGGTCGGGAAGGTAGGTCCGTGCTCAAGGTAGTGGAGACAGGCGGTTCGGGGCAGGTGTCGCCGGGTGAGGTGCCGGCGGGTTCGTTGTTGGATGAGATCGCGCGGGAGGGTGCCCGGCCGATGTTGGCGGCGGCGTTGAAGGCCGAGGCCGACGCCTACGTCGACGCCCTGAGCGATGAGCTCGATGAGGCCGGGCACCGGTTGGTGGTGCGCAACGGTCATCACGATCGGCGCACCGTAAGCACCGCGGCGGGAGCGATCGAGGTCCGCGCGCCGCGGGTCAACGACATGCGCGTCGATGAAACCGGTGAGCGCAAGCGGTTCGCCTCGGCGATCCTGCCTGCGTGGTGCCGCCGCAGCCCGAAGATCAGCGAGGTGCTGCCGCTGCTCTACTTGCATGGGCTCTCGGGTGGCGATTT
>JAABUT010000471.1_pt1 | contig 65138 bp, 30 predicted proteins | sample 5559281 | NCBI WGS metagenome assembly JAABUT01 (sample SAMN10711880, study PRJNA513359) | rock metagenome | isolation source: Antarctica rocks | place: Antarctica: Victoria Land, Ricker Hills nord | collected 2016-01-04 | reverse complement strand
TTTACTAATTATAGCTTTCAATTGTTCCCGTTCATTCTTAGTAAGGGTGACTTTAAAGCGTACCATCTTTTTTGGATGGTAAAGTTAGGGAAGTTAACAGCCATATTTAGATTGACATGACACTAGGAACTTTATTTCAAAGATCTTCATCAGTTCCGGTTCGCCATAAAACACCCCGTTTGCTTCAAAAAACTTTTTTTCATTCATTGTACCATCAGCATCCTTTGCTGAAACCTGTACGTCATATTCGTGCATCAGTTGCCCAAAGCTATATTGCGAAAAATCTTTGCGCAAAAATTTAATGGCAGGGAAAGGCATTGCAATTGAATAATGTTCACCATCTGCATCTTTATTTTTTGCAACTACCTGGTAGATATTTTTATAGTTTGACAAATGTTTATCATAACTAAATTCAAACTGTATCACTAAGAAAATAACGATACATGCAGCCATGGCTACGGCAAGGCCAAGAATATTTATTAGGGCATGTTTGTGGTGACGCCTTAGATTCCGGAATGCAATTTTGAAGTACATATTTTATAATTTTATAACTGTCAACTTTTAGCGGCTACTATCTATTTGTTATGCTCCCAACTTTATCGTCCTTTGTCCCTCACTTTTTTATAACAATGCTCCTTATACAAGGAACTTTGTAAGCCTTATTTTTTCACTCAGAGAATTTTTTAAAATGTACAAGTGTTCAACGCAAACCAAGGTTTCTTTCTTATTCAATTACATAGTTAAAAAAATCTATTTTCTTTTAATATATCCAAATCCAAAAAATCGTGGTTTTGTTTCTTCCATCAATCTCAAACATCCCACCTCCCCTGGTTCAGCTAATTTCCTTATAAATCACATACACTTGTCCAACATGAAAATGTTCAAATAACTTTCCAATAATAGAGCCGAATTGCAATAAATTGAAAGTCAATTTTTAATATATTATTGATTTAAAAATATGTTCGACTATGATACATTAATATGTTCGACTATGATACACTTTTGTCCGTTTTTAGGACAGGTGTATTGCTTAGTCGGTGTTTCTGGTAAATCAGATTTACAATATAAGTCTTTAATCCTTTTTTTTCTTCAACCATTTTCATTAATTCTTCATTTTTAAATTCACCTTTTCTAATTCGCAACAAAAAATCTTTGTCTTCCCGATGTACTATAACTCTTTTATGCAACGCAATTTCTTCTGCTATATTTACCAAGCAAAATGTAGTTATCAAAATGATCAGAACTATCAGTTTTAAAATCTTAACTCCTTTTTAAGTTTACTTGTTTGTTAATTTAAATTATTCCAATCTTCTTCAAGAAACCTTTAAAATATTTCTTCAGTAGTTTTCATTTCAGCAATCTATTTTATTCCATATTCCTCCTGTTAGTGTAAAAAAATTATTATACTTCCAAAAATTATAGATAAGCCCGATAAAAAAAAGAAATTTATATAAATTGTTTGAAGGTAGGCTTTGGGATAGTCATATTAATTGAATTAAAAGATACAATAATTTAATATTTTGTGTCTTCACTTCTATGAAAAATATTACATAACCTTAATTGCAGTTACTAATCACTGCTTTATCATTTAGTCAAAAGAGGATTTCTGTTGATTCGGCTTCAAATTATATTGGTCAAACTGCTACTGTTTGTTCAAAAGTTTTTGATAAAGTTAATCTTATAAATTATAAATGTTGTTACTATATATCCTAAAAGTCCATTGGCAATGCCTATCTTTACTAAGAATAGTCCATAGTTTGAAACATCCCTTATAAATTATGAACAAGGACTATTTGCGTTATTAAACTATTTAAGAGTTTAAAAGCAAGCCCGAATAGCAGTAACTAAACAAGGATAAATAAGTTTGCCGCAGAAGAATGCAGCATTAATAAAGAAGGTTCCACGAGAATAATTTGTTTATTTAATTTTTTATTTTACTAATATGAGTAAGCATGGATTAGAAGTAAGAAAGATCAAGAAATGATGAATTAAATCCATCAAAAAGAGTTACATTATGTTTGAACAATTGATACTTATCTTATTCACATTCACCTATGATAGATATTTATTTCTGCCTGATAAAAGAAAAGCTCTTATACAATCAATGGGAGTATTATTTCAATCTCTTACCTGCTAGCGAAAAAGTAAGGAATAAGAAGTACTTACGATGGGAGGATCAGCATTCACATTTATTTGGAAGACTATTACTTCAAACTGCATTAATTAAACATGGCTATACAAGTAATATACTAAATCATTTACAATTTAATTCCTATCAAAAGCCCTTTCTTAATGAAAACATACATTTTAATATTTCGCATTCAGGGCAATATATTGCTTGTGCCATTAGTCGAGAAATAAAAATAGGATTTGACATAGAACTAAAATTATTAACTATTGATATTCTTGATTATCAAGAAATTTTTTCCATGCGAGAATGGAGATATTTAACTGACAATGAGGTTAAAGCTGAACTTTTCTATAAATTATGGACACGAAAGGAGAGCATTGTAAAAGCTAATGGCCGCGGGTTGCAGATACCTCTGAATGAAGTTGATGTTCTGAATAAATCGGCAACTCTTGAAAATAAAATTTGGTTTATCAATGATCTTGAATTGGATGCAAAATATAGTGCCTGCTTAGCCACAAATATTATGAACTATCAAACAACTCTTATACAACTTGATTTTTATAATTAGAATTCAGATAAAAAGTTTAGTAAGTGACTCTGCCGATCCTATTCTTTTAAATTTAATTAATTTCCATTCACAAGCATTCATGTTTCAGCTAAAATAATACGTGAAGATGTATGCTACTGTGTTGACACAACTAGAATATCCAGAATGAGCAACCATCTTATCGAATGCAAAATAGTTACTGACAGCAAGGTTTTAAGATGATCATTATCATTTGCCTGAAATACCTCAAGCAGTGAGGCGATTACCTCTTCATTTTGGGACATTACAAATGAGATAACTTTATCCACTACTGCGTTCACAGATATAGGACACATAAATTGATCTAAATATAATCTGTCTATATTCAGTGCCCCCTTTTCAATTTCATTGTATCTGTTAACCTGTAGAAAATATGACCTAGACCCGTAGAATTTTAAAATAGTTTCCAAAACTACGGAATTAACAGACAGTGATAAATCGATAGATTCTTCCCTTCGTAAAATGAAAACCTTGTTTGATATGACTAATCTTAATGTTAATAATTCCTTTTCAGTAAGCCCTAAAATTTTTTCTATGCTTTTAGCAGTTTCAATATTGTTATCAACCAAAAAATCAGGCTGTGCACTTTTCAGTTTTTGACCAATCACTTCACGTTCAAATACTTCAGCCAAGTCCTCTTCCATATGATTTTTTAGTTTATATTTCTCTAATTTACTAACCCATTCACTGATCACTTTTGGGTTGATGAATAGCTTGTCATTAGTCAGAAAAAGATTCAGTTCAGGTTGAAAACTTTTTTTTAAAATAGAAAAGGTGTCTGTAAAATTCGCTTCAAATAGCAGTTTATTTATTATAGTTCTATCTATGTTCATTTTGTTACAATGACAGCCAACATTCCCATAGTTAATCCTGGCATCATTTTGTGTTCGGGGCAGTATCAATGATGGAGACAATCCCTCATCTGCAATCTTTAAAAGAGAATACCCAATACCGGAAAGACCATAAAAAAAATCAAGTCTTTTTATGGGTCGCTTTGTTTCTTGCTCTACATACTTTAATAAAGTTAAGCTCATTTCACGGGCAGAATCAAGGTAAGCTGCATTTTTAGTAAGACAGTAAGCCTCTTTGAAAGCCACCCCCAAGCCTGCTACTCCATTAGATATATCATAAGAAATATCTCGATTGTGTGGAGAGTCGGCAAGGCTATCTAGGCTGTTCGAAATATTTAGAGAAAACGGGGTACCTTTCAAAAATGCAGCGTATAGCCTGACAAGATCTTGCCCAATAGTATTGCTTGCTGTCGATCTGACTTGAACCCGTTGAGACAGATCATCTTCACAACTAAGCGCATGATGTGCTAAAGAAGACAAGCTATCATTATTGAAATACCGCCCCAATTCGAGGAAGCAAAAAGCTATTCCCGAGTTACCGCAAGGCCAGATGGTTTCTGGCTGTTTTTCGAACAGATCATTCATCCAATAAACGCCGGATTCCATTAACTCGGCCTTTCCTATCAAATGCAGTGTATAATACTGTATATAATGCAACAGCCATTCCGATTTTATCACATCATAAAGCTGTAAATAAAATAAAAGAATACCGGCTATACCATCAAAAAAGCCACACTTTTCAAAAGCCATAAGACCAGTCGAGCCTTCCTTCCAATGGGCTTTCGTGATTTCAACTGCCAGTTCCAGGAATTCCTCCTCTTGAGTAAATTTGAAAAATTGTAGAAATAAATAAGCAGTTCCGAATTTCCCGTTTAAAAGACCGTAATTATTCGATTTATGCTCATAGATATATTTATTTAATTCGCGTAAATGATTGCGTAAATCTTTTAATATGGCTTTCTCTTGTGTGAACTTATAAAGTTCAAATGTAAATAAATATTTACCAGCACCGCCATGCACTATGCTAAAAGGTTTTGGGTCTCTTGAATATAATGGTCCTGTGATCCGGTCCGTCCAGATGGAATTATCCCTAAAACCAGCAATATTATAAATATGCATTAATTTATCAATGATGTCGCTATTATGTATTAGCATGTAATCCTTAAATTTCAGATTCAGCAATGAGGTCATTGATTCTTCGATAATCTTCAGGGTAGTTCTGCTGTAGTTTTAACTCAAGCAGTGAATAGGCAACTCTGTCTTTCTTAAAAAAGCTTACACAATGAACAAAATCCTTATTCTTTTTCGCTTCATGAAAATAGCCAATTTGAGGTGGAAAACCATCCGCCTCTGGAAGCAGGTAAGCAATATCCAAATTATAATGTAGGGCCAAGGAATAAAAGAATACTTGCTCCAATATAACACTAATATTTCCTGCATTGAAATTAACTAATCGTCCTATATCGATTTCATTGTCTTTTATAAAAGAAAAAACCTCTTGCATATAATGTTGGAAGAAAGCAGTATTAGCACCACCTAAAATTCCTGCATTGCAGGAAGGTGTGAAATCCAAATTATATATTGACCTGAGATGTTGAGGTATTGTAGGGAAAGTTTCTACCATATTTTTAAATGTTTTAGAATACCCTGGCACTTTTTTTTCCAGGTTCTGAGCCACCAGCGGAGCATTGATTATATAAGGCTCGAACTCCTTAAAAACAAATACATCATTATCTATATGTAAAAAAGGCTCATATTGAATACTATAAGTATATATTTTACCCAAATTCCATAAACCAGGGTTGTAACCATCAAGCTCGTTTAGAGCAACACTTACATGGGTATAAGGTAACCGCAATCTGTCTATAAGAATTTCTTTTCCCAATTCATCGGTTACCAGTTCGACAGAATCATAAAATCGGCAAAGCTGAAGACAGCTAAGTGCCCAGCTATAGTAGTTCAAAACACGGGAGGCCAGCCTCCATTGAACCTGTGATCAACCAACAATGAGTTGGATAGGATAAAAGGTTTGGACCAAAAGCTCTGAACTATTTTCATTCTTCCGGAAGTTATAGTTTTTTTATGCAGAGGCTGAAGAGCCTGAAGGGGCAGTCGCTTCTCTTATCAATGCCCGGGCCAAGGAATGGGTAGAGTCAACAATAAGCATATTGTTATAAAATTTCTCATAGCCTATTAGGGATAGCTCGGTACAACCGAGAATAATCGTATCTGCTCCTTGTTCTTCAAAAAAGAGTAATGCTTTCTCCCATAACAATCGTACTTTATCTGAAATAGGGTGAGCATTGGATTTAAGACCGAATTCCCGGTCATATATCATCCTGTGAATTATAAGATTTTGAAATCGAGGATCAGGCACTATTACTTCAAATTCTAGTTTTTCCAGCAAACATCTATATACCCCGGATTTATAAGTACCATTGGTAGTCAGCATGCCGATCCGATGGGCCTGCGGATAATTGTCTATAATATACCTGCATGTCTCTTCAAGCATGTTAAGCAGTTTAACGTGGCTATTGATTCTTTCAAGCTGCTCTTCTATGACTTCATAAATCTTGGGGACATGTGATGTATTACAGGCAATACCGATTACCTCAGCACCTGCATCTTCCAGCCTTTTAATGATTTTCACTATACTAAAAGCCGGATTTATAATTGATTCGCATTCCAGAAAAGAAGTCCTATCTATAATTTGCCTTGGAAAAGACATGAGTATGGTTGATAAATGTTCCTGATCACACTTGGCTTTTGTTTGAAGTAATATGCTATTGAACAATGCGAGCCCCGCATGGGGACCCATGCCTCCTACTATTCCTATGATTTTGTTATGTTCCGGATACAGCATAGCGACCACTAATTTTAGTATTATTAAAACGGACTATATATTGGGTCTTTCTAAACAATCTTGCAGGAGATTATTCAAACAGCATTCTTGCTCTAGTACAAGCTTTTCAACAATTTCAGGAAAAAGAAGAGAATTATTATAAACTATCCTCATACTGCAACAATCTGCATATACGGCCAAATAGATGTCCATGTCTTGGCAACAGGCTGGTCCTTCATATTCATGATTGATAATGCCGCTGCTCTCCGGTTTTTTATCTTTATTATACCCAAATTCTGTGAGTGTAAGGAATGTGGGCATTGTACTTCCTATCGGAATTTCGGAATCATAATCCAGCACTTCAAAGGGATATATACAATGCCTTGCAAGATGGTATAACTGGGTGTCGATATAATTTAAAAAAGTCACCGTGTTATCACATTTGCTTACATCAAAATAACAAATTCCACCTGCTACGAGCCATCCGATCATTTCTTTATAGATACCATCTGACTTTCTTGAAGCAGGTATATCGAAAATAAAAATATCTTGGCCGCTCAATTTATTTAGCGCCAGCAGCAGTCCGGCAATAAACAATGCAAGCAAACTGCTGTTATTATTTCTTTTAAATTCAAGAATCTGTTTAAATGTATTAATGGAGTAATAGTAATCAATACCTCCGGCCCGGTTATACTTATATCTTCTAACGACACTGGCAATAAATCGCTGATCAGAAAAAAGCAGTTCAAATACACGCTTCCTTACAACTTCCACCTTTTCGAGGAGTTGCTTGCTGTATGAATCCCAGGCATCCTGATTAATGATAAGCAGCCTCGGAAATCCCTTTAACAATTGAATTCTCCAAAATTCTTTATAATTGTCTCCCAGTTGCGTATTTAGGAGTAAATTTTCAAACGCTGTATATTTCTGATAAGCTACTGGTTCTGTGCAAAAGACCGCCTTCATTCCCTGTACCAAATGATTCCAAGCCTGGATTGCATCGGCCTCAAAAATTCCTGCGGAATAGCTATCGAAAATAACGTGATGGAAGATCCAGACGATTTCAAACTGATTAGGTTTTTTTTTGAATACCGCCACCCTAAATAAAGGGCCATACTCAAAATTAAAAGGCGTTTGCGATAACAACAATCTCTTATGCTGAAGTAACCGGTTTTTCGCGGAAGATTCCATGGCAGAAATGTCAAAAAAATCGAATTTTATACCCAACGTTCCGGGATTATGGATAATCTGCTTTAGGACTCCGCCTATTACTCTTAGTGAGGTTCTCAAAATCTCATGCTTTGCAACCAGCAAATTAATAGTCTCTTGAAAAAGATTCGGATCAAACATATCTAAGTCGAAATCCAACATCAGATTCATTGGATAATGATCCTCGCGGATCTTGTACAACATCCATTCTCTTGTCTGCACAAAACCAGCATCGACAATTTGATAGCCAGTGTCTATTTCCATAATATGGGTTGCCATTTTTTTTCTTTGATCAGATACTTGAAAATCATTTCACGGATATTAATGAAATTAGAATCTCTCCACGATGAAAACTTATCCTGACTATAGTATTTCTTTAAATTCCCTGATGTCTCTCCCGAAATTTGTCGAGGAACAAGAGTGGGAATTGATTTCAGGATCATCAGACTTGCTGAAAGATGAATATCTTCTCCTGAAAGGAAAGTGCAGGGCCAAAGTGACCAGAAATAGCATAGCCAAGCAGTTTTAAAAAAATAACTATTACAGCCATAATCTACCAGTGTATCCTGGGGCAGATAATTACTTTCTTCCTCGTTATAGTTATCCCCTATGAAATAAGTCTTTCTTTCATCATCCTTCCATTCTTCCGGCCTAAAGTTGTGTTTGGGAATTATTCGACCGGAGCACGAAATGACAGCGTTGTATTGGTTGCATTTGCTTATACATATATTTATCCAACATGGAGACGGGATGACATCATCATCAATAATAAGTACATATTCAGTTTCTACCTGACTGCATATGGAAAACCTTCCGAAATATTTAAGATTGAAATCGGAATGAATAACGTAGATATTTGAAAAAAAGGTTCGGAATTTAGCGATAACAGGCTGAATATTTATGTAGCTTTCATTATGAAGAACCCAAATATGTGCCGGGGATAATGATTGCTTTAGCAAACTCTCGAATTGCTGCTCAAGGTAACCTCTTTTCCACACTGTTATTATAACTGTAACAAGTCCATCTTCCATACAACATTATTAGTGATTCAGTTTAAATTATTATAGTATGATTTGCAATTCTCAACATCATTAAACTGTTAAAAAAGTTACATTAGGCATAGGGCCCATTTCACGAAATTATGATCTAAGCTATGAAGTATCAACCCTTAATAGATTTCCTATATTCCCAAAGGCTCCAGGAGTACTCTATATTAATGATGGAGAACTCTTTTATTTTTTCAATACATTTCTTTGATGTTAATAATCTGTTCACATCAGATGTAATACAGGAATACGCAATTAAAAAGCGATTTGAGCTTTTACTTCCTGCTTCGCAGATGTTGCTCAACACCAGATCTAAAACTGGTCCGATAAATGGCCGATAAAAATAAAATACCACATTAGAATTAGGGATTTGAAAGTTTATTGCATTTTCACAACGAACTTCAACATTGTCGCATCGTTGCAGCCCTTTAGAATTAAAAATCTCAACATTTTTTTTAGCAATGTTACTGCTAACAGAGGATAGTTCTACACCAATAACCTGTTTAAATGGAATACCCATTGCCATTAAAACAGCGCGACCTTTTCCACATCCAAAATCAACAAAAACAAAATCTGCATAATTTATATTAATATTTTTTAAAATATGTTCCATTACACGTTCATGGGTCGGAACATAAAACACTGCATATTTATCATCAATTCCAAGTTCATCCAGCGAAAGAGCTTCGGAAGTGGAAACGCCATATTTGTTGTCAAATTTATCTCTTGGCGGCTCTCCTAAAAATGTACCTAACAAATATAAAAGTGACATTTTAAAAGTAGTCCAGTAACCGAAGATGTGGGTGTTTATTTTAGCAATTCGCAATTTGTCTTTAATCGTCATAAACTAATTTTTTTTTACTATACTGAAGAAAAAAAACCTCCTATACCATGTATATAAGTATTATACTTTTAGGTAGCCCTAAATAAATTTTTCGAACTACTTGTCGCAAAACGAATATTACCTTAATTATATATAGAACTTAAAACTTTTTACAGCTGATTCTTTATAAATACATCCAAAGGCATAATTTCATTGTTCATAATGGGTTTCACAAAATGAAACAATTATTCTTGCAGTTACTGTAATGTTGCAACTTTCGACGCATTTTAAATGCAAATGGTTTCTCTTTTATTGATTACATATAATTGGCATTTATAATCAGCATATGATACTATGCAGACAGTTTAAAGGTAGTCGTGTTTCATAGGGTGGCTTTAAGTTTCAGCCTAATTGATCACATTTTTACTGAAATACTTTGAGTTTTTCGGGTAAGTCTTATTTATGAAAATTTTTCAGAGGAGCTTTCCATAAACAAGCGGACATTCTTCTAATATGCAATCACTCTAATGCTTATGGGTGCTAAGCAGGAAGATTGTTTCCATTAATACAGGTGCTTCCTCAAAAGCAAATCCTTCCTTCGATAATACACCTGTTGCCGTATAGCAATACATAAGTTATTCATTTCAAATTTGTAAAGAACAGATAGTTGGTTATACAACTTTATACAGATGCTTATCAAGAAGGCTAAAACTTCTGTCTATGTGCTCTCTATCAAAATAATGGTTCCCAACGTTGTTCCTTATATTAAAAAGACTCAGCCGGCTTGCGTAAGCCTCATGCTTTTTGTATAAGTAATCTTTACCAAGATATTTATAATGAAGGAGTTTAAATTCAACAATCGTATCCACTGATTTTTCATGTTTCAACATTGGGGAGCATTCGTGACAACCAAGAGCGAAGTTGATTTCCGTAACCGTATGTGGGCTGAATATAATTTGCTTATCGAAACCGCTTTCTCTCTTACCATTTTTAACCTGTTCATATATTGGAATTTCGAAATTTACGGGAAATTCCGTTGATCCCATATTATAACCGATCACCAAGGGTAGGACGACCTTGTGTTCACAAAGCAGGTTCAACTGAGATTTCATATTTTTAGCAAAGAGAAATTCATCAGTATCACAGACAATGACATAATTTGCTGTACTCTTTTTCCAGCAATTGTTTTTTATTTCGAGCAAAATATCGTCCCTGTGTTCATTATTGCTATCAAAGTTCACGATGTTTACATCGGGAAAATACTTTTTTACAATCCCTGGCGTATTGTCAGTGCTATGATTATCAATTAAGGTGATTTTGCTGCAAAACGAGGAATAATGATTTAAAGTATGGCGGATTATTTGTTCCTCGTTCCAACAAATAATAAATGCTTCAATATTTGGTACCATGGAGGTCAGATTTAAATATAGTAATAAATTTATAACAACCACCGGGGCTGAATTCTGCCAAGTCAAGATTCAGTATTTTTTATTTCTAAGAATAAATAGCTTTTGATATGTTAGCTTCGTCAGAAAAAGCCAAAGTATCAGTACCAAGATCAGAAAGGGTGTAGCCTTCTAGGACTAATAAGTCTTTGCAATCTTTAAAATCTGATTCAGTCAGGTGTACGTTTTCAAATAAAATTATTTCAGGTTTTAGCTTGGTGAACTGTATTAACTTAATTATTTCATAATCATATCCTTCGGTATCAATATGTATTATGTCAACCTTATTAATCCTGTGTTTTTGTATGATTGCGTCCAAAGACATGCATTTTATATCTTCCTCAATAAGGTATTTATCAAAGCCTGGGATAGCAGATTTGTGTTTAAGGATCACATCTTTATTAAAAGTTCCCAAAAGGTTATACCAAAAAGGAACTTCAGGATCGGAATTTTCCTTTAATTGGTAAAATTTTCTTACACCATTTAGCTTATCAACTGCTACATTCTCGAAAATCAGGCCCTGAATACCTTCATAAGTCTTTAAAAGCTTTTTAAACAGATAAGGAACGGGCTCTATAAGCACACCCTTCCATGAATAGCTTTTTATATAATCGTGCAGTGGATCCAGGGTCTTTCCATCATTTGATCCAATTTGTATGAAAAACAGGTTCTTAAGCGTGGGAAATTTTTTCAGGAGAAATTCATGGCCAATCTGGTTCTCATTCTTTATTGAATTGCTCATAATACCCAATTTATAAATGTTAGTTAATGAATAGTATTGATTACCTTTTAAGATTTCAAGAAATCTCCCTGTACAGAACATTTTTCCTGCACCATATGCTGTATTCCGGCGTTTCGCTTATTGTTGAATGACCATGCTTGTTTAAGACAGTCTGATGATAGACACTGAACATGCCGACTTTCCAGAAAAGATCTGTTCCCTTAAGCTCAACTGCCTTATGTTGAATATGGTAATGTACAAAAGCTCTTTTTTTAGCTAATTTATATATTTCCATATCCTTAATCAGCAAAGAAGTATTCAAATGATCATTATGATCATTCGGACTTATTGAATTATCATATTCAGGAAAATTAAGCATAGTGTTTCCTGCATGTTCAATTTTATTATCCTTATGCTCACTCGTGATTACTTCATTGATCAAACAACTGATTTCTTTGAAACTTTTAAATACATTTTTCAAATCCACTGTTCTTATTTCACCAATCTCAAGTAACCGGATCTTACTTATACTCTGATAATCATATTTCGGAAATCCATTGCCATACATACCTCCATCAGGCAATCGTAAAAAATACATACTACAGTGACCAATATTTAACTGGTATATACTTTTATTGTTAACAGTTATGTTCCTGCTAGTGATACCGGCACTCAAGCCATTAGAAATCCTGAATAATACTGAATCAACTGCACCCAATTCTCTTGCTATCCAATACTTTTTGGAGTAACCGGCATCACCCGCCGTAGTATAAATAATAACCGTTTTGCACCTTGAGTCAACTATATCGGCACTTATAGAAGGATCCATAAATAATTGCCAATCGTCCTGATGTGCAACCACATAAACAGAAATTCTATCGTACATGTTAGGGTATTATAGTTTTCTCTCTATAATTTAGAAGCAATTCGTGGAAGTCAATGATCTCCTTCCCAGTGATTTCATTTAAATAAAGACTCAAGAAAAGCTCGGTTTCATGAGTGTGAAATTTATTATGGAAGTATTTACAGTTCTCATACCCCTCAGCTTTTTTTAGTTGAAGATTAGTGCCATGGGGCAGGTGCAATACCTGCACTTCGCGACAGAATAAGATGGGAATTTTCTCTTGAAGTAACCGATATCCCAAATCATTGTCTTCGCAACCCCAATTGCCGTCATAATTTTCATCAAACCCCCCCACTTTATACAATGATTTCAATGGCACTGACAAGTGTCCTCCCCAAAATAAGGTCCAAGGAACCTTTAGCTCGTTTAATTTACCCCGGTATTTATGGTATATTTTTTCACGGACATCCAAAAACCTGCCGTATTGAAACAGGTTTGCTATCGATTCATCTGCATTATTAGGATCCACCAAGCTCATCAGTTCATCTTCAGTTTCACCATGCTGGGTATAGCCATATGTATATCCTACAATTGCAACCTCTTTCCTAGCCTTTTGATGATGTTCGATGTGCTTCTGAAGACAATCCTTCTTAAGGATAATGCCCGAATCGATAAACAGGCAAACCTTCCCTTTTGCCATCCGGATGCCTATATTTCTTGCCGAAGAGGGCCTGTAACCGCTGTCGGCTTGGTATCCATATGCAATATTTAGTACATTTTCATATTGTTTTACTACCTGAAAAGTATCATCGGACGAACCATCGTCTGCAATCACTATTTCAAAGTCCGACTTTTCAATATTCTGGTTCGCCAAGGACTTTATAGTATATTCCAAGCCCTTACTACGATTGTATGTAGGTATAATCACCGAGATTATAAATCTTTCGTTAGACATCATAATATAGGAGTTTTTAATTAGATGAGCTCCGCATGGCGGTAGAATTGGTCAAGCTAACTGTCAGTCTGAACATTTTCGAAGAAATAAAGTGCAAAAGCTGCAATAGTGGGATATTGATAAAGAATCTTTAGATGGAACCTGAACTTTAACCTTTCGGAGATCATGGATATTAGGATAGGTGCAAGCAAAGAATGTCCGCCAAGGTCAAAAAAGTTGCTGTTAATGCTTATTGCCACCTTGTCGATTCCTAGTACCTCTTCCCATATATCAGTCAGGATTTCCTCTACTTCGTTTGTAGGGGCCGTATATTCTTCTTTTGATTTTATTTCCGGCTCCGGCAACGCGTCCCTGTCCAATTTTCCATTCTGGGTTAATGGCATTGATTTCAGATCCATAAAATAGCTCGGGACCATAGAATCTGGTAGCCGCTCCAGTAAATAACTTCTTAATTCAGCGCTTGGAATCTTCTCTGCAGATATGTAATAAGCTACCAAGTATTTATTACCGTTTTTTTCACGCCCTATCACAACAGCGTCCTTTATTTTATCATGTACAGTCAGGTGCATCTCTATTTCTGCCGGCTCGATCCGGAATCCTCTGATCTGAACTTGATTGTCGATTCTTTCGACAAATTCAATATCTCCAGAAATGAGCCTTTTGACAAGATCGCCGGACCTGTATAATCTTTCCTGGGGATTATGCGGATTGCGGATAAACCTTTTTTCGGTCGAAATTCTGTTACCCAGATAACCTCGTGCAACACCAGCACCACCTACATATAACTCCCCAATAGCCCCTTTTGGCACCGGCTGCTGGTTTTTGTCAAATATATACACAGACAAAGTAGGTATGGGCTTCCCAATATTGGAGATGTTATTTTCGATCTCGTATTCTCCTATTTCCTTATAAGTAACATGAACGGTGGTTTCCGTTATTCCAAACATATTAATAAGGCAAACCTGCGGGTATTTTTGTCTCCATTGCTTTAGCTTCCCTGGGCTTAAAGCTTCTCCGCCTAGTATTACATATTTAAGCTTTGATAAATCATCTCCGAACAGCATATCTTCCCTTATTAAGTTATAGAAGGAACCGGGTGTTTGATTTAAAACAGTTACATTTTCAGTCTTAAGAATATTCAAATATGCCCCAGCATCGCGAGCCACCATTTTTGGAATGATTATTAATTTGCCTCCGAATAGTAGTGCTCCAAATATCTCCCAAACGCTGAAATCAAAACAGTGGCTATGGAACATTGTCCAGACATCCTCGGATCCAAAATTGAATTGAAAGCCATCGTTAAAAAAAAGCCTGACAACATTTTTATGCTCTATCATAACCCCTTTCGGCTTGCCGGTTGTGCCGGAAGTATATATAATGTAGCAAAGATCAGACGGCTGCTCGGCACATTTTATTTCATTTATCAAGTCAGCCTGCTCTTCAGGGCTATCTATCAATATAATGGAACAATGGGTATGAACTTTATCCTTGAACTCACTGGTAGTTAAGATGAACTCAATGCCACTGTCCTGTATAAAATATGCAATTCGTTCATCTGGATAGTCAGTATCGATTGGCAAATACGCTCCACCAGATTTAAGTATTGCCAAAATACCTGTAATGGTATTTATAGATCGATCCATCAAGAGCCCGACTATAGTACCTAACCGGACTCCGTTTTGGCGCAAAATAAAAGCAAGCTTATTGGATAACTTATCCAATTCTTGGTACGAGATCGATTGGTCTTCATACTTTACCGCTATGTTTTCGGGGGTGCGCCGCACCTGTTCAGTAAAAAGGGCTGTAAGGGTCTGACACTCTGGGTAATTTATATTGGTATAGTCAAATTCATTCAAGAGAGCCTTTTTTTCGTTCTCCGGCAACATCCCTATTAAGGATAGCTTATACTTAGGATGGCTCAATAAGTTACCAAGCAACTCTAAATAATAATTTGCCATACTATCCATTGTTAACGAATGATAATAAAGAGCATTGTACACCAATTTCCCTTTTATCGCATCTCCTTGTTTTTGCAGAAACAGGTTCAGATCATATTTCCCATACCCTAAATTGGCATGGGTAGGACTAATTGCAAGACCTTCAATGTTTGGAATATTGTTCACCTCATCCCAATATTGGAAAAGAACATCGAAAAGAGCAGTCCTACTCATGTCCTTTTCAGGAGCAAGTTCTTTTACCAACCTATCAAAAGGCATCATGCCGTAACATATACCATTCTTATATGTATGACTAAGCGCTGTTACACAATCGTTAAAACACTGTTCATCATTAATGAAACTCCTGACTACTATTAAATTATCAATAGGTCCAACGATTTGTTTTACCATTTTATTAACCCTGTTATCAATGCTGGTGCCTATTACAATCTCTTCCTGCTGTGCATATTTGTGTAACAACACTTTAAAAGCAGCCATCAATATGATATGGTTTCCTACCTGAGCCACTTCGTTATATTTCTGAATTTCAAAGGTTAGTTCTGCAGGAATGAAGAGATCTGTTGATTTGCCAGCATAAGAATGTATGGCCGGTCTTGGCTGATACGACGGCAGCTTAAGGACCTTTAACTTGCCTTCCAACTGAAGCTTCCAATAAGAGAGCATATTCATTTCCATTTCTGGCAAGGACTGCTGTTGCCATAAAGAAAAACCTCCATATTGTATAGGCAGCTCTTTTATTTGTACCGGCTCCCCATTCAAAAGTAACCTGTAAAACAGGAACATTTCGTTCGTTAGAAGAAAAGTAGAATAACGATCGGCAATTATATGATGAATGGTAAAAGATAGCTTATGTCTTTCATTTCCTGTTTTTACCAGTACAAAACGGAACAATGTTTTGTCAAGCTCGAATGGAGTTGTGATTTCCCTTTCCATAAACAGGTCTGCTGCAGAGTCATTAACCACAAGATACTCGAGTGTAAAGTCCATCTTACCTACTGGAACAATTTTTTGCATTAATCCCTTTTCAGTGCTTACAATCTGTGTCCGCAATGCATCATGTCTTGCTATCAGCAACAAAAGGCTTTCCCGAAGAAGACTAGGATTCAATGATCCTGCAAATTCGAAAACCAGTGAAATATTATGGTAAATGGGACCTCCCTGATATAAATAGCCTCTCTCAAATTTATCAATAAACCAAAGCCTTTCCTGATGAAAAGAAGCTGGTATGTATTTTTCAATCGGGATAAGTTTGTCTGTATAATCCTGCACTGCATCAATTATTCGCTGGCTGTCCTTGTTTGCAATAATCTCAATCTCATCTATCTGTTTATCGCTGTTAATGATTAAGTTATTAAGTAAGGCAACGTAATGTCCGGATATTGCTTCTATATAGGACTGATCGTATTTATTTGCATTATATTTAATAGTTAATGATACCGGGTCTTTTAGTGTGAAAGAAAAGATCATATCTGTTGATAGTCCTTTAAAAAGAGACTCATTTTGGATATGATTTATTAGCATTCCCACAATAGGTAGTTCAACCAGCTTCTTTTTCTCTACATTCAGCATCTTTTCTAATGGAAAAATACCACATCTGAGATCCTGAACTACATTATATGTCAGGGTCATAATAAAACTCCGGAAACTCTTTTCTGCAAAGTTCTTGATTCTAACGGGAACGATATTATTATCACTTGCTGATAATGAATTAGCCGCATAGGGGGGGTAAAAATAGCTATATCGGAAGTTGAAGAATATCTTTGTATCAGAATGGCCAGGCATGACAGCAAGAATATATGCTTTGATACATCCGTTGGGGCTATCAGTTCTAATCCTTTGCAAACGTTCTCCGGTACATAGACAGTATTTGCAGCAAAGGCTTCTCCATTACCTTTAAAAGTGGAATGAGCCCTGGAATGAAAATAGGAGGTAAGTTCAAAACCCTTTAACCGATCTCTCCAGTAATTCCGGTTCGGAATATACTTATTAACCTCTAGAGCTGTAAAATTAAGCCTTGGTTCAGTTGACATAGTAGTAAAAAACTTTTACATTTCAATTTGTTATCGAAATACGAAAGATTAAGACATTGCAATCCTATTGGCGTTTTCAAAAATGGAGAGAGCATTATCTATTATTTCTTTATTTGTAATCAGCGGAGGAAGAAATCGGATTACATTATTATAGTGTCCTCCTATTTCGAACAGCAGACCTTGCTCGAAACAAAGTTTCCTTATTTTTTTGACTATTTCCGGGTCGGGAATTTTTGATACCAAGTCTCTAACATATTCAATTCCGATAAAGAGGCCTTTCCCCCTTACGTCTCCGATAGCAAAGAAAGAGTTCTTAAGTGCATAGATTCTGGCAAGTAGATAATGACCCATTTCTATGGAATGTTGGTCTACCTGATATTCATCAATGAAATCAAAGGCGCCATTTCCCGCTGCAATACTTACCTGGTTGCCCCTAAAAGTGCCGATATGATCGCCGGGACCCCAAGATTCAATTGCAGTATTATAGATGATTGCAGAAATGGGAAAGCCAATTCCCCCCAGTCCTTTTGACATTGTTATAATATCGGGGAAAGCAGAGCTGCTTTGAAACGCCCAAAATAGACCAGTCCTGAAAAAGCCACATTGTATTTCATCAAAAATGACAACTATATCATTTTGCCTGGCAATATCAACAATACTCTCCAAGTACCCCTTTTTAGGAATTACAACCCCTCCTTCACCCTGTATGGGCTCTAAGATAATGGCAGCAGGTTTGGGAATGCCAGAATGAGGATTATGTAGAATATCCTTCAAGTAGTTGGCGCACTCTAGATTACAGTCGGCGTCATTTTTGCCAAAGGGACACCTGTAACAATAGCTATAAGGAACAAAATGAATATTGGGTACGAGGGATTTTATTCTTTCCTTTAGTTTTACGCTGCTAGTTGCAGATAAAGATCCTGAACTCATTCCATGATATGAACCATGGAATGCTATTACTCCTTCTCTTCCAGTTTTGTGTTTTGCCAACTTAATAGCTGCTTCTACAGCATCCGAACCGGTAGGCCCGCAAAAGCTAACTTTATATTGGTCACGCAGACCATCAGGGATTTTCTCTAGTATTTTCCTGATTAGTTGTATTTTATTTTCAGTAGGAAAGTCCAAAGAATGTATTAATTGTTCTTGTTGCTTTTCTACATATTTCAACACATAGGAATTGCAATGCCCTACATTGACTACACCTGCCCCACTAAAAAAATCTATAAATAAATTCCCGTCTGCATCCTCCAAGATGGATCCTTTGGCTTTTTTTAATGCTATAGGCAGGCTTTTCGGGTAAGATACTATACTGCCTTCTAACTTATTTTGAATGGCTAACAATTCCTGTGACTTTGGCCCGGGGAGAGTTCCCGTGATTATACGTGAATTGTTAGCCAGATGAAAAGTTTCAAATTTTTTCATGGCTTAATCGTTTATTACAGCTTCACTGACATGTTAATACTAGCTTATTTCATTATCGTGCGGCACTTTCTTATATACTCATCGCAGTCGATGATGTTGAAACCCATCTCTTTTGATTTAACGAAATACTGGTATGCAGACTGGTATTGCTTTTGACCCATATACGTTTCTCCTAGGAGATAGTAAGCTTCCGGGTCGTTAGGATGCTGACTGATATTATTATCCAGCAGTTTCTTTGCAACTACCTTGTCCACTGTATACAGCAATTCAGACAAGCCATTAAGTGTATGAGCAAGGTGCTTATCAACATTTTGCCGCCTTTCTATTTCAGCAAACATAGAATCAGAATTTTTTTCTCTATAAATTTTTAATAGTGAAAAAGCGGGACTGGAATATTGAGGTATAATATCAGTTCGAAAAAAAGGGGCGATATCTAATCCAACAGACAGATTACAGATGTAGTTAGCCATTTGTACTCCTAAATCACCGTTAGCGAATAGTACAAATCCGCTTCTACTGACAACGGAATATGCCACAAAAGCCTTGAATCCCATATTATTGCCGCTGTGAGAAATAATGGTGTCTTTGGGCTCATACAATACTTCAAAGGCAGTCCCACGGTAAATATCAGGGCTCTGCTTGTCTAGTAGCACATATGGTGAGAGAATGTTCTTCCTTTGCATGCTAGATAAATTGTGCTTATCAAACACTGATATTAAAAATTCTGCATAATCATAGGCACTGACATTAACGCCCGCTGCTGGAAGCGGTTCAAAATTTTTCCATTTAGGAACTTCCTTTTTAAGTACACTATGACCTATTGCATAATTGACGGGAAATGATCCGTCTTTGCTGTAAAAGGTAAAGGTTCTTTTCAAGTTTAACGGAGCAAGAATCATTTCTCTGATATATTGTTCGTACGGTTTGTGCAGGATGGACTGAATTACCAGTGCCAGGTATTGATATCCTTCTCCAGAATAGGAGTATCGCTCAGAGGGGTTATATAATAATTCCAACGTGTCGGGATTATTGTCCCAAATCCAATTCTCAATTCCTGTCGTGTGACATAAAGCCATTCTTGGAGTAATTAATTTATATCTGGGATCATGCGCGAGGGGTTTATACTCCATATATTGATACATAGGCTTGTCAAGATCTAGCTTTCCTTCATCAACTAATTTTAAAGCAACAAATGCCAAGTAAGTCTTCGATACAGAGCATGCCTCAAATATGGTTTCACTATTAACCTTATCTTTTGTACTAGCTTGCTTATAGCCATAACCATTGGAGTAAACTACTTTATTATTGCTGATAATTGCCACTGATATCCCAGGAACACCTACTTCATCTATCATTTTATTTAACTTCCTATCAAAACTGCTAATATCAACTTTGTGTTGGTTGGCAATAAAATACCGGGCCTCCTGAGTGGTTGCAACAGTCGGCCAAACTGTTAAAACGGACATAAAAATGATAAAAAAGGCTCTGCCATGCCTATTTTTTTCTAAGAAGAAGAAAAATTCGCTTTTCATATTAATTGATTTAAGAATAAACAAATCAGAAGTTAAAAACAATGTCGTCTTCCTTAAAAAGATGAGAATAATTACCAGTGGTACTCATGTAATTCGATATTTTGGAAGCAGGATTTTCAGAGATCTCTTTTACTAGTTGTATGAAAATTGAAACGAGCAGGTCAATATTTGATCTCGAGAAGTACATGGACGAATATTCAAATCGGAAATGAAAAAAGTGATCATTTTCACTCGCATATAATGTCAATGCATTTTTGGAAGTATTATGTTCAATCTGAATCGGAATAAATTCGGGCGTATCAGAGGGTTCACTTATATCTTTGAAATTGAGGAAAACAAACATAACATCAGACAAACCTGAGACAGGAGTAGATGTTCTTGCATTCAATTCCTGCACTATATCGGAAAGGTCGTAGACCTGATTACTACTCGCTTGGATAAAATGTTTATTTATTGCCTTTACAAAATGTATGAAAGACATATTTGTATCCATTTTAAACCTAATTGGTAGCGTCTTTACAAACATACCTACTAGGCTTTTAATTTCAGGCTGCATTCTTCCTGCGCTTGCAACTCCTATAACAATATCATCCTGCCCAGTAATCCTTGATAAAAAAAGGAATAAAATTGAAAACAGTGAGGTGAAGCTAGTTATTGCATCCTTTTTAAAAAGTTCCATTATAGGCTCTAACAAACTGCTATTTATAGAAAAGCTTACATTTCCGCCTTTGTGAATATCCTGAGCTGTTTCAGAATTAATCATGGGAAGGTTAAGCTTCGGGACTTCGTCCTCAAATTCCTTCAGCCAAAATTCCCGGCTTGCTATATATGCAGGTGATGTCCTGAAATTATTCTCCCATTCAGCATAATCCTTGTACTGTAGCTCTAAAGGGAGAAGGGTACCTCCTCTATATAATTTGAGAAAATCTTTATATAAATTCATTTGTGACTGACCGTCACATACAATATGGTGAATGTCTACAATAAGTATTCTCCTACCATCCGGATTTACAATAATGCCTGCTCTGATTAACGGAGCTTTGTCTAATTGAAATGGCCTGATAAATGAAGCAATAACATCTTTGCAGTCTGTAGTTTCGCTCTTGATCTCTTCAAGTATAAAAGTGACATCTATAACTTCCTGCACCAATTTTCCATTTTTAAAAAAAAAACTGGTTCTCAAACTTTCATGCCTGTCAATAATCTCTTGCATTGAATCTTTTATTCTTTCCTTGTTATACCAACGCTTTATCTCGAAAGCCATGGGCAAATTAAAAGCAGTACTTAATGGATTTAGGTCATAATTAAAATATATCCTTTTCTGAGCGGCAGTAAGATCATATCCATCTTTAAATGCAGCTTTACTAATAAGGAGCAGGTCATCGTAGTCTAATTGTTTAATAAATGCGGCCTGTTGTTGAATGGTAGGATGGGTGAAAAGTTCATTCAAGGTAATCCTTACATTGAATTCGCGGTATATCCCTCCTATCAACGCCATCATGGTTAGGGAATCTCCTCCTGCTTTATGAAAGCTTACCATAGTAGAGACAGGACCTATGCCAAGGATATCCCGCCAAATAGCCATTATTCTAGTTTCTACAGCATCGGCTGGAGAAATAAGGGTGGAGTCATTAAAGTTGTTTGATAACTCCTTGTAATTAATTTTACCATTTGCCAGCAAAGGATATTCAATTACAACCGTTATATTGGGAATCATGTAAGCAGGTAAGCTGTTTTCCAGGTAGAGATGTATTTCATTAATTACCTCCGTTTCCTTCTTACTGCTAAGATTTAAAATAACAAATGCTATAATCGATTCATTGCCGTTTTCCTTTTCATGTTTGATTACAGCTACATTCCTGATCCATCTAAATCTTACCAGTATATTCTCTATTTCATCTAGTTCAATTCTAATACCCCTCAGCTTAACCTGCCTGTCTTGTCGTCCAAGCAATACCTTTGTACCATCGGTTAATATCCTTGCCCGGTCTCCCGTTTTGAATGCTATAGTTTTACGAGCATGACTGGTATTCCATTTTAAGAACTTGCTATGTGTTAATTCAGGCGCATTCAAATATCCTTTTGAAGTAAAATCGGAGATAATATAGATCTCGCCCGGAACAAGGGAACTACAAGAGTTAATTTCATCTTTGGTAATCAATATCTCTGTTCCTGGTAGCGGGGATCCAATAGGGATTTTATCCAGATTGACATCTTCTGGACTAATCAGGTAATAGGACTGTATCATCGTAGTTTCGGTTGTTCCATATAAATTGACTAACTGTATACGATCAGAAAAGATCTTATACCAGTTCTTCAGTTCGGAAGGGAGTATTTTTTCTCCTGACAACAATATATATTTTAGATACTTGAAACAGTCCAGAGAAAAAGGTCTGCTTTTTATTATTCGGAACACACTAGGAACACAATGAATTAGATTTATTTCAGCCTTGTCAATCCAATCACTCATTTTGTCAGTGGTAAAAAAATCCTGGTCGGAAGGCGGGAGGCATATTGTGCCGCCTGCCATTAAAGGTATGAAAATATCCCTTAGAAAGGCATCGAAATAGGGGCTAATGAATTGGCTAACTCTTGTTTGATTATTTATAGCAAATGTATCAATTTCCCATTGAAGAAATTGAAGCAGGCTGCTATTTTTACCAACGATACCCTTTGGATGACCTGTAGACCCAGAGGTAAAATAGATATATATACTGTCGTCTGTATTGAAGGTTGGGTATTGAACAGATACTGAATAAATGCTCCCTTCTGACTCCAGGATATCCTCAATAAAGAAATCATGTAGCAATGAATTGCTGGCATATATATCAATCAAAAAAGAATCCCTGGAAGTAATGATATATTTCATATTTAGATCCCTCATCATTTCGCCAATTCTATTAACAGGCAAAGAAGCATCTATCAGGGTGAAAATACATCGGGCATTCATGACTCCTATTATGGCAGAAATAAGGTCAACCCTTTTATTTAATTGTATCCCTATTATGGTCTCTGAGGCCAAATTCATTTTTAACAGGAAGTCAGTTATTTTGTCGCAAGTACTTAGAAGACTATTATAGGAAATATTTCGACCGGGGCTCTCAATAGCCACATTGCTGCCGTAAGACTTCATGTGCTTGATCAGTTCCTCTTGGAATGTTGTTTTCATTTATTGTTCTTTAAAGTACAAATATTTACTCGGTAACAAAATTGTCTTTAGCGCCGTAACTTAGTAATAGATTGATTATGTCCTCGTTCCCATTTCTTTTGGCTAGGGAAAGCGCAGATGCACCTGGATCAGTTACGCTGCTGATGGAGTTAGGATTAGCGCCCATCAGTAAAAATGCTTCCACAACATTCACATATCCTTTCCGAATGGCCTTCAGGAACAATAATTCACCTTCATCATCACTATGATCGACACCCATTCCCTTATCAATAAAGGATTTGATCATTGAACATAGTTTAGAAACATCTAAGTTCTCAAAGTCCATACCTTCGATTATATCATACCTGTTCCACCAATAATTGACACTTATAGACATTTCCATCGTACGCACCTGGTGCCACCAATGTGTTGGTAAATAGAGAAGATCGCCTTGCTGCAATAGACAAAAGAACGGTTTTGCTTTTCTAACCAGCGGAAATTGATCATAATCGATATTATCCAGTTCAACTTGGCTCTCATGAGTGCTCATACCACCGTTCTTAGGATAGAGAAAATTAGTATCTTCAGGAGAAAAAAGAATTAATTCCTTCTTCCCCCTTATTTGTACCAAAAAGTTATGAGGACCATCAAAATGAAGCTGTGTTAGGCACCCTTTCCCCCCCATCCAAAAATTGATTTTTTCTATCTGGTCCGATTTAGAATTAAGTTGGGGAATTTCCATATCTGCTAGCAGTTCGGGAAAATATTCAAACATGGAAGTTTCTTGCAAGTAGTAGTTGTTATTGATATCGTTACCAGCATCAAATAATTCCATTGCTTCTTGGAATGGAATACTAATATTCTCGATTTCCCCATCCTCGGATATGGTGTATAATCCCTTTCTACTATGGCTTACCTTAACCATTCTTGACCCGGCTATAGCGCGGAGATAATTTGTGGTCCAGGCATTATAAGCTTTAGTATGATTTACTGCACCTTTATAAACAACAGGTTTCCGATTGAAATAAACGGTATTAAACTTAAGGTAGTCTAGATTGGTGGTACTATCAATTAGTTCCATTTGAATTATTTTAATGAATAGACAGGCCGTATGAAAAGGCCTTAAATTGCTGCAGCTGGCTATTACTTAAAGAACTTATCAAGTAAGATTCCAAAAGTGAGTACAACGATTAAAAGATCGTTTTCAAAGGGAGCATTGATATTAAAATTATCCTGCCCATATTGTATTTTAAGTTTCTCGATCTGGTAGGGGTTAAAATAACCTTGTTTCTTTATCAGATCAAAAGAAAGGGTATCGTTTATAAATTCAATGTTCTTTTTAATCAAATATGGGCTTCCCGGGGCTACAAACCCAAACTTTTCCCTGTCAATGATCAATCTAGGAACAAAACTGCTTGCCATTCTTTTTAGTATAAATTTTTCTGTAAGATCCTTAAGCTTTAATTCTGGAGGGATCAGAGTTGAAAATTCCACCAGGTTCTTATCCAAAAAAGGATATCTGACTTCCACCGAATTGGCCAGAGCCATCCTGTCTCCATGGTCTGAAACCAAATGATCTACCAGCCTAAGCTTGTAATCGATATAAGACCGCTTGTCGAGCCTGTGCCGCTTATTGATTCTATGGATGTTTATAACCGGGTAATTCAAGCAATTAATTTCGTCGAATACGGGGCCGAGATCCTCTGCATACAAATTTTTTTTCAAAATATTCAACTCTGTAAAATCATATTCATAAAAAAAAGATGGATCTCCCCATAATTTAACCCGGATATTTTCTTCTGCCTGACCGAAATGGTGGCGCATAATATTCATCTCCCTGATCTTGTCAAACCTGTATCCAACATACCCCGCGAAAAGCTCATCCGCTCCTTCCCCTGATAAGATCACCTTGATCCCTTTCTTTTTTACCAATTCCGATAAAGCCATAGATGCGGTATTGTAGGTTTCTTTGATGGGGCATTCACTATGATAGATGGAATCTCTTAATCTTGCAATAACGTCATCATGAAAAAAAACCTTCTGGTTTAAACTGGAATTACATTGGCTAGCGACAATTTTCTGGTAAACGGATTCGGAGAGCTGCGCATCTGGGAAATCTATTGAGAAAGCTTCTTTTCTTATCGTAGGTGCGAGGGAGTGAGCTTTCATGGCTATCATGGAAGAATCGAGGCCTCCGCTTAAATAAAATCCGGAGGCAACGTCTGACCTTAACCGAAATTTTATGGCAGTAGTAAACAAATCTTCCAATCTTTCAATATAGTAATCTTCAGACTTACTATGAGGTCTGGCGCCTTCTTCCGGATATATAAGATCCCAATATTCCTTTTTAATTAATCGTCCATCCTGATCTATGATCAAAAAATGACCGTTCTCTAAACTATTGATATTTTTAAACATCGTCCTTGGGCTAACCAGCCCTGAAAATGTAAATATTTGGTCAAGCCCTACCATATCTACATTCTTTTCTACCAAAGGGTACTCCAGTATAGCCTTTATTTCAGAGCCAAAAATAAAGGTGTTATCCACAAAAGTGTAAAAAAATGGAATAATGCCCATCTGATCCCTTGCACAGAATAATATCTTCCTTCTTTTATCATATAATACAAAGGCAAATTGCCCATTCAATTGATTTAAAAATTCGGTTTCAAATTCTTCATACAAGTGAACGATTACTTCCACATCCGATTGGGTTCTAAAAATATGCCCCTCACTTTTCAATTGATCCCTGAGCTCGATATAATTGAATATTTCACCGTTGCAGATAACTACAATAGATTCATCCTCGTTGTAGATAGGCTGCATTCCGTTTTCGAGACCAATTATGCTTAATCTACAAAAACCCAACGCCAGGTTATCAAAAAGAACCACCTTTTGCTCATCTGGACCACGATGAAGCAAGGTACTGCTCATCCTGCTGATATAATCTCTTTCGTTTCCGCTCCTTTTAGATCCATACATAATAAATCCGCATATCCCGCACATTTGAATAGATTTAAACTTAATTTAGAATTATCACTGTTTTCAAAGAAATTGCTGCTTTAGCATAGCTAACAGGGTAAGCACCTGTTCATTCTCGGTTTGAAGTGCATAGTTTTCAACTATATTATAATTGGTGTGATTAATATAATTCTCTGTTAACGCAACCGTATTTTTCAAATTGTACACCTGGTGATACCAACTGCCCGGTGTAAATATTATTTCTCCCGGCTTTTGAACGACATAAAAACCTTTCAGCCCCTTTGTATTTGGGAAAAAATAGCCTGGAAAAAGAGGGTCAAACTGTAAATTGTGAAAATTCAAACCGTTGTTAGGTGGAAAAAAGAGCCATAGTTTACTTCCCTCAATCAGTATATTCCATGCATTAGTTAGAAACACATCAAGATGGAGGTGGGAGAAGGAGTTACGCGGCCCTATAAAGATCCAACTGAATTTTGGATTAGACTCTTCAGGAAGAGAATCTAACCAATTACGGAAATGAGGCAAAATTTTATAATGCTTTCGCATGACCGGAAAATCATCTAGGAATACCCAATTCTTGAGATAATACGGATACTCATCTTCGGTATCTCCCATATAATCAATATAATCTGCTAAACGCATAGTTATCTCTGATTCGTCAGAAGATCTAAAGACTTTCACAACGTGATTCCCGTAGCTATTTTTTAACGAAATCGTTGACCAGAGGCTTCTGGCTGGCCAATCGGCACTCATCCCTTCAATTACAAGAGGAACTTGAGTGAACGCAAATTGACTTTCGAAGTCTTCTACAGAAATGCTTTGTACACGACGCAAAGGGCTGAACAACTGCCCGGCTCTTTCAACCATTGTCATAATAGTAGGGTTTATATGAATTAAAGGCTGATATCTGAGATCCTCATAGTTGGATCGGAAATGACTGATGTTACTATTCTTTTAAAATAGGCTATAAAATTTCCGATAGTCTCCTCTTTAAACAAAGAAGTTGAATATTCAAAAAAGAAATGTACCCTGTTGTTCTCTTCAACAGCTGTCAGCGTGAGATCAAACTTGGCTGTCCTGTTTCCCATATTATAGGTTGTAATCCTCAAGCCGGGAATGTTCAAACGCTCATCCTGAAAGTTCTGATAAATGAACATGACATCAAATAATGGATTCCTGCTAGAATCCCGTTCCATTTTGATTTCGTTTAAAAACTGCTCATAGGGGTACGACTGATTGTCGAAGCAAGCGAGGACTTTTGACTTTACAGCGTTAAGAAGCCCACTGTAGTTAAAGCGGCTGTCCAGGCAGACTCGGACAGGAATGGTGTTTACAAAAAGTCCAATGACATTCTCCAAATCGGCATGCTGACGGCCAGTCGTATTGATTCCAACTACGACATCTTCCTGGTCTGATAGCTTGTTTAATAAAATAAGATAAATAGACATTAATGCCATAAATAATGTACAGCCTTCCCCTTCCGCCATCTTTTTTAACCTAACCATTTCTTCATCGTCAACATAAGTATCCAAGCAGCTTCCTTCATATCTCTTTTGCAGGGGTCGTGCAAAATCCGTTGGTAAGTCCAATACAGCTACTCCCCCTGAAAAATCTTCTATCCAAAACTGTTTATGCTTCGCAATCTTGGCCTGTTGAATTTTACTTTGCTGCCATTCCGAGAAATCCTTATATTGTAATCTTAAATCTGAAATCACATCATCTTTATATAGAGCCATAAATTCTTTAACCAAGACAGCTCCTGACACCCCATCCGAAATTATGTGCGCTATATCTATTATTAAAATATGCTCTTGTTCAGTCACCTTTATAAGTCCTACTCTAAACAAAGGCGGTTTAGCTAGATTAAAAGGCCTTAGGAATTTATCGATCGTCGCCGACACTTCTGCCTTTATTACTACTAAATGCTCAATCTCAAAATTTACGTGTTGTGCTATCTTCTGCACCGGCTCGTCATTCACTACTTCGAATGACGTGCGCAGGTTTTCATGCCGGGCAATCAGCTTTTTGAAAGTCAGATTCAACCTTGCAATGTCAAGGTCACCGCTCAGACGTACCGCCTGCGACATATTATAGGCCATTATTGTTTTGTCGAGTTCGTAGAGGAAATACAGCCTTTTTTGAGCAGAGGAAAGTTTGTAGTGTTCCCTCACTGGTACTTTTACGATCGGAGAAAAACTGCTGTCAAGACTCTTACCTGCTACGGCCTTCCTTCTTTCGTCTATAGCTTCACTCAAACTTCGTAGGGTTGGTTTACTAAAGAAATCCTGTAGAGAAACTTCGATGTTTAATGTCTTATGAATCCGGGCGATGATGGTTAATGCCTTCAATGAATCTCCCCCAATTTCAAAAAAATCATCGTCAATTCCTATGGTAGGTTTTCCAAAAAAGCTTTGCCATAGCTTAAGTAATTTCATTGCTGTGCCACCTACTGGTTCAGATACAGTACTTGGAAGATAACATTCGGCTTCTCGTCCAAACTCCTCTCCTTTAACAGCATCTTCAGTCTGTATATTTCTATACATCCATTTCTCCAGCCTTTTCCCTAAGTCCGTTGCCGATACAACGATATTTGGTAGCTCTTTGAAGTTCAATGCCTGGTTAATGACTTCAAAGATCTCACTACCCTTTATCGCATCTGTGGTTTCCTCTACAAAATTCAGGGCATCAAGATCAACACTGATCCAATCTTTTAATTGGCCTAAATTCCGCCACGACTTAATATAGTAGTCCATAAAGATATTTGCGGGTACATAGGCACCAAATCCCCATCCTCCCAGCACAACTGATAATGAAGATGTTAGCAGGCAAAAATCCAAATTCTTGTTAGCAGTAACTTCTTTCAGTATCTGTAAACCTTTTATCTTTGAAGCAAACTGGATCTCAAAATCATCCCTAGTGAGATTACGAATTTTTCGTATACTATCTCCCTTAACGATACCTGCCGCATGAATGATACCGTTTATTGAACCCCATTGCAACTCTGCCTTTTTCACCACATCTTCAACAGCCTGCTTGTCGGTAATATTACAAGATAAATAAAGCACATCCCCACCGCTTCCTACCAGAGCCTGCAGCTTTTTTATCTTGTTTTTTATCGCCTCCCTAGTTTCTTCCTTTATCAAAAGTTCTGCCCATTTACTTGGAGAAGGTAGTTCGGTTCGGCCTACAAGGACCAAACGTGCTTTCAATCTCTTTAATAATTGCGATGCTATAGCAAACCCAAGATCGCCCAAACCACCCGTTATTAAATAAACCCCTCCTTCCCGGAATGCCTGTGTAGATTCTGCCATATCTATTCCTATTGGATCATATATACGCTTCCACCTTAACCCAAGCCTCATTGAAATGATTTTACCGGCTTCTTTATGTTGAATTTCTCTGTAGAGATCATTTAAACTTTGTTCTGTCAGTTTCTCAGCCAAACTGATATCGATATGACTAGTATAAACGGAGGGTAATTCCTGTGACAATACTTTTAATAATCCTATGGATAAGGATTTCGTCGCTAATATGGGGTTGTTTGTTGTTATTGGATGAAGATCGCTTGTCAACAGTACAATTTGCCGTCCCGGCTTGTCCTCTAACAGTAGGTCAGATTGCAGAATTTCGAGCAAACTGTAGAAAAAAAGGTTGCAGTATGATTCGTAACTGTCTGTGGAATTGAGGCATATCCCCCAAGCATGAATAATCTTATGGGGATTCCAACTTCGGCTTGAAAGTGATGAGAAGAGTTGTTTATAATCCTCCGTCTTATTAGGATCAATCTTAAATGAAAAAGGAAACTCATCACAATATTGCTCGCCTACGGAGACACAGATAATTTCCCTCCCTTCTTCCTGATATTTTTTTGATAGTGCTTCGCCGATGCCACACTCATCCGTAAACAGCAGGACACGCTCTCCCGTTTTTTCAGGAAAAGATCCTTTTATAAAAGGAGCATATTTCCAAGTAGGAACATAGAACCATTTTGAGAAGTCAGCATTTTTAACCATCGGCTGCTCTGCCAGCATTAGGGAGATCATTTTGAAAGCATCTACATGCACTGGATATTTTAACTTGTCAAATCCATAGAGTGGCAGTGAAACTTTTCTGCGCAGTTCATTAGCATACCACATTTGCCAAGAAGGTTCTATGCCTCTTTCCCACAACCTGCCCATTGCTGTAAATAGGTGAGCTAAGTCATCGGTACTATCATTTGCACGCTTCATTAGACTGACAACCCTATGCTGTTTTCCCTCAAGCGGGTGGGATCGAACGAAAGTGCTTAATGCATTACCTGGTCCAATTTCGATAAAAACAACTTCATCATTTTTTAGTAGCACCTCCACTCCTTTTGAAAACAGCACAGTTTGACGCAAATGATTTACCCAATATTGCGGTTGCGAAATTTCCTTATAACTGGCCAGTTCCCCGAACAAGTTAGAGATATAGGGAATTTTTGGGGTGCTAAAATTTATTTTACTCACTTCATCATGAAAAGCCTCAAGGATTGGATCCATCATATGCGAATGAAATGCGTGTGATGTGCGAATGATTTTACCACAATAACCTTTTTGTTCTATACCTGTTTTAAAATCTTGTATAACCGTAGCAGTTCCTGAAACCACTGATAATTCAGGGCTATTTACTGCCGCTAATGAAACACCGCTATAATCGTTAAGAAATCCTCTTAGTTCCTTTTCCGGAATAGAGACACTTAACATTGCCCCCCGCTCAACTTTTTGCATCAACTCCCCCCTCTTTATTATAAGGGTAAGGGCATCTTCTAATGAAAGAACCCCACTGACACATGCAGATACATACTCTCCTAGACTATGCCCAATCATGAAATCAGGATGTATGCCCCATTCCATTAAAAGCATAGCCAGGGCAAATTCAACACTGAAAAGTAAAGGTTGTGTAAACTCTGTATTATTAATAGCATCTGCACCACTTGCTTCCAACTCCGAAAAGACTACGGATAAGAGATTTTTTCCGCATAGCTTGTATATAATAGTAAAACAGATATCAAGCTGTTTTTTAAATATAATCTCCTTTTGATACAGTCCCGAACACATGTTTACATATTGCGAACCCTGTCCGGGGAACATAAATACAAGGTATGGCTTGTTTTTACCGGTAACGGGCATTACAGCTTGAGGTAAGCTGCTGTATGACATTTGGCTAAGTAAATCTTCAATGTTGCTGCATATATAAAATTTCCTATAATCAAAAGGCTCCTGGAAAACCTGCAGTGTATAAGCTATATCTGGCAGTTCCTCATCTTTTTTTTCCTTTATATATCCTCTAAAGTTGTCAATAGTTCTTGCTAGTGAGGTGGCTGTTTTGGCGGAAAAGACTATGAGTTGATAATCCCTGCTTGCTGAAGAAGACCTTAATTCCGGGGCCTCCTCTAAAATAATATGGGCATTTGTACCGCCAATACCAAATGAGCTGACCCCGGCTCTTAAAGGAAAAGGGGAGTGTGTCCACTCCTGAAGTTCCTTATTTACATAAAAAGGACTGCTCGTAAAATTAATTTCAACGTTTGCTCTGTTAAAATGCAAACTGGGTGGAACTTGTCTGTTTCTTAATGATAGCACAGTCTTTATTAAACCCGCGATACCCGAGGCCGCATTTAAATGGCCTATGTTAGTCTTTACAGAACCTATTGCACAATATTTATCGTTACTCTTGCCAAACACCCGGTTTAGCGCTTCTATTTCCACAGGATCCCCTAATCTTGTTCCTGTACCGTGTGTTTCAATGTAGCTGATGCTTTCCGGATTTACTTTAGCCATGCTGATTGCCTTCATAATAGCTTTGCTTTGCCCGTCAACACTGGGAGCGGTAAAAGAAATTTTTTCATGCCCGTCATTGTTAACAGCACTACCTTTAATTATAGCATATATATTATCCCTATCCTTTATGGCATCCTCAAGTCTTTTAAGCACTACAACTCCTACACCTTCTGATCCTATCGTTCCGCTTGAAGTTTCATCAAAAGCCCGGCAATGCCCGTCCTTTGAGTTGATCATGCCTTCCTGGTACAAATAGCCCTTTTTTGAAAAGTTATTTATAGTTATTCCACCTGCCACGGCAACAGTACATTCTCTAAGTAAGAGGCTCATGGAGGCACGCTGTACGGCTACTAGCGAAGTAGAACAGGCAGTATTAATAAAGACGGATGGTCCTTGCAGATCGAGTAAATATGAAATACGGGAACATAAGTAAGTAACATCCCTCAACTGCGACGCTGTATATTCATCAACTAAATTTTCCCTGTTTGCCATAATAGCGAATGCATCCCAGTTGATATTAGGATTAGCACCAGCAAAAAGTCCTATTTTTTCGGCCTTTTTCCTAACATTGTAACCAGCATCGTTAAGCGCCAGCCAACACTGCTCATGAAAAATTCGTAATGAAGGATCCATCAATTTGGCCTCTTCGGGCCTGTACCCAAAAAAATACGAATCGAAATATTCCTTTTCGTTTAGATAAGCGCTAGCCTTTACATATTGGGGATTATCAAGCATAACCTTATCTTCACCTTCTGCCAAAATATCTGCATTGCTTAGAAAGGAAATAGACTCTACACCGTTCTTGATGTTTTTCCAAAAACTATTGATATCGGATGCCCCCGGAAACCTCCCTGCCATGCCAATGATAGCAACTTCCATCCCATGGTAGTTGGTCATACTAATAATTTTATTATTTGTCTTTAAACAATTCAAGAGCGATTTGCATTTCTCCGGCTTCCAGGTCAGCTTCCATTTTATCCTTTTCACCACCGCTGTCACCATCTTTTATAAACTTTGCCATTGCTTTGATGGTATAAGATCTAAACATTTCAGTAATAGGGATATTCACATTTAAAGCTTGCTTGATAGCTATATTTACTTCCAACAGCTTTAATGAATTTCCACCCAATTCGAAAAAGCTTTTGCTGGCGCTAATGAGCACTGGGTCTATTTTCAATATTTCTGACCATATCCCCGTCAACTTTGTTTCCGTTCCCGCCAATGGTGCTATAAAACGACTCTGCAACTGCATCCAGGGCTCAGGAAGCGCCTGCTTGTCAAGTTTCCCATTGGGCGTCAAAGGCATTTTTTCACACCAGACAAAGAAAGCCGGGATCATATAGTCAGGTAGCTTTTGAGCTAAATAATTTCGTAAGGAAGTAGCTTCCTGTTCCTTGTCAGCTGTATAATAAGCCACCAGATGATTGCCCTTTTCTTTTTTACCGACAACAAGAGTACACTCCCTGATCTCCTCTTTAGCAACCAGCAAGTTTTCAATCTCTCCCAATTCTATTCTAATGCCCCGAAGCTTTACTTGATTATCCGTTCTACCAGCATATTCCAACTCACCGCCCGGCAACCATCTGGTTACATCACCCGTTTTATATAATCTTTCTCCCTCAACGTATGAATTGAGGATAAACTTATCGACGGTAAGATTAATTTTGTTTAAATAACCTCTGCCCAGACCGGCGCCGGCAATACATAACTCTCCAAAAAAGCCTGTCGGGCATAAGCGCCCGTCCTTATCTAAAATATAGAATTTTATATTGTCTATAGGTTTCCCAATGGGCACTTTAAGGATTTCCTTACCGAATTCGCATTCAAAATACGAGACATCCACGGTAGCTTCTGTAGGGCCGTACAAATTGATCAACCGGGTATGACAATACTTATACAATCCTGCTTCGAAAGCCCTCACCTGCTCCAACTTTAAGGCCTCACCACTAGAAAACACCATTCCTAAACTGTTGAGGTCCCTGTATTTTTCAGCATCATCCAAATAAGACAAAAAGCTACTAAGCATAGAAGGCACGAAATGAATCCTTGTTACCCGATGCCTTTTTATAGTGTTGATAATAATTCGCGGATCCTTTTCGCCTTCCGGCTGTAGAAGGCATAACGAGGCGCCTGTAAAAGACCACCAAAATAATTCCCAAATCGAAACATCGAATACAAGCGGTGTTTTTTGGAGTAAAACATCTGTTTCCTTTAAAGGATACATCTTTTGCATCCAGAGTAGCCTGTTCACAACAGAGTGATGCTCTATGACCACCCCTTTAGGCTGTCCAGTAGTTCCTGATGTATATATTACATAAGCAGGATCCTTCCCCTTGACTCCTGCTTCCATAGGAATAACGGATTGTAGCTCAGTACTTATTTCATAAATATCCTTATTCAAGTCCACCATCACCTGCTGCGCAGGGAGGCAAAAGGCGTTATATTTTTCTTCAGTCAGAATAATCTCCAGATTAGCATCTTGGATAATTGAACAAATCCTTTCGGAAGGATCCCTGCTATCAATTGGAACATAAGCCGCTCCGGTCTTTAAAATACCAAGAATGGCGGGTATCAAATACACTCCCCGACTTATCAATAGGCCTACTAAGTCACCATGTTTAACATCTTTTACTTTCTGCAGATATAATGCAATCTGGTCCGACTTTTCCAGCACATCCTTGTAAGTAAACACTTCTTCGCCCCACAAAATAGCTGGATTTCCAGGTGTTTTAAGACACTGTTTTTGAAATAATGTTATAATCGTCTCCTCCTCCGAGTACCTTACCTCTGTATCATTAAACTGGTATAATAATATTTGTTTCTCATGCTCTGATATCAGATCTATTTTCGATATATCTTTTTCTTTATTTATAATTAGATTTACAAGCAGGTCAAAGTAGTATTTCGCTATTCTCTCTATATATTCCGCACCAAATTTTGAACAATTATATTTAATATTTAACTTAAGCTCTACTCCTGCACTGAATGAAAATAGAATTTCAGGTTGTAAAAGGTCAAAAATCTCATCGTTTTGCTCTCCTTCAATCATCATAGCAGTGGCAGGTATCTTCTTCAATGCACTGCTATCCCTTTCTAGCATTTTCTCCAATGAATAGCGTCCATGACTAAGGTCGCTTAGAAAGGAATTCTTTATTACCGGAAGTAATTTTGAAAAATTTGTATCCCCTAAGTTACTGATTCTTATAGGGATGATGTTAGCGCACGTGTTACTCGAAGGCTCGCTCCTATATAGCGGGTAAAAAATTGTAATATCCGTGCTTTTCGAACAACAGTAAGCAAGCACTCCCAATACAGATAGCAGAATGATATGCTGGGCCTTAGGGGAGTTCGCCACTTCTATTAAAGCTTGGTAAGTTTCCAGAGAGGCAGTTGATGCATAGTGGCCATATGTACAAAAGTGATTTAATTCGCTTACTATGTCGGGATCGTCGAAACAGGAAGACAATTCCAAATGTTCCAAGCGTTTTCTCCAATAGTTCCGGTCGGTAATGTTCTTATTAGACTCCAAACTGTTAAAATCCAAAGCGGATGAGCTAAACATTGATGTATTTTGTTTTTGATGTGCCGGAAAAGCAATCAAAGGTTGAAGATGACGTCTTCTTCGATTAAATTGAGATTAGTAGTATATTCTATAATATACTGAACTTTACCGTTAAGGTTTTCAGTGACTGTACTTACTAAGTACTTAAATCGAGCGATAATGACTTCAATGTCAGCCGGGGTAAAATAACTTGTCGAATATTCAAATCGGAAATCAATTACTCCATCATCTTCATTGGCTATCAAAGTGATTGGATACTTAACCTTGTTTTTCCCGAAGCGATGCAGCGCGAATGAAGAATCACCAGGTAGAGTGCTTCTGTTGTGAAAATTTTGGAAAACAAACATCGTTTCAAAAAGGCTTTCAACCGGTGTACTCCTCATTGCATTTATTTTGCTTAACAGATCTGACAAATCATAAATCTGCCTGCTGTTTGCTTCTACTAACAACTTATGTACATCTAAAGCTAAATCTTTAAATAAGAGGTCTGTATTTATTTTATAACGTATAGGCAGGGTTTTGACAAACATTCCCATAACGCCGTCCAGTTCATGTTGCATTCTTCCCGAAGTAACAATTCCTATCACAATATCTTCTTGCCCTGTAAACTGGCATAAAAAAATTAGGTATAAAGAGAATAGTGCGGAAAAGGTAGTAATTTCTTTCTCTTGTAAACCTGTCAAGATCAGGTTTAGGCTATTCTGGTCGATGTTAAATGCTGCTTCTCCACCGTTCTCCATTACTCTTCTTTTTGTTAGATCAGTGATAGGCAACCTGAGCGTAGGCATTTCACCTTCAAAGCTCTTAAGCCAAAACTCTTTATGGGATAAATATTCGGCAGACTTCTTAAAAGAATTTTCCCATTCAGCGTAATCTACGTATTGTACGCTCAAAGGTTTTAAATTTTCTCCTCTATAGAAGTGTAAGAAATCCGCATACAGGTTAACCTGGGAAATGCCATCACAAATGATGTGATGCATATCAGTAATCAATAAGTGTCTATTGTCTGCAATTTTAATGACTCCACATCTGAATAAAGGAGCTTTTTCGATATCAAAGGGCCTGATAAATTCCAATATATCTTGGTTAAAATCCAAATGCCGGCTATTAAGTTCTTCAATTTGAAAATCAACGGTATCCTTAATCACCTGTGACAGGACGCCATTCACATATTTGAATTCTGCGCGCAGACTATCGTTCCTTGCAATAAGGGATTTTATAGAAATTTTGATCCTTTCTATATCGAATTCATGCTTTATCTCCCAAACCATTGGTAAGTTATAGGCGGTTCCACTTCTGTTTAATGCATATTGGTAATACATTCTCTCCTGGGCTGAAGAGAGGTTATAAACTTCCTTTTTTTCAGCTTTGATAATTTTCATAATACTATCTGCAAGCGCTTTTCCAATAAATTCAGATTGGTTCTGGATACTATGGTTTTTGAATAATTCATGCAGTGGTAACATAATACCAAATTCTTTATAGATCATGGCCACGAGTCGCATACTAGTCAAAGAATTACCACCTAATTTGAAGAAGCTGTCTTCTGTTGATATTTCCTTATCTCCCAGAATTCCTTTCCATATGTGTAATAGTTTTTCTTCCGTTTCGTTTCCTGGCTTAATTATTTTTCCAATTATTATACCGCTAAGTAGTTTCTTATGGTCTATTTTACCATTGTCGAGCAGCGGAAATTCAGTAAGCACCATCAGGTTGGAAGGAATCATATATTCAGGCACCCTTTCCTTAAGCCATTTAAGAACAGACTCTGCTACACCTTGCTGCTGCATCCAATTTTCTTTATGGGTAATAAATCCAACAAGAAATTCATTGCCATTCTCTTCGGTGTTTTTAATAACAAGCACATTTTCTATATCTCCATGGTTTGCAATAATACTCTCTAACTCATCCAGTTCAATTCTGACCCCTCTGATCTTCACCTGTCTGTCATTCCTTCCTATTAGGTCTATTTTCCCGTTGGCCAATATGCGTGCCTGATCACCTGTCTTAAAAGCTACCCTTCCTGAAGGCCATGTGTCATTTATAGGTATAAACTTTTCCTGCATTAATTCGGGCGCATTTAAATACCCTTTCGTGCAATATGCAGATATTACACAAAGTTCTCCAGGTACAAGTGTATTACAAGGGATAAGATCTTTATTTGAAATAACAATTTCCGTTTCACTGATCGGGGAGCCTATGGGTATCCTGCTTTGATGTATATCTGCAGGTTTTATTTTATACCAACATCTAATCATAGTTGTTTCTGTAGCTCCAAACAGATTGACAATTTGTATCCGTTCGTCGAAAGTCTTATACCAGTTGGCGAGTGACGAGGGTAATATTCTTTCGCCTGAAAGCAATACATATTTCAGGTTTTTCAAATGTGTAGCGGTCAAATTATTACTGTTTATCTGTTGAAACAAACTCGGCACGCAATGAATCAGGCTGATACTGCATTCATCTAGCCACGCAATCATCTTTTCACTTGTAAAAAAATCTTCCTCCTTTGGGGGGATGCAAATGGTTGCTCCTGACAATAAAGGCACAAACACATCCCTTAAAAAAGCATCAAAATAGGGGCTTATGAACTGGCTGAACCTGTATTCGCTAGTAATTTTGAATGTCTCTATTTCCCATTGTACAAATTGAAACAAACTGCTATTCTTACCTATAATTCCTTTAGGTTTTCCTGTTGTACCCGAGGTGAAGTAGATATATATACTATCGCTTTCATTAAAATCAGGATATTTGATTTGTTGTTCATCGGTAAGGGTTCCATCGATCAGAATGTCTTCTATAAAATAATTTCCCATTCCATCATCCATCCCGCCAATTGCTGGACTTTGTTTCGTGACGATCATATGTTTCAGGTTTACATCCCTAATCATGCCTGACAAACGACATATTGGTAAGGTTACGTCTAATGGAACCCAGATGCAACCTGCATTTAAAATGCCGATCATCGTTTCAATTAACATTGTTTTTTCGGCAATCTGTATTCCTATCAGCGTTTCTTTTTCTATATTTTTACTTAGTAAAAAGCCAGTAACTTTATTTGCCGCCTTTAACAATGCCGTATAGGAAACACTCTCCTTCCCTAATTCAATAGCAATCTTATCGCCATTTGTCTCCAAGCTCTTTAATAGTTCCTTTTGGAAAATCATTTCAGTATTTTTAATTGTACGAAAGTTTAGAAGAATCAATTGCTGTTATAGAACCCCCTGCTTTACATCTCCCAGCTTTATATTAAAGATGCTGGTTTGTGCATTCTTCAAAACAGTCCTTAAAATATAATCGTAATAATTCATCATCAACACTATCGTTTCCTCTTCATATAATGCAGAACTTGCAGTGAATGCAATATTTAATTCTCCATTTTCTTCTTTTGCCGTTAATTGGAGTTCATATTTTGCAGTAATAATTCCCATTAACTTTACGGGCAAAAAATTCAAATCATTCAACTCCCGGCCACTTTCCATGACATTATCAAATGAAAAATGGACGTCTATAAGACCATTCCTTTTATCTACGGTTTCTTTTTGCAGCGAAACGATGATTTGCTCAAACTGGTAATCCTGATTATCAAGTGCTTCTAATACACATTCTTTTACTTTACCTAAAAAATTAAGGAATGAGTAATCATCGGCAACCAAAAGTCTTAATGGCAGGATATTAACAAAAGTTCCAACTATGTTTTTTAACGCTTCCTGCGTTCTGCCAACCACATCTGTACCGATTATGATATCAGAACTGCCTGACATCTTAGCAAGGAGAATATAAAATATAGAAATAAGGAACATGAACTCAGAAGCATTGGAGGCATGCGCCATCACTTTAACCTCCCGGTTTAGCGCACTTGGTATCCGAAGTACTTTTATGAAAGCAGGGTGAATATCTACATCACTCCGGTCACGTATGATTGGAAGGTCCAATTTAGGCAATTCACCGGATAATTTTCTTAACCAGAACATTCGCTGCTTCTCCAGGTGCAGATTGAAGTTCCTTTGCCAACAGGCATAATCTAAGTACCTGAGCGGTAAAGGTTCAAGACTTTCCCCTTTATAAATTTTTGCAAAATCCTTTATTAGAATATTTAATGATACTCCGTCACAAATAATATGATGAATATCGACAAGTAAATAAGTTACATTTCTTTGGAAAGTGGCAATGCCGCACCGTATAAGCAAGTCACCTGAAAGATCGAAGGGACGTATGAAATCCTTCACTGCATCTTCGAGAGTTTTATGCTGGATCGTATCCAATTCCCTAACCTCGAAATTCACCAAATCATGAACTCCTTGCATAACACCACCAGAGGTAAGCAGAAAATAAGTTCTGAGGGATAAATGCCTGTAAATTAATGCTTGAAATGATCTCTTCAGTTTATCTGCATTTACTTCTCCTTTGATCGCCAAAAACACATTGTTATTATAGGCCGTGCTCTCCTTATTTAAAAGCTGTTGATAAAATAATCTTTCCTGCGCTGATGAAGTGGGATAATATTCTTTTGAAGGTACTTTTTCAATCTGCACTATAGTTTCCCTTTCCAGGTTTTGAAGCAGCAGGGCTTGGCTTGCAATAGAGGCATGCTCAAATATTTTTCTTACTTCGATATTCACAAAGAATTCCTGGCGAATTCCATTAATCAAATTAAAAGCTTTTATGGAATGACCTCCTAGTTCAAAAAAACTTTTATTTATGCTGATTTGCTCTTTCTCAAATCCTAATACCTCTGACCAAATTGCAGCGAGTTTGACTTCTATCGGGTTTGACGGTGCTGCATATTCATCACCTGTTCCTATAAATAGAGAGGGTAGCGATTTTAGGTCTAATTTACCATTGGCTGTTAGCGGCAACTTCTCCACTTGAATAAAATAAGCGGGAACCATATATGGCGGTAACCGGTTTGATAAAAATTCCGTCAATTCCCTTTCCTGTATTTCTTTTTTGGCGATATAGTAGACCACTAAATATGTATCTCCCTTATGCTCCATCGCTGTAACTACACTTTCCGAAATCGCCTCATAAAGGACCAGTAAGCTTTCGATCTCTCCTAATTCTATTCTAATGCCCCGAAGCTTTACTTGATTATCCATTCTACCCAAATAGCTTATATTACCATCGGGCAACCAGCAGACCAAGTCACCTGTACCATATATCCGTCCTCCGGTTACAGAGAAACTATCTATAAATTTCTTATTAGTTAATTCATTATTGTTTAAGTACCCACGCGCTAGTCCAACTCCTGCAATGTACAGTTCCCCCCGAACGCCTTCTGGAACCAACTTTTGATGCTTATCTAAAATATAGAATTTTATATTGTCTATAGGTTTCCCAATGGGCACTTTAAGGATTTCCTTACCGAATTCGCATTCAAAATACGAGACATCCACGGTAGCTTCTGTAGGGCCGTACAAATTGATCAACCGGGTATGACAATACTTATACAATCCTGCTTCGAAAGCCCTCACCTGCTCCAACTTTAAGGCCTCACCACTAGAAAACACCATTCCTAAACTGTTGAGGTCCCTGTATTTTTCAGCATCATCCAAATAAGACAAAAAGCTACTAAGCATAGAAGGCACGAAATGAATCCTTGTTACCCGATGCCTTTTTATAGTGTTGATAATAATTCGCGGATCCTTTTCGCCTTCCGGCTGTAGAAGGCATAACGAGGCGCCTGTAAAAGACCACCAAAATAATTCCCAAATCGAAACATCGAATACAAGCGGTGTTTTTTGGAGTAAAACATCTGTTTCCTTTAAAGGATACATCTTTTGCATCCAGAGTAGCCTGTTCACAACAGAGTGATGCTCTATGACCACCCCTTTAGGCTGTCCAGTAGTTCCTGATGTATATATTACATAAGCAGGATCCTTCCCCTTGACTCCTGCTTCCATAGGAATAACGGATTGTAGCTCAATATCTCCCCAAACTATATCCAAATCTAGGTATCCCGAAAGGGTCTGTAGAACATCAGTATTAAACCTACTTCGTGTAAGCACCACTTTTAATCCGGAGTCCTTTATGATGGAATGGATTCTATTTGCAGGATATTGAGGATTTATCGGTACATAAGCAGCACCTGCCTTTAATATTCCGAAAATACATGGTATCAAATCCTGCTCCCGTTCCAATAATATAGCAACTAGGTCACCCGTTTTAATTCCCATTTTTTCTCGAAGATATCCGGCAACCTTATCACATTGCTGGTTTAGTTCCTTATAACAAAGCCTATTTTCACCGAACATGAGAGCGGTGTTATATGGAGTGCTTTTAACTTGTTGTTCAAACAGGGATATTATTGTTTCTTCACGGGGATAATAGGCTTCGGTATTATTCAACTCTTTCAGTAACCTTCTTTTATCATCAACTGTGATGATCGAAATGTCGGCAATCCTTTTATCCAAGTCTTTAATAACTGTAGTAACAATTTTTCTAAAGTAGCTAACTAGTCTTTGTATAGTTTTTTTGGAGAACAATTTTGTGGAGTATTCGAATCTCAAAAAAATCTTGCCATCTCCCTCGAAAGCCCATAAGCAGAGATCGAATTGTGAGACTGTGTACTCTGTTTTGTAAGTGGAAAGGACAAGACCAGAAATCTTCAACCTGACCTCTTCGGAATTTTGATATGCGAACATTACATCAAACAACGGATTTCGGCCGGTATCCCGTTCTACCTGCAGTTCCTCAACAAGCCGCTCATAAGGATAAGCCTGATTATCAAAACATAACAGTGACTTTGCCCGAACTTCCGATAAAAATTCCCTAAAACGTAAGTTTCCTTTGGGATAGTTCCTGATAGGAAGGGTATTTACAAACATTCCTAAGACATTCTCCAGATCATTCGGCCTTGATGCTACCGGTATGCCTATTATAACATCTTCCTCGTTTCCTAATTTACCTAGTAAAACCGTATATATGCTTACTAACAGCATGTACATCGTACTGTTTTCTGCTTCTGCTATATTCTTCAATTCCACGACATCCTCGGTGCTTATTTCAAATTCAATAAAATCTCCTTCAAAACTTTTAACCACTGGCCTCGGAAAATCATAAGGCAATTCAAGTACAGGAGGTTCAGTGGAAATATCTTTTATCCAGAATTCCCGCTGCCGGCGAATTATTTCCTGCTGTTCAACGCTCTGCTGCCATTCTGCGTAATCTTTGTATTGCAAAAGTAATTCTGGCAATTTATGCATCTCATACAATGCCATAAAGTCCCTTATAAGCAGCCCCTCCGACACTTGATCGCTAATAATATGATGTAAATCAACCATTAAAATGTGTTCTTGCGCAAAGTTCCTAACCAACCCTATTCTCAGTAGCGGAGCCTCCCTTAAATCAAAAGGCCTTATAAATTTTCTTATTGCCTCACTAATTTCTTGTTTGCCACTGAACTCCTCTATTTCAAAATCTACCTGAACCGCTATCTTTTGTAGCGGCTTGCCGTTGATTATTTCAAACGATGTTCTCAAACTTTCATGTCGTACTATAAGATTCTTCAATGCCTTACGTAACCTCTGGTTATCCAACTCCCCTTCTACTTTATAGAATTGGGGCATATTATAGGCCAAGGAGGATTTATCAAACTCATACAAAAAATACAGGCGATTTTGGGAAGACGACAGATTGTAATACTCTTTAAAAGGAGATTTTGAAATTTTAAGAGGAGTATTCCAAGAAATCCGCTTATTGATATAGTCAATTAGTTCTTTCTTATTTTTTTTTACCATATCAATAATGCCTGCATCATTGTAGCCGCGAGGAATAATTAATTTCAGATCATTATTGACGACCTTAAAATCAATTTTCTGTTCTCTCAGCTTTGATAACAATTCTTCCATGATTGCCTGAATTATACTGTGTATTCGTAACTATCTCCCAATTCACTACTAAGCCGGTTTCTGATAAGCCATTTGGTTGTCTCTATAAATTCAGCCTGCTTTTTTATGGTGTGCCTATCAAACAATTCCTTCAATGGAATAATTATTTTAAACTCGTTTCCTATCTTATTAGCCAACAAGGTTGCTTTTAAAGAATGCCCACCAAGTTCGAAAAAACTTCGGTGAATCCCTATTACATCCTTTTTAATCTTTAAGACATCTGCCCATATCATCGCCAATTTCTCCTGTATTTCGTTATAAGGAGTCTCATAACTACTGTCAGAAGTTATCTCTGGATCTGGCAAAGCTTTTTTGTTTATTTTCCCATTTACAGTAAGCGGAAATTCTTTAAGCTGAATGAAATAGGCAGGGATCATAAAATCAGGTATTTTTTGAGCAAGCAAAAAGCGAATGTTCGTTATCTCCTGAATTTCTTTATTACTAAAATATGCACATAATTGCTGCTCTGCCCCCCTTACCAGTACAATCACCTCCTCCATTCCGCGGATTGATAACAATGCCTTTTCTACTTCACCCGTTTCGATCCTCGTCCCTCGTACTTTGACTACCATATCATTCCTACCCTGGAAAATAATATTTCCATCTTCCTGCCAATAACCGATATCACCTGTTTTATACATAAGAGTATATCCCTCTTCATTGGAATAATTATACTTGTTTTCTATAAATTTCCTGTTTGTCTCCGACTCATTATTCCAGTATCCTCTTCCCACGGCTAAGCCTGCAATACAGATCTCGCCTTGAATGCCTACTGGGCATAGCCTCAGTTCCTGACTTAATATATATATATGCACATTCGGTAAGGGCTTTCCAATAGGAATGTCAGTGATACCGCTTTCCATCAAATTAACTGGTATAATATAGGCTGTTACATCATCTGATGTTTCTGCAGGGCCATAGGCATTTACGATAGGGATTTCTGGATAAGATTGATACCATTCCATTGACAGTTGAGGAGAAATTTTCTCCCCACATGAGATCAGCCATCTGATACTGTTTTTCATACTATGGTTATCGTTTGTTAAAAGAATTGACCTAATAATTGATGGCACCAACTCAATGATAGTAATATTATTCGCTTCTAAAAGCCTAAGCAACTTGTCTGAGTAAAGCACATACTCCCTGTCTATGATGTGGGTGCATCCACCAGTTATCAATAAAAGCAGGGATTGGATAACATATATATCGAAGCTGCATTCAGCCGTTTGCGCAAAACAATCATTGGCATTTAGATCCAACAGGTCAATTAATCCCTTGAAATGATTGATCATTCCTTGTTGATGTAATAATACTCCTTTAGGCTCCCCTGTAGACCCGGAAGTATAAATACAATAAGCCAAATCTTGGCAACCCGGACTTGTTCCTAAATTATCGGTAGCGTAATCAGCAAATTGTTCTTCAAGGCTAAAGGAACTGTCAATGATAAAGGGGTTATCAAAAAATAAGGATGATTCCGGGCCGTTAGAAATAAGGCGAGTAAAATCGGATTCGATAATAAGAATGGGTGGTTTACAATCACTTAAAATCTTTTCAATTCTGTTTATTGGATTTCTGATGTCTATAGCTAAAAAGGCCAACCCGGCCTTTTGAATACCAAGCATAAATGCTAGTAATTTTGTGCTACGTTTTAATAATAATGGAATAATCTGTCCTTTAGTAAGATGCCGCTCAATCAGAAAATTAGCTATACGATTAGATAATTCATTCAATTGCTTATAGCTCAGTTGCTCGTCATTGTGAATGACGGCTATGTTCAAAGGTTTTTGCTGAACGCAATTCTGGAACAGGTTGACAAATGTATCTTCATGTTGGTAATCTGTTTTGGTGTCGTTAAACTCATATAATAATTGATGCTTTTCCTTTTCTGTTATTATCTCAATTGTTGAAACCAGCATTTCCGTGAATGATGCCAATTTTTCTAACACTTCATTAAAATGCCCTAAAGCACGTTTAATCACCTTTTTATCGTAAATAGTCGAGTTAAAGTCAAACTTAACTATAATTTGTTTTCCCGGCATTATTGAAATCGACAGATCATAATTGTCTTTTTCGAAAATTTCAACATCTGTAATGTTAAAAGCGGCTTGCTTGCTTGTATCATTCCCTCGTGAATCAAGTATTTCATCTATTACCGGATAATTTTCAAAAACCATGATATGATTTAATAAACCTCTTCCCAGTTCACTGCCAGATTGAATCTCGTGTAACGGATGATATTGATGCTGTTCACTGGATAGGGCTCCTTTTTGTACCTTTATTAAAAGGTCTCTAATCCTATCTTCCGTTGTGTAATTTATTCTAACAGGCACGGTGTTAATAAATAATCCTACTGTATTTTCTATTCCTTCGATCTCGGGTGGGCGTCCTGACACTACAGACCCCAATACAACATCATTGGTATTATTATACTTAGCCAACACTATTCCCCAGGCAGTCTGGAGTATAGTATACAGCGTTATCCCATATTCACTCGTAACCTTAAGCAATAATTTTTCAAGTTCGTTATTAATGGTAAATTCTTCAGATTTAAGCACATATGGCAAATCATCAGATGGAAGCATCTGTTTTTGAGGTAAGGTAGCTATCACTTCGTACCCTTCCAGGTAATTACGCCAATAAAGGGCCGAAAGTTCTTTATCTCGTTTTTCAAGCCAGTCTATGTACCGGGCGTATTTTACATCTGGGGAATTTACAATTTCGTGTCCGTCTATTCTTTTCCGATAAATCTCTTTAAATTCCTGCATAATAATCCCCATGCACCATCCGTCCATAATGAGGTGAGAATGACTCCAGATAAAAGTATATTCATCAGAATCGGTTTGCAATACTATAAGGCGCATCAGAACACCTTTATCTGGTTCAAAAGGTTGGGCTCGGTCGGGTACCTGATATGAACAAACAACTTCACTTTTCTCCCTATGCAGGCACTCTTCCTTTATATCCCTGTAGGTAAAATCAATATTTCCCTGCTTTAGCACAATTTGCAGGGGACGATCGTGTATTTGGTGCAGGAACATTGTTCTCAATACATCATAACGGACAATGAGATCATTCATGCTGGTTTCGATCAAGGCCATAGACAAACAACCTTTGACTTGGAATGTCATCTGTTCGAAATATTGATCTGATTTGGGATTAAGCAGAAGATGGAACAGCATTCCTTCCTGCATTGGTGAAAGAGGATATACATCCTCTATGTTGTACCTATACTGCAACTCGTCAACCTGAGCTAAAGAAAGTTCCTTAAAAGTAAGGTCTGACGGACTTAGCTTCACCTCTTTATGCTGAATGCAAAAACTAATCATTTCTTGCAAACATAATTTATATAGATCCATCAGGTTCCTAATCGTTTCCCTTTGATACTGATTTAAACTATAAACAAGGTTCATGCTTAACTGCCCATTAATAACCTGTCCTAAAATTTCCCAATCATATTCTGCCTCCTTCTCAGGAGATATTTCGTCTCCTTTCGCTTCCGGCAATACTATATAAGAATTACCTTTCAGGTCACTATCGAACTGGCCGAGGTAATTGAAATTAATAGACACAGGCTGAAGAGGAGTTGTAAAATCTGCTGCAAAAAGAGGATCCATATACCTGTATATTAAATAATCGAGGCCATTATTTGGGACACGGCGCAGCGTTTCCTTTACTTGCCTGATAAAACTAGATATATTATCTCCTTCAATTTCTAGTAAAACTGGGTAAATAGCAGAAAACCATCCAAGTGTGCGACTAACATTTATTTTCTGTATGATATCATCCCTTCCATGGGTCTCCAATTCAATCATAAGGGATTTTTTTCTGTAAATCTTATTGACGCTCATTATAAATGCAGCCAACAGGACATCATTGATCTGGGTACCAAATGGTGTATGAACCTCTGCCAATAAGCTAGCAGTTTCTTCCCTGCTTAACGTAAAAGATTCCGATTTACTGAATATAATTTTGTTTATTCCTTCAGGAGTATCTCTCTTTATTAAGTCAAACCCCTGGTGCAAAATACTCATCCAGTATTGCCGGGCGTTTTTATACGTTTGGCTATTAGTGTATTTTAACAGGTGATCTGACCAGAACAGGAATGCATCGGTCTTTAAGGGTAATAAAAGTGCTTCCTTTCTTATTGCTTGATTGTAAAGAGTTTCTATATCCTCAAATAAAATACGCCACGATATTCCATCTATAACCAAATGAGATATTACTATTAGCAACCTACTTCCATCCTTCAAGTGAAACAGGCCACATCGCATTCTGGATCCCTTGTCTACGTTCATTCCATACTGTATTTTATTACATTCAGTTAAAAACGCTTCATTTACATTTTCTATGTTCCTCCAGTCCTGCTCTTCCACATAGATTGACTCTCCAATACCACAGTTTTCCTGAATCATTGTATTTCCTTCCCTCCTGAATACCATCCTTAAAGCATCATGATGTTCCTGCAATTTTTCAAGGATCTTCCTTACAGTTTCGCCTGCTATTCCTCCTGGGAAATTCAACATGACAGACTGATTGTAATGGGTTTTGTCTTCTCCGGAAATTTCGAAATATCTTTTTTGAATAGGCGTAAGCGAGGCTTTGCCGTTAACAATCAATTGATCTGATACCGATTTAATCTCTTTTAACTTTTGAGCCAATTCATAAATAGTTTGATTAGTGAAAATGTCCTTTACTGACAGATCATATCCGGCACTACGAACACGGGATCTTATTTGAATAGATTTGATTGAATCTCCGCCTAGCAAAAAGAAATTATCATTCACGCTTAAATTACTGATTTTTAAAACCTGTGACCATATTTCAAGCAAAAGCTTTTCCTTCAATGTCTCGGGAGCTTTAATTTCTTTTTCTGCCGCCTGGCTAAGTTTCGGCTCTGGCAAAGCTTTTTTGTCTAATTTACCATTAATTGTTAATGGGATATGTTGAAGGCATACATAATATACAGGAATCATGTAATCGGGTAAGCTTTCAGATAGAAATTTCCTTAATTGAACTGCCGTTACCGGTTCTCTAGATACATAATAAGCAGCTATGAATTTGCTTCCATCTTTCTCTTTTACAATGACAATCGCATCCTTTATCTTTTCATGTGTTCTCAGCTTGCTTTCGATTTCTCCCAATTCTATCCTGTTTCCTCTTATTTTTATTTGTTCGTCAACTCTTCCCAGCAACAGTAAGTTGCCGTTGGCCAACCATTTACCGAAATCACCAGTTTTATACATTTTTTTGCCCTTTTCAAAAGGATCGTCTAGATACCTTTCATTGGTCAACTGTTTCTGGTTAATATATCCTGGTCCGACACTCTCTCCGCCTACAAATATTTCCCCCGTAACACCCAAAGGCTGAAGTCCCATCCATTTATTGAAAACATATAGTTTCATATTGCACATCGGTTTGCCTACCGGAACAATGCCTTTTTCAGGCATTTCCTCCAATGCACCTTCAAAATAGCTTGAGTCAATAGCTGTTTCTGTAAGTCCATAGCTATTAAGAACTCGCATTTTTTTTCCAAACCTTTCTACTATTTTCCTAAAATCTTCAAATTTGCAGACATCTGACCCAATAATCAACAGCTTCAAGCTCTCACTCATTCCCTTATTTTCGAAAAGATATTCCATCAACGGAATAATCAAAGTGGGAGTTGATTCTAAAAGAGAGATTTTATGTATGTCAATCAATTTCGCAACTTCCCTGAGATTCAATCTTATTTCGTCGGGACACAGCACCATTTTTCCACCGCTTGCCAGTGATCTTCCTATATCGCCTGCAAAAACATCGAATCCAAAGCTGGCCATTTGAAGTAAATTCACGGAAATTTCTAATAATTTATATTTACACTGCCAAGAGAACACTGCATTGATATACTGCTTATGCTGAATGGCCACACCTTTTGGATTCCCAGTTGAGCCGGATGTGTAAATAAGATAAGCGATATCTTCCACCTTTATATTATTTTTCATCCTCCTGCTAGAGTAATTGCTTAGGATAGCGTCTGTATAAAAAGGCAATGGAGATATTTCCTTTTCATCCTGCTCGGTAATTCGAAATACGAAACAGGCTGCCATTGCCCCGGCCTTTTTAAGTATCTCTTTTGCCTTATTTAACAAGGATAGTTGGGTAATTATTAATTTTGGCCTGATATCCCGGATCATATAAATAAATCGACCTTCCGGTATTCTGGAAACCACTGGAACATAAGCAGCCCCAGCCTTCCATACCCCTAGTACAGCCTTTATTACCTCTACGGATTTTTCCATATAGATTATTACCAAATCATTGCTGCTTACTCCAATATCATTTTTTAAGAGGTGTGCCAATTGATTGGATACAGCATCAAGGTCTCCATAAGAGATGTTTTTTTCATCCATTACTACAGCAATCTGTAAAGGCATTTTATCTACTTGATATTCAAACTGATCAATTATTGTCACTCCAGAGTCGAACTGAACCCGGGTATTATTAAACACATGAACCAATTGATGTCTTTCATTTTCTGAAAGGATATCTATCTCCGATATCCTTTTGTATGGATCTTCGATTATTGCAGCAATGATTTTCTTAAAATAAGTGGCAAACTTCACTACACGTTCTTTAAGAAAAAATTTACTATAAAACTCAAGTTCCATATATACTCTGCCATTTTTTTCAGAAGCTGTCAATGTAAGATCGAACATAGCCACTGTATGATTGACATTAGCCGTCTTCATTGTAAGGCCAGCCATGTTCCATTCCTGTTCTTCTGCATTTTGATAGGTAAACATCACGTCGAATAGAGAATTACGGCTTGTATCTCTTTCTATTTTCAATTCATCTATCAGTTCTTCGTAAGGATATGATTGATTCTGCAAGCAAGCCAGAGTATTCTCCCGTACGTTGCCTAAAAACTTCCTGAAACTTAAATGGCCCATCGGATGATTACGGATAGGTAATGTATTTACAAACATGCCAATGATGCTTTCAAGGTCAGCATGTAAACGACCGGCTGTCGGAGTACCGATAATAATATCTTCCTGGCCGCTTAACTTGCTTAACAGGATATTGAAGATGGACAATAGTACCATGAACATAGTAGCACCTTCGTCCCTTGCCAACGATCCCAGGCCTATGGTTTCTATTTCACTTAATGAAAACCCAATTACATCACCATCATACTCTTTTATTGAAGGTCTTGTAAAATCAGCCGGCAATTCAAGTATTTTAGGCTCGTCAGCGAACTGATTCATCCAAAAACCTTTTTGCCGTTCTATTAGGCCATGTTGGACACTGCTTTGTTGCCATTCGGCGTAATCCTTGTATTGAAGAGGCAAAGCAGGCAAATCTTCGCCTTTATACAATTGCATAAATTCCTTTTTCAATATAGCCTGGGAAACGCCATCTGAGATTATATGATGCATATCTATGATCAAAATATTCTCTATAGGATTTATTTTCAAAAGTCCCACCCTCAACAGAGGTGCTTTTTTTAAATTAAATGGCCTGATAAAGGCATTAACGGAAGACATTAGAGAGGTTTCTCCCGGTTGCAAGTTTTCTATTACGAACGAGATATTTCCAATTACTTTTTGTAAAGGTTCATGATTAAACAGTTCAAATGAGGTACGAAGGCTTTCATGACGGGAAATTAGCTTCTCAAATACTTTTACCAACTTCTCTTTGTCCAATTGCCCATCCAATTTCAAAGCGTAGGGCATGTTGTACGCTAATGAAGAGCTATCCATTTCATACAAAAAATATAGCCGTTTTTGGGATGATGAAAGCTTATACCCTTCTTTCTGAGCAAATTTTACAAGAGACTGATAATTATTGCCCGAATGGACTGTAGTTAGGTATTGTTTTAAAAAATCCTTTTTTTTCCTAATTTCCTCCACAATATCTTCTGTCAAAACCCCTTCTGGTGCATTGATCCTTAGCTCTCCATTAATCAGAATTAGTCTGATTTTTAACTTTCTGAGTTTAGTGATAATATTACTCATGAAGAATTACATTTTTCCCTTAAAAAGGATAGGAATCAAATAAAGATCTCATTGCCAGCCTGAATCTCCCTTTGAGACTCTCCTTTTGCCCATTTTTCATTCTCAATGTATTCTGATAATTTCCTAATGGTGTTAGCAACGAATATTTCCGGCAACGGAACTTCGACATTCAGTTCCTTAAATATTTTATTTACCAATAGGATGGCCTTCATCGAATGGCCGCCCAATTCGAAAAAGCTTTGGTTTATACCAATACGGCTTTTATCCAGCTTCAATACATCCGCCCATATTTCAGCCAATTTTTTCTCGAGGTCAGTGGAGGACTCTTCAAATTCATTACCTTCCATGATTTCAGGGTCTGGCAAAGCCCTACGATCTAATTTGCCATTATGAGTAAGAGGCATTGTTTCCAGGCGTAGGAAACAGGCAGGCACCATGTAGTTCGGCAACGCCTCCGATATAACAAAATTCAGTTCTTTCTCCCCTACCTGCCGATCCGATGTATAGTATGCAACTAAAATTTTTTCTTCTGCTGACTGCCAGGCCAGCACCGCTGCTTCTTTGACCAGACCGCTTCGCAGTAATACGCTCACGATCTCACCGGTTTCAATCCTATACCCCCTTATCTTCACTTGTTCATCAACGCGGCCAACATAGATTATATTGCCATCAGGCAACCACCGGGCCATGTCACCTGTTTTATATAGCCTAAAACCTTCCTGCTCGCTAAAAGGATCTTTTATAAACTTTTCTGCCGTCAATTCAGGATGATTTATATAACCGCGGCTTACGCCTTCCCCCCCGATATAAAGCTCACCAGTAACACCGATAGGATTCAGTCGGCTATTCTCAGACATTATATATGTCTCCGTATTTGCAATAGGCTTACCAACAGATACCACCATTCTTCGTTCCAATCGACTTAGCGTTGACCATAGTTTCCCTGTCAACTATGACCACTTTGCCACCGCAAATTAGAGGAAGATACAATTCAAGGTAAAATATGTCAAAACCGTAACTTGTTACAGATAGAAGAATATCAGTGGCTTTAAAGTCGAGCTCTTTTGACATGCTCAATAATAAATTAGCCAGACTGTGTTGTTCTATTATAACTCCTTTAGGTTTGCCGGTAGAACCAGAAGTATAAAGTACATATGCTACATGGTGCGAGGTGCACTGTGGTGATGGTTTTTCTTTCGGCAGTATTTTAATAGGGGACCACTCTGTATCTATTGATACAACGGTATATCTATTCACACCAGGTATTTTCGGATGGCTCGAACTGTTGGTAACCACTATCTCCGTTCCAGTATCCTCCAGCATATACCTTATTCTTTCCGCAGGGTAGCTCGGCTCTATCGGCACGTAAGCTCCTCCTGCCTTCATAACCCCCAATAGAGCTATAACCATATCGGTTGACCGATCTATAAAAATACCTACCAAGCTCTCTTCCCGAACCCCTTTATCTCGTAAGTAATGCCCTAATTGATTTGCTTGTTCATTTAGTTCTTTATAGGTTAATGAAGCGTCTCCAAATACCACCGCCACACTCTCTGGGTTTTTTTCCACTTGTTTTTCAAATAAGCCCAACACCGTTTTTCCTGTAAAATGTTCTGCTTCAGTATTATTGAACGCCTTCAATAAATACTCACGTTCCACTTGAGTAATCAGTGAAATATCAGCTATTGTTATAGCCGGTTCAAACAAAACGCTCTTTATAATAGTCTTAAAATAAGCTATAAAACGCTTAATAGTCCCTTTCAGAAAGAGTTTTGTCGAATAATTAAATCTCAGGTTGAGCCTTCCCTCCTTTTCGATGGCAAATAAGGCAATATCAAATTGCGATACAGTATAACCCACATTATATGGTGTAAGGGTTACATTGGGAATCTGAAGGCTGGCTTCCTCAAAGTTCTCATAAGTAAACAGCACATCGAATAAAGGATTACGGCTTGTGTCCCGCTCCACTCGTAACTCTTCTATCAACTGCTCGAAGGGATAAAACTGATTTTCAAGACACAACAAAATTTTAGCTTTCAATGCGGATAAAAAATCCTTATACGACAAATCCCCTTTAGGAAAATTCCGGGCAGGAAGGGTATTAACAAACATTCCAATAATATGCTCCAGATCAACATGGTGTCTTCCAGCTACAGTGATACCCACTACCACATCTTCCTGATTACTAAGCTTGCTTAATAAAATAGTATAGAAACTTAATAAGAGCATAAACATTGTGCTTCCCTCAGATTCAGCCATCGCTTTTAACCTTGTCGTTTCCTCCTCACTAAGATCAAATTCAAGAGAAGCACCCATATGAGACTTTGCCAGAGGTCGTGGAAAATCTGTCGGCAGATCTAGAGGAGCATGTCTGTCTGCAAAATCATTGATCCAAAAATTCCGCTGATTTAACATTAATGCGTGTTGGACACTGCTTTGTTGCCATGCCGTATAATCTTTATGTTGCAGGGGCAATTCAAGAAGGGTTGCCTTATCATAGAGAGCAATAAAATCTTTTATCAGAATGCTTACCGACACTCCATCACTGATAATATGATGTATATCCACTATCAAGATATGTGATTGCGGCGTTAGTTGGATCAGTCCAACTCTAAACAAAGGGGATCTGCTTAAATCAAAAGGGCGGATGAATGCGTCAATTATAGGCCGCACCATGGATTCTTCCGAATCAAATTCCTCCATAATCCAGTCTACATGCGTTGCTATCTTCAGTACAGGTTCTCCCTCTATCACACCAAATGATGTGCGTAAGCTCTCATGACGGGCGATCAGCCCCTGAAAAGTCAATCGAATCTTTTCCTTATCTATATTGCCTTGGAGTTTAAAAAAACTGAACATATTATACGCCAAAGACGAGGGTTCCAATTCATATAAAAAATACAATCTTCTTTGAGAAGATGAAAGTGCGTAGTACTCTTGCGGTAAAATCTTTGGTATAGAGAAGAACAAAGACTTTTCTGCTTCCTTTATAAATTGGCTGAGATCCCCTATAGTCTGGTATTGAAATATTGTCCGTAACGGGATCTCGACGCCGAATTCTTTAAATATTTTATTCACAAGGCTAGCGGCTCTTAGAGAATGGCCTCCCACTTCAAAAAAGCTTCTGCTAATACTGAGTTTTTCTTTATCTATTTTCAGTATTTCTGCCCATATTTCTCTTAGCTTTTCTTCTATGGTATTAGAAGAAGCTTTATATTGATCACTTGTTCCTTTTTCCAGATCAGGAAGTGCCTTAAAATCCACTTTACCATTGGAGGTAAGGGGTATGAAAGCTATTTCAACATACATGGAAGGAACCATATAATTTGGAAGTAAGCCTGATAAGTACATTCTCAAATCCTCTGGCTTGATTGTTTTGAGGGGCACATAGTAGGTCACAAGATATTGGTCGGTATCAGTTCCACCCATGACCACCACTGCTTCTTTTATCTGGCTATGGGACCTTAAATTACTTTCAACTTCAGCCAATTCAACTCTAAAACCTCTTATTTTAAGCTGATTGTCTGCTCGGCCTATAAACTCAATATTTCCATCAGGTAAGCGTTTCGCCAAATCACCTGTTTGATACATTTTTGTCCCTTCAACAAAGGGGTTCGAAACAAACTTTGTACGTGTCAGGTCAACTCTAAATAGATAACTCGAGGCTAATCCATCACCTGAAATATACATTTCCCCAATTACCTCTGCAGGAACAGGCCGCAGAAATCTGTCCAGAATATAAATCTGTGTATTTGCAGCAGGTAACCCTACAGGTACAGACGGGCAAGGCTCGTGTGGGTCAAACGTATGGATCATACAACCTACTGTTGCTTCAGTCGGTCCGTACTCGTTATATATTTTAATGTTGCCCCTAAATGCATTGTATATGTCCCTAGCCAGAGAAGTTTCCAATTTTTCCCCGCCTACGATGAGTGTTTTGATCTTACATCCCAACACTAGCTTATTCCATTTGTTACTTGCCAGTATTTTCAGGTGTGATGGTGTTAATTTAATAATATCAACCTTATTTTCTTCTACAATTCGCTCGATTAAGAGGTCGTTCTCGGTATCATCATAAATAAGGATCCTATTGCCTGTAATTAGGGGAGGAAAAACAGAAGTAATGGTCAAGTCGAATGAAATGGAGGTATAAAAAGGGAAAGTAACAGCTTCCCCTTTTATATAATGCGAAGCTGCCCACCAGCTATAATTAACCAGCGACTGATGCCGTATTACTACCCCCTTAGGCTTGCCTGTTGAGCCTGAAGTATATATGATATAGGCCGCATCGGAAGGATTGTTATTATCCGGTAGGCAGGAGAATTCAAATGACTCGCATTTTTCCTTATCTATATTTAGCACAAGCAACAAGTTTTCCTTCAAATCCTGCTGAAGCCAGGAAGCCATTTCACTCTCATCCATACCGATTATTACCATACTACATTTACTATCGTCAAGCATAAACCTGATTCGGTCTTTTGGCAAAGACGTATCAAGTGGCAAATAAATAGCTCCAGCTTTCATAATACCGAGTATAGTAGATACAAGTCTGGCAGATCTTCTAAGCAGCACGGCCACCACCGATCCTCGCGCTATTCCTCTTTTCCTTAATAAAACACTCAGTCCATTTGCGTCTGACTCTAGTTGCCTGTAAGTAAATAGATTGTTTCTAAATTCTACTGCTGTCGCATCTGGTGTCTTTTTCACCTGTTCTTCAAATAAACTATGGATTGACTTATCTTTGGGATAGTAGCTCTTCGTATTATTTAAATCAATAACTAAGTGGTGTCTTTCGCTTTCGGAAAGCAAATCCATGTCCATAATCTTCTTATCGAGGTCTGAAGCAATTTCAGAGATCAGCCTTTTAAAATAAGTAATGAATTGCTTTATTGTCCCTTCCTTGTATAGGCCTGTCGAATACTCAAGATTAAAACTCAGTTCATTCTCCCGTTCAATAGCTGTAAGGGTAATATCAAACTTTGAGGTAAGTTTTCTGTTATATACCGGTATAAAATTTAATTCCTGAGATGAAAATGTAAGGTGCTCAAAGTTTTCATATGCAAATACCACATCAAACAAAGGGTTATGACTGGTGTTACGCGGAATTTTCAAGCCGTCTATAAGCTCATCGTAAGGATAGGAAGAATGGTTAAAGCAAGCCAAAGTCTTCAATTTTACGGCGACTAAAAAGGCGCGGAACATCAAATCACCTCTAGGATGAATTCTTATGGGCAAGGTATTTACGAACAAACCTACTACGCTCTCCAGATCGGCATGTGGCCTTGCCGCTGCAGGAACTCCGATCACAACATCTTCCTGCCCTGCCAATTTACCCAATAAAATTGCATAAAGTGATAGTAGTACCATGAACAACGTGCATCCTTCTTTTTCAGCTATTTCCTTTAATCGAGCTGTCTCCCAAATGTTTAAATCAAAAGAGAGGGTATTTCCTTCGTACGATTTCACATGCGGCCTGGCAAAATCAGTCAGCAGGCCCAATTCTGAAACCTCTTCCTTAAATTCATTTATCCAAAACTCCTTTTGCCCTTCTATTACCCCCTGATGCTCTTTGCTTTGCTGCCATTCAGCATAATCCTTATACTGTAAAGGCAAAACGGGCAATTCATCACCGTTATAAATCCTTGCAAGGTCTCTTATAAGCAGTTCATTAGATACTCCGTCACTTATAATATGATGAAGATCAATTACAAAAATGAATTCTTTCGGGGAGGCTTTAATAAGACCGGCTCTTATTAAGGGAGGCTTGCTTAAATTAAATGGACGTATGAATGTATCAATGATTTCATCCGCATTTCCGTTCCCCAAATTGAATTGTTCTAATTCAAGAACAGCTTTGTCAACAATTTGCTGCACAGGTTCATCCCCTACTAAGGTAAAATAAGTACGTAAACTTTCATGGCGCTCCATGAGCTTTATCAATGCATCGTTCAGCTTTTTATGACATGGGTCCCCATTTACAAGGAAGATTTGGGTCATATTGTAGCCAATTGACTGTCCTCTATCAAGTTTGTACAAAAAATACAGACGTTTTTGAGAGGAGGATAACCTGTAATAAGGGCTAATTTCAGCTTTTGGAAGGGAGAAATAAGTGTCTTTGTGGGCTGCGCGGATACAATTACCAATACCTGCAATATTCTGTAAGGTAAAAATGTCTTTTAGTTGAATTTTAACTTGCCACTCCTTAAATATCCTATTAACAAGAACAGTAGCTTTTAATGAATGTCCTCCCATTTCGAAAAAACTCCTATTTATACTAATAACTGTTTTGTCAATTTTCAATATATCAGACCATATCTCTACCAGCTTGTGTTCAATAATATCGGAAGGAGCCGTGTATTCAGCATCAATCGCCAATACAGGGTCAGGTAATGCATTTATATTCAATTTACCATTAAAGGTCAGAGGTAGTTGTTCAAGCTGTATAAAGTAAGTTGGCACCATATAATCCGGCACCTTTTTCAATAAACTACTCCTTAACAACTCAGCCTTCGGCTTACTATCACCCGTAGCAACATAATAAGCTATCAAGAATCTCTCATCATCTTTTTCTCTTGCAACAACCGCACACTCTTTTATAAAAGTTAAAGCAGAAAGTTGTACCTCTATTTCCCCTGTTTCAATTCTGAATCCCCGTATTTTTACCTGGTTATCTGCTCTTCCCAAATACTCAATATCCCCGGATGCAAGCATTCTTCCCAAGTCACCTGAGCGATATACCCTTTCTGCCGGTATATAAGGATTGATCAGAAACTTTTCTCGTGTCAGATCCTCTTTGCCTACATATCCTCGTGCGACACCCGCTCCTCCGACATACAATTCTCCGATTACACCCTTAGGCACAGGCTGGAGGTTTGCAGCCCATATATAAACGGATAGGGTTGGGATCGGTTGACCTATATTATCAATGTTATTTTCTATCTCGTAAGCGCCAATCTCCTTATAAGTAACATGTACGGTTGTTTCTGTTATACCAAACATGTTAACCAACCTAACTTTAGGATACTTTAACCACCAGTTCTTTAATTTCCCCGGCTTTAACGCTTCCCCCCCAAAAATTACGTAGCGAACACAGAGTTCGGGCAGTAGAAAAGATCGCTCCTCTTGGATTAAGCTGTAGAATGTACTGGGCGTCTGATTAAGGATAGTAACCTTTTCCTTTTTCAATATGTCAAGATAATCCTCCATATTTTGGGCGGTTTCCTTGGGAATAATAATTACTTTTCCGCCAAATAGTAGCGCACCATAAATTTCCCAAACGCTAAAATCGAAGCAATGGCTATGAAACATTGTCCATACGTCACTCGAGTCAAAGTCGAACTGGAACGCTTCATTAAAAAAGAGCCTAACCACGTTTCTATGTTCAACCATGACGCCTTTGGGATTTCCGGTCGTGCCGGAAGTATAAATGATATAACACAAATCGGAAGGGCTGTTTCTACTTAAAGGGCATGATTTGCCGGAAAATTTTTTGGAATCATCTATATATACCTTAGAAACAGGATATTCATCCTTTGTTTCCAATCTTTTTTCTGTTAATATGAGAGAGGCTCCACTATCTTTAATTAGATACTCTTTTCTTTCTCTGGGGTAGTCAACATCAACTGGCAGATACGCGCCTCCTGCTTTCAGTATACCCAACATTCCAATGACCGTCTCAGGTGAACGATCCATTAACAGGGCGACGACTGTATTGGAGGACACTCCGTTCTCTCTTAATAAAAGCCCTAGTTGATTACTGCTTATATCAAGTTGGTCATAGGAGACAGTTCGATTCCCCATCTTCAAGGCAATATGATTGGGCGTTCTTTTTATTTGTGCACTAAAGAGATCCGTAATCGTCATATTTTGTGGATACCCAATATTTGTCTTATTCAAGGAAAATAAAAGTTCGACCTTCTCCTCCTCCGATAATATTTCAATTTTGGATAACTTTTCAGTGGGTTGAGATAAAAGATTGTTTACTAATGTATAATAATGGTTTATAAAAAGCGTAATGCGGGATTTGTCAAAATAGTCCAGGTTAAATACCAATTTGCCTGTTATCTTTTCTGCATCTTTACAGAGCAGGAGGTTTAGGTCGTATTTCCCGTATCCGTAATTCATTTCCCTAATTTTGATGCTCAAGTCTTCTATCTCAGGAATAACTAGATCGATTTTAATATATTGATAAAATATATCAAATAAAGCTGTCCTGCTCATATCCTTTTCAACAGCTAACTCCTTTACTAATTTATCAAAGGGCATAGCGCCGTATTTGATGCCATCGGCATAAATCTTTTCTAGTTTAGCAGCATATTCGTTAAAACAACTATCGGGACTGACAAAGCTTCTCAAGGCTATCAAGTTGGAAATGGGTCCAAGCCCATCTTTATTATGCAGGTCTTCTCTGTTATCTATACTGGTGCCTATTACAATCTCTTCATGCTGTGCATATTTATATAGCAAAACTTTAAAGGCTGCCATCAACATTAGGTTGATGGAAATACCTTGCTTTTCAGAATACTCGAGAATTCTACTGACTATGGCAGGGCAAAAAATGACCTCTTCAGTTCCTGCTGTATATGTATGAATTGCAGCCCTGGGGCGGTCAGTTGGAAATTCGATTGCTTTTAACTTGCTTCCTAACTGCTGTTTCCAGTACCGAAGGTAATAAGGCTCTAGCTTCGACAAGGATACCTTCTGCCAGAGAGAAAAGCCGGAGTATAGCAAAAGGCTCCGGGCCACTTCTCGCTTTTGTCTTTTTAACGAAACCGAATACGTCCATAAAATATTTTCTTGCAGACGGGTAATGGAATAGCGATCCATAATAAGATGGTGAAAAATCAGAACCAAACGATATTTGTTAGCCCCAACATTATAGAGTGTACCCCGTACTAACGCTCCATCCAGCTTAAACGGGATATTTATTTCTTCCCAGATCAACAAATCTGATATTTTTGTTTCGCCAGTAAGAGTCTCCACTTTCAGCTTAAAATCCAGCTTTTCTGATAGCTTTTGAAAAGGAATTTCATTTAAAGTACAGATACTAGTCCTTAATATCTCGTGCATTTGCATTTCTGCTTCGATGACCTCCTGCAGTAGTCCTGCATCCATTTTCCCGTCGAAATCAATGCATAAGGGAATATTATGATATACGGGGCTGACCTTATACAAATATCCTGCTTCGAATTGATCTATAAACCAGAGCCTTTCCTGGTGACAAGATACAGGTGTTAATCCGTTTTCATTAAATGAGGATTGTTTATAATTGGTAATCTCATTGAAGACAATTACTCTTTCTTTTTCCGGGAAAAGATCCAATGATTTCACTAGTTGATCCGGCGCCTCTACTATCAAGTTAATAATGGCCATTAAATGATCCGCCATTGATGCAACGCGGGAATCATGAAGTATACTAGAAGAATAAACAAAATCAATATCCAGGCCTTCTTTAAAAAAAACATATACACCTAGAGGAATACCTGTATTTTCATAGACTGAATTTAATTTTATAAGAAGATCATTATTGGAATTAATCAACTTTTCATCAAGGGGATAGTTTTCAATAACAATAACAGAGTCGAATAAATTATCAGCTGGTTTCAGGTTTATCAGCTGCTTGATCTCGAAATAAGAAGTAAAGGAAAACTCGCTTCTGCTAATTACTTCCTTATTTACTTTTCTAGCCAATTCCAATAATGTATATTCATTATTGGAATCGATGCGTATAGGAATAGTATTTATAAAATTTCCCATTACATTTTCTCCACCGCTGATAAACGAGTCTCTATTAGAAACTGTTGCCCCAAAAACAACATCTGTAACGTTATTATGTATCTGAAGTAGAATGCCGTAAGCAGCGTAAACAATGGATGCTTTTGTAATTTTGTAAGTAGCCGCAAATTCTTCTATTTTCGAAATAGGAATGGATGATTTATAGCGCCTCACTTCACTTTTTTCGCTACCAGACATAAAAGCATTGGAGAAAAAAGAGTTTATTTTATAGCCTTTTAAATAATCCCTCCAGTATGATGCAGCTTTCTCCGGAAAGCTATGCTTTTGCATAGCCTTCAGAACCGATTTATAAAGTGGTTTATCCGCAAAAACAGGCACTTCTTTTTTGCTCAGGTGATAATATGAATAAAAAAGTTCTTTTACTAAAATTCCAGTGCTCCAGCCATCGTACAAAAGGTGATGATGTGTGATAGATAAAATTAACGATTGAACGGAAATTTTAATCAAACGCAACCTAAGCGGAAGTACAGTTAAATCAAATCTCGCGTTCCGGTCGCTTTCCAAGTATTCATTTGCAAGATGTTTAATTGTCTCAGGATCTTTTTGGGAAAGATCATTAAATTTGTTAGCAAATGGGGCTGTTTTAAGAATAATTTGTAGAGGCTTACTAACTTGCTCCCACCTAAAAACAGATCTTAAAGCCTCGTTCTTTGATTGTACTACCAGGAAAGCTTCCGTTAACCGATCCACATCTATATTTCCATCGATTAAAAAAGACACCTGCACATTATATAAATTATCATTTGCCTCTTTTTGATAATGAAATAGAATGCCCTTCTGGAACATACTTAACTCCAAGATATCCTCAACATTTGCCTTTTCTATTTTCGTTTCCAAAGTTTTTTGCATTTAGTGCAGATTACTATTAACAGTGATCTGCGGGTGTAGTAAACAAAAATGAAGGTTAAACCCCGTAAAGTCAGGTGTCGACCGAAAGTCCTTAACAGTAAGCCGGCGCAGAGATTAGACTTATTGATCTCGTAGAGAGCTGACAGGATTGGAGTTAGATATCGAATGTTCCAGATCCAAGTGTTTTCCAGATGCGGATCCTAAATTTCAGTCTGTACAAACTGAACTTGCTTATAAACATTCAATACACACGCATTAATATGATGGATTTGGCGAATTCAAATATTATTAATCCCTTACGTGCAAGCGATTCATCTACAAATGTCTTAACTTTTCCGTCCCAATGCACTGATCCGGTTAAAAGGGGCTATATATAAGGCTGGGTAGATGCTTGATAATATGCCCGTTAATAAGAGGGATTAGCAACGCGCTGGCAAGACAGACCTACGACAAGCCATTAAAATTTATAAAGAAAGTACTCTTGCCCCTTATAAAGTTTCTATAAATGATAAGAAAGTTATGTTTGAACATACTTATATAAGCAAGAGTAGAAAATCGGAAGCCTCCAATCCTAAAAATATCTATATCAAGAGAATAATGCATTAAGTTCTCCATAATCAAGATCAACGGCGTCGAAATCTGAAGGGGTAAAATGAACCTCCTCTTCTTTCCTGATATGCTCCAAAACAATTAATATATTTTCTAAAAATGTATTTTTAAAATTACTAACCGTTGATTCTTTAAATGCTTCAGCATTATAAATAATTTCTACATTCAGATTCTCTTCTATTACCATTAAATTCAGTTCAAGCTTAACACTCATGGCATTATCTGGATCCACTTCTATTCCATGATCAGTCCAGTCGTAAGTAAAAAGTTCATTGTTGAGTTCTTTGTTAAATTGGCCAAGGTAGTTGAGCCTTATCTCACTAAGTCTGTTTAGCCTTAAATTAGGTCTTTTTCCAATGTATTTACGTATGCCATATCCTATTCCATAAGATGGAACGTTCCTCATCTGCTCTTTAACTTCTTTTATCTGATTACCAATTGTGTCATCTTCTAATTGCAACTTCAAAGGATACATTACTGTAAACCAATTTAAGCTACGAGAAATATCAATATCTTCCAAATGCCTGCCGTGATTTTCTTGTTCTATTATAAACAAGTTCAACCCAGTCCATTCTTTAAGTGTTATTGCCAATGCAGTATTCAAGAGAATAGGCACATCCGTCTTATAAGTCCTGTGCGCTTCCTTTAGTAAAAAGTCCGTCCATTCCTTACCTAGCGATCCTGACACTTTAAGTATATGGTCGAAAGTTAAATTAGAGGTTTCAAAATCCTGGGGTATTGTAAATTCAACGCTTTCAATATCGTCCCAGTAAATATCTTCCGACTTCAAAGCGCCTGATGCCTCATATTCGAGTAACCTCTTTTGCCAAATTAGTACAGATGCTGTCTTGGCAGGAAGTTGAACGTGTTCCCCCCTTTCCAGCGCATCATAAATGGTATACAAGTCCTCTAATAAAATTCTCCAGGACACTCCATCAATGATTAAATGATGAGCAGTAATAAATATTGAGTCATCTTCGTCATTCCGTCTCAAAATGGCAGCTTTTATAAGCAAGTCACTGGTAATATCAAAACTTGCTTTGAAAGTGTAAAAAGGAAAATGTTCGGCAATTATCTCAGGTATAACAAAGGGCATTTCCAGATGCCTATTGTTATAAAACAACGTCTGATCCTGCTGATTGTAATTCAACCTCAGTCCGTCATGGTGCCTGATGATGGTAGCAAAGGTTCGCTCCATTATGCGAACATCTACCTTTTTATGCAAACGAAGAAGAAGGGACTGATTATAGAAATGCGGATTATACAGATGTTGACTGAAAAACCATAATTTAATGGGAGACAATCCTGTTTCTCCTCTGACTATCTCTTGTTCATAATCAGGTTCTGCCTTCTGGTTTACTGCATATGGGCTGATGTTCCCAATGGTCTGAAACACCAATATATCTTTTGCTTTCAGGTATATTCCAAATTCAGAGAGACGAAATGCCACTTGAACCGCCTTTATCGAATCTCCCCCCAATTCAAGAAAATTGCTGCTTAAAGAAACGTTTTCCACGTCTAAAATGTCCTGCCATATTTCTATCAAAAGTTGTTCGGTTTTCCCCGGGAAATCAATATTCTCGGATTCGATACTATTGTTCCATTTAGGTAAAGCCTCATAATCAATTTTTCCATTTCGGGTTAGTGGGATTGATTCAATACGTATAAAATGGGCAGGAACCATATAATAAGGTAATCTTGCTGCAAGGAAATTCCTCAATGCAGAAGCCTCTATTTCATGCGAGGTAGCGCAATCGCTATTATAATAAGCATATAATATTTGCTGACCTGTTTTGCCGACTTGCAGTGTAACCAGTGCCTCAGTTATGCCCTCATAACTAAGCAATTGATTTTTTATCTCTCCTAATTCAACACGGTGTCCGCTGATCTTAACCTGTTGATCATAGCGTCCCAAGAATTCAATATCTCTACACGGAAGGCGCCACGCCATATCTCCTGTTTTGTACATTTTCTTACCTTCGATAAAGGGATTAGTGTCTAACAACTTAAATCGTAGCCAAAAATGGCAAGACTTATGCTGCCGGATAATTTAATTGAGGTATAATAACCAGGTTTTTAATTTTCAAAGCTGTCAGAATTGCTTCCTTTCCTATCTT